>Ga0123356_10006636_pt1 | contig 11661 bp, 8 predicted proteins | sample TergutEmb28metaG_2_FD_92546 | JGI IMG/M metagenome (GOLD analysis project Ga0123356, IMG submission 92546) | Embiratermes neotenicus P3 segment gut microbial communities from Petit-Saut dam, French Guiana - Emb289 P3 | ecosystem: Host-associated > Arthropoda: Insects > Digestive system > Gut ... | reverse complement strand
GTCGCTCATGGTCAGCGCTTCCTCCTGGTCATGGGTGACGTAGACAAACGTAATGCCCAGTGTTTGCTGGATGCGTTTGAGTTCGTTCTGCATGTCTTTGCGCAGTCGCATATCAAGTGCTCCGAGCGGTTCATCGAGTAAAAGCACTTTAGGACGATTGACCAATGCTCTTGCAATAGCCACACGTTGTTGCTGTCCGCCCGACAGGGAAGTGACATCACGTTTTTCAAACCCCCTGAGACTGACTACTTCAAGCATTTCCATTACACGGTTATTGATTTCATATTTATCAAGTTTTTTTCCTTCCGGTCGCGCAAGTCGCAACCCGAAAGCAACATTCTCAAATACATCAAGATGAGTGAACAATGCATACTTTTGAAAAACCGTATTGACAGCCCGTTTATGGGGCGGAACGTCATTAATCCTCACACCGTCAAAAAAGACGTCTCCCGATCCGGGTCTCAGGAAACCTCCTATGATCCGAAGCGTCGTCGTTTTACCGCAACCGCTCGGACCCAACAATGTGAGGAACTCTTTATCTTTTATATACAGGTCTATGTTGTCTAAAACAACGTCACCGTCAAACGCCATCGAACAATTCGACAAGCGAATCAACTCTTTGGTCACTTATCCTCCCCCTTTTCCTCAAGAGCAGTATGCAACAATATACAGAGTTATAATTCAAATGTCAATGAAATAGTTTAAAGATTTGATTCTTATTCAGTTAACTGCGATCACGAGCAGGCGTTCGGTTTTTTGGTTGGTTATGCAGGTTGCGAGGATGAGGATGTCGGAGGTTTGTGTTGATTGAGAGAGGAAGTTGTTTTGGATCAGATAAGCGATGATTTCGTCAGGGTCTTTTTCCGGGACGGAGAAGATCGGATCGTACATGTTGACTTTGAAAACGTTTGATACGATATATGTGATCAAATCACCGGCGGGTGTGAAGATAGAAATTTCGGAGTTTGCAAGAAAGAAGTCAGGATCGAGGAAGTGCGAAAGTTCAGCGAACATTGTGCCGTTTCTCATGTTGTGACCGTGGAGCATTGTGAAACCTGAAAAGCCGGGTGTACATCGGTAATCCTTGAATATTGCACCGGATGTGTTCCTTTCTCCGGTAAAAGTCGTACTTAAATATTTTGTGTTATTAACACCTTGCACGACCGGGTAATCGATATCAGTTCCGTTTATTCTTATCCATCCGACATAATCGGGGTTTATAACGGAAAGATCGGACATTGATTCAGGCTCGTTCGGTGATGCATTTTCATTTAAATCAATGTTATCGGATTCATCCGATTGGTTTGTTTGTTCGTTTACATTTTCAACCGGTGCAGGTTGATAAAAACCGGTCGGAGCATATCTGCGAAGTCGGATGTATTCATTTTGAGCGTTCCTGTAGTTGAGTTCGGTTGAAATGAGTATATAAGAAGCGATACCGCCTGTTATAATAAACACAGATATCAGGACGACAAAAATATGTCGCCCTGATATATTTTGCTTGATGATTTTGATAAAATTGCCGATCATATCAACGGAAGTTTCCGGTTTTGTACAGTTCGATCAAACGCTCCCATTTGGTTTTTAAGTTGAAGTGCTTCCTTAAAACAACCGTGAATGTTAAACCGACAGCTGATGTGAATAATACAAACCACCATACAACAATGTTAGTATTATCACTTGTTTGAGGTGCACCGCCGGTCGTTTGATCCGGGTTGTTGCGGATTATATCCTGAACGACTGTGCGGTTAAGTACAAAAGATGATGTCGGAGATGCATAAGGTTCAGCAGCGCCGTCTTCCATAAATTGAACCGATAATGTATGTGTCCCGTTCGGCAGAAAATCAAGAAATTCTTTGTAAAATGTGATTATTGTACTTCCGCTGACTGCCTCACCGATATTGCCGGTGTAACCCGGATAACCGGAAAGGATGACTTTGGCACCGTTATCGACAACGGTATGTGTCAAAGGATTACCGTTCAGGCTTGATGAATGAAGGTGTACAAAGTGCGAGTTAACTTTCAGTTCAACTTCCGTGCCGGCCGATGTGATCGGAGCCGGGGGAGGTTCGAATAAAGAACCTTCAACCGTCACCTGTCCGTTTGTACGTGTTGTTATTGTGTAGTTATCGCTTGCTGTTCCGTCTGTCAATGCGATCGTATATGCTCCCGGTACCATTCTGTTGAATGAAGGGCTATCCAGAGTCGGCATTGTTGCGAGTGCATTTGTAACAGTGTGTCCCGGTGCGAGATTTGTTACGGAAAATGTCAATGTCGGTAAATTATCGGTGATAATAACAGTAAAGCTGTCGGCAACAAGTGTGATCGGACGCATTATTATTGAAAATGTAAGTTCAAGCGGTGAAGCAAGATATAATGGATCGGATTCGGGTAATCTGATCGTCAATTTATAGTTACCTGCATTTACAGGCGGTGTTGAACCTGAATATGTTCCGCTGTCTGTTGATTCATACAACCAAACGAGTGAATTGACGTTTGCTGCGCCGGCGTTGACGGTTCCTGTCGGTGCGATCGGCAATCCGTCAAACACTTTGCTTGAAATTGTGATTCCGCTGATTGTCACCTGTGTTTTATCAGCAACAAAAACTGTTCGTGAAACAGATAATAAAGAGGGAAGTGTCAACCAATCGGGAGGTGATACATAACCGATTGTTCCCGTAAACAATTGATTACTTCCGACAACCGTTGTATTGAGTGTTTGACTGCCCCATATGATATTGTATGAAACAGAAGTACCCTGAACAGTTATTGTACCGCTCGTCGGCAGAACTGTCGGTCCGAGATCGGATGCTGTTGCTGCTGAATTTGTTCCGACCGTAACAGATGTCGATGAAAATGTCGGATTAACGGCAGTGACCGGAGTAACCATTACTGTTGACGAAGCTGTCGGCGGAGTTCCCGGTAATGCCATGTTTGCATTTCCTGTCAGCGTTCCGGTAAATGTATATACAGTTCCCCTCGGATCAAACGCAACACTTGTTCCCCAAGTTATCAGCAGTGTATTATTCAAACCGCCGCTGTTAAGAGTAACGGGAACATTATCGGGAAGACCTGCAATAAATGCAACCATTTCCGCTGTACCGGCATTTCTCGCATCAAACGCAGAGAGTGTTATTGAAGTTTGATAAGCCGAAGCGGCAATCCCGGTGACTGTTGCCTGTGTTATCGCTGCATTTGTTATACTCAGAGATGTATTTGACAACGTATAATTATTCGCTTTATCACCGGTTATGTTCAATCCTGATAATATAACAGTATGGGAAGTTCCGACATTAATATTGTTGTATGTTCCGACTGTTCCTGTATTTAAATTAACATCAGAAGTGTCGGAAGCAAGAACTCCCGATAATGCTAATGATCCGGTCGGTGAAATAACTGTGTTATTGCCGTCAAATACTTTTGTTATTGTATATGTACCCTGACCTGCAGTGATCGACAGCGGTGTAACAGTAAAGCTGACATTAAAATCAGCAGAAAGAGTTCCGTCCGAAACCGTAACAATTGCGCTGTAAGTTCCGACATCAAGACCGTCAACAGGGCGTACGGTAAAGGTATCCGAACCGCCGGCTGTTATTGAAGGCAGAGAACTTTTTGATAATGTAAAACTGCTTGCATCATTTCCGGAAAGTACAACCGTCAGTGCAGCTGTCGCAGTGTTGCCTGTATTTGATACAGTCATCATTCTGTCCGTTTGTGTTGAATAACCGTACACAACAGAACCGAAATTTTGTACTCCGGTCGGTGTAATTGAAATTCCGACAGTTAACGCAGGCTCGATTGTCAGTGTACCGTTAACAAAAGTTATATCATAATTATCTGATGTATATCCTCTCGGTGTGATCACATATACGCCTACCGGATCACCTTCATTATAATCTGATGAAAATGCAAGAGTACCGCCGAGAACACTGTTGTTTTGCCCGCCGACAAACCCTGCATACCGTACCGTAAAAGCAAGAGGCATTGTATTATCAAATCGCTTAGCCAAATCATCTGCCGTAACTGTCAAAGGTGCCTTTGCAATTGAAAAAGTTCCTGTTGCCGTACCTGTATAATTTCCTTCACCTGCCACAATCACAGATGCCGTATTTGTACCTGCATTAATATTCCCTGAATGACCGGTAATACTGAAATCAGTACCGGGCGAAAGAGCCGTACCGAGTGTAACAACAGGTGTCGGAGTTAAAGCAGAGCCGGAATAAACAGGAGGTGCAGATACAACAACGCTTGCGCTTCCGATATCAAGTCTGTTGACTGTTAGTGTGCCCGAAACAAAAGTTATTTCATAATTATCAGATGTTAAATCCTTGGGTGTTATTGAATAACTTCCTCCTGCATTGGCTCCGGTAATATAATTCGTATCAAAAGCCAATGTACCGCCCAAAACCCCCATGTTTTCATTATTAACAAAACCCGTTACATCAGCAGTAAAAGCCGGCGCAACATCACGAAACGTTATCGCTTTATCCTCCGCCGTAACAGTCAAAGATGCTTTTGCTATTGAAAAACCACCGGAAACAGAACCGGTATAATCTCCTGTACCCGTTATCGTTATTGATGCGGATCCTGCATTGGTTCCGGTACTTCCGGTATAAGTAAAATCAAAATCAGATGAATAAGTAAGGATTATCGGAGCGGTATCCGGGAGTGTAACTTCTATTGCAGTCAAAACTTGAGGTAATCCTGAGTATGTAAAAGTTCCGTTTACGACAACTAATGTCGCATCTGTGATATCAATAGGTACGCTTGAAAATGCCTGAATGGGTGCTGAGTAATCATTAAAATGAATATCATCATTATAATGATTATTTTCATCAATAAACTCATATTTAACATCATCATATTCATCCGTATCAACCGAATCAGGTGTATAAGCAATATCTGTGTTGTTTTCCGGTAACGGTTCATCAGGTGAAGCATCTTGTTGTTCGATGATCGGTTCAAGCGGGAGGTCGTCGGCAATGGCTGTTGTTGAGAGGAGCGAGGAGAGGGTGATGAATAAAAAAGCAGCACATAGTGTTATTATCAATGTGCTGAATATCAATGACTTTTTATATGTTTTCAATAAATTTCTGTCAATAAGAACTCTTGTGCTTGCTTTTTTCATACTGTACCTCCAAAATACTTAAACAAAGCTCATACCGGTTGACTTTACAAACATACACGGTTTTTATAAAACACATATCAGAATCGCTATGATACCACAATTATCATTGCAATATCACATTATACAAAGATTGTTCATAAACCGGCAACAACCCTTTAGGTCAAACCACCATGACGGCGATGCCGTCGGGGATGGTTGTTATTGTTGCGTTGGGGTTGGTGAGGATGGATTCGGCTGTTTGAAGTGCTTCGTCCAAGGATTTTGCAGGGATCATGTGCAGGTTTCGGATCATTTCGTCGGGAGCGTCGGAGATATAGATAATGCTTGCGTGACGGAGGATCCGGGCGAAAATTTGGGATTGCCATTGGTCGATGCGTGTCTGATCTTTGGGTGTTTTCAAAAATTCGGCATACAGCTTCTCCGGATCCTTTTCTTCGGTAAAGGTTTTGTAAAATTCGGGTGCTCCGTGACCGTCGTCGGATTTAGCAAGCATTATTATAACACCGCCTTTGTTAACAGCGGCCTCAGCAGCAGACATTCCTTTGACGGCTTGGTATATATTTTGATCAAGCGGATATCCGCCGTTTGTCGTAATCACGATATCGGCGGGTTTTTTGTCAACCATGCATTGTGATGATAAAAAATCACGTCCGACTCTGTGTGCCAAGTCGCAATCACCGGTGACAGCATAAACGACATCTTTTGAAGAGTTGATAACAACATTGCAAATAAAAGCCAATCCGGCAACACGGCATGCATAAAGCATATCGTTATGTATCGGGTTGCCTTCAATTATCCCGGCACGAGCACACGGATGTGCGATAAATTCTGCATTGTGATTAAACAAAACTGTTTTACGTCCTGCAACACCGGGCATGACTGACTTACGACCGCCTGAAAACCCGGCAAAAAAGTGAGGTTCGATAAAACCTTCGGCAACAAGCAAATCTGCGTCAACAGCGATTTTATTCAAAACAAGATCGCCGCCGGAAGAGAGTTTACCCAAATAAACAAGATCTGATTCATCACAATCATGGATCACAATGTTTTCCCGATCATATATATCTTGTCCGAACTTATTGATAAGTTCATCTTCTGTTGTGCTTCTGTGACAACCCGTAGAAATCAAAATGGTTATTTCAGCATTCGGACTTCCTTTTCGAAGTTCGGAAAGCATTACCGGCATGATCAGTTTACTCGGAACGGGTCGTGTATGATCGCTTGCAATAATTACTATATTTTTCTTACCTTCTGCCATTACACTGAGCTTCGGTGTCCCGATCGGATTTTCAAAAGCTTCACGGATCAATTCATCCTGAGAAAGTTCGGACTCATAATGATGCAGCTTTGAAACAAGCTCACCCCGGAACCTGTGATCCGGGATATTATATGAAATGACCTCTTTTCCGTAGGGGAATTCAACTATCGGCATTTTAAAACCTCCTTAAAATATTTTTCGACAAACGGGATGTTTTTCAATTCAAAAACCTGATTATTTAAATATGCAAGAATACCCGCATCCGATTTAAAACTGAAAACGATTTTATATGAACACAAAGCTTGTTTTGATTCGGTAAATAATTTATCAAGACGACCGTTGCCGTATTTTCCGTCTCCTAAAATCGGATATCCGGCATTTGCCAATTGAGCACGAATTTGATGTGTTCTGCCTGTTATCAACCTGCATTCAAGCAAACTGAGTTTATCGCCGGAAGCGATCGTATTATATTCCGTAATTGCTGTCTTTGCACCCGGTTGATTGTTTTTTGTTACAAAAACCCTGTTTTTTACGGCATCTTTAAAAATAAACCCTTCAAGCCTTGATACCGGCGGTTTCGGAATACCGTGAACTGCAGTTAAATAATATCTGTCAATTTCCTGCTGTTTTAATTTTTCATTCAATATCCGTAATGATTCGGCATTTTTTGCGGCAATAACGATCCCGGATGTGTTGCGATCAATACGATTGCAAAGAGCAGGGATGAACGAGTTTTCATCACGCGGTCGCCACTGACCGTTTTGATATAAATACGCCTGAACTCTCGATATCAACGACCCGCGATCGTAACCTTCATCACTGTGGCACAAAACACCGACAGGTTTGTTTATTAATAACAGATTTTCATCTTCATATATAATATCAATTGAAAGATTTGAATTTGTTATGTACGGGGTTTCACAATCGACAGGCTCAAAGAATTCATCATTAACATACATTTGAACAACATCATCGGCAACCAATTTATATTCTCTTTTAACACCTTTCCCGTTGACCTTGATTCGCTTGATCCTGATATATTTTTGCATAAGCGAAGCAGGCAACGAAGGAACAGCCTTTGCCGTGAATCTGTCCAATCGTTGCCCCGCATCATTTTTGTTTATTAAGAATTCCTTCATTAATATAAAAACCCTATTATTGAGTGATTTCCGTGCCGCCTTCTTTTCGAACATTTAAAAACAGGCAACAATCATCGCCGAAGACAGTGTTCATTTGCCTTTTGTATTCGTCTTTCAAGTCATCGGGTACAAATGCGAGGATCGTACCGGCAAAACCGCCGCCATGTATACGCCAAGCTCCTTTATCTTTCAATATCTTTTCCGATAAAGCAAGAGCCAGTGTAAGTTCCTGATTATGCGGATCGGATGAACTGAATACATTTTGCAAATAAGCAAGGGAAGAACGACCGGATTCGATCACCAGATCAAGAAATGTCTGTATATCTCCGTATTTAAGTGCATCGGCTTGTTTGCTGACACGATCATGATCTTCAAAGAAATGGATCGCTCGCAAAATCGCTCTCTTACTGAGTTGCTTCATTTGACCGATTTGAGTATAAAATTCTTCCGGTGATACGTCGCGAAGAAAATCCTTGTTGAAATGATTTGCGACTGTTTTCATTTCATCGGGGATTGCAGCGTATTCGGGTGTCAGATCAGCATGATCGCCGCCTGTTGCGACAACACAAAGAGCATAACCTGATAAATCAGCTTCAACAGGTTCGACAATCGTTCTTACCGGGTCGAAGAAGTCGATTTTGTTAAGACCTCCGAAGCTTGACGCAGCCTGATCCATCAAACCGCACGGTTTTCCGAAGTAAACATTTTCGGCATATCTTCCGGCGATGGCGATTTCAAGCGGTGAGATATCCGCTCCGAACAAGCCTTTGAAAACATTGCCTATGAGTACTTCAAAAGCTGCAGAGCTTGATAAACCGGAACCGCCGGGTATGTTTGATGTGACCGTTGCGTCAAATCCGCCGACAACATATCCGTTTTGTTTAAACCATGAAGCAATACCGCGTATAACCGACGGATATGTTCCTTTTTCATCTTCCCGAACATCAAGATTGCTCAAATCAACGGTTGCCGATCCGTATTGTTCATTCACAATATTAACTGCATCGGTCCCGTTCGGGACGGCAGAGCATTTTGCTTCCAAATCGATTGCAGCAGCAAGAACACATCCGTGCTGATGGTCGGTATGATTGCCGCCGATTTCAACACGTCCGGGTGCGGAAAAAAATCGTTCATTCATCAGGTGAAGCCCCTTATTATTTATTCAAGTGTTTCATCAAGCTCCATACCGAGGTTGATATAATGATTTTTGCGGGAAATTTTATCGGCTCCGGCTTCGTCCCATGCGTATTTAGCTACATCCCGGGCTATCTTACGCGGTACGATGATAACACCGTCACCGTCTGCCGCAACAATATCACCGGGGTAAATCGCAACTCCGCCGATCGAAATCGGACGATCTTTATCAATAAAGCGGATTTTTGCCTGCACCATGGGCTGAGACACAAATTTTGACCATGCATTTATTCCCTGGATTATACACTCATCCGTGTCACGAATACCGCCGCCGTTAAACAGATACCCGACATTGCCTTTCATTTTATGTTCAAGTGAATTGTTGGAACCTATCAAACCGACATCAACACCGGATACATCAATACACATAAAATCACCCGGTTGAAGATCGTCAGACCAAGGATATGTGCATATTTCACCGTAATACATTCCCGACCACTTTGTATATTCTTCGGGCGACAGTCCGGGTACAGGGCCTTCATACGGGAGATAACGTGCAGTGCGAGCTATACCGATGCGGGTGATTCGTTCGCGAAAAAGCGGCTTGATCGAATGGTGAAGCGTACCGTAATGATGATAACCCATCCAATCCATTCCGTCACGAATATCGGTGGTACGCAGTTTTTTATACATTTCGATGATCTCTGAATTTTCTTTTACATCAAACATGACAAACTCCCTTAAATATTTTTATCATTATATCAATCAATATTCCACTTTGACCGGCAACCCTGTTTCCATTGACTTGTTACATGCAAGGCAAAACGCGACACTTTTCCATGCATCGGCGTACGGAGAGCGGATTTTCGAACCGTTACCGGTTAAGACGGCTTCAACGAAGGTTCGATCGCATTCGTAACCGAAATCAACAGTTGATTTTTGTTTAATACCCGTTTCACCGTCAGCGGTTCGTTGCATTCCGTCACCCGAGACTACACCGCCGAGATTTCCGGCACCTCCGCCGGATTCGTCATAGATCGTCAAATCAGTGGCTAAGCGATAATCCATTCGTGCATCGCGTGTACCGAAAGTCATTCTGTTATCCCAAGATGATACGCTCAATGAATAAACACCGGTCACCATTGTTGCGGTAATACCGCTTTTAAATGTGATCAATGTTGTTGACATATCTTCAATACAATAACCGGGCCATTCTTCCTGTGTGATATGACCTGATGTACCGACCGAATATACGGTGTCGGGTTCGTCTTCCAGCAGATAACGAAGCATATCCATTTGATGTATGGTTTGTTCAACCAGTTGTCCGCCGGATATATATTTATATCTGAACCAAGGTGTTTCGACCATTCCGCCGATCCTCGATGCACTGATATGAAGGACTTTGTTGTTTTTAATGAATTCTTTTGCTTTAATATTTAAATCATCATAACGGCATTGGAAACCCGATGCCGCGATCAATCCTTTTTCCTGAACCTGCTTTACCATTTCACGAGCCATGTTGACATCAAGTGATAAAGGTTTTTCTACAAAAAACGGTATCCCTCTGCGAATGGTTTCAAATTCGATCTCTCCGTGATATGCCGGAGGAATACAAATGAATACCATGTCCGGTTTGACGGCGTCGTACATTTTGTGAAAACATGAATATGCTTTTCCTTTTCCTGCTGCTTTGACAAATGCTTTAGCTCTGTCGATAAGCACATCACAAAAACCCGCCAACTCGATATCTTTGAACTTCATCAATATTTCAAGATGATATCCGCCGATACCGCCGCATCCTATTATTGCTGCTTTTTTCATAACTTTCCTCCGTCAATTCGACAAAATTTTATCAAGAGCACATGCGATTTTTTTATAATGTTCAAGTTCATCATCTTCCGATCCGGGTCCCGCAACTTCAGCAGTCAGATATCCGTCAAATCCGGCTTTACGAAGTGCCGGTACCACTAAACTCCAATCTGCATCACCTTCAAGAAGATCGACAAATTCCCCGCCTGTATTTATGCTTGCAGTGCGTTTAAAGTCTTTAACATGCACAAGTTTAATTCTTTCACCTAAAATCTCGATCCAATTTTCAGGCCATGAATAAGCAATGACATTACCGACATCAAAATAAGAACCGACATACGGGTTTTCCAATTTATCCGTAAACACCATCATATCATACGGCGACATAAAGAAGCCGTTCCATACATTCTCGACACCGACAAAGATTTTTCCGGCTTTGATTTCGTCATTCATTTCAAACATGGTTTGCATGGATGTTTCATATGCCTTAGCTATTGATTTATGTTCATGAATACCGCCCGGAACAATCAATATACCGGGTGCACCGAGTGCTTTGGCAAATTTGATTTGTGTCCGCATAACCTTTTTGGATAATTCGCGTCTTTCTTCATCTGCGGCACCGGGTCCGTATAACCAGTATAATGCCGATGAAATACTCACAACAGGAAGATCGTACTTTTTCGAAAAACCCGCAATTTCTTCAAGTTCCGCATCCGTCGTTTCAAACGACAACGAATGCGCACTGCTGCCCGCATCTTCTACATTTAATTCAATACCGTCAAACCCCGCCTCTTTGACCAATCGAAACATTTCTTCAAATCCCGTCGTCCCCGTAACTGTCCAAGCGTTTAATGCTTTTTTCATCGGTTGTCTCCTGTTCATATTGTATTTTGACAATCATCATCTTAACATATTATTTTATTAAAATGAACAGTACATTAAAAATATTTTGGTTACATAAATACTAATAATCGCTTACATGAGATAAATCGATATTACGCAGAATTTAAAAAATGTTTGACAACCGGTTTGTCATGGCGTATAATCGTCAGGCTATGCAGCGTTCTCATTCGAGTACGTGCAGTGTGTCTGTCGGACACACGAAAAAACATGCGTATTTTCATACTGCTTCGGAGGTGCGCAATGTTACTCGATCTTCGAGAGATAATTGGTGTTCCCGGCGGAAAGGTCTT
>Ga0123356_10006635_pt1 | contig 11663 bp, 9 predicted proteins | sample TergutEmb28metaG_2_FD_92546 | JGI IMG/M metagenome (GOLD analysis project Ga0123356, IMG submission 92546) | Embiratermes neotenicus P3 segment gut microbial communities from Petit-Saut dam, French Guiana - Emb289 P3 | ecosystem: Host-associated > Arthropoda: Insects > Digestive system > Gut ... | reverse complement strand
GCAAAGGTGTTGAGTGTGTTGATGTTGAGAATAAACGCGTGGTGTTGTCGAATGGCGATGTCGTTGACTACGATGTGCTGATAAACACAATGCCGCTGGATCGGTTGATTGGCATGATGCGCGTGCCTGACGAAGTGCGGGAGGCTGCCTCGCGATTGCGGTGTAGTTCGCTTCAATACCTCGATGTCGCGTTCGATGTTCCCTGTGGTCATCCGTATCATTGGGTATATGTGCCAGAAGCGCGTTATCCGTTTTACCGTGTAGGCGTTTACTCGAATTTTTCGCCGGATATGGCTCCGTGCGGCAAGTCGTGTATGTACATCGAGTTGGCAGATCGCAGTGTGCCCGATTTGGGTAGTTTGGTTCCAGAAGTTGCATCGGGATTGGTCGAGATGGGGTTCATTGATAGCCCGAACCAACTCTTGTTTGCTAATCATCGTACTATTGAGCATGCATATGTTATCTACGATCATGCCTACCAAGAATCGGTGAACGCGGTGCAGCAGTATTTGGGAAAAGTTATGGTGTTTAGTACCGGTCGCTATGGTGGTTGGGACTATTCATCTATGGAGGATGCTATGATGTATGGGTGTGATATTGCTAATAAGGTAAAGGAGGTGTTGCCGTGAATGCTGTGGAGAGTGCAGAAACCGAGAATGCAGAAACCGAGAATGCAACTACTGTGAGGGTGTCTACAGGGAGTGCGCCGAAGGTATCGATAGTGATCCCTGTGTACAACGAAGAAGCCATTCTGAGGGCAGCGGTGGTTGACCTTCGCGAGCGGTTGCGCGAGGTTTCGTGGAGTTATGAGATTTTGATCGCGGAGAATGGCTCGACCGATGGGACTGTGGAAATTGCAAAGAGTTTGGCGTCGAAATACGCAGATGTCAGGTGGTTTTCGTTGGGTCAGCCGAATTATGGGTTGGCGATGCGCAAGGGGATATTGGATGCGCGTGGGGAGTATGTGGTTTGCGATGAGATTGATTTGTGTGATGTGGAGTTTCACAGCGATGCGATATCGCTGTTGGAGCGTGGCGATGTGGATTTGGTTATAGGGTCGAAACTCCTGGCGGGGTCAAACGATCAGCGTCCGTGGGCGCGAAATACAGCGAGTAGGGTGTATAATTGGATGCTACGCGCGTCGCTAGGTTTTCGTGGCACCGATACGCATGGGTTGAAGGCGTTGCGACGGGATAAGCTTTTGTCTGTGGTTGATGCTTGTGTTGTGGACAAGGATGTGTTTGCGAGTGAGTTTGTGATTAGGGCGTATAGGCTGAATGTGAGGATTTGCGAGGTTCCGATTCGAGTGGTTGAGAAGCGAACTCCTTCGATAAATCTTGTTCGAAGGGTGCCGAATGTGCTTAGGCAGTTATCGAAACTGGCCTGGGCAATTCACATGCATGATTCACTTGGCAGCGGGAGGAGTCGGTAGGGTAAGCCCTCGAATTACTGCTAGGATTCCGAGCAAGATGATTAAGATGCCAATGGCCAGGCCGACAATTGCGCCGAATTTTTGGCCCATTTTCATTTGAAATTCACTTGGCATTGAGTCAATATCGTTCCCAACTGGACGAATTGACTGAATTACCGACGAGCAGATTCCAGCCGAGTTATCTGGTTCCAAACACATCGAGGAACAAACCAATATCCGCTTTGGGTTCTTGGTCATCGCTATCAAGTGAACACCGCTGCCAGAGAACTGCGCGCGAGCACTTGTTTGTGTGGTTGTTTTCATGTCGAATGAACGGGAAAACATATGCTCGGTGTGCTTGATTTCTCCCGCATTGAAGGTTCCGACATTCAACTTCAGTGGCTTATTCAATACCTCCTGCGCAATGATATCCAGGCCTTGGTACACTTTGGACTCAATTTCCCCAGGATCTTCGGAATTGTCCTGCTTTGTCAGAATTGCGATGGGTGCCGTGGCGCATACAATCGTCAATCTAAATCCAGACTCCTCGGCAGGAGCGTGGCGCCCCGCAAACGTGACCTCAGGACGAGTGTTATGGTTGCCAGGCACCAGCTCTTGTTTCTCAAAATCAGCCACCTGACGATCCACAGCACCATCCCGCCCAACGCTAGTCCAGCCTTCCGGAGGCTGGACCAATATGAAAGCATCCTTATTCCCTGATCCCAACGCGGCGGGAAGCCTGATTGCCTGACCGAGAACTAGCGGCGGAACAGATTCATCCTCAGCATCCTGCGTTGCCGACGGAGACCCTACATCTGCTGATCCCTTCTTGTCATCGCTGCTTTTTTCAGCACTTCTTCCGCTGCCTCCGCCACCGATTGCTGGCGTTTTTGTGGTTCCAACAGGCGGTTGACCGACAGTCGGCGGGCTGTTGCCTTGAATTTGACCCGGATCGTACGGGTTCACTCGGGCCCAAACTGGCGACGCCAGCACGCCAGCCAATACCATTGCGGGGACAATTAACGCATGCGCACTGAGTATTCGCATAATGCGCCGTGGGCTTGAGTTCATCGCGGTGTCTGCTCCCGGTCGAGGTCGGTGATAAGTTGCATGATATGTTCGCGCAGGTCAATCAGCGATCCTCTGAGTCTCTGATTCTCTACCACAATTGGGTCCTGAGGTTCTCGTACATCAATGTTCTTGCTTCTTAGGACGTTTCTGGCCCCACGAATAGTGTATCCGAGATCAAACCGTAGACGCTTGACTTCCATAAGCTTCTCAAGGTCCTTGTGCGAATACACCCGCTGCCCAGCCTTCGTGCGTCGAGGCCTCAACCCAGCAAACTCGGTTTCCCAATGGCGGATCGCCGATGGTTCGACTCCCAACAACTTCGCGACTTCCCCAATGCGATAGTACAGTTGGCTGACTTGACCTGGTTTGCTGGAGGGCTTGCCTGGGAGTTGGCTGGAAGGGGGAGCAGTTGCCACAACCATTGTCATATCAGCGGGATGGGTTGTGAGGGTTCCGGTTCCGAGACGTCGCATTGCACAGCGAGGTCTTCCTCCAATGGCTCGTCGAGGAATGGTCCCGCCACCTCGCTCGGATTGTTCATGGCCTCGATGAGGTTCGGACTTGGCTTGAAGCCCACAACCCTTCGTCCCTTGATCACCAATGCTTCACCTGTGTGGAGATTGTATCCGTTGCGCGCGTGTTTGTCGCGAAGGGTGAAGATGCCGAAGCGAGATATTTTAACTGTCTCGCCGCGTCCAAGAGTCTCCTTCATCGTCTCGAAGACCAAATCGACAATGCCAATGGCCTCCCTTCTCGAGACGCCTCCGACATTCTTGGCGACGGTTTTGGCGATGTCTGCCTTGATCATGATGATTGAGTCTTGATGATTGGAACCCTGATGATTGGACGCTGCGCCTCCGTTGACACCCTGCGGGCATCCAACACACGCGCTTGCGTACGACTACACAAGCGGAGCCTATATTTGATGGTGAGTAGCAGTCTGGGCAAGCAAAATCGGATTAGCTGGCAGCAGTGACGCTTTGCATTTCGGTGCGTTCTTCGACGGTGATGGTGGCAGCCTGCTCTCGACTACGTTGCTCCCTAATCACGAGCGTGGCGACGTACCCATATCCGAACGCAAACAGCGATGCGAATGGCGCTGCAATCCAGTGGCCGGTGTTGAGGGCTGCAATGACGCTGCAGGTGGATACGCAGCACAGCGCCATCTCCGCGAGGGGAAGGTTTGCGTGGGTGCTGTATCGACCCGCGACAGTTCCTTTCTTTGGGGTACGTACAAACTCCCCTGCCATGCTCTGCAATCCATCCGAGACGGCACGCGTGAGGTGAGGAGCCATACCCATCCCGAGTGCGATGAGAGCAGGAAGGCGTCGCAATCCTGTCCACGCCGAACCACCTTGCGAGCGCTCGGCCATTCCGTAGAACAGTCCGAGGGACATGGTGGTTCCAAAGCACAGAGGCAGATCCACAATCGCCATCGCAAGCAAATCTGTCTTGGGCGACAAGAGCAGTGCTGGCAGCAGAAGGATGCTGAGCACCATCATCAGTGGATACGCAAAGTGTGGAGTGAGATGAAACACAGCTTCGATGCGCTGCGGGACACTGAGGTTTGACCGCAGCACAACCCCGAGAAGCTTGCGCGCTGTTTGGACTGTGCCCTTGGCCCATCGGTACTGCTGAGCCCTCAGAGAGGATACGTCTTCTGGCAGCTCCGACGGCGACACCACATCCTCGCGATAGACGAACCGCCATCCTTTGAGTTGGGCGCGATAGGAGAGGTCGAGGTCTTCGGTGAGAGTGTCATGCTGCCACCCACCAGCGTCCTGGATAGCCTTGATTCTCCACATCCCGCCCGTGCCGGAGAAATTGAACAACCTCCCCGACGAGAATCGGGCTCTGTTCTCAACCAAATGATGACCGTCGAGCATGAGAGCTTGGACGCGAGTCATGAGGGAGAGTTCGCGATTCATGTGGCCCCATCTTGCTTGCACCATGGCAACGGATGGATCCCGGAATTCGCCGACAAGGCTTCTCAGGAAGTCTGGCTGCGGCACAAAGTCGGCGTCGAAGATAGCCACTAACTCTCCTTTTGCTGTGTTGAGACCAGCATCAAGAGCCCCTGCCTTGTACCCCACGCGCACAGCCCGTCGAACCACGGAAGCGTCGACACCTTGATCGATGAGGTTCTTAGCTTCGATGTCGACGATGTGTTTGGTCTCGTCGGTGGAGTCGTCGAGGATCTGGATTTCGAATCGGTCGCGTGGGTAGTCCATCTTAGCGACGGCCCGTAGGATTCGTGCCACGACGGTGGCTTCGTTATAGAGGGGGAGTTGGATGGTGACAAACGGCGCGTCTGCGTGTGAGACGGGATTTTTGCCGCCTTCACGTAGAAGTGGGATGCGGTCTCGGTTTCTCCAATAGAGGTATACGAGGTGAGATCGGTGCAGTCCGTATCCGCACAGCACGAGTAGGACGGCGAAGTAGAGGATGAAAAACGGCCAATGGGTCATCAGTGCATACTCCGGATTGACGTGATTATTTCCAGAAGTAGGGTTTCGACACGTCGATCTGGCCGTTGGCTACCACCGTTGGGTTTGGGAATTGTCACACAAGTGTAATTCGTTGCAAGTCGATGTCAGATTGGGTGGGCGTGGCGTTGCGTGATGGGTGTGGGAGGATACAATTGCAGGTCGGCTTGAAAACTGGGGGATGTGTCAGGCGGCTTGGATGGTTTGGTCTAAGCCCGTTTGGTCTGGCCATTGTGTGAATTGTCGAAAACTAGTCCTGGCATCGCACTTCAAAGTGACAAATGTTTTCCATTTTTATCACGGATTGCCTCCGATGTGACCCATCCGCCACAACTCACCAATACTGTGTTCCTCAAGCAACTCAGCTAGATACTCCAAATCCAAAGGCCTGATGCGCGTTCCTTCATCATAGTCGCAAACGAGAACCGAGTCTTCGTGACCCACAAATGCGTCGAGCAACGTGCCCGAATGCGTAATGACGATGATCTGCGTGTGCTCGCTGGCTTTGACCAGAAGCCTTGCGACCTGAGTGAGGGCATCTGGGTGAAAACCAAGTTCGGGCTGGTCAATGCACAACAGAGGCGGCGGATCGTCGAACAATTCGATAAGCAGGGCAATGAACCTCAGCGTGCCGTCGGACATCCTGGTCGCGGGAATGGGACCGCAAAGACCCTTTTCGGTTAGGCTGACCTTGATTTCCCCATCGACAACCTGCGTGTCGAGACGAATAGCCCTTGGCAAAAACTCGCGAAGGTACTCGTTGATTGGTTCAACCGCATCGCGCTGCGAAAGCCCCAGAAGCATTCCGCCAAAATTACTGCCGTACCACCCAAGATGAACGCCGTTGTTGTCGATATCCTGCGAATCACGCGGGATCGATCCTCTGCCGAAAGACCAGTCCCGAAAACTGCGAATCTTGCGGAGTTCCCGGGTCAACCAGATGTTATCGGGATGTGACCCTTTGGTGTTTCGTTGGCTAAGAATCGAGCCAGCATTTCCGATGTACTCGCGGTCGATGGTTTGAGTTTTGTATGGCTCGGGCCCAGATGGTCCAATGTCACGCGATGACAACACAACTTTGTCGCCGTCTGTGCGAAAGTACGTCATCGGATTACCGTTTGCGGAAGGCACCTCAACGAAGCTTTCATCGAGAATGCATGCGTACTTATCGGTAACTTGGTCCGCCCTTGGCCTGGGACGCGTGTCCAGCATGCTCCTCGGACGCGGTGCCCACTTCAGCTTGTATTCGAAGCGTCTTTCTTCCTCACCGTTGATCAGCACATCAATCGCCGATGCATCACCACCACACCACAACCATGAAGGAGCGCCTCCACCGAGTTCCATCAGGCTCTGGAATGCTCCAGCAGATGGGATGGCGCTAAGCAGTTCGAAAGCTTCCAGCAGGTTGGATTTGCCCGAACCGTTGGGCCCAACAACCACGTTCAGTGGCTTCAGTTCAATCGGCTCAGACCCCGGGGGGAAGGACAAGAAACTGTCCAAACGAATCTGTTCGACAAAAGGCTGGGGCATGCTCAGTTTTGCTGAACATAGCCAAACGGAACCAAAGGTGTAGTTCAACAAGTTAGATCGTGCTGTCCTTCGTGAGACATGTTGCGCCCGCATCTCCCCTCCCCACCATCTCATCCCACAACCCAACCAACAAAGTTCACGCGCAGCATGGTACAACCGCAGATAGCGTGAATGCATACGATGAGGCTGTTCTCCTTCGACCCCAATCGCTGGTTGCTCGCCGCTGCAATGGCCTGTGTTCTGACAGCGCCAGGATGCGCTAGACAGGCCAGAGTGTGCGCAACGTCGGCAGCTTGTGGAGATGGCTCGGTTTGCTTTGCAGGGCAGTGTCGAAAAGCCAAGGCTGGGGTTGTTCCTCTCAGCTCGCAGCGTGTTGTTCTTGAGCCTATCGATGTCTCCGTCGTGTCTTCGCGACGCTCTGAGATCAACAGCTCCTATGTTTCGTTCGGCAAGAAGGGTTGGGGAGATGTGGTGGTGTTGATGCGATTCCCCGCCCCATTTTCGGATTCCACTCGCGTGGTGTCAGCGCACTTGGTGATGGATCCACCACCTGGTTCGACTCCCGGACCTTCGCCAGTCGGGATTCGCATCGCTCGGGTTGTCGATCCTTGGGAGTCGGGAAGCGTGACTTGGGGGACTCTTCCGACGCTGTCTTCTCCAAGCACGATGTTTTGGGTTTCGTCTTGGGGAGGCCGTTCTCTTCGTGTTGACGTCACTGGTCAGGTGCGACGGTGGCGAGAGCAGCGGGGTGATGATCATGGTATCGCGTTGCGGTCAGCGGCTCAGAATGAGATTGGGGAGACGTATTCGCTTGGGACCGGGGACGGACGTGGGCCGCGCCTTGATGTTTACGTGAGATGATGGACGTCGATTTTCCAGTTCTTTCGTTGCGCGGGGTTGGTGTGGATGTGACCACGGACCTCGGTGTTGCTCGCGTGGTTGACGATGTGTCGTTTGATGTACCGTCCGCGGGCAAGGTGGCTCTTGTTGGAGAATCTGGCAGCGGCAAGACCATGGTTGCGATGACTGCGCTTCGCCTCCATTCCGGTTTTAATTCTGGGGCAAGCTCTTGGCTGTGGCCCTCTTGGTTGTGTTCCGGGTCTGGGAAGTCGCAGTTTGCTGTCCGAGGGGAGGCGTTGTTTCGAGGGCGGGACTTGATGAAGCTGTCAGCCAAAGAGATGAGACAGCTTAGGGGCAATGAGTTGTCGATGGTGTTTCAAGAGCCGATGACGTCGCTGAATCCGGTGCTCTCGGTTGGCTACCAGATCGTCGAAACCCTGCGGGCCCATCAGAAGATCTCGCGTAAGGATGCGCGCGACAGGGCTGTGGAGTTGCTTGGAAAAGTTGGGATGCCTTCGCCGAAGGAGCGTGTGGACTACTATCCGCATCAGCTATCTGGTGGGATGCGACAGAGGGTGATGATCGCGATTGCGATGTGTTGTCGTCCTGCCCTGATAATCGCCGACGAACCCACCACGGCGCTTGACGTGACGATCGAGGCTTCGATCCTCGATTTGTTGGATCAGGTTCGTGAGGAGGATGGCACGGCGACGTTGTTGATCACCCATGATTTGGGGGTGGTGGCAGGCTATGCGGACTGGGTTGTGGTTATGTATTCTGGGCAGGTGGTGGAGTCTGGGGCTGTGGTGGATGTGTTTCGGTCGCCGCGGCATCCGTATACTCGCGGGCTGCTTGGGAGTCTTCCGATGTGGGTGGATGGTCGGTCGGTTGGCAGCAGGTTGGTATCGATCCCGGGGATGATCCCGAATCCATATGATCTCCCCAAGGGGTGTCGTTTTCGCGATCGGTGTTCCTGTGCTGTTTCGGAATGCGGAGAGAGGATTCCCGACTGGGTTGCGGTCGGTAGGGGTGGAGCGCGGTGTGTATTGGTTGGGGGATAAGAGGATTATGAGCGAGACCACGGATGATGATGCTGTTCGCGAGAAGCGTCGACCGCTTTTGAGCGTGGAGCGATTGAGCAAGTTTTATCCGGTACACAAGCGTTTTTGGGGCAGTCCCAGTTTTGCGAGGGCAGTGGATGGTGTGACTTTTTTTGTGCGGCACGGCGAGACGTTGGCGTTGGTTGGGGAGTCTGGGTGTGGAAAGACGACGTTGGGTCGGTGTGTGTTACGGTTGGTGGAACCGACATATGGTCGCATTGTGTTCGATGGGGTTGATTTGAGTCCGTTGTCGCAGCGGCAGTTGCGGGGTTATCGGCGGCACATGCAATTGGTGTTTCAGGATCCGAGTAGTTCGCTGGATCCGCGAATGCGAGTTGGTGAGACGGTTGCAGAGGGGATTCGGATACACAAGCTTGCGCGGGGATCTGAGGTGATGGATCGGGTGGAGGCGTTGTTTGGGCAGGTTGGGTTGTCGGTTGAATTGGTGCGACGGTACCCGCATGAGTTGTCGTCGGGGCAGCGTCAGAGGGTGGGGATTGCTCGTGCTCTTTCGGTGGACCCGGTTTTTGTTGTGTGTGATGAGCCTGTGAGTGCGCTGGATGTGTCGATTAGGGCGCAGATTACGAATTTGCTGCAGGATTTGCAGGATCAGAGGCGAATTGCATATTTATATATTTCCCATGATTTGAGTGTAGTTCGCCATATGAGTCATCGGGTGGCGGTTATGTATTTGGGACGTCTTGTGGAAGTAGGGGCGACTGAAAGCGTAATGCTGGGGGCGATGCATCCGTACACAAGAGCGTTATTGTCAGCGGTTCCTGTGGCGGATCCAACACGAAAACGGCTGAGAATAGTGCTGGAAGGCGAGGTTCCGAGCCCCGTTAAACCACCGGCTGGATGCACATTTCATCCACGCTGTCCGAAAAGTGATGGGGATCGCTGTGTTAGTAAGGTTCCGACGTTGCGGGAGATTGCGGTGGGATCGCATCATCGTGTGGCTTGTTGGTACCCGGATTAACGTAGTCAAACTAAGCTGATGCGCGCGAGTAACGTGTTGATCGTCTGAGTTAGAAACATGCTCGGCCGGGCAGATGCCCCCCCGCGTGCGAATTTGCTTACCGGCTCGATGGTTCCGCGATCGGCTGCCTGATAAGAGCGCTGTTGGGTATCGCCCGCTGTATTGGTCCGAGCCGCCGTGGTTCCGCAGAGGCAGGGGTTGCGGCTGGCGCAGATACTGAGTTCGCTGCAGATGCCGATGTTGCGGGAGCCGGTCGCGGTGGTGTCATTATTCGATAGTTCCATAGCTGGAGTTGGGGAACTAGTTCATTCGCGATATCTGGTCTTGCAAAGAATAAATCTTTTCGTTCTTCTCGGTCCGCAATGAAATCGTACAGGGCGTAAACGGCGGTTTCTCGCGTAAATATTAGATTGTATCTTTCGTTGCGCGCTGATACTAGACGCAAAGGGTCTTTTTTGTCTCTTACGTACTCTGGGAGATAAAATGTGTGAAATGTTACTCTATTATCGAGGCCTTCCCCAGTAAGAAGCGCGGGAACAAGGCTCGTACCTTCGAACGGAGCATCTGGTTTGGTGTTTGCTATGTTCACTATGGTTGGGGCGATATCCAGCAAAGTGACAGCAGCGTCTATGATCTTTGGCTCAAAAACTGGCATCCTAAAGAGAAGCGGCACGTGTATCACGCTTGTGTGGAGATCGTAGCCGTGATGCGTTTTTGCGTGACGGCCATCGAAGCTTTCGCCGTGATCGGCAGTCACTATTACTAACAGACTCTCGGCTGGATAGGCATGATCCAGCCAACTAAGCAATCGACCAACATGAACGTCGGTGTGCCAAATTGCAGCGTCGTATAGATCAACGCGGTTTGTGCCGAAGATAATGCTGTCTGCTGGTTGCTCGAAGGATTCGTGGGGGTCGTAGTAGTGAACCCATAGAAAAAAAGGTTGTCTTTTGCTTCTTATTTGTTCGAGCTGATTTATTGTCGCGCGAGTGACTGCCTCTGCCGTATGCGGCCCCTGTGCTTTAGTTGGACTATCGTCGACAATCCCGAATCCCTGGGTGAGTCCGCTCCAATTTGTGAAATATGTGGAGGGGAGAACGGCGATGGTGGCATATCCAATTGCCTGCATGGCTTCGGCAATTGTGTAGTTTTCTGGCAGGATGGGATATGGGTGACGTCCACGAACGGAACGTTTGATTTGGGGGTCATACAGCGATGTGAGCATCGCTGGTATAGACAATCGGGTGCTGGGTCCTTGCGCATTCGCGTTTTTGAATTGGACTGATTGCTTTGCAAGGGCGTCGATATTTGGTGACGTTGGACGATTATATCCGTTGAAACCGAGGTGATGCGGATTCAGAGAATCGATAGTGATCAGGACAACACTCGGTCGATTGGGAAAACCTTGCGGAAGAGGGTGATCCCAACGTCTTTGAGGGGGATCTGCATCGTATTCCAAGTCCGCGCCCGAACAGTCCTCGTCGATTCCGTTGTAAGGAATGTCCACCGCCCCTGGGTGGATGTTCGGATTGTCGGGGTCGCAATCATTTCCGCCAAACAGGGTAGTGTACCCATCGCCGTCGCGGTCAAAAAACTTGTTGTGGTTTGCGTGGAATATGGCTCCAAAGGTTGTGTGAGTCAGGAACAGGGACCTGCCGTGAGACGAATATGGAAGCGCGATGGCAATGACTACTGTGACAATCGCGATGCCAAGGATCGATGACCAACCGATGAGGCGTCGCGAGCGCGCTGATACCTTGGGCAGGGCCCTAATGACCGCGATGACTGCTGCGGAGAGCAGAATGATGAGAGTTCTCCAGACCCAGGATAGGTCGATGGCCGCGATGACTTTTCGCTTGACAATGAAGGCGGCGACTATCGCTGCGGTTGCGAGCGCGGCTAGGAGTGTGGCGGTTATCCAGGGTCGGGAGATTACCCCGTTGAGCCATCCGCGGGTGGAGAACGCGGAGATGATTGTGCGAGCAATTCCGTAGCAGACGGCGAATGCCATTGCGGCGGCGAGCATTGCTGAGAGGTGGACAAGAATTGATGCGTTGGCAGCGTTTGATGCGACGCGTACGTTTTCGTGGATGCGTGTTGCGATGGCGAGTGCGATGCATCCGTAGGTGAGGACGGCAAAGGGTGCGGCGAGCAGGGATGCGTGGATGGCTACGGCAATGGTGGGGGGTTGGTGCTTGAGATGTGCAGTGGTTGCTCTGGCTATGCCAGCGATTCTGCTGCCGATT
>Ga0123356_10006634_pt1 | contig 11664 bp, 12 predicted proteins | sample TergutEmb28metaG_2_FD_92546 | JGI IMG/M metagenome (GOLD analysis project Ga0123356, IMG submission 92546) | Embiratermes neotenicus P3 segment gut microbial communities from Petit-Saut dam, French Guiana - Emb289 P3 | ecosystem: Host-associated > Arthropoda: Insects > Digestive system > Gut ... | reverse complement strand
TGACGATGAGGTGGTCTGCCGTGACTGCCATCTCGTTCATCAGGTGGCTGGACACCAGCACCGTCTTGCCCTGGCTGGCGAGATGCTTCATCAGATTCCTGATCCACAGCACGCCCTCGGGGTCGAGCCCGTTCACCGGCTCGTCCAGCAGCAGCACCTGCGGGTCGCCGAGGAGCGCCGCGGCCACGCCGAGCCGCTGGCTCATGCCCAGGGAATAGCTCCGCGCCCGCCTGGCCCCGACGTCGCGCAGGCCGACTAGGTCGAGCATCTCGTCAACCCGCTTCGCGGGCAGGCCCTGGGTCTCGGCCAGGAACAGCAGGTGGTTTCGCGCGCTACGGCCGGGGTGCACCGACTTGGACTCGAGCAGCGCCCCGACGGTCCGGAGCGGGTTGTCCAGCTTGTCGTAGGGCCTGCCGAAGATGGTCGCCGAGCCGCTGGTGGGGTGGTCCAGCCCGAGGATGAGCCTCATCGTGGTGGACTTCCCGGCGCCGTTCGGTCCGAGGAATCCCGTCACACGACCTGGCTGGACGCTGAACGACAGGTGATCGACGGCCACCTTGTTCCCGAACCGCTTGGTGAGATCTCTGACCTCGATCATCGGCCTCTCTCATCCTGCGCGCGAGCAGTTGAGTTCTGTCGCGTTCGCGACAGTACCAGAGCCTGGTGCGAGGCCAGACCCCCCGTTACCGGAAATTGGCACCCTGGCGGCCAAGGGGGTAGGAGTAGGAATGATGACCTAGATCCCGCCGCCGTCCGGCATCCCGGCCGGCTCCCGTACTCTGCTACGCAGCCATGACTGATACCGTCCACCAGCCTCAGAGCCCGGTGCAGGGCCGCGCCATGGTTGCCGCCTGCCTGATCATCGTGGCCAGCGTCGTGATCGGGGTGGCTGGCGGCCTGATCTGGGCCGCTGTCTCGCCGCGCGTCCTCTACCAGGTAGTCACGCTGAATCCGCCGACCGCCTACGCCACTAACCCGGAGACCAGCGCGTTTATCGCCGCCGACGGCTGGTATTGCCTGATCGCGGTGGTCGGGGGCGCGCTGATAGGGCTGCTCGGCTACCTCGGCGGGGTCCGGCGCTACGGGCCGGTGCCCATGGCCGGGATCGCGATCGGCGCGACAGCGGCGGCGTTCGTCTCCATGTGGCTCGGGCACCGGCAGTCCGGCGCGCCCGGCTTCAACCACGTGCTCGCGACGAGCAAGCCCGGCGCGCTGCTGTACGCGCCGATCTCGCTCGGCTCGCAGGGCGCGCTCGCATTCTGGCCGCTCGCGGCGGCAGCCGTTGCGGGCGGCATCGTGCTGATCGGCGCGCTGCGAGCCCGGCAGCAGGGCGGCTACGACGCGGTCCCGATGCCGGGCATGGATACGTTCAGCCCGCGCCCTCATCCGGACGGGACCGATCATCAGCCAGGTCCGGACGGGCCCGGCGAGGCAGCAGAGGGTCAGCGAGGCCAGTCCGGCGGACCCAGCCCGCGCTAGAGGTGGAGGGTCGCGCTGGCGGCATCGGACGCCAGCGCTGCGCCGACGATGCCCGCGTCGTTCTGCAGGGTGGCGGGGACCACGCTGGCCCGCAGGCCGGTCAGGAGCGGAACGAACTTGTCGGATTTCCGGCTGATGCCGCCGCCGATGATGATCAGGCCGGGCGACAGCAGCGCCTCCACCTGAGCCAGGTATTCGTCCACCCGCTCAGCCCAGTCATCCCAGCTCAGGTCGTGCTCCTCGCGCGCTAGTTCCGAGGCGCGCTTCTCGGCATCCTTGCCGCGGACCTGGATGTGCCCGAACTCGGTGTTGGGCACGAGCACGCCATCGGTAAAGAGGGCGCTGCCGATGCCGGTGCCGAAGGTGAGGAGCAGAACGGTGCCGCCGACTCCCTTGCCCGCGCCGAATCGCATCTCGGCTGCTCCCGCCGCATCGGCGTCGTTGAGCACGGTGGCCGTGAGCTTGGTGGCGCTCTCGAAGGCCTTGCCGGCGTCGACGCCGATCCAGGAGTGGTCCACGTTGGCGGCCGTGTGAACGACTCCCGAGACGACGACGCCGGGAAAGGTGAGGCCGACCGGGCCCGTCCAGCCGAAGTCCTGCACGAGGCGGGCCGCGACGTCCATGACCGCATCGGGTGTGGCGGGGTGGGGCGTCTGGATCTTCTGCCGCTCTGCGGTGAGCTGACCCGTCTGCGTGTCCACAGGGGCAGCCTTGATGCCCGTTCCGCCGATATCGATGCCAAGGACGTGCGCCACTGCCTGCCTCCCGGTTCACTGATGCACTGGCGACAAGCGTACGGCCAGCGTGGCCGGACGGGCCTTACATCGACATCCGGTCGCCCCCGGTGGCCGGCTGGCCGCCGGCCTGCCGCCGGTAGGCGTAGTCGGCGCGGATCAGGATGCGCAACTCGAGGGACGTGTGGGCGCGAAGCTCGTCCGCGGTACCGCGGAACGTGGCCGACCAGATGTCGCCATCGAGGCCGATCACGTACGCGCTGCCCCAGTGCGCCTGGAGGTCGGCGAGGGCGGCGGTGTCGCTGAGGGCGATGCGGGTGCTTTCCATCGGCCTGGCGGCGGACTTGCTCTGGTGTGCATGACTCGGCTCTTCAGAGGCGGGCTCTGCCTGGCTGTGGCTCATGCCGGTCAGCATAGCGCACTGTAGAGCGGTAGAGAGCAGTAGAGAGCACTCTGAATCTTTGCGCAGTTCAGGGGCGTTCTAGGGTGATCTTCGTGGCCAGGGTGCCGAAGTTCGACGCGAACTCTCTCGGGCCGGTGTACGTCTACATCGGCGTTGCTGACCACATCGCGGCGCGGATCGAGGCTGGCGAATTGCGATCCGGCTCGCGGCTGCCCGCTGAGCGCGACCTCGCGGCTGACTACCAGGTTGCCGTCGGGACTGCCCGCCGGGCGGTGGAGGAACTGCGGCAGCGCGGCCTCGTGGTTACACTCCCGGCTAAAGGAACATTCGTCGCGTAACGGAGCCCAGCCAGGGTGCCGCGCCTGCCATCTGGCCGGGCAGGCACGTCTGACTGGCCGCCGACGATTGACGAGCTGTCGCGGGGGAGCGTGCATGGACGGCCAGGTCGTGATCGTCGGTGGCGGTGTACTGGGCCTCATGCACGCCGTGCAGGCCAGCAGCCGTGGGCTCACTGTCGTGCACCTCGAGCGCGAGGAAGGGGCGCGTGGCGCCAGCGTGCGCAACTTCGGCCTGGTCTGGGTCAGCGGCCGTGCGCCGGGTGCCGAGCTGGCGCTGGCCCAGCGGGCGAGGACGCTGTGGGAGGAGCTGGCGGCTAAGGTCCCCGCGACCGGATTCCGGGCCCAGGGCTCGCTGACGGTGGCGACCGACGAGGCCGAGCTCGGCCTCCTGAGGGAGGCAGCGGCCCGGCCGGATGCGGCCGAGCGGGGCTTCGAGCTGCTCGATCAGTCGGCGGCCACCGAGCTGAATCCTGCCCTGCGCGGCGAGTTCACCGGCGCGCTGCTGTGCCGCCGGGACGCCATAGTCGAGCCGCGGCGGGTTCCCGCGGCCGTGCGCGACTACCTTCTTGCGGGCGGCGGCTATCAGTGGCTGCCCGGACGGGAGGCGGTCGACGTCGCGCCGCACGCGGTCCGCGACCACCAGGGGGAGTGGCACCGGGGCGACCTGGTAGTGCTGTGTCCGGGTGCCGCGCACACCGGGATAGCCGGCCCGCACCTGGCCGGGTACACGCGGCCGCCCGTGCGACGGGTGCGGCTGCAGATGCTGCAGACCGATCCGTTCGCGGGCCGGCTGACCACCTCCGTGGCTGATGGTGACTCGCTCCGGTATTACCCGGCGTTCGATCTGCCCGGCCGGGCACGGCTCGCGCCCCAGGCGCCGGTCGCGGCGGCGGCGGCGGCCCAGTTGCTGCTGGTCCAGCGCCTGGACGGCAGCCTGACCATCGGCGATACGCATTGCTACGACGAGCCGTTCGACTTCGACCTCGACGAGGCGCCCTACGACCACCTGCGGGCGAGGGCGGAGCAGCTCCTCGGTCGGCCGCTGCCGGCCGTGCGCCGCCGCTGGGCCGGGGTGTACAGCCAGGTCACCGGCCCCGATGAGCTCTACCACCGGTCGCAGGTTGCACCCGGCGTCGTCCTGGTGACCGGGCCCGGCGGGCGCGGGATGACCTGCTCGCCCGCTATCGCCGAGGAAACGTTCGCGCAGCCGGCAAAGGAGTGAGGGTCATGCGGCAGATCACGGTCGCCTGCCTGGACATGGCGGGGACAACGGTGTCAGACGACGGCAGCGTGCTGGCGGCCTTCCGGGCTGCCGTTGCCGAGTTCGGGCTTGTGCCGGGCGCCGCCGGGTACGACGACGCGCTCACCGTGGTGGACGACACCATGGGTCAGTCCAAGATCGAGGTTTTCCGCCGGCTGCTCGGCGACGAGGACCGCGCTCAGCGGGCCAACCGCCGCTTCGAGTCCAGCTACGCCGAGTCGGTGCGCGCCGGGCTGGTAACTCCGCTGCCGGGGGCGCTCGAGACGATCACCGCCCTGCGCGCGGCAGGGGTCAAGGTCTGCCTGTGCACCGGCTTTGCGCCAGTGACGCGGGACGCGGTGCTGGACGCTCTCGGGTGGCGGCCGCTGATCGACCTCGCGCTGTCGCCCGCTGACGCCGGGCGCGGGCGTCCCTGGCCGGACATGCCGCTGACGGCGCTGCTGCGGCTCGGCGGCGGTGCGGTCAGCGAACTCGCGGTCGCCGGGGACACCGCCGCCGACGTGGAATCGGGTCTCCGGGCCGGCGCGGGGCTGGTGGCTGGCGTCACCACCGGCTCGGCCAGTCGCGAGACACTGGCCGCCGCGGGCGCCCCGCACATCCTGGACTCCATCACCGACCTGGTGCGGCTCGTCGGAATCGCCACCGCAGCCCACGGGCTGGCCTAGCCGGCCGCGGCCCGATACTGCCTAGCTCGCGATGGCCGCACGGCTCCGGTCTGCGTCCGCGCGCAGCGGGCCTGCCGCCGATACGACCGCGTACCTGGCGGAGATGTCATGCAGGCTGCGTCTGGCCGGCTCGGGCAGCACCAGTGTCAGCAGGCCGCCGAGGACCGCTACACAAGCGGTGAGCAGCAGCGTGCCGCGCAGGCCAAGGGTCGACTGCAGGACGGGGAACAGGAAGACACCGATGCACGCGCCCAGCTTGCCGACGCCGGCCGAGATGCCGTGCCCGGTCGCCCTGACCGACACCGGGAACACCTCGCCCGGCAGCATGAAGGTCGTCACGTTCGGACCGAACTCGGTGAAGAAGTAGCTGATCCCGTACGCGACCAGGAACGGCGCGACTGCAGTGGTCACGCCGGGCACGAGCCCGATCGTGGCGAAGCAGAGCGCCATCACCAGGAAGCCGAGCAGCTGGAGCCTGCGGTGCCCCATGCGGTCGACGCGGGCGATCGCCAGCGCGTAGCCGGGCAGGGCAGCCGCTACGAAGATCGCGAGCTGAATAGCGATGGTGGTCATGGTGGACGAGTGGGGCGAGATCAGGCCGATGATCAGCGGCGTGGAGATCGTGTTGCCGTAGAACGCGTAATCAAGCAGGAACCAGCACCCCGCCGTGGCCGCAAGCGTGACAAGCAGCCTCGGGTTGGTCAGGAACGCCCGCAGGCCACCGTGCACGACGGCCCGCCCGGTCGCCTGCCGCTGACTCCTCATCGCTGCGTGCGCCCGGTAGCGGGGTGACTCGGGCAACCTGCGGCGCAGATAGACGACAGCGGCCGCGGGGACCGCGCCCAGCGCGAGCAGGACCCGCCAGGTCATGTCGGGGCCGGCGCCCGCGCCCAGACAGCCCAGTGCGATGAGCGGCCCGATGATCAGGCCCAGCGCCTGGGTCGAGAACACCAGGCCGACGAGCCGGCCCCGGTCCTTGCGGTTGGCGTACTCGGTCATGAGCACCGCGCTGACCGGATAGTCGCCGCCGACACCGATGCCGAGGAGGAACCGGCAGCCGATGAGAACCCAGAACGAGGGCGCTACCGCCGAGCCGAGAGCGGCTACCGCCATGATCGCGGCAACCAGCCAGTACACCCGCTTGCGGCCGAGCGCGTCCGCGAGCCGCCCGAAGATCAGTGCGCCCAGTACCGCCGCCCCCAGCATCGTGGCGTTGAGCAGAGCCAGCCTGGCGGAGCTCAGGTGCCAGTCCTGCTTGACCAGCGCCCCGGCCACACCGATCACGAACAGGTCGTAGGCATCGGTGAAGAATCCCATGCCGGCTACCAGTACGGGGCGACGATGAGCCCGGCCCAGGGGCGCCTCGTCGAGTGACACGATCAGGTCGGCAGAGCCGGCTGGGGTCACGAGTCTTCCTTTCGAGCGCGGGCACGCGGATGGGTCGGCAGGCTGGGCCAGGATGCCGCTTTGCTAGGCGGCTCGGGCAGCGATATGTCCCGACGATAGCGACATGTCAGGCTAGGTTATGCGACGACGCGCCGTCGACGGACAAGTGAACGTGAAATGAATGCAGGACGTCTAGTTTTTCGACGGCGATCCCCGGCCTTAAGGCGCTCGCCAAGGTGGTCTGCGGCGCTGCCGGTTACGCGTAACCTGATGTCGTGGGTGAGCCCCGGGCCTGCGAGAACTGCGGCGAACTGTTCCTTCCGCGCCGCGAGCACGGCCGGTTCTGCTCGACCCGATGCAGGGTGGCGTGGAATCGCGGCACGATGCATTACCCGCCGGGAGAGGCAAGCGCGCTCGACTGGTCCATTTCCGCCATGGTGGAAACCATCGACCGGCTCCCCCGGGTTAAGGCCTGGGATGGCGCCCGTGCCATGGCCGTGATCGGGGAGGCCGTCTGGTGGGTCACCATCGTGGACGCCACCATGGTCCGCTATCACCCGGACACGTACGACCGGATCCTCGCGGAAGCACCCGCCGCGGATCGGCTGACGATCGAGGAGTCGCTGGGCGGCCTTCGTTTTGTGCGCAACCACATGGGCCACGACATCGACCACGTCGACTTCGTCACGGGCGCACCGCGCTCACGCGGCCGGGCCGCGGACCGCATCGCGAACTGGACCTGGCGGCCGCTGCCGGAGCCCTGCCTCACCGCGCTGTCTCCGGGCGCTCAGGAGTGGGAGCTGGACCGGTATAGCGCCTACCAGGGGCGGCTGGCCGAGCATGCCGTCGGCGAGGCCTTCAGCCGGGCCCGCGTCTTCCTGGCCGAGGTCGCCGCGACAGCGGAGCCCGACAAGCTGGGCGTCTGGGCGAGCTAGTCAGCCTGCGACACTGCCCCCGCGGGGCGGGACCCGGTTCGGGACGGAAACAATAGGCCCGTGCCTACCTGCCGGCTGATCACGCTGGACGATGCGCCCGTTCTGGCCCAGCTGGTCAGGGCCAACCGCGAGTTTCTCGCTCCCTGGGAGCCGCTCCATGATGAGCGATACTTCACCGAGGCGGGCCAGCGTGCGTCCATCAGCGCCGCGCTTGCTGAGCATGAGCAGGGCCGCGGGCTGCCCTACGTGATTCTCGACTCCGACGGGAGTGTCGTGGGCCGGGTCAACCTCAACACCATTGTGCGGGGCGCATTTCAGTCTGCCAGCCTCGGATACTGGCTCGCGGAAACCGCCGGCGGGCGCGGCGTCGCGACCATGGCCGTGCGCGACATTATCCGGGTCGCTTTTACCGAGCTCGGCCTGCACCGCCTTCAGGCCGACACCCTCGAGGACAATGTGGCCTCCCAGCGTGTCCTCGAACGGAACGGATTTGTCCGGATCGGCCACGCGCCGCGGTACCTGAGAATTGCCGGCCGGTGGCAGGACTTCATCCTCCACCAGCTTCTCAGCGAGGGCTAACGCCGGCGAGTCATACCGGCGCGGCCACCAGGACGGGCTCGGTACCCGCCATCGCCACCTGGACCGAGGTGCCGGGCACGAGGCTGGCCGCCGCGGCGCTGGGCTTGTCGACCTTGACCTCGACGTCTCCGGACAGCAGTACGGTGACCCTGGTCAGCGAGCCGAGGAAGGTCCGGTCGGTCACGATGCCGTTGCCGCCCGGCGCGACGTCGACGGTCAGGCCTTCCGGGCGGACCAGCACGTCCACCTGGCCGGCCAGACCGACGGGCCGGTCGCCGCCCACGGGCACTACCGAGCCCAGGATGCTGACGTCGTCCTGGCCGCCGTAGTCGCCGGGGACGCGGTTCATCGTGCCGACGAACTCCGCCACGAACACGGTGGCGGGCCGGGAGTACAGCTCGCTGGGCACGGCGACCTGCTCCAGCCGTCCGTCCCGCATGACACCGACCCGGTCGGCCATCGACAGGGCTTCCTCCTGATCGTGCGTGACAAACAGGGTCGTCGTGCCAAGGCGCTGCTGCAGCGTCCTGATCTGCTCGCGGAGCTGCAGCCTGACCTTGGCGTCCAGGGCGGACAGCGGCTCGTCGAGCAGCAGCACCCGCGGCTCGATGGCAAGCGCGCGGGCGAGCGCAACCCGTTGCTGCTGCCCGCCGGACAGCTGGTGCGGGTACTGCCGGGCCTGGGCGGACAGCCCGACCATGTCGAGCAGTTCGTTGGCTTTCTGGTTCCGGCGGGCCGGGGTCGCCTTCCGCAGCCGCAGCCCGAAGCCGACATTCTCGAGTGCGGTCATGTTCGGGAACAGGCTGTAGCTCTGGAACACCATGCCCATGTCCCGCTTCGCCGCCGGTACCGGCGCCACGTCCTTTCCGTCGACCATCACCCTGCCCGAGTCTGCAGTCTCGAAGCCGGCGACGATCCGCAGCGCGGTGGTCTTCCCGCAGCCGGACGGCCCGAGCAGGGCGACGAGCTCGCCGGGCGCGATGTCGAGGGTCAGGCCGTCGAGCGCCCGCACGGCGCCGAAGGAGCGGCTGAGCGCCGCCAGGTTGACAGGTGCGCCGGAGCCCGTCGTCATGGTAGTGCCGGTGGTCGCGGCGGCGGTGTTCGTGGTCATTCAGGCTCTCCTGTAGTGGCGGCGACGCTTGGCGCGGCGACAGAGAATAGCGTCACCTCGGAGCCGCCGCGCTTGCGCGAACTGCGGCTGCCGACGGTCACGATCAGCATGAGCAGCAGCCAGGTGACGAACAGGGCAAGCAGTGACGCCGCGACCGATACCGAGCCGCTGTTCTGCTCGAAGTTGACGATCCACACCGGGAACGTCTGGAAGTTGTCCAGACTCGCCATGGTGTACTCGCCGAGTACCAGGGCGACGGTCAGCACAGTGGCCGACAGCATCGCCGTGCGCAGATTGGGAATCACTACCCGCCACAGCGTGGTCGGCCAGCCAGCGCCGAGCGAGTTCGACGCCTCGACCAGGGTTCGCACGTCGAACGAGCGCAGGCCCGCGTCGAGTGACCGGTACGCGAACGGCATCGCGAGCACCACGTACTCGAGGCCGAGCAGGTTTGGCGAGCCGAGCAGGAATCCCGGCGCAAGCCTGAGGACGCCGATGATCAGCACGATCGGTGGAATGACGATCGGCACGATGGTGATCGCTTCCAGCAGTCGGGCCACCCGCGGCAGGCGCAGGTACACGTAGACCGTGGTGGGCACCATGAGCACGAGGGTGAGGACGGTCGCGATGACGGCGAGGCGCAGCGACAGCAGGAACGCGGAGCCGAAGCTCGGATAGCTGGTCACCTGCGTGAATGCCCGGAAGCCCGCGAACCGCAGCGCCGAGTAGAGCGGGATCAGGAAATAAGCAGCGGCGATCAGCAGGATCGCCCACCGCCAGACGGGGAAGCTGCGCCGGACCGCCTGCCGACCCGGTGCAGGAGCCTGCACGGTGTTCGCTACCGCAGCCATCGCGCCGCCCTCCGCTGCAGGATCGTGTAGCCGATCATGACGATCGCGATGATCACGACCATGATGAGGCCGAGCGCGTAGCCGAGGTTCTCCTGGCCTGCGACCACGTTGCCGTTGAGAAGCGCGCCGATCTGGATCGGGGTCAGCGCGATGGTGCCGCCGGTGAGGGCCTCGGCCGTGGCATAGGCGGAGAACGCGCTGCCGAAGAGCAGCAGCAAACAGCCGAGAAACGACGGCATCAGCACCGGCCCGCCCACATGGCGCCAGTAATGCCAGCTGCGGGCGCCCAGGTTCTCGGCTGCCTCCCGCCAGGCCGGCCGTAGTCCCTCCAGCGCCGGCAGGATGACCAGCACCATAAGCGGCACCATGAAGTACAGGTAGACGATGAAGATGCCGTAGACGTTGAACAGCGAGAAGCCGTGATTCCAGATGTTCACGCCGAACAGGTCCTTGATCCAGCCGGTGACGACACCGGTGGTGCTGAGCGTCGCGATGAACAGGAACGCCAGCGGGACGCCGCCGAAGTTGGCGAACACCCCGGACAGGGTGATGACGACCCGGCGAAGGACGGCGCCCCGCCGCGCGGAGTGGATGGCGTAAGCGATCAGCACGCCGAAGACGCCGGCGGCGACCGCGCTTGCCACCGACAGCAACAGCACGGTCTCCAAGCCGCTTCGATACGTGCCGTGGACGGCAGTGCTGAGGTTGCTCAGGGTCGGCCCGCTCGAGTGGGAGGCCACGAAACCGCCGCTGGCGGGCTGGAAGGCGCCGATCGCGATGGCGATCATCGGCGCGATCAGGCCGAGCGCCACGTACGCGCCGAACGGTACGATGCCTGCCCACCGGAGGGCAGCGCGGCCAGCACCGGAGAGCCGGGTCGGCCGGGCCCCGGCCCCGGAGGGCAACGCCTCCGGTGCCGGGGCCGTAGTGATGCTGTCAGTCATGGCTAGCCGACTTGCTTGGCCCAGTTCTGCGTCACCACGTTCTCGGCGGACGCTTGCTGAGCATCGGACGGGAACGTCAGCGAGCCCGAGGGAGCGGGCGGCAGAGCGGACAGTGCCTTCTGGTTCACGGTGTTGTTCTGCACCAGCGTCGGCAGCTCGATGGGCCGGGCGAAGCCCTCGAGCCACAGGTTCTGGCCAGTCGTGGAGTACAGGTACTCCTCCCAGAGCCGGGCGGCCGCGGGGTCGGGTGCGTACGCGCTTACGGCCTGGTCGTAGTACGCGGCGTAGGACGAGTCCGACGGGATCACGATCTTGAAGTTCTTCACTACCGGCGAGACCTCGGACGCCAGCAGGTAGTCCCACCAGATGAGGATCGGCGTCGTGCCGTTCTGCACGGTGCTCGGCCCGCCGATCGCGGTCGGGACGAAGTTACCGATCTTGTTGAGGTTGGCGTAGTAGTTGATGCCGGGCTCGATGTTGCTGAACGACCCGCCGTTGGCCAGCGCGGCGGCGTAGACGGCCGCGAAAGCGGCGCCCGCCGTGGTCGGGCTGTTGTTCAGGCCGATCATGTGCTTGTAGGCCGGGTTGGTCAGGCTGGCGAATGACGTCGGCGGGATCTTCACCCTGGAGGGGTCGTAGCCGATCGCCACGTAGCCGCCGTAGTCGGCGTAGTAGCCACCGTTCGGGTCCTTGGCGTTGGCCGGAATGTCGTTCCAGGTCTGGACCTTGTACGGCGCCCACAGGCCATCGTTCTGGCCCTCGACAGCGAACGACGTGCCAACATCGACAACGTCTGGCGCGCGCTTCTGGCCCTTCTTGCCTTCGGTCTGGATCGCCTGGATCTCCTGGCCGCTAGAACCCTCGGGGATCGCGTCGGTGATGTGGATGTGGTACTTGGCGGTGAAGTCCTTCATGATGGTGCCGTAGTTGGCCCAGTTGGACGGCAGCGTGATGACGTTGAGCTGGCCCTCGGCCTCG
>Ga0123356_10006633_pt1 | contig 11665 bp, 12 predicted proteins | sample TergutEmb28metaG_2_FD_92546 | JGI IMG/M metagenome (GOLD analysis project Ga0123356, IMG submission 92546) | Embiratermes neotenicus P3 segment gut microbial communities from Petit-Saut dam, French Guiana - Emb289 P3 | ecosystem: Host-associated > Arthropoda: Insects > Digestive system > Gut ... | reverse complement strand
TGCAGGGATATGCCAGCCGAAATGCCAGATCGCGCTTTGCGGTTCGCTGACCGGCGGCTCGTCCACCTTGTTGAACAGGACCATCACATTGTTCGGCGACAGCAGCGCCGGGAACCCACCCCAGGCGCCTTTTGTCGTGCTGGGGAATTGCCGGGTGTACCAGTCGATTGCTGCATCGGGGGCGACCGAGTTCAGATGCAGATGATGAAAGCCGGGAGTCGGTAACATGACGCTCCTCCTTTGTTGCGCTTGACGGTGTCTAGCCGGGCAAGCGGATCATGTAAGTCACTGGGATCATGATGCCGCGGCAAGGCGCTGTAGGGCACGCCGAGGCTGCGCAGCGTCTGCCGGCTCGGGAGGCAATGTCACAGTGTCCATGCCACCATTATAGCGAGGGGAAGGGCCACCGTGAAAGAATCCGGGTTGATGCCGGCGTTGCGGCAGTTGCTCCTTCACCTCCGCGAGCTTCGTCAGTATGCGGTTGTGCCGGGTCTCCCTGCGAACCACGAGGGCCTGCGCAGAGCGCCAGAATGGCGCACAGACCTTACAAGTCGGTTCGAGAACCTGCGTAAGCAGGGCAGCCGCGTCGGTGTCGATTTGCGGATATCGGCTGAGGCTTTCGCTTGCGCAAGTCCGAATTACGCCTTCATGGCCCTATGCGAGACCGGCATTAGCGAGCCGCGAGGCGGCGCCCCTCGGCCAATCCTGGCGTGCTTCTCACCGGAGGAGCCATGACGATACGAAAACCTTGCTCCAGGCGCATGGCCACCTCATCAGCCGTGGCTATCGTCGCACAGGGGACGCCGAATTCTTTGCAGGCCGCCAGGACGCGCAGCACGTTCTCTTGCACGGCTGGATGGCTGGCCTGCCCGTGCAATCCCATCGACACCGACATGTCTCCGGAACCCGCCCAGATAGCGCCGAGCCCCTCGCCTGACTCAAAATGTCGCGTATGTTCTGCACCCCCTCCACGTCTTCAACGATGCCCATCAGCAACATATTGCCGCTGGGATCCAGGGGCCAGAGGTCCGCGGCGTCATAGTATTCCTCGCGGGTCAGGCCCCAGTATCGGGAGGCGATGCGATTGCCCCAGCCGCGTTCCCCTGCGGGCGCAAAATCTTGTACCCCGGGCACCTGGGGGTACCGTGCCGCCGTGACTGCGGCTTTTGCGTCCTCCACTGTACTCAGGTGGGGTAGCACTAGACCATACACGCCGCTGTCTAGGGCCTGCTTGATCACCCACTGGTTGCGTTCGCCAGCGTTCGGCGGAATCCGGACCATCGGTACCACGTCGGGTTGCAGGTTGCCCTTCTCGGCGATCCGCTTGCGGTTCAGCAGCACTTGCAGAGAGGTGCGTAGGGTGGTGAAGCTAAAACCCTCGTGTTCCATTTCAATGATGACCGCGTCGTAGTCGGTATCGGCAATATAGGTCAGGTCATCCAAGCTACCATTAGGGACTGTGCCGGTGCAGAAAACCGGCTTGCCGTGCTCGAGCAACTCGACGATCTTATTATAGCGTATCTTCTCAGCCATGTTTGTTCATCCCCTTCCATTGTTCCAGCTTGGTTGTTGGTCTCTCCCCCTGCCCATCGCCCTTCCTGCTGTGTAGCGCGACAATCAGCGTAATGAGTATATCGGTGAGGGCCGTCACCGTCGTTTCCATCTCGCTTGCCTTCGTTCATTTCTTCCGCCCCCGGATTTCATCGGCCGAGGTTTCGGCATGCAACCAAGGTTTGGTTGCAGCGGCGGTCACCGCTGCGTGAGGCCCTCACGTGATGATCGGGCCGCTGCAATCGCGTTGCCGCAATGGATAAGGATGCCGACGTTGGGGTCCGCATGACAACGCTTTTTGCCAGCCATCACGGCTCGATCTTTTCCCGCTTGAAACGGCCCCACGTTCGCGAATGGTGGCTTTACCTGACAATGGCGGCCGTCGGCCCAAAGGATTCTGGACAGCCTCAAGAGTTATTCTCCCGCGGTCGGTTACGTGCACATGAAATGTGCCGAAGTTGAACCAATGCTCAAGCATCAGTCCTAATGCTGACGCTCTCAATCTCAATTTGATTGATGCCGAACTCGTAAACTTTTCACCGCGGCCATGCTGGCTTATAGATAAAGCGCTTATTCGTGATAGCTACCTCAGTAGTTCGAAATTTTGTATAAAGTAACAAAGCTACAATGCTAAGCCCGCAGAATTCGATCAGAGCCATTAGTGATAGTGACCACAAAAGCCAAAGCACGCCAATAGACACGCAAAACAGAGAGATGTGCTCGTCGACATCTAGACTACGGATAGTGTACCCATTACTTCGCAGTTTATACCCTGTACTTGGCAGTTCAGGTGGAGAGGCGCGCGTGTTGTCATCCATAGACGGAATCCTCCAGTGCGCTGGACGGGACGATTGGAATAAATCCGTTTCCGCTTTTTCCGTCCGACGGCGCTGTCGACCACCAGCTATGCCGGCCAAGACGGACGGCCCAGTATTCCAGATACGCTCCTTGATTTAACCCAACGTTGACGGCAGGCGGCCGCAGATTAGCACCTCAGCCGCATAGAAACAAAATGGCTGGTCGCTCTATTCGATCGAATCTCGAAATATTTAGTCTAATTTGAAACTATTCATCTCAACCCAAACCCAAACCCGTCCTCACCTTACCTTCCCGGAGCGCGGCGCTGACAATCCATGTAGGCGTCGTTGATCTCACAGTCGCGGACCAGGGCTGTCACGATCTCGATGCTGGCATTGGGGTTCGGTGGCCGGGTTCAGACGCCGTTGATTTCCTCGCTGTCCTGCAGCCGTGTGATAACTGCATTGCTCTCGACAGGGTCGAGGGTGATGCAGCCATTGCCACGCCCGAGTATCCCGTTGTTTTGGCGCGAAAGCCTGCAGTTGTGCACCGACCTCTGTGCGGGGTACTACCAATGGATCGAATAAACTAGAAAACGCCATGACGTGATCTCAGTCCGCAACTTCAGCGCCGATGAAGTTGGAAATCCCCACCGTTCCTGGCTGTAAATCCTCTGAGCTCAGCAATGTGAGCGGATACACGAACTGCCCGTACGCATGGAATGACCACTAAGGCCCAGGCAACACTACGGTCCGTACCACCCAGAAACTTGGTAATCAGACAATGACGACCACGAGGACTACCAGTCCCACTGGAAAGTCACGCTACAGACAACCCACCCGCACGGGTAATACTACATTTACCAAGACTTGGTAGAAGACTGGTGCCCAGGAGGGAGCCAGTCTCTCTGCCACAGGTGCACTGTTAGCCCCGATGTGCTCGCCAGCCCAGAAGCGTGTCGGCGAAGGCGCATATGCAACGCTGAATGGACGGTTGGGAACGCTTTAGTCCAGAGTGGGAAACTGACCACCGGGCGCCAGCGTCTACAATCACGCAATGTATGTCCGCGCATACCACATCAAAATATGGCGTCGTTCACTGTGCAATCCTTATGCCGACAAGCACATTGTGGTTGCGTTAACGTGCCGTCATCGCCGCCCCGAACACGCGCTGTGTGAGGTCAAACGGCCCGTTGACGAAGCAGCGCCATCGATGCGCGCCGACGTTAAGCTCGATCCTTTTCGCGCGCCGTAACTGATCGCACATGCGCTTGGGGTTGACCGGAGCGACCTACGGACGATGCGCGACTGTTCCTCGTCGGTCAATGACGGCTGGAGCGGTTTTATCGAGGTCCGTTATCGGTTGCCCACTTCGAGATCCGAACCGCGCGATCGGCGCTCTCGCGGAACCAAGCCAGACCAGCAGCTTCGGGGGTAAATTGAAGACGAGCTGTCAAGATTCGCGCATGTCATGCAAGCAACGAAGAAAAAATGATGACCTAAGGCAAACGCTACTGCAGCCATGCCGTATTCGACTTTGTCCGTTCCCTTCTGTCCGCATGTACTTTATGATCGTTCGTAATTCCCAGGCTGGTGGTGCAATGAGCGACGAACAAGTCCCCTTCGATAGCGAACTCATGACCAATCCCGAGCCGCGGTGCCCCTGTATCCTGCTGCTCGACACATCCTACTCGATGCGCGGCCGCCCCCTCGATGAGCTGAACACCGGTGTGAAGGTATTCAGGGATCAAATTCTTGCCGATACCCTGGCCACCCAACGCGTCGAGGTTGCCCTCATCACCTTCGGGCCGGTCAACAAGGTCTCCGACTTCCATACGCTCGATCATTTCAACCCACCTGAACTTGAGGCCTCGGGTGATACCCCGATGGGGGAGGCTATCCTGACCGCGTTGGACATGCTGGAAGAGCGCAAGGGCCAGTATAAGGCATCAGGCATCAGCTATTATCGCCCATGGCTGTTTCTCATCACGGACGGAGGACCTACTGACGCTTGGCAAGAAGCAAGCAGGCGGGTCCGTGCGGGAGATAACAACGAGAGAAAGGCATTCAGCTTTTTCGGCGTAGGGGTGGAGGGGGCCAACATGGAGAGGCTGGCCCAGATTTGCAGCCCTAGCCGGCCGCCGCTCAAGTTGGATGGCCTGAACTTCCGCGAGCTTTTCGTGTGGCTCTCGGCGTCGATGAAAAGCGTGTCTCAGTCCAAGCCGGGAGAGGGAGTGATCCTGCCACAAACAGGGTGGGCCTCCGTTTAAGGGATTGTCCAACGATGGCCTCTTGGCGGACCGGTTATGCGTCCGCGGTCGGGACTTCTCATATCGCAACGGGCGTCCCGTGCCAGGACGCCTCGGGTTGCGTCGTCATCACGGAGCCGGACGGCTCCGGTATCCTGATTGCAGCTGTGTCCGATGGAGCGGGAAGCGCCGCGCACTCGGAAAAGGGCTCCCGCAAAACCGTTGACAGGTTTCTCGCGGATTTCGGTTGTCTGGTCGTCAAAGACCCGAGCCTTGCAACCCTCGACGAGCCCGCCGTCATGAGTTGGCTGCGCGACCTGCATCGCGACCTCGCGGAAAGTGCGATGGCGGCTGGGCACGCGCCGTCGGATTACGCCTGCACCTTGCTGGGAGCGGTGGTCGGACCAGCGCTGGCTGTATTTGTCCAGATCGGCGACGGCGCCATCGTCTTTCGGGAAGCGGGCAGCGGGAACTACTCCTGGGTGTTCTGGCCACAGAATGGCGAGTTCGCAAACGTCACCAACTTCCTCACACAAGCTGACTTCGAAGATGCCGTTCAGATCGACCGGACCGATGTCCCGCCGGTGGAACTCGCGATCTTTTCCGACGGAATTGAACGGCTCGTGCTCGATATGGCCAACCGCTCGGTGCATGCGCCGGCCCTGACGCCGATCTTCCAGTGGTTGGCGACGACGGGTGCTCCGGCCATCAGTAATGGCGAAACCCCGGGCCTGCTTGCTTTCTTGAACTCCGACAAGGTCAACAGTCGCACGGACGACGACAAGTCGCTCGTCGTGGCAACGCGTGTCTCTGCAGAAGGCGCGTGACCGATGACCGCGTCGGTCATCCTGAAGGATTCGGTCGGTCGGCAGATCACGCTCGGTATGGAACTTGGCCGCGGCGGCGAGGGAGCGGTCTATGACGTCCGCGAGGACGAAGGCACGGTCGCAAAGATCTACCACAAGCCGCCGACGCCAGATCATGCCGCCAAGCTGGAGGCCATGGCGCACGCGGCGAATAGCAACCTTCTGAAGCTCGCGGCCTGGCCCACCAGTGTTCTCACTCGGGGCAACCAGCGCGTCGGCTTTCTGATGCCAAAGGCCTCCGGATACCGGGCCGCATTTGAACTCTACGGACCCAAACTCCGTTTGCAGAAGTTTCCCACGGCCGATTGGCGCTTCCTGATCCGGGCCGCTGCCAACACGGCGCGGGCGTTCAACGTCGTTCATGCCAGCGGCAACATCATCGGCGACGTCAACCACGGGAACCTGGTTATCGCCAAGGATGCCACCGTCCGCCTCATCGACTGCGACAGCTTCCAGATCACGGATGGTCGGAAAACCTGGTTCTGCGAGGTCGGTGTCGGCACGCACCAGCCCCCTGAAATGCAGGGACGGTCCTATGCCGGACTTACACGGACGGCCAACCACGACGCGTTTGGGCTGGCGGTTCTGATCTTTCAAATGCTGTGCCTCGGGCGGCATCCCTACTCCGGCCGCTTCTTAGGACGCGGTGATCCTCCCGCAATCGAGGACGCCATACGCGAGTTCCGGTATGCCTATGGTGGCGACGCCCGGACTACCCTCATGGCGCCACCACCGGCCAGCCTGTCGGTGGAAGCGCTGCCCTCGCAGATCCGGCAAATGTTCGAGGGCGCTTTTCTCCAAAGCCGAGGTCGCGGCGCCAGGCCCGACGCTCGGCTGTGGACCAGCGCACTGAGCGACTTAGAGGGCCAGCTCCGAAACTGTTCCATCGTCGGCAGCCATTATTACCTCAGATCGCTCCCGACCTGCCCCTGGTGCGACCTCGAATCCCTGAGTGGCGCAGCATTGTTCCCGGTGGTCTTCGTCGATGGACCGGGTGTGCAGGATCGTTTCATGCTGCTCTGGCGACAAATGGAAGCTGAACGCCTCCCGCCCCCGCGGCCACCGATGCCCGACGCACCGCCTGCAGTACCGGACCCGAAAGCCAAGGCGGCCGGGAGTCGTCTGCGTACCATCGCGGCCGGAGTTGGGTTCGCGCTCCTCGCGGGGGGGGTAGCATTGGCCGAGCTTCCGGGCGCCGGCATAGTATTGGCCGCCGTCCTTGGTATGGTTCTGCTCGCAGTCCACCGCGGCTTAAGAGCGCCCTTCCGACGCGCACTCTCGGGCACCCGTGATGAATGGGATAGCTTGCGGAAGGAATGGGGCACGTGCGAGCGAGACCCGCTGCAGATCCGCGCTGCATTGTACGGGCTGAGAAAGGCCTATGAGGGCGTTCAGGCGGATCGAGCCGCCAGGCTGCGTCAGCTCCACGATCACCGGCGCGCGGCACAGCTCAGGGAATACCTGGATCGCTTCCAGATTGTTGGGGCCAAAATCAGGGGCATCGGTCCAGCCAGGGCGGCCACGCTGCAGAGCTACAACATCGAAACGGCTTCGGACGTCGAGTTCCAAGCCGTCGTGGCCGTTCCCGGATTTGGGCCAAGGACAGCGCAGAACCTGGTCGCGTGGCGAACCCAGTTGGAGCGCAGATTCCGGTTCGACCCACGACGGGGTGTCCCGGAAAGCGAGATCGCCGCGGTTGAAAACACGATTGGTATCAAGCGGCGTCAGCTTGAGCAGCGCTTGTCAGTTGGGCTTGGCGAATTGAAAGCGGCCATCCGAGACGAACAAATTGCCAGGGCAAGTCTGCAGGACAAGTTCAATGCGATCGCCGCCCGGCGCGGGCAGGCCGTTGCGGACAGCCGGGCGGCAAGCATTTTTTTTGGCAGAGTCTAGGAGGTAACATGGGTTGGCGGTTTCGGCGAAGCGTCCGCCTTCTGCCCGGCGTGAAGGTAAATGTGAGTAAGAGCGGGCCGTCGCTGAGTGTGGGCCGGCCAGGCGCGACGTTGAACTTCGGAAAGCGGGGAACTCGCACAACCGTCGGAATACCAGGGACGGGGATCAGCCACGTAACTCAGCGATCGTGGCGTAGGCCGTTGGCCCGGGCCCCAGGGGTTGCGCCGGGAGCACGTCGTGGCCGGTGGATCTTGTGGGTCGTGATCACCCTCGCGATCTGGATAATCCTGCGCAATGTATAACTTGTATCGGCTTCTTGAGTGGAATGGTCAAATCAAACAGTCGCACGAATCGTCAGGAATCCGCATTAACAAGCATTATGATTGCTGCATCAACTGCTCGCCCGCTCCCGGTTCCGCTTCGCCCACAAAAGAACGACGAACGGGTTCGAGGATCAGTGCAACGTCACTGTCACTCTTAGCACTTCACTCCGAATGAAAGCGTGTGAAAGAGAAAGCCCCGCTCCGGCGGCGCGGTTAATCTGAAACATTGGCCCGGCTCTTGGAGTCTGACTCGAATCGCCGGCACAACGTCTACGGCTTTGGTGTTCCTGAACAATCAACATTTGAGCCATACATTGCGGTGCGAGGCGTCGCATCTTGGACTCGGTCGCCTATCGGTAATTGGGGAACACGCCCTAGTAGCGGAACGTTCCTCTGCTCTGCGCCAACCAATGTAAGGGAAAGTGCGACGGCCGACAGTTGGGAGTTTGCGTCGTGGAGCCTGCAATGCCGGTTGGCGGATTACTCCGCCGGCCGCATACGGATCCTCGAAACGTCCTGTTTGGGAAGGCGGATGAAGATTTGCACGCTCAGTGCGGCCGTCAACGCAATCGCGCCGGTCAGGACGAAGGCGCTCATGAAACTTCCGGTGACCTGCACAATGAGCCCCGTGACGGACGGCGCAATAAGGCCCGCCGTGTTTGCAGTCAGATGCACGAAGCCACCCACGCCGCCGATCCGGGGTGCCTCAACGATATCCAGAATGACTGCCCAGAAAGCGCCATTCATCAGGTACACGGCGAAAACTGCCACCGTTATAAGTGTCACCACGCCGACAATCGACGTCACAATGCCAGCCAGCGCGATACAAACCGACGCGACCAGCAAGCTGCCAACCAGGACAACCTTGCGGGAAAACAGCGCTCTGTCGGTGCGGCGGTATATCTCGTCGATGAGGAAGCCGCTGCCCACGCCGCCAAAAAACCCAACCAGCCACGGAATCATGGCGACCACACTCATTTTCTGAATGCTAAGATGCCGCGCCATGACCAGGTAACTGGGAAACCAAGTCAGGAAGAAATATATGATGTAGGTGAACGCAAACATGGAGAAGGCGTCGGCCAGTATGTCGGCCCGTAGAAGGTAGGCGCGAAGCGGCAGTCGTGGCGTCGCTTGCACGCCCGTCTTCAAGTCCGCGAACTCGCCACGGGCTGCCTCCACGCACAGCCAGCGATGCTCATCCGGGCGATCGGTCATCACGTACACCCATCCCGCCACCCAGACCAGCCCCATTGCGGCAATGATGATAAAAGACCAGCGCCAACCCCATGTGACCGCGATGAAGCCGACCACGGGCCCCGCCACTGCAGCGCCAATCGGGTTTCCGGCATTGGACATACACACGGCCTTCGCGTGCTCGTGACGTGGGATCCAGTTTCTTACGAATTTGTTCACGGTCGAGCCGAACGGCCCCTCGCCGGCTCCGAAGATGAGACGGATGATCAGCAGGCTCGCCATGCCAGTCGCCGCCGCGGTCAGGCCGCAGAAGATGGACCATACTGTCATTGCCAGTGTGAGGACGTTCTTTGGCCCGATCTTGTCGGACGAATAGCCGCCGACGAAGCAGAATGCCGCATAGCCGAAGAAGAAGACGCTGAACACAAGGCCCAGCTGCGCCGGGTTCAAGTGCAAGTCCTTAGCAACAAGCGGTGCCGCAATCGAAAGCGCGGCGCGATCAAGATAGCTGATCCCGCTGGCGATGAAGAGCATCGAGATAATTAGCCAGCGTACGCGGACGTAATTCGACATTTTACGCTTCCCCCAGATCCAGCGTCTATGACTGGTTGCGTATCTGACAATCTATCCCGCCGGCCATCAGCGCCCGACGTCGGCAGGGCAGCCGGCGGATTACTCCGCGGCCTGCGTACGAACTCCCGCGTTATTCGCTTTGGCAAAGCCGATGAAAATTTGCACGCTCAGCGCCGCCACCGCAATCGCGCCTGCCAGGACGAACGCGCTCATGAGACTACCCGTCACCTCCACAACGAACCCGGTGATGGACAGTGCAATGCGGCTCGCCGTGTTGGCCAGCAGATAGAACGTTCATGGCTCATGTTCTCAGCTCCCAAAGTGGCTGACGGCGCAAAGGCGCCCAGAAATTGAGAGGACGATTCCAGCGGCGACGTCAATTCGATTCCGGATCTCCCGCTTCTATCGTGGAAGTATCAGACTCGTATCGTCATTCCGTCAAGTGTGATGGCCCCAATGGGCCCGATCGATTGGCCCCCGATTGATGGACGTCTTCCAGCACTGGTTCTTCGTCACGGCCAGATTGTGAATCTTGCAGCCCTCGGCAGCCTTGTGCCGCAGCGCCTCATGGCGGGCGCAGGCTTGACAGTGCCGGGATTATCAAACAGTCTCCGATGTTAATATATACAAATACTGCGCTGTTGTTGTTCTATCAAGAACTGCGGGTAACGGTGAGGAGGAGGGCATGAGCAACAGTTCACTTTTGACCGGCCGGCGCACCAGCAAGCCGCCGGGCATGCGAATTGTCGATGTCGACACTCACATCAGCGATCCGCCGGCAGCTCTCGCACCTTATTGCGAGATGCCGTGGCGCAGATCCCTAGAGCAGATCGCCAAGGGACGCCACGGGTATGTCGACATTCCCGGCTACGCGCCGGGCGGCCTAAAGCAGAATCCGCCGATTCCCGGCGGCCACCGCAGACTTCATGTCCCCAACAAAACCGAGATGCGTGAGGAGCTCGACCTGCTCGGCATCGACGATGCCATCCTCTTGCCGGACAATCTTCTGCAGTTCGCCTCCCTCTCGAATCCCGACTACGCGAACGCGCTTGCGCGCGCGTACAATCGCTGGCTTATCGCGGAATGGATGGAGACGGGTAACGGTTTGCACGGTGCCTTGCTGGCGATTCCGCAGGATCCGGAGGAGTCGGTGCGTGAGATAGAGCGCTTTGCCAGTACTCCCGGTATTCGGGCGCTGTTTCTGCCGACTGCCGGTGTTTATCCGCTATGGGGACATCGCAAGTATTTCCCCATAATGAGGGCAGCCGAAGAAGCCGATCTTTCGGTCATCCTCCACAGTGTTGGGCACGTTGGTACGGCCTTTCCGCATCAACAAGAGCAGTTCGAGAACGATTTCGCACGCTGGGTGATCAATCACACCTTCGGCATGCAGGCGAATCTTGCAAGCCTCATGCATACCGGTATTCCCGCCCGTTTCCCCAAGATAAAGATTGTCTTTACTGAGGCTGGGATCGCATGGGTGCCATTGATGATGTTGCGTATGGACCGTCGCTACAAAGAAGCGCGAAGAGATGTTCCTTTCTTCGACATGCTGCCGAGTGAGTACATGAAGCGGAACATGTATTTCGGCACGCAACCATTCGAGGAGCCGAGCGTGCCGGAGCACTATGCTGAGATGGTGCAGCACTACTTCGGTGAGGAGAACACTATCTTCTGCTCTGACTGGCCGCACCATGACTTCGACCACCCCAATTCCATTCTTGATCTGCCTCTCTCGGTCGGTCTGAAACGCAAGATCATGGGCCAGAATGCGGCCAAGTTGTTCAAGCTTCCAGCTCTCCAGAGGCAAACCGCATGACTGACCATTGGAAACCAAGCGGGTCCACCCAAGTTGTGGCCGAAGTGAGTGAGATACCTGTTGGCACGCACAAAGTCGTGCGTGTCGGTAGTCTCGACGTTGGTATCTTCAACGTTCATGGCGAGTTCTATGCGTTGCACAACGTGTGCCCGCATCAATTTGGTCCGGTCTGTTCCGGCACGATCGGCTGTTTGGCGATCGCCAACAGGGAAACCGACTGGCAAATGGAGTTGGTCAAGGAAGGTGAAATTCTCACCTGTCCTTGGCACGGCATGGAGTTCGACCTGAAGTCGGGCCAGTCAACGTCGCAGAAGCAGTTGCGCCTTCGGATGTTTCCGGTTCAGATCATCGACAACAAGGTGTGTATCGACGTTCACAGCCGAAGATCGGCCGCCATACC
>Ga0123356_10006632_pt1 | contig 11666 bp, 18 predicted proteins | sample TergutEmb28metaG_2_FD_92546 | JGI IMG/M metagenome (GOLD analysis project Ga0123356, IMG submission 92546) | Embiratermes neotenicus P3 segment gut microbial communities from Petit-Saut dam, French Guiana - Emb289 P3 | ecosystem: Host-associated > Arthropoda: Insects > Digestive system > Gut ... | reverse complement strand
TTTATTGAGCGCGGATGCCCAAATAGCAATTGAACTCGATGGCGGCCAACATCTCGACAATCCCGAAGCTTATCGACGTGATCGACGCAAAGATGTCCTGCTGCAGGAGAACGGTTTTCACGTGCTGAGGTTTCTATCCGAAGATGTTGGCAAGTGCTTGGATGAAGTTCTGGACGCAATTATCAGGGCGTTGTCGCATCGGGCACAACAGCAACACGACAGGCACAGCAACAACACGACAAGGAGCAGCCAGAATGGAACAATTCGACCGAATAACGACGGACATCACGCGGATGAACGGCGAGCCGTGCATTCGTAACCTTCGCCTTACGGTTCGCCGTGTACTAGAAGCTCTGGCCACATATCCTGATCGGGCCGAACTGAAGCGCGAGTACCCGGAGCTTGAGGACGAAGATATTCGACAGGCGTTGGCGTTTGCCGCTGCGTTGGTAGATGACCGAATCTTGCCCCTGCCCACGACGCGATGAGACTTTTGCTCGATCAAGGCCTCCCGCGTTCGACTGTCCTCTACCTTCAGAAATATGGGATTGAAGCAGCCCATGTTGGAGACCGAGGGTTAGCGACCGGAAGTGACCGCCGTGCTTTCTTTCAGGAGAAAGTCCAGCAGGCGGTCGGTGCTCGTCCCCGGAAGACCTCGTCGAAACTTGCAAGATCCAGGTAATCCGGCACGGCCAGGACCCGGATCACCATGGGGCTTACTTTGCCTAATACTGCGCGTAGAACCAATCGCTTGAAGGATGTTTGTGTTTTCATCCCTCGAGACTACGATTGGCGGTTTAATTCCTTGACCACCGGGTTCCTGGTGCTCTCCAATAAGAACGACACTGGTCAGTCTACGGGGTAGAGGAAGAATGGAATCGCACTTGGCGTGTACGTCGAAGGAAAAAGAGCGAGACAGCGCTATAATCTGATCATGGTCACCACTAGCTATCTGGATCGCTTACTGGAGCCGTTAACGAACGCCTTCACACCAGAAGTGGCCTCGGCGGTGCTCGAAATCCATGTTGACTCTGAACTAGAAGACCACATCAATGAATTGCGCCGGAAGGCAAATGAGGGAACACTGACCGCAGCTGAGGATGCAGAGTACAAGGATTTCGTTGAGGCCGTCGATCTGATCTCAATTATGCAGGCGAAAGCACGCCGCTCTCTGACACGATAGTCCCTTAGAATGGACCCGAGTCTGCGAGAGGCTGTTCGGCGGCGGGCCGGCAATGCTTGTGAGTATTGCCGCATTCCACAGCTGGCGACACCTCTGATTTCCTTCCATGTCGAACACATCGTGTCGAGGCAGCACGGCGGCTCCGACGATATGGGTAGCCTCGCACTAGCCTGCGACCGCTGCAACGCGTACAAAGGTCCGAACCTAACGAGCATCGATCCCGAGACGCGCAATCTCGTCGCCCTGTTCAATCCCCGTCGAGACACATGGGATCATCACTTCGGGCTCAGAGACGGGTACATTTCCGGTCTGACGCCGATCATCGGACGCGCCACGGTCCGCCTTTTGAACATGAACGCCCCACACAGGGTAGAACTCCGCAAAGCATGGCGAATGGAGTCGTAGGATCAAAGGTAGGATGAGGAAGAGGCCGCACGGGCTGATTTCCTCTGCGACTGAGTAAGGGGGATCCTAGCATTGCGAGGCGACTCGTGTTGTTCCCTCCCAACGGTTTCCTATGGAGTCGGCACTGGTTCCGAGGTAAGTTGAGACCATGAAGGAGTGGCTTCGCCACGTGCTGGGAACAGCAATGTGCCTTATTGCTGCTGCCATCTTGAGCTTTGCATTCCAGGCAGTTCCGCTGAAGGCTTCGCTTCCAGTGCTTTTCCTCGGTATGGTACTCTTCGTTGCGGTTAGGTTCGGGAGCGCTGCCGGAATTCTCGGGACAGTAGGTGCTGCTGTTATTTTTGCAGAGTTCCTGTTCGACCCGATTCTAAGCATAAGGATTACCGACCCAGTTCAGAGAGACAATCTCGTTTGGATGATCATTATCGGAATAGCTCTCTCTGAGATTGCGGGAGTCCAGCCGAAGTCGACATAGAGCGAGCGCCCGACGGCGACTATTGCCTTACTATCGTGCGGCGACGGCAGAGATCACCATCACGGAGGTTCCATGACCCTGGCGGAACAGCTTCGAGGAAAATATGCATTGACCAGTCTGAAGGCGAATAGACCATCTTTGGCGCTGCTCGCAGTCAACGAAGCACTAGAGGTGGCGGCCGCGATAGCGGAAGAAGAAAACTCTCCAATCGCTGCGTACCGAATCCGCCGCCTGAAGTGGGCAGACAGGACAATTGCCGCGAACACCATAGGCTCAATTATGCCAGTCGCGAGCATCGCGATAGCGAAGATTGATTAAAATTAAAGCTCTGAACCACTCGCGAGAAGAGAGGTTATGTCGAGCACTCACGTGAAGTTGCAATCCCTATCTGATGAGATGCTGAAACGGGCAATCATCGTGTCGATGGCGCTAAATACAAGTCACCCGGACTTTGTAGACACAACAGAGGGAGAAGAAATCGTTTGGTTTGACCGCGACGCTGAGAGTTTGTTTCATTTAGTCCTTGATGAGATTGAGCGGCGAGTCACAGAGCGGGGCGAGCCGTTCGAGATGGATGGATTTGAAGCCATTGGTGGGAAGCTCGATGAAGTCCTGATGATTACACCTGAAGCTTCGCAAGACAAACGAATCCGAAGATATACGAGAGCCGTGCGTGCCGGTGAACCAAGTATGAAAGACTGGTACCGGTGCAGTTTGGGAGTTGGACTGTGCCTTGCGGCCGCAGGAGCATTAACCTTGGTATTTTGGAGTAGCCCAGCAAAAATGCTGATCCCTTTTGTGTGCCTCGGCACGTTGGCCTTCGTCTCAATGAAGTTCGGAAGTACCTCCGGAATAATCGGGACGCTCGCGTCGGCAGCCCTCTTTGCTGTGTTCTTGTTTCAGCCTCTGTTAAGTTTGCGGGTGAGCGATGCCACCCAAAGAAACAATCTGATCTGGATGATCCTCATCGGAACTATTACTTCTGCGCTTCTCGGTGTACAACCACAGACCAGGAACCGCAAGCCCAGAATGTCGTGATTCCCAGTATCCCGGATCAGGGGGCATCCATGACGTTTGCCGATGTCGCTTTTCCTTAATTTATAGACTGAGAGTCGCCGATAGGCCGTTCTTTTCCTCAAAGAGGGACCACAAAAAAGCTGGGGGTCAGGCGGCTGCGACGGCAAGCTCGGTGTATCGCGTGTAACGATGCAAAGCACCATTCAGCACGGCGGTTTTGACGTGGAGTAGGGCCTGCGCTCCTCCTTTGGTCCATGCCATTTGCTGCTTTTTGGCCCACCGGCAGCAACCGTGTTTACGGTAAGGACCCCGGTTTCGGCCCTCTTCTCTCAAAAAGGTGCACGAAAACTGCTATCTTGCGCTGACCTCCCTAAAAGATGGCGCACAATACAGAGGCGGTGTTATTTTCCATTTCTTGCGGCTGTATTGTGCGCCATAAATCGTGGGTCTATCCGAGGTGCTATCAGCGATCGCGAATGTGGTTCCGGAAAATCTGAGCCATCCCGTTCCGGAAATTCTGAGCCATCCCGAAACCTCGTAAAACCTTCCTATGGTTCTTTCCGCCTTCAGTGGCGTGACAGCCGGGGGAGGGAGGATGCTCGGTATGTTAAAGCGGCATGAAGTAGAGATCGCGGCGGATTGGCCGGCCCAGTCAAGTTGCGATTTTCGGGAATGGTCGTGCAGGGCTCGGCTCTCCTACGCCGTAATCCGGCCGAATTCCTCCGGCGTACTTGAGCTTGCCGGGGGAACCAACAACCAGGGCGCCACTCCTTAGTACAAGTCCAAACTCCCGACGCCTTGTCGGCGGCGGTGCCTACTCGGATTACGTCGATCAAGGCTCAAGCGGAACGGTTTTCGGAAGAATTGGCAGCAGGGACTGGCAGCTTGAATAGCGATGTGGATATAATCTCCCAGCCTATGCTCTTCCTTTTCTTTGCGAGTGTTGAAGCGCGACGACCAGGTTGAATGACTGATCAAGTTCGAGGACAGGGGGCCCTTCCCGAAACGAGCGAGGATTAGCTCGAAACGCTGGTAGCCGATTCAGCACGATTAGAACGGTTGTAAAATCTGTCTCCGGCTTGGGGGAGTCTGTGTTGTCCGAACCCGTCCGAATCCAAGAAACCATAAAGTTTGGGAACGATTTCGAACTCGACCTGCGCGCCTACGAGCTGCGCCGGTCCGGGAGGCCTCTCAAGCTGGAGCGGATTCCCATGGAGCTGCTCATTCTGCTGGTAAGGCGCCGGGGAGAACTCGTCACCCGCGATCAGATCATCGAGCGCATTTGGGGGAACGACGTGTTTCTCGACACTGACAACAGCATCAATGGCGCGGTTCGCAAAATCCGGCAGGTCCTGAAGGATGACCCAGACCGGCCACGCTTCGTCGTCACGGTAACGGGCAAGGGATACCGGTTCGTGGCACCGATCGAAGAGCAGAGTCCGCCACCAAAGGCCCCGGAGACGGCCCCGCCTGAGCAAAAACCTGCCGGTGACAATCTTCTCGGTCGAAAGATTTCCCACTATCGCGTGACGCAGATGCTCGGCGGCGGGGGCATGGGTGTCGTCTACAAAGCGGAAGACCTCAAGCTCGGCCGAGCTGTCGCATTGAAATTCCTCCCCAGCGAGCTGGCCGGTGACCCTGTTGCGTTCGAGCGACTGCAGCGCGAAGCCCGGGCTGCCTCCGCGCTCGACCATCCCAATATCTGCTCGATCTATCAACTCGGCGAGCAAGACGGGCAGCCCTTCATCGTCATGCAGTTCCTGGAGGGGGAAACATTACGAGAGTGGGTAGAGCGCGCCGGGAAGAAGGGTACGGCGGAACGCGTGAAGAGCCTCGTCGATCTCGCGGTCCAGATCGCCGACGGGCTCGAAGCCGCCCACCAGAAGGGGATCATCCATCGCGACATCAAGCCAACGAACATTTTTGTTACCCGCGGAGGGCGCGCAAAGATTCTCGACTTTGGTGTCGCGAAGTTTGTCGAGGCTGCTGAATGGGGCGATAAGAAGGGGCCCACCGCATCGACCGGTACGGAGGACGGCGCCGCTTCTCTCAATCCTCATCTGACGCACACCGGGGTGTCGATTGGCACTCCCTCCTATCTATCTCCCGAGCAGATACGGCGCGAGAAGATTGATGCCAGGAGCGATTTGTTCTCCTTGGGTCTGGTCATGTACGAGATGGCCACCGGCCAGCGGGCATTTTCGGGGGGCACCGCCACCGTCATCCGGGAGGCGATCCTGAACTTGCCGATTGTGCCCGCCCGCCAACTGAACCCCGAACTTCCGCTTGGGCTGGAAAGGGTCATTGACAAGAGCCTTGAAAAAGAGCCTGCCCGACGACATCAGACCGCCTCCGAACTACGCGCCGAGCTGGTTAAGATTGGCGCGGAGGCGCTGCGAGATTCCAGCCACCCCGTAAGAACTGGCGCCAGAGTCGCGGCGGCGCTGCTGCTTGTGAGCGTCGGGCTGCTCGTGTTGACGAATATTGGGAGCCTGCGGGAAAAAATGCTACCGCATGTAGCCGCACCGGAGTCGGTCGCACAATTGAAGCCCCGACCCTCCGTCGCCGTGCTAGGTTTCAAGAATCTATCCCCGAGAGACAATGAGGCTTGGATATCCACTGCGCTCTCGGAAATGTTCGGTACCGAACTGGGTTTCGGCCAGCAACTCCGCATCATTCCTGGCGAGAACGTGGCGCGCATGCAGCTCGACCTATCGCTTGTGCCCGCCGACAGGTACGGACAGGACACGCTGACAAAGATCCGCAATCACCTGAACACCGATCTGGTCGTGCTGGGATCCTATCTCGTGCTGGGTAAGGGTTCGAGTGGTACAGTCCGCCTGGATTTGCAGTTGCAGGACACGAAATCGGGCGAAACGCTTATCGTGGTTTCCCACCAGGGGGCGGAAACCGAACTTGCGGAATTGGTGTCGCTCAGCGGCGCTGAGTTACGACAGAAGCTGGGGATCGGCGAGGTTACCGCCGGAGAAGTGCGTCAGGTCGAGGCGGCCGTTCCCGGGAATCTTGAAGCCGCACGATTCTATTCCGAAAGCTTGGAAAAGCTGGAAAAGTCCGACGCGCTCGCCGCCCGAGCCCTGCTCGAAAAGGCAATCGCTGCCTATCCCACCCACGCCCTTTCCCATTCAGCGCTGGCCCAAGCGTGGTCCGCGCTGGGCTACGAGAGCAAGGCAGCAGAAGAAGCGAAGCGAGCGCTCGACCTATCCGCCAACCTCCCACGCGAGCAGCGGCTCGCGATTGAAGGGAATTATCGGGAATTTGCGCGCGACCTGCCGGCAGCGATTGAAATCTACCGCACACTCAGCAACTTCTTCCCCGACAACCTTGAGTATGCGCTGCATCTGACTACTCTGCAGATCAAGAAGGAGGCCGGCAAGGATGCGCTCGAGACCATTGCCCGGATGCGTTCGCTGGCCAAACCAGCCAGCAATGATCCGCGGATTGACTACGCTGAAGCGCACGCCGCTGGTACACTGGGGAACTTCAACCTCGAAGTGCAGTCTGCACAGCGGGCTGTCGCCAAAGCCCAGGTTCAGGGCGCCCGCGTGCTGGTAGCCCAAGCTCTTTTGATAGAAGGTTTCGCGTGGGACCGACTTGGCGATTTCACCAAAGCCGAGAAACAGCTTACCGATGCCCGCGATCTAGCGGCCGCATCTGGAAATCCGCTGGTCTTGGCAGGGATTCTGCGTTGCCTTGGCGTCGTCGCGTACGACAAAGGGGACTTTGCCGCGGCCCGCAAACCGTACGAAGAATCGCTCACTATCCTGCGCCGGATTGGAGCGCGGCGACAGGAGGCTCTAGCATCGGAAAGCGTGGGCAATATTCTTTATGATCAGGGAAAGCTGGAGGAGGCCAAACGCTACTATGACGATGCCTTTCGCATCGATCGAGAGACAGCTGCGCCTGCAAGCGAGCTCGGCAGCGACCTCGGCAGCATCGCCAATGTCCTGGATGGCATGGGCAGCTTGGTCGAAGCGGAGCGGATGCAAGAAGAATCGCGGCAGGCATTCCACCAGGCGGGTGACAAGCGGGGCGAGTCTGACACGCTCTGCAATTTAGGGAATGTTCTCGTCGAGCGTGGCGAATTGGAGCTTGCAATGCGACGTTATGACGAGGCAATCGCGATGGCGCGGGACACCGGATATAAGTCCGGGCTCGCCGCTTACCTGCGGCAATCCGTGGACGTATATCTTGCGCAGGATCAACTCAACAAGGCCCGCGAACGGGCACACCAGTCGCTCGCCCTTAAGCAGGAGACAGGTGCAACGATTGGCATTGCCGAGAGCCAGTTTGAGCTGGCTGAAGTTGCGTTCGAGCAAGGGCAATTGCCGGAAGCCGAGAGGTTCTTGCGAGCCGCGGCGCCAAAGTTCGAGGAACAGAACAAGTCTGATTTCGTCATCCAGACAGCAGCGTTGTCGGCGAGGCTGTCGCTTGCGCAATCGAAGTCGGCGGAGAGCCGGGCCGCGGCAGATCGCGCGCGCGCCCTTTCTCAACAGACGCCTGATTTTAATTCGCGCTTCGCCGCCGGCGTCGCCTCCGCCCTAATCACCGCAGCAGAGGGGCGAACGGAGGAGGCCCTGCGGGGGCTAGAGAGTGTGCACGCGGATGCCACCCGCCGCGGTTACATCTGGTGGGACTTCGAATCGCGATTGGATCTCGGCGAACTCGAACTACGCTCCGGCAAGACCTCAGACGGCCGCGTGCGCCTCCAGCAACTCGAAGCCGATGCCCGGAACAAAGGCTTCCTCCTCATCGCGCGCAAAGCTGGAACGGCTCTGAAGAACTGAACCTGCCCGGAGCGGAGACCCGGCCGTAATTCAACGAAGAAGTGGGGATCCGTGAGCGGGTTGATCCGGTCGGGCAGCAGCTCTCTATCTGCTTCGACGACCGGATAGTGAAACATGGCGTCGGCGAACGGGACTAAGTGTCGCTGGCTTATGCGGTGACGGTCCATAAGTCGCAGGGTTCGGATTTCCCGGCGGTAGTTATCCCCCCTCTCGCCGCGCAGCAACGACACGCTCCTGCAGCGAAATCTTACCCGCACGGGGATCACGCGGGGCTCTCCCGTGCTGATCGGACAGGAGTAGACACTTGGCATTGCCCGTTCGTAAGGATCGTCCGCCGCGCAAGTACTCCTGGACTACTCTCAACTTTACAAGGCCCCGGCCGAGAGCGGAATGTTCGGAATGGCTGATGCCCGCGCAACTGGAATCCACGCCCCGGCGCATCTCTCTGCGCCGGCCCCGGTGCCGCGCCTGGGCCTGTCAGCAGCGAAGCGAATTAGCCAATCAGAATGTGTATACGAAAGGAACCAGCTTGTGTATCCGCAACACGTCTGGAAACCCTCTCCGCTCGGTTCGTCTTCCGGCTTCACAATCTTGGTGTGAATACGCTCCAATTTTACGGGCAGCTCAGAAAGCATGCCGCTACAACCAAACAACCAGCAGATCACTACGAACGATTCCTGAACCAACCCCTTTTGTTTTAGTTGCTTACGGCTTCATGCCGACTCAAGACAATCTACATGCGTCCGCTATGGAACTAGTCGCATAACTTCTGCACCATCGATCCGCGTCGAGGCAAACACCGATAAGGTCTAGGTTTCGAACGTCAGGAAGTCCACCACAATTCCAGGTGTGGGTCTTCCAAAGCACCGCTAAGGGGGGAGCATGTACAAGCGTGGATTGAGAGTGGCGCGTCCGTGGCGCATTGCCTTCTTTTGGGCACTGTTTGTCGCAGGATTACTGTTCCAGGTTTTTGGTCCACACCTGAAAATCAAAGACCATCGGTTCATCCTGCCGCCGTCGCTCGTCTCCGCTAACACAGGAATTCGCCCTGACGCGATTGTCGGGCACGAGAAAGTAAGGCAGATCCTTTCCGGTGTTCTGACTGTGGGAGGGGCTGCCGGTTTGGCTTTATACCATCGCAAGGCTCTATTTGGGGGGCGCTCGCGCCAGTGCGGCCTCGTACACAGATGCGATGAGATTCGACCAGATCGAATCGTCAAGTAATCTGCGATACGGGAGCGCTCTAGTCCGGGTGTCTCTATTTCTTTATGGTCGTTTCAACCACTTGAGAAGGAGAAGGCAATGACAATCGTTAGTCGCAGTTTTGTTCGTACATCGAAATTCGCCTTGGCTGCAGCCGTCGCGACGGTGACTCTTGCGGTCCTCGGGCACGCCGTACAGACCATCAACACCCCGAACGCCGTATCGATCGCTTACAACCTTGCACCGGGCGGGAATAGCGGAAGCATCACTCCTCCCTTGAACACGCCAGTGCTGATTTTAGCCGACCAAGTTGGAACCGTCTGCGGGTGCGACAATGTTGGATCGAGCCTGACGACCGTGGTTAATTCCACCGTTGACGGCGAATTAGTGTGGAATGGATTCGAGAGTAACAGGGGCGGTCTCACCTCAGGCTTCAGCCCCACTGCAGGAACTCACATTGTGTTTACTGACTTCGGGCACCGAGTGGACCTCGAGGTAAGTAATGCGACCAGCTTCCATGTCCACAACTCCAGCGGTAGCGCCTCCGTTTACAACGGCAACGTTACGCTTATTTGGTGAGCCGGGTATGCTGCGCGCCCATTCAACCGGCGCGCGGCTTACCACCTTTCTTTGCAACCTACCGATCATGAGGACATATAAACACAAATAGCCATTGGCAAATGCTGTCGACACATGCCGGCGTCGAGGACGGGCGTTTGCGCTCCGCAGGTCTCACGTCCCTGGGTAATAACCCGTCCGCGTCCTCGCGATCAGTCCCGGTTTCCCCACGTTCACTTCAATCTGGTGATATTCAGCCGGCTTGCCCTTTCCCGGATCGAATGCCAGCTCGTAAAAGGCATTGGAATCGGCAACTGACTGATCGAGTAGCGCCGCCAAATCCTTACTTGAGTTCAGCACCAGTCTCACCTGTCTGCGTAGAAATCACCTGCAGCGCCAAGTTACCGCCTTGTGTTTGCCCCGGCTTGCGAACACCCTTAAGGAACTCCTTGTAGTAGTCAGGGTGTAAGAAGCTACGGTCATCCCGTGCCCATAGCGGTTCAATGCAGTAAAAAGTAACGCGCGCCTCGCGCAGCGCCGTCGACAGGCCTGTGATTGTGCCGAAGAGACACTGTTGCTGCTTCGCAATGAGGTCTGCGTACCCCCCGTACGGCCCTTCCAGAATTGGCCATCCCGGTGACACCGGGTACTAAGCACATCCAACCGAAAACCTCCGTTAGGGAGGAGCTAGCTGGTGCGCGGAAAGGCTGGAACCACAGTTTTCTCTTTCCGACCGCCAAAATCCACTCCCAGGGACAGGGCTATGTCCGCGTTTATCCGTTTATCCTTCGGTATAAAATCCAGAACTGCACAGAATCCCACTACTAGGCGGGGCCAAGATGTGAGATCGCCATCCACCGGCAGCGGGATCGAGAAAGATGTCGATGTCTTCTGAAAAACGCTGAATCAGATTCCACCCCTTTGCCAAGCTTGTTCCGCCTTTGAAGATGACCTTGCCGCCAGCACCGGCGATGATCCGCAGGGCTTCGGTAACGTAGTAATCCTTCTCGATGATCGCGGGGCGTAGGCCGCGTGAGCGAAAATGGTCCGCCGCCTGGAGTATTGCCTGTTCGAATTCTGTGTCTTGAAACAGTTTCATCTCAGCGGTGATCCCGTGCCTGCCATTTTTTGGCATGCCGCAAACCGCGCAGTGCGCCAAAGTCGAATCGCGAGAAGGGATTCAGTGAATCCCGCAGACGGCGCAGCGCGATCGGCTTTTTGGCTAACTCTTCGCCTATGGCTCCGAGCAGTGCCCGGACCCGCGGAGGTTCGGTATCCGCAACCTTGAGCAGGCGTTCGTATCGGCCTTTTTCAGAAGATAGGGTCAAGGTCTTTCGCAATGTTTCTTCATCGGACAAGTCGCTGGTAGTGCCCGCGCGCCGCAGGAAATCGAGCAGGGCAGCATCCGCATCGGAGAGACGTGCCCATGCTTCGGGCCGCCGCGTGTGGACAACGGTGTCGCCGCCGATGAGCTTGCGAGGCAGGCTGAGGGCGCTCGTTGCGACTTCGCCGCGACCTGCCATCTGTGTGGTAAAGCCCAGTAGATTTGCTGCAGCAATGCCGGAAGGAAAAAAGGTCTTTCGGCGCGACGCAAGCTTCCGCATGACGGCGGGGTTCGGCAGGCTCGGTGCCGGGATCTAAATCTACTAGTCCGAAACAATCATTTTGACACCCAACGTACTTTGCAATATAAAGTACAACGCAATGGTCCTACTTCTAGTTGCCGGACTACTCGTCGCGACCGGGGTTGCTTTATGGTACTTGCCTCGAAACAGTCGGCGACTCTGGAAAGTTCCGACCAGTTCAGCCACCGTAGAACAAGCAGAAGAACTAGTGCAGCTGTGTCGTCAGGGAAGGCTGTACCAGCTCGACAAGTGTCGCAAGGCCTCCGGCGTCACCCCATGATTAGAGACAGCGAGAGCCGTCGGTGAAAAAGTATCGCCGCAGATGCCTGTCGAGCCCCTCAGCGAATTCGCCGCGCCGTTTCTCGCGAGAGCTTGGTGTCCTGTACGAGGATGAT
>Ga0123356_10006631_pt1 | contig 11666 bp, 11 predicted proteins | sample TergutEmb28metaG_2_FD_92546 | JGI IMG/M metagenome (GOLD analysis project Ga0123356, IMG submission 92546) | Embiratermes neotenicus P3 segment gut microbial communities from Petit-Saut dam, French Guiana - Emb289 P3 | ecosystem: Host-associated > Arthropoda: Insects > Digestive system > Gut ... | reverse complement strand
TTTTGTTAAATCAAGGCGGAACCATATTTGTCCGCTTACCATAAGAGCAAGAATAAACGCCGTGATTGTTAATGCCGTTAAAATTGTTGTTTGTTTTTTTGTCATATGCGTACCCCTATCTCCATTTCCTAAAAAGGATAACTTTTGTGTTGATAAACAAAAACAATGCCGTGCTTAAAATAAAGTACGATAAATCCCTGGAATCAATTAAACCTTTTGTAAAACTTTCAAAATGATACGCAAGCGAAAAAAAGTTAATAAGCTGCGCAAGCCACTGCGGAATATTAAATATAATTGATACGTGATTTACAAGCATTACTACCATTAAGACAACCGCGCTGCCAAGAAAAGCGCCCGCCTGATTTTTTGAAAGACAGGACAGCAATAATCCCAAAGCGGTGGCGCTTGCTCCCAATAAAAATGCCCCCAAGTATTCGCAAAAGATAGTGCCTGCGTCAAAACTTCCCAAAGCCAAAAGCGTCAGCGGCAGGGGAATTGTCAAAAGCAGCATTGTGCCTAAAACTCCAAGAGCCGCGAAAAATTTACCAAGTACAAGATCCCATTCTGTAAAAGGCATTGTTAACAATAGCTCGATAGTTCCTGTTTTTCTTTCTTCTGCCCAGCTTTTCATTGTAATAATCGGTATTACCAGAATAAAAACAACAGGAAAAATACCAAAGTATGTGCGCAGCGTTGCCTGATCCCTTGAAAAATACTGCTGGAAGTAAAACAAAAACACGGAACAAAAAAGCAGGAAAAAAACTGCCGCGCCGTAAAATGCCGGAGCATTCAGGTATTGGGAAAATTCTTTTCGCGCAAGCGTAAGCGCGCGATACGGTATGAACTTTTTCATTTATTCCGCTCCTGTAAGTTTTACAAAGATATCTTCGATACTGAGTTTTTTTCTGTTCATTTCCAGTATTTTAAGACCGCTGTTTACAGCCCAGTCAAATATTTGTTCGCCGGCGTTTGAATTTCCGTCCGCCGAAACGAAGAAACTTGCATTTAAAAGTCCTGCGGCTGTAGTTTCTACCAGCGCATTGGAAACGTTTCCAAGCATGGATAATTTTTCCCTGACTGAATCTAAACCGTTTCCTCCCGTATCTTTAAGAACAAGCTCCCATGTATCGCCGCCTTTCATGGAGCCGGCAATTTCTTCCGGTCTTCCAAGAGCCGCAATGCGCCCGTCATTTATAATCAGAACCTGCGTGCAGATTGCTTCTACTTCCTGCAGAATGTGCGTAGAAAGAATAACTGTTTTTCTTTTACCCAGTTCTTTTATAAGAGAGCGTATTTCTATAATTTGATTCGGATCAAGGCCGGTTGTCGGTTCGTCAAGAATTAAAATAGGCGGATCATGAAGAATCGCCTGCGCAAGGCCTGTTCGCTGACGATAACCTTTGGAAAGCGTTTCAATCTTGCGTCCCCTGTAATCGGTCAGCCCGCACGCTTCCAGACTTGCGTCAATGGCGGAAGAACGCTGTTCCTTTGGAATAAACCGCGCTTCGGCCGCAAAAGCCAGGTATTCATCGACTGTAAGGTCGCCGTAAAGCGGCACATTTTCCGGCAGATAACCTATCCGTTTTTTTATCTCCAGCGGATCTTCATCCACAGGGATACCGTCTACAATAGCTGTTCCGCTTGACGGAAAATGAAAACCTGTAAGGATTTTCATTACGGTGGTTTTTCCGGCTCCGTTAGGACCCAAAAAACCTAAAACTTCGCTGTCTCCGACAGAAAAGGAAACATCCGTAACCGCCTGTACATTTCCGTATTGTTTTGACAGATTCTTTACTTCAATCTTTACTTGAGTATCCATTTTTACATATTATCAAAATTAATCAATATATTCAATTGGAAAAACCATACGATCGCGGCTAAGGACTGTTTCGGGAAATATTTCTCTGGCTTCGTTTAAAATTTGCTTTAATTCATATTCTGTATAACGAGGGCTGTAATGAATAAGCGCCATCTTTTTAACACCGGAAGAAGCGGCTGCAATTTTGGCTGCTTCCTGCGCCGTCATGTGTTTTTTCTCATGGGCATCTTCTGTTAAATCTTTTCCGAACATTCCTTCGCAGATAAAAAGATCCGAACCTATAACATGCGTGGATATTTCCGGCAGCGCCAAAGAATCGGTAACAAATGAAAATTTACGTCCCTGTCTTGGTTTACCCATTACATCATCAGGGGTTATCGTTCTGCCGTCCTGGGTTTGTACTGTTTCGCCTTTCTGCAGTTTTCCCCACAATTTACCCATAGGTATATTTAAAGCCTGCGCTTTTTCGGGATGAAATTCTCCGGGACGTTTATCTTCTTCCAGCGCGTATCCGTAACATGGCTTTGTGTGCGATAAAGGAAAACAGCGCACATGAAATCCGTCTCCCTTGTACACAATTCCGGGAGAAGTAATTTCCTGCACGATTATTTCATAATTAATATACATATCCAAAACACGCCTGTTTGTTTCTATATATTCTGCAATTCGCGGCGGCCCGATTATATAAAGCGGATCGTCTCTGTCTACCTGGGAAGAAAGCATTAAAAGCCCGGGGATTCCCGTAACATGGTCGGCGTGAGTATGACTAATAAAAATTACAGATATTTTTTTCCACCGCAGATTGAGCCGCCGCAAAGAGACCTGCGTTCCCTCGCCGCAGTCAAAGAGGAAAAGTTCCCCCTCGCGGCGAAGCAGTACTGATGTTAAATGCCTGTTTGGCAGCGGCATCATACCGCCGCACCCTAAAATAAACGCTTCCAGATTCATTAACTATCTTTATGACTAATCTTATATTCCTTGACTTCATCGCCGCAGACAATAGTACAATTACGTCCGGAACTTTTGGCTGTATAAAGAGCTTTGTCGGCTAAATCATACAAAACCTTTGTATCATGGAAAGTACCGCAGCGAACAACATACACCCCAATACTCATCGTCACATATTCAGAAACTTTCGATTTTTCATGCGGAATTTTTAAAGCCCTTATTGTATCTGTCCATTGGGTAATAATTCTCTCGACATGAGAAACATCTTTTTCAAACCAAAGCAGGGCAAACTCTTCCCCGCCGACTCGTGATGCATAAACGCCAAGAGCACTCAAAGAGTTCAGCGCCGCGCCGATACCCCTTAGACAATCATCGCCTTTTGGGTGACCGTAATGGTCGTTGTAAAATTTAAAGAAGTCAATATCGGCAAGGGCGATACAAAGCCAATCATCCGAAGTTCTGTAATTGGATAAATACCTTTGGAATGTCTGGTTAAAATCGCGGCGGTTTCTAAGCTGGGTTAGTTCGTCTGTAATACTTTGATCGACATATTTATTGCGCTCTTCTTCGAGGTTACTCGCGCTTAGTTCCATACCCATTCTTAGTTTTGTTATGTGCCAGCTAAAATATATGCTTAATGATCCTGCAACCAAAGTATTTACAATATCGTAAAACCAAACCGTCCGTTCCTTAAATATCATGGATGATAAATTGAATATTACCATCGCGCCCAATGTAAGGCAAAGATTAAACTGGGGCGGATTAATAAACAACAGCAATGAACAAACAAGAAATACTCCGAAAATCGAGGCAACTCCGCCCCTGTTTGACCATACTCCCAGATAGGTTCCAAAAAGAATAAGGTTTGTATAAAACAATGTTATTAGTATGTAGATAACGCGTTTTTTTACATTTAATAACTGCATTAAATAATTTGCGATAAAGGAAATTATCATTGCAATGAAGGCTACGCCAAGAAAAATACCAGCTTTTAAAATATTTTGTTCAAACACTATCGGAAAAAATGCAAAACAGCAGGCAAAAATAGCAAGAATAGCATTACCGTGACGCAGATTGAGCAGGTTATTTGAAAAAATATTGTTCATACATCCCTGGTACTGTTCTCGCCCAAATGTGTAAAAACGCCAAGAGTATATAAATTTACGCATATATGCCTTCCTTAGTGAATTATATATGGAAAATATACAAAAGGGAAGGGGGGTGGACTCATTTTTCTTAAAATTACACTAAAGCTGCGTTTTACTCCGCTCGGCAAAACCTGTCAGGTGCTGAAACCCTATCACGGAGCCGTCATCCAACTGAACCTTCCCGGAAAAAAAGCCGCATACCTGACGCCGGGCAGAACTATGGAAAAAGAGGCTTCCTCGGTCTATTCTCTCCTGATGGGGGTGGAATGTCATTTCCAGCCTGTTGTCGTTACTGGTAAAACGCCATGGAGACAGCCAGTTTGAAAGGGGGATATGAAAGGTAACCTGATCCAGCTTATGGAGTTTTCCGTCTATAAAAAAACCGTTTTCCGTCCCCTCTGAGAAATCTGCCCCGCTGTAACCGACACAAAAGCTAAACAATTTACCTTCGCTCATTCCGCTGGCAGCCGCCCAATAACGAATATCGGCCTTTGGACGGACACATCTGTACCAGTCAAAAACTCCCCAGGCATTGCCTCTTGTAAAAATAATCTCCGAGCCGCCGAATTGAATCATGCCCTCGGCAAAAAACCACGGGGAACAGCGGGTGTATCTAAAAGCTTTTTTTCCGTTTCTCCACGGCTGATTGGTTACAAGCGAGTGAGGCTCTTCCTGGGGAGTTAAAATCAACGCCCCCCTAAGGCTTCGATGCCGGCCGAACTTAAGAATATCCGCCTTGACGATTCTGGACCCGCCTTCCATGCAAACAAAGTTTAATTGGGTTTTCTTTCTGCGCCAGCGTACAGAACCTGTCACGCTGCTGTTCGGCATTTGATAAGAGCCTAACGGCACTACTGTCTGGAAAACCTGGGTAGAACGTTTTTTGTCCCTTAAAGAAATAACAGAAATCCCCATATGACCAAGCCATCCGTCGTCCCTTATTTCAAAGATCAGCATATGGGTAGGAGAATGCACGATATATCGATCTGACTCCGTAACCCTGTGTCTCGGCACATGAAGCAAAGCGGGATCATAAAAAAAATTCGCTTGTTTCGACCAGCCAAAATTATGAGGCTGGCCCCTGTCATCCAATACAGACAAGGGACTGCATATTTCATTTTGAGGCATAATATGTTATTAAGATAACATGGATTATTCAGGAATGAAAGCATTGGTAATGGGTCTTGGCCTGCACGGCGGAGGACTCGAGTCCGCGCGTTTTTTGCTAAAACGAGGGGCAGCCGTTACCGTTACAGATTTGAGAGACGAAAAAACCCTTGGTCCTTCGATAGAACAACTGGATGGAATCTGCTCTGAAATGGGTCTGAAACCTGTACGTTATATCCTTGGCAAACACGAAATTGAAGATTTCAAAGAAGCCGATATCGTTATTAAAAACCCCGGCGTCCGCCCTGATTCTCCGTATCTAAAAGTATCAAAACGAACAGAAACAGACCTTTCTCTTTTTTTGGCGGAATCCCCCGCAAGGCTTTTTACCGTTACCGGAACCAAGGGAAAGAGCGGCACTACTTCCGCCCTTCACTGGATTCTTAATACCGATAGAAAAACCGGCAGGGCTTTCCTTGGCGGAAATATAACTGTTTCCCCTTTAACTTTTCTGGACGAACTTACAGAAAAAGACGATGTGGTTCTTGAACTTTCCAGCTTTCAGCTTGGAGATATAAAAAACCGTCCGTTTAAACCTGCGGCTGCTGTTTTAACATCCATTATGCGCGATCATCTTGATCGTTATGCGTCAATGGAAGAATATATCGACGACAAAAGAAATATATACCGCGGTCAGGATTCTTCCTGTATAACGGTAGCGGGCGATGATGACTGGGGTAAAAGTTTTCATACTGAATCAAAAGCGCGCGCCGTTACCTGGTCTTTTAGGCAGAGTTTTCAATCGCCCTTAAGCGATGGACAAAGCGGCGGCTGGATTACTCCCGCCGGCGCAGGTCTTGCGCGTTTTTACAACTGGCCTTTGGTATCCGAAGAAATTGCAGAATTGGTTCCCGCGCAAACGCTTGTACCCGGCAGTCATCAAAAACTAAATATGCTTTGCGCGGCTCTTGCGGCATACGGCCTTGGCGTTGAAGCGCAGACTATTTTCGGCGCGCTTTCTGCATTCCCGGGCATTGAACATCGTCTTGAGTTTTTTCATGAATCTGCGGGTGTGCGTTTTTACAATGACAGCGCCGCAACTATTCCGGAAGCCGCCGCTGCCTGTATAGAAGCCTTGTCTGCAAATTCATCTTCGTCAGGCGGTCTTGTTCTTGTCACGGGCGGCACTGATAAAAATCTGGATTTTTCTCCTCTTGCAAAAGCCGTAAAAAACACAAAAGCGATTATTCTATTGGCAGGCACCGGCAGCGAAAAATTAAAAACATTGTTAGACGATACCGGCATATCCTACAGCGGCCCTTTTGATAATTTAGATAAAGCTGTTCAATGCGCCGCAGGCAAAGCGGCTGCAGGTGATAACGTAGCGCTATCACCCGGATGCGCAAGCTTTGGAATGTTTGTAAATGAATTTGACAGAGGCCGCAAATGGAAAGAAGCGGTAAAAAAATTATGTTAAGAAGATTTCTTACCACAGAGTACTGCAACCAAAGTTGCTTGGAGTTTCACGGAGTACTGGTACGAAATCTCTTCATCATCTCCGCGTAAATCCGCGGACAATTTAAAGGAGTTAATGCTTTGGATTTGGAAATGCTGCAGAGACGCGCCTCGATTATAAAGCAGGTGCGGGCTTTTTTTGACGGCAAAGATTATCTTGAATTGGATACTCCCCTGCTCTCGCCGGATTTAATTCCTGAATCGTGTCTTGAAGTATTTCAAACTGAACGTATTTTTCCCCGCGGAAGCAGGAAAGAAAGCCGGTCTCTTTGGCTTATACCGTCGCCTGAAATTCATATGAAAAAAATTATCGCGCAATATGGCGTAAATGTATTTCAGATTTGCAAGTGTTTCCGTAACGGTGAATCGGAAGGGCATTTACACAACAGCGAATTTACAATGCTTGAGTATTATACGATGAATGCAGATTATATGGATTCGCTTGCGTTGACTGAGGAATTGTTTTTGAATTTAACCAGAAGACCTCTCGCAGGGAACGCAGAGAAGCAGAGGACGCAGAGAGAATTTCTAGAAGAAGAGTTCTCGCAGACTTCGAACCGAAGGTTCGGCAGAGACGCAGAGAAAGAGAAAGAAAAAGAGAAATTGCCGTTTGAGCGGGTTACGGTGGCAGAGGCTTTTGAAAAATGGGCGGGGTTTGATCTTTTTGCTGTTGCTGACGAAGGCGCGGACGCTATGGCGAAACAGGCGCGAAAGCTGGAGCTTGATCCCATGCCCGGAATGTCTGTTCCTCATCTTTATGATTTAATTTTTATTCATGCTGTGGAACCTAATCTTAAAATGGAAAGGCCTGTCGCGCTTATTGATTATCCTGCCTTTGTTCCGTGTCTTGCAAAAAAAGCAGCTAACGGAAAAACTGCAGAACGCTGGGAGTTATACCATAACGGAATAGAGCTTGCAAATTGTTTCTCCGAAGAAACAGATCCATTAAAGGTGGAAGAATTCTTTTCAAACGAAGAATCCGAAAAAAAACGCGTCTCTGCCGTACAGCACAAGGTAAATCAAGATTACTGGAAACTCTTTAACGGTTTTCCGCGCTGCAGCGGCGTTGCAATGGGACTGGATAGGCTTATCATGGCTCTTACGGGAAAAATGACCATTGACGGCGTGCTGCTGACTTAGTCCGCTCTTCGTTTAACTTCCGATAAACCAGAGCAGTCAAAATCGACATTAAAAACAGATACATCGGGAAGGACGGGGCGGACTTGCGCTCGTCCCTTAAAACGATAATTAACCTGCCGCATTGCAATTACATCGTCCAAAAGCGGCCTCGACATATCAATAAAATTCATTGTAAATTTAAATCTTGTTTCGCCGCTGCTGAGAGGCGCTATTTGCAGGAGATCGTTGGCAGTGCCGCCTGCCCAGAAACGGTTGTTGCCGAATAATTCGTAAGTTATCGAAGAAAGCTCAACGGCAAAAGGATTAGGGTTGTCAATTTTTATAACAGCTTCAAATTCGGTAACAACAATATCAGCCTGAATTATATAAATCGAGGTAACTTCAAATTCGGGTTTTATTACTTCGACAACGGAATGCTGCGGAACCTGAGGCTGCGTTTTGCAGGACAATAAAATAAAAACAGTAAATATAAAAATAATAGTTCTTCGCATATGTTAATTATCGGCTCTTATTCCATAATTTTCAGACATACGAAAGTTCACTGTAAAAAACAGTGTTATTCTCGGCGCCAACGGCGCTTACCATATTATCAGCTACAGAGCATGTTTGAGTTCCGTCAAGAAGGCCGCTTTCAAAAAGACCGGCAACCAGAGCGCCGCCGCATGCGTTAAGGCGGCCGTTTAAAATAGCGGTGGCTAGAGCCGGGGAATTTCTCTCCGTAAAAAGATGTAAAACTTCTTCTGCCAAAAGCCGCGCTGTGTTCTGATCGTTATCACATGAAAGATTACAGGAAACAACTATCAGGGTTTCGTCCAAAATCGGCGTAAATACGGCTTTTAAAGCTTTTGCCAAATCGTATATATATTGAGCTTTTGGCTGTCCCATCAAAATAGGAATTATCGATGCATGGGGAAAACAGTATTTTACAAAAGGAAGCAATATCTCGATGGAATGTTCTCCCAAATGAGGGATATCATTAATTTCAAAAAAACTGCCGCGGAATGAAAGTTCTTCGGACATCTCTCTATCAACGGGTATATTTCCTAAAGGGGTGTGAAAAGAGTGGGAATTTGATAAAAACAGCCCTTTTTCTCTTTTATCGTGAATTGGCCCCAAAATAACCACTCTTTTTATATTTTCGCTTCTGCCCATGGCCGAGGAAAATGCCTCGGCAACTAACTGTCCGGAATAACTCCAGGCGCCATGAGGAGCTATAATCGCCTGCGCATAGCCGCCACTGCCCTCTTCAAGGCCGAAAGACCTTAAATAATCGAGTGTTTCCTTTCTGTCTTCGGGGTAAAACATTCCGGCGCCAACAGGGCTCCGTACCCGCCTTTTCTGGGCAAGCATAGCTTCCATATATATTAACTCTAGTGTTTGCCGAACCAGTATGCAAGGAAAAAACAGAAAATTGTTGAAATATCCTATTTTTTAAGTTTAAAGTTTTTCTTTAAAAGGCTTATAAGGGTCTTTAGTTTATCATCGAATTTATCGGCTATACCGGCTGCATTAAGAAGATCGCTGCGTTCCCGGGCAAGCCAATTATAAAGGCGTCCTTTGACTTCCAGCTCGGTTCCTTCGCCAAAGGCTATTTTTACCATGGATGTTACTTCGCCGGTTGTAAAAGCTATCCATTGGTTATTGCACAAAAGATGATAACCGGAACCTGTTTCGGAGATTTTTATATCGCTAAACCCGTCATTTCTGCCCGTCTTTACAGTTATAGTTTTTTTGGTTTTTGACGCATTTGCGTCTTTTCGCTGCGCATCTTTGATAATAGTTTGATTTAGGGCATCAACCTGCATATTGTAAAGATGGACATGCGCCTGCTTTACAAGAAATGCCAGTCCTTCTTCGTCAAGTTTGGGGATAAGACCCTTTAGTTCCTTTGAAAGGTTTTCTGCTGCGGCTGATTTTTTTGCCGTACCTTTTGCAGCCGTTTTTGATTTGGTTGCCTTTGCCATAGGCTATTATACTACATAACTCTGCAATTCTCAAGCGCGCGGAGTCTAACGTCATCGAGTTTCACATGCAGGTTTTTTTCCTGTGTTGGTATTACCAGCCCTTTGGGGCCGTCTTTAACACGGCGCAGGTATTTTACCTGTGTATAGAATAAATCGCCAGCGCCGTTGTTTCTGCCCTTTGAATAAAAAATCGCAAGGTTTCCGGCGTCAAGCAGTATGTCTAAAGGCACTGTCTTCCCTGTCCTTTGTCTTATAAAAACATGAGAGCCGTGGTAATCGCGCGCATGCAGCCATAAATCGTTGCCTTTTACATGACGGCGTAAAAGTTCATCGTTTTCATTTGCGTCCCTTCCTACGATTATTTGCCAATCGCCGCGTTTAAAAGTAAGTCCCGGGCGCGATTTTTCTTTTTTTGAAATTTGAGTTTTTGGCTGCATGCCGGACGCACTGCCGGACTTAAGCAGTTTTGCCAAAATAAGCGGATTTGTTTCGGCTAACAGACGTTCCAGTTTTTCTGTTACTTCTATTAACTCCTGTTCTCCCTGCGTTATTTCTCTTTGTATAACGGCAAGCGCGCTTTTTTCTTTTTTGTACTGCTCATAAAACCCTTGAGCCATTTTGGCGGAGTTTTTGCCTTCTCCTAAACCGGAAAGAATTTCATCGCCTTTTATTTTTAACTGTTCGGCATTGGCAAAAGCTTTTTCTTTTTCCCGCAATCTTTCAAGCGCAGCGGCAATTCTTCCAAGGCTTCCTTCGCAATTTCGCCTGGCCTGCTCTCTTAAAACTTCAAGGGAAAGCGTTCCTCCCTGCGCGGCATAAAACTCGTCTATTTTTTTATTGAACGAACCCTCGCCGTCAAATTCGCGTATCTCAAATTCGCGTAACGGCTTTAGACGCTCCGGCTTTTCGTCCGCTTCTGTTTTTTCAGGCGCGTAAAGCCCGCCGGTAACTTCGCCTCTTTTGGGCTGCCGGCGCATAACATCCATTATTACGCCGTCTTTATCGGTTACTATAAAGTTTGCCGCATTCGACCACAAACGAATGTACAATCTGTATTCAACAGGCGGCTCATCATCGGCGCTTGCCCTTTTTACATCAATGCGCACAATACGGTTATCTCCAAGCTGATTTATATCTGTAATCCAGCCGTTCACTATTTTGGATGACAAAAACTGCGCAAAACGAAGCGGTTTATCGCTCTTTGGAACAGCGCGAAATGTCTCGTTAATGCGGCAAGCGCCGGAACTTAAACTGACAAGTACCTGTTTTGTCTCTCCTTTTCTGTGTAAGCGCAAAATCATTACATCATATGCGCTTTGTACAGCGCTTTGAATCTGCGCGCCTTTAAGGTCAAGTTCATCGAGGATTAGGTTTATTTCTTTCCAGTTTAGGGACATTTAGGAATTATAGCCTTTTCAAAATAATTTCTCTATGCTAAACTACCCCTATGTCGACAGATGATAAAAAAATTATTTATTCCATGTATAAGGTTTCCAAAAAACATGGAACCAAACAGGTATTAAAAGATATTAGCATATCTTATTTTTACGGCGCAAAAATAGGCGTTATCGGTCTTAACGGCTCGGGAAAATCGAGTCTTTTAAAAATACTCGCAGGCAGAGATACCGAGTTTGCAGGCGAAACTTCCATTAGCCCCGGGTTTTCGATTGGTTTTCTTGAACAGGAACCGTATCTGGAACCGGGCAAAACAGTTAAAGAAATCGTGTCCGAAGGCGCCGCCGAACTTGTGGCTCTGCTTGCAGAGTTTGATAAAGTAAGCGAAGCGTTCGGAGAGCCGGACGCCGATTACGATAAGCTTGGCGCAAAACAGGCTGCACTGCAGGAAAAAATCGAAGCTGCCGACGGCTGGAATCTTGACAGCCGCCTTGAACTTGCGATGGAAGCTCTGCGCTGTCCTCCCGGCGATGAAGTTGTAGATCATCTTTCCGGCGGTGAACGCCGCCGTGTTGCTCTTTGCCGTCTACTCCTTCAAAAACCCGATATTCTTTTGCTTGACGAACCGAC
>Ga0123356_10006630_pt1 | contig 11667 bp, 12 predicted proteins | sample TergutEmb28metaG_2_FD_92546 | JGI IMG/M metagenome (GOLD analysis project Ga0123356, IMG submission 92546) | Embiratermes neotenicus P3 segment gut microbial communities from Petit-Saut dam, French Guiana - Emb289 P3 | ecosystem: Host-associated > Arthropoda: Insects > Digestive system > Gut ... | reverse complement strand
TTCTAAATGCGACACCATGGTTGATACTTCTTTAAAGCTGTGGAAAAACCTGACGACACCTGATGTTTTTACGCAAATTCAAACAATAGCCTTATCTCCCTATAGGTGAAAACTCTCAAAAATGGATAGTACCAGTTAACTCAACAAAAAATTAAAGGTACACCAGACGTCATCGCAGATGCAATGTGACTATTGAAGAAATATACTGGACTGATTGAGGCATCTCGATGAGCAAAGGCAACCAACAGAACAAACAGACAGACCCTAATACAGACCACATGTCCTATCAAATTTGATCAGTACGGTTGATAAAAAGATAAGTCAGGTACATACAAGGCGGTTAATCGGTTCTAGACCTCACCAGCAGAAACCAAAAAATCTACAACCTCAAACACAGCAATCAGTTAAGGCAGACCCAAAAAAAAGACGACCGCAAGAGTACAAGCAAAACAGTACAAAAATAGAGGCAAATAAAGCACAAAAAATTACATAGTAACATTTTGAAAATTATGTTCTAATGGCAGAAAAACAGGACTTAAAAAAATAGAAGCTCCTCACATGCAAATAGTCAAAGTTTCAGCACGTGCCACAAAACCCCACACCAAACACCAACTCGAGAAATTTACGATAACACGTTTGCCATTTTTCGACCAAATAACCCAATTTTACAAACATTAAGCACAATAAACCATAAAATACGGCTGTTTAACTACGGAAACAAGTGCACAGAAATTCACCAAATCTTTTAACACCAAACACAAATACAAAAACCACAAAACATCCCCAAAACACCCAAACAACATCAAATTGAGCTCTTTTGATGTGCTCCTATGGGCTTCGCATGGAGAATATCGGGGCCTCATATAAGTACTGATGAAAATCTATGGACAAAGCAAACCTGCACTTTTTCGAACCTCCTTCGGCATCTAAACACAACTTTTAGCGTCAGCCAAAGTACAAAGCAAACTTTGGCCAAAACAGCACAAAGTCCAGTTAAGCAACAAAAAATTGTTGTGTGTCAGAGTTTTCCAGTCTTTAGTGCATTTGGCAAACTTGGCGATTAGGCTCAAATATTTTTGTCAGGCTATCTGAAAGGGGCTGTGAGTGTATTTTGGGGATGCTTCTGTATACAGGGTGTCTCTGGATTTTTTCTTTGTGACTTTTGGGGTTGAATGGGATTTGGGTATGTTGGGGCTTGGACACTTTTGTAGTTGTTAGTATTGCATATAACGGCAATATTTTGGTTGTATTGATGTTGAGAAAATACTGTTGTGTTGATATGGTTGTATAGGTATTACCTTAAATATTTACGTTCACCAGTGTTCACCAGATTGTGTGTCTGGAGATAAACGGTATACAAAAGCATCGCCCAACACAGTTTTTTGCGTCGTAGGGTGCAATAATTTTTATGTTAAACCGCCGCCACTTGGATGTAGAAGAGGAAGAGATCTTGAGCACTGAACTGGATCGTGTTAGGCTTCGGCGCTGGCGCAAAAGAGGCTTCTACAGCGAAACCGCCTTAGTCAAGTTGTTGCAAAAAAAAGGATACAATGCGGTTCGCATACCTGTGAGCAATCCCAGCCTCAACCCTCTGCCAGATATCATCGCCCGACGTGGACCTCACCTCTATGCCTTTGAAGTCAAAAATGCAACCTACTATGCGTACTACCCCAAGGCACAAATCGATAAGCTCTTTCGATTTCTCGATCAGTTCATACCATCGGGGCATGCTGAAAAACATGCGGTTGTTGCTGCACATCTGGGAAAAAAATGGCTTTTTCGTGAAATCAGCTGGACCGATTGGGAAAAAGACAAAATACCTGAGAAGGTGCGAATTTTAAAGCGCGACCGCGGCAATCTCAATGTCGACACTTGCTACCAGAGCGACATGTAAAGAAGTGTACCTCAAGTATTATTTAGCTACGCCCCTCAACTGTCTGACTACAGGGAATCAGGATGGTTACACAAAAAGAAAACCAGTGGATGGTTTTAACACGGAACCTCTCAAAGACATATCAGGTGGATACAGGCAAAGTTGAGGTTCTAAAAGACCTAAACATAGCCATACCTAAAGCTACGTTTGCAGTTTTGTGTGGCCCCTCGGGTTCAGGAAAAACGACGCTGTTAAATCTTATAAGCGGCATCGATCGTCCAAGTGGGGGCGAAATTTTTGTTGCGGGTCAAGCCTTGGCAGGACAAAATGAGGATTTTCTCTCTGATTTTCGATGTTGTCATGTTGGTTTTGTTTTTCAAGCCTATAATCTAGTTTCTACGTTGACGGTGGCTGAGAATGTTGCGTTTCCGATGGAGTGGCAGAGGAAGTCGCCTATTGAAATTGAAGCGCGTACTTTGGAATTGATTGAGATGGTTGGGTTGACGCATAGAGCAACGCATTTTCCTGCTCAGTTAAGCGGGGGTGAGCAACAACGGGTTGCTTTTGCAAGGGCTTTGGCAAATGATCCGGATATAATTTTAGCTGACGAACCCACCGGGAATTTAGATGTAAAAAACACTGAGAAAATTCTTCAAGTTCTGCATCTGCTAAAAGCGAACGGTAAAACGGTTCTGATCTCGACCCATGATCTTCAAATTCGAGCGCTTGCAGATCAAGTAATCGATCTAAAGAATGGCAGATTGGCGAGTTCTGATGAGTAGGGGTGCGGGTTTTCCCATTAATGATTTGTTGCGCAGGAGACTTCAAAGTAGTCTTGTAGTTGTTACTTTAACGTTAAGTGTTGCCTCGACGCTGTTTTTGCTTTTGTTTAGTAGTCGGGTAGGTGTTGGATTAACTGCCTCGTCAAATGTATTCACGTTGGGATTGACGGCAGTGTTTGGGCAATTTATGTTCTTTATGGGTATTTTGGTTTTTCTTGTGGGTGCGGTTTTGACTTCGTTTATTGTTTCGTTAATGATGTCTCAGAGAATGCGGGACTTTGGTTTAATCAAGGCGGCGGGTTGTCCTAATAGTTTGGTTGGTGGATATTTTATGACTGAGCTGTTGGGTGTGGTGGTTTTGAGTTGTGTTTTGGGTATTGTGGGTGGGTTTATTGCGGATTTTGTAACATCAAATGTTATTTTTGGGACCTATGTTTTTGGTGATTGGTGGTTTGCGCCCCTAGTTTTTGTTGTTTTCTTTTGTTTGGCGTTGTTTTTTGGTTTGCAACCTATATTGAGGGCGGCAAAAATGACGGCTCTTGATGCGCTCTCTGCGGTGAACTATTATGGGTTAGTTGGGGGTAAGCACAAGTCTTTGTCATATTTAGGGCTGGCTTGGAGGGTGGCTTCAAGGAGTATGGTTAGACGGATTGGACCTGTTGTGCGTATTGTTGTTTTGTTGTCGGTTGTTTTTGGTTTACTTACGATTTCAGTGGCGGGAGGTATAATTGCTAAGGATACTACTACGGGGTGGTTAGATAAGACCTCGGGTGGAACTGGTCTTATTGCTGTTGCTCACCCCAGTATGGGCAACCAATATGAATTGTTGTTATCCAAGTTTACCGGGGCCCAGTTGAGTGATGATTTTGATTATGCCGCATCTGAATTTGCCATTCCAAGTACAGTTGCTGATCAGCTAAGCAACGTATCAGGTGTAGCTTCTGTTGATTCGCGTTTGGTTTTGTTTATGGCGGTTAAAGAAGTTAGTAACTATACTGCACTTGATGGCGCCATGACCAGTATCGGGGGTGATCGGGAAGGGGTCTCGCTTGTTATTGGGGTAGATCCCAAAAATATGGCGGTAGATTTTTCATATATGGGTCGTAGCCTAAGTGCGACTGAGTCTTTTGAAGCGGTGATAGGAGATTCGATTGCTCAGACTATGTATTGTCGTGATACAAGCAAAAACATTGGCACCGCTGATCCCATGTTGGAGAGTATCAGAATAGCAAACACAACCTCCAAGATAGTGGGTGTTTGTATCGATCCCATAAATAATGGCAATGTTACCTATGTGCCCCTAGAAACTTTGATGGATGCCACAGGTATGGCGTATTCAAATCTGCTTTTAGTGACCCCTGTGGATTCAGCGGATCGGGCTACAACTATTGCTGAGATAAGTCAGATCATTAAATCGATTGATGCTAATTTAGAGGTCATTAATTTGGAACAACCCTTAGAGGCAAATAGAGCCTTTTTGGGTGCTGCATGGCAGACTATTATGTTTATTCCGTTGTTTAGTTTGGCTTCAGCAACTGTTTGTTTGGTTAGTTATATGATGTTGGTTGTGGATGAGCAACGTCAAGAGTTTGTTGTGTTGCGTGCTGTGGGTGCAAAGCCTAACCTAATCGTCAAATTGTCGGCGTTTGAGAGTGCAATTGTGTTGTTGTCAAGTTTTGGAATAGGGCTTTCTTTTGGTGTGATTACTACGTTTTTGATTTTGATGACTAATCCGCTTGTAACGGTCACAACGATAGGTATGATTTCTATTTGGATGCTTTCAACATTGGCAGTGATGTTTCTTTTGAGTCTCTATCCTGCTGTGAGGCTGTCAAAGATGGGTATCCTCAAGATTGGAGGTTAGGGTTGTAAATTTTTTGGGGTAGGTTTTTACGTTTTCTATGTGGAGGGGTAATTGGTTTATGAAGTCCTGTAGAGAAAAGACGGGTACTATGGGGACTTGGTCGTGGAATTTGCAGGTGCTTGGCATTAGTGAGATAACTGCGGGGGTGAATTTTGCGGTGTCCCATTGGGTGCATTCGAGTTTTAGTTTGGTGTTTGGCAGTGTGTCTGAGAGGGCTTTTGTACGTTGAGTTTGTTGTTCTACGATTTTTCGTAGTGCTGAGGGTGTGATTGTGTTGGCCCAGTGTTTGCAGTCGATGCAGATGACTAGGGGTTTGCGGCAGCCTATTACGTCTATTTCGTATCGTTTGTTTTCGTGTTTGAAGCGTATGTTATTGTGGATGCTGTAGCCGTTGTATTTGAGGGCTATTGCGGAGATTTGTTCGAATTCTTGCCAGTGTAGTAGGGTGCTTATGTGTTGTATGTCTGCGCCTGTGGTAACGGCTTTGATGGCGAGTTTTATGCGTTCTTCGGTTTCGATTTCTGCTGTGTCATTTTTGAGTTTAAGTATGTTTTCGTTTTGTAGTTTTTGAAGCAATTCTATACATAGTGTTTGGGGGAGTCTTGCTTCGGTATTGATATCTTTGATTAAAGCTGAGCCATTTTTGGTTAACTTTAGCACTGAAATTAACAGATTACACTCAAAATTCACAAGTTGACCTCCACTATATTGAGTGTGTTGCGGCAAAAATTGGTGGATTTGGGGTTGTGTTGTTTGGTGAGTGGAGATTGGTATACAAAAGCATCTCCAAAACACAGTTTTTTTCTATATTCTAAATCCGCATTCAAAGGCAAATCCACGGAGTTTTTACCGGGGGCACAAAAATAATCTTTTCCGTGTTTTGATGGAAACTCGTCCAAGGCCGCAATTCGAGGTTGCGAAATTTGATTTTCGGCTGTCGTAGGCTGGATTTTTGCTGTACCCATGGAAAAATTTTACTGTAGAACGCTATTTTAATTATTTTGTTGTTGATTTTTTAACGGTTTAGTGTAAAAAGTGTTATTTCGATTTTTTTTCGATGTTACTTCGAAAGGTCAAACAAAAACTCGGTCAAAAATACCACACACACAGAAGCAAACAACATCAACCAAGCCAACACAGGGTTACGTGCAGAGCGTTAGATCCGACTTTGAGGTTACAGACAGAGCTGGCAGGACCTTGTCGCCTGAAATTGCGAGCGAGAAAGCAGTTGAGTCACAAGTTTTAGGTACAATTTAGGCAAGTTTAGCATCAAGTTCAGGTTTGGGTGCGAGTTTTGGGGGTTGTTTGGAAAAGTTTTGGTCGCAAACACAGGTTTAAAACCTCTCAAAACACATGCCAAACTCGTTTTTAGAGATTATGCAGACTCAAAACAGCATCCTTAGACGTCGAACAGATTTTTGGTCAGGCATGAGTATATATGCTTCGAAGTTTTTCGAAAAAATATACTGGTTTGGCAGAGTTTCTCGTTTTTAGAAATTTTAAAAAGTTCAGGCTTAAAAAAATGTGTTGGGAGATGCTTTTGTATACCGATCAGAGATAGCCTTATCTGCCCATGAAACTAATGATAAGAGGCGTCATTATGCAAAACCAAAACAGCCTCATCTCGAGCCGCGAAATACGCGCCTTAGAAGTTAACGCCCAATACTTCGGCGTCAGTCTCCTTCAACTCATGGAGCTGGCAGGAAGAAATGTTTCACAAGAGGTTATTGCACGCTTCCCAAAAGGCAAACGTGTTGCAATCGTCTGTGGATTAGGCGGTAATGGCGGCGATGGCTTTGTAGCCGCTAGACACCTGCTCAGGGCAGGTTTTGAGGTTACCGTGATTCTAGTCGGCAGAGCCCGCGACATAAACCATGAAGCGGCACTAAGAAACTATGAAATCCTGCAAGCCATTCAAACCAAAATTTCTGTGGTTGAAATCAGCGATAGTACCGCAATCCCCGCTATAGAAGCCGATATCGTTATCGATGCTTTGCTTGGAACCGGAACTAAGGGAAAACTCCGAGCACCCATACGCCAAGTTGTAGACACCATAAACGTCGCCTCCGGTTTCAAGCTTGCCATTGACGTCCCAACGGGAATCGATTCTGACACAGGTGAAGTGCTGGGCAACGCTGTTCAAGCAGATTTGACGGTAACGTTTCATAGAGCAAAGTTGGGCTTAAAAAACGCCAAGAAATACACTGGCGAGGTTGTGGTAGGCGATATTGGATTGCCCTTAGAGTTTGAACAGTTCGCAGGTCCAGGCGATGTCGAGTTAACCCGCAACCCTCGAAGCTCTACAGGTCATAAGGGCGATTTTGGTCGTTTGCTAATTATCGGTGGAAGCGAGATTTATGCGGGTGCTCCGGTGCTGGCTTCGTTGGCTGCTATGCGCAGCGGCGTAGATCTAGTCTATTTAGCAACACCACAAAAAAACGCCTATGAAATCACCTCCATCTCACCGGACTTGATTACAGTTAAACTCGACGGCGACAACCTAAGCCCGGCCAATCTTGAAACGCTCAAACCCTTTATTGAGCTTGTTGATGTTGTGGCAATGGGGCCGGGTTTGGGGTTAAGCTCTAAAACTCAAGAGTTCGTCAAAGCCTGCATTGACGCCGTTGAGGCCGCGGGGAAACCCTTGGTGCTTGATGCGGACGGCTTGAAAGCATTTGCTAAATTCAAGCGTGCCCTCAAGGTTCCATTGGTGCTAACGCCTCATAGAGGCGAATACTCTATACTCACAGACAAAGCCTTGCCGGAGTCAATAGAGGAGCAGATTTTGGCGGTTCAAAAAACAGCTAAACAACTAAACGCTACCATACTGCTAAAAGGTAAAGTTGACCTTATCTGCGACTCTAATCGTGTCAAACTTAATTTCACAGGTAACGCGGGCATGACAGTGGGTGGAACCGGGGATGTTTTAGTAGGAATCGTTTCAGGGCTGATAGCTTTACATGCAGACCCATTTGAAGCCGCTGTTTGCGGTGCGTTTGTAAATGGTGCAGCAGGCGATTTTGTTGTCTCAGAATTTGGTTATCACATGGTTGCCACTGATGTTATCGAGTGGATTCCCAAAGTCCTCGAAACCCCGATGGATCATTTAGAGGTGAAAAAGTAGTGGCCGAGGAAGACCCCTCGGAGGGGCCGTCTGCTTTTGCGGTCAGGATAAATATTTATCATGCTGCACAAGATGACCCCAAAAAGAACACGGCGCTTCGTCTTAGCCGCCGAGGCTTTGCCCGTATAGTTACCAAAATTAAATTCCTACCTAAACGAGCAATTGTACTCAACCCCTTTAGTGAAATCGCGCTCTCTCCTGCCGATCGGGAACGGGTTGAACAGTTCGGAATTGTAGGTTTGGATTGCAGTTGGGAACACGCCCAAAAAGTCATGGGTGAACACGTTAGAGGCACAAGCCGTTGCCTGCCCATTCTAATTGCAGGCAACCCAGTCAATTTTGGAAAACTAACTAAACTAACAACCGCTGAGGCCATTGCTGCAACCCTCTACATTACAGGGTTTCAGCAAGAGGCAAAAACAATGTTAGAGATTTTTCCCTGGGGCCACACCTTCTTTGAATTAAACCAAAAGCTACTCGATAGCTATGTGACCGCTAAGGATAGTACCGATATAGTTGAAATGCAAAAAGAACTGCTAAAAGTTCAAAAGCGCGAGCCTGCCAAGGGTATTTTTGAGTAAGTGAGATAATGGCCTATATTACCGAGTTTCCCGTGTTTTTGCTATCGGTGCTTTTGATCTCGCTCTCAGGCGTGCTCATGCCGGGACCCCTTTTTGCACTCACCATTAAAAAAGCCGCAACCAGCAAGATTTCAGGGATTCTAATCGCTTTGGGGCATGGTATCGTCGAGTTTCCTTTGATAATTTTGATTTTCTTTGTTCTAAGCCAATTCACAATTCCAGCCATGGTACAGATGGGGGTTGGTCTAATAGGAGGTGCTTTGATGATTTTTATGGGAATACAGTCTTTTCAAAGCAGGCACAAACAAAAAGAAATCCAAACCGGTCCTATGAGAGATTCCGTGTTTGCAGGTATCTACACAACAGCGGTAAATGCAGGGTTTATTTTATGGTGGCTTACCGTTGGAACAGCGCTTATACTAAACGCCAAGCTGTTTGGAGTGTTGGGTTTTTCCATCTTTGCGGGGGTACATTGGTTGGTTGATTTTGCATGGTATGCGGCTGTGGCTTTTTTGATTTTCAAGTCTCAGCGCTTCTGGAATGATCGAGTTCGATTTGGAATTACCGTTTTTTGCTCGGCGGTGTTTATCGGGTTTGGGGTTTACTTTATGGGTTCAGCGGTATGGTCGTTGCTGGTATAGTTAAATAGGCTGTTGTGTACAGGTTAATTATGGAATTCAAGGCTGGAACTGCAACGGTACAGTTGATCAAAGGCGATCTTACCGATCAAGAAATAGATGCTATTGTGAACGCCGCGAACTCGACGCTTCTAGGTGGAGGAGGCGTGGACGGCGCCATTCATAGCAGAGGCGGGCCCAAGATTCTTGAAGAATGTAAACAGCTAAGGGCAAAGGAATGGCCTGATGGTTTGCCCACGGGAAACACGGTCATCACCACGGGCGGTAGTCTTAGAGCTAAATATGTAATTCATGCAGTCGGTCCGATTTGGCGTGGGGGTCTTTATGAAGAGGCGAAACTGTTGCGAAGAGCCTATTGGAATAGTCTCAAACTGGCCGTAGCCAATGGACTTAAAACGGTGGCGTTTCCCTCCATCAGCACGGGTGCTTATGGATATCCCACAGAGGAAGCTAGCAGGGTTGCCATTGGAGCAGTGAGAGATTTTTTGGTCAAAGAGGACAATTTGGAATTGGTGAGATTTGTTTTGTTCTCTGAGAGAGATCTAGAGATATACCAGAAAACGGCACAAGGCCTTTTTTAACCGCTCTTTTTAGCAGTTTTTGAATTCTTGAGAAAATTCTAGAGTGATCTAAGTGGACTAAGGTTCACGATAATTAGAAAATTATAGGCAATAACTAAGGTGAAATTATGGAACAAATCCAAACTGATGATGAGGTTATAGTTGTTGAGGGTTTAACTAAGGTTTTCAATAAAACCGTGACTGCGGTTGATCATATAAATTTTAGTGTTAAGCGTGGTGAGATTTTTGGGTTTTTGGGTCCAAATGGTGCTGGAAAGACTACAACTATCAAGATGCTCATAACGGTCATACATCCCACCTCAGGCGGGGCCAAGATTTTAGGTGGGGATATAGCAAAACAGGGCAGAGATGTTCGGGCTGCCATTGGGGTGGTTCCTCAGGAATACACTGCTGATGAAGACCTCACTGCTATGGAGAATATTATGCTTTGTGCTGATCTCTATGGTATCCCGCGGCAGGTTTCTAAGAACCGATCAATGGAACTATTGGCGCTGGTTGAGTTAACATCGTTTAAGGATAGACGTGTGGAGACCTTTAGCGGCGGTATGCGTAGACGACTCGAGTTGGCTTGCGGTTTAATCAATCGACCCAAGGTGCTCTTTTTGGATGAACCCACATTAGGCCTAGATGTGCAGACCAGAGTTGCCACCTGGAACTATGTTAAGATGCTCAAAAAAGAATTTGGGATGACGCTTTTTCTCACAACACATTATCTTGAAGAAGCTGACGTTCTTTGTGATCGTATTGCTATTATGGATCATGGTAAAATTGTTGTAATAGGCAGACCCAGCGAGCTTAAAGATAGTATGGGAGGTGACATAATCACCTTAGCTATTCAAAAAGAACAGGAAGATATCACTGAGCTTATCCGCAGAATAGAACATGTTAAAGAAGTCAAACTGGAAAATGGTAACTATACCATCAAATCTTCTAACGGTGAAGTAACTGCCCCACTAATCATTGAGGCACTACGTAAAAATGGGCATATCGTAACAAAGCTGTCGTTGACTAAACCAACGCTAAATGAGGTGTATATGCAATACACTGGGCGCTCAATGCGGGATACCGAGGAATCACCGGATTCAGTTATCGCACAGAGAATTACAATGGGGCGAGCAAATAGATGAACCACGATTTAGAGGGTCAGGTTTCAAAGAGCCGCTTCCATGGGTTGTGGGCGCTTACCAATCGGGAGCTTAAAAAGTGGTATCAGCAACCCTTTGTTTTTGTTATGGGTATTATTCAACCGGTCCTGTGGTTGGCGCTTTTGGGAAAAGCCCTAAATCTGGGTGCCATAATACCAAGCGATATTCCCGGTGTAAATCAGAGTTCTATCATGTTGGCGACATTTGGCACCACGGATTATTTTAGTTTCATGGCTATGGGTATGGTTGCTTTCACCACTGTGTTCACCACCGCTTTTACGGGTATGTCGGTTGTGTGGGATAAGCGTCTGGGCTTTATGAACAAGGTTTTAAGCACCCCGGTATCGCGAACATCCATAATTTTGGGAAAAGTGCTTGCGTCAAGCATACGGGCGATATTTCAGGCAGCCATTGTTGCGCTTGTTGCTTTCGCTTTGGGACTTGTTACAGGTACAAACTTTGCTTGGTGGAGTATATTTGGGGTATTTGCGATTGTGTTTCTCCTAAGTGTGGGTCTTGCGTCCTTGTTCACTGCGCTTACACTGCGAACAACAAGAATGGAGATGCCTCAGGCAATTTTTCAGCTCATAACCTTGCCGTTAATGTTTGCCAGCAGTGCCTATTTTCCTATCGATAAGATGCCCAGCTGGCTACAGGCGATTGCAAGTGTAAACCCTATTAGCTATACCATTGATGCCGTTAGGCGATTAATGATATTTAGTGATGGATTTGGACCCTTACCGATGGATTTTGCATTTGTTGGTGTCTTTGCGGTTGTTGTAACAGCTGTCTGCGTGATGCTTTCATGGCGATACCTAAACAGGTAAAATAAAGTCACTTATTTTAGCGCTGTATTCGTTGTGGGTTTGAAGAGTTCGCTAGGCTTTATATTTAACGGCAGTTTCCATCTTTAGTAGTAAAACAGGAGATAGTAAATGTCATCAAAAATTGTTCCCGTAGTAGAGGCATTAAACGTTAGAAAAACGTATATGCTGGGCAAAGTTCCTGTGGAAGCACTCCGGGGAGTGAACTTCCGGGTGGAACCAGGAGATTTTGTTTCGATTTTAGGACCATCTGGA
>Ga0123356_10006629_pt1 | contig 11668 bp, 12 predicted proteins | sample TergutEmb28metaG_2_FD_92546 | JGI IMG/M metagenome (GOLD analysis project Ga0123356, IMG submission 92546) | Embiratermes neotenicus P3 segment gut microbial communities from Petit-Saut dam, French Guiana - Emb289 P3 | ecosystem: Host-associated > Arthropoda: Insects > Digestive system > Gut ... | reverse complement strand
TTTTCCTACCTTTTACTTCGCTCTTCACCTTCTCTTTCCCTTTTGGTCTTTGTTAAGATTATATAACAAACTCCCCGCACGCGAGGAGTTTGTTGATGATCTGTGCCCGCCGGTTTTTTGCCGGCGGGCTTTGTGCTGTGCAGGATAATTTCTTTTGTTTGAAGAAGGTAACCGCCGTGCTCAATCCCTCCACCGCTGCGGCGGTCCCCCTCCCTTTGGCAAGGGAGGTAGGGGTTGATACTACTTCCTAATCAAAAACGTTGCATCTCGCTTGTCTTTTGCGTTTGCGCGTTGCCTTCTCCACTCAGCGTAGCGCTGCTACGCCTCGTTTCGGCAGCTTAGCGCAAACACAAAATCCTTCACGATCTGTTCAACGTTTTCAATCAGGAAGTAGTATGAGTGCGAGAATTCCGCATAAATTCTTAACCCCCCTTGTTAAAGGGGGGAGGGCCACTGCAGTGGCGGGGGGATTCCGAATCGGAGGTAGCTGCTTGCACATAAAAGAGAAAAAAAAAGAAAAAAAATCCCTTGCTCAGTTATGGAAAATCGCCCGCCCCACCCTTTCTTTGGTGGCCAGCGTGGCGCTTTTGCTGGTGGTGCTGCGTGGTGTGGACTGGGCGGTGCTGCGCGCTTCGTTGGGTTTGCTGCAATGGGATGTGTTGGCCGTGGCCCTTGGGCTGCTGCTGCTGTACGACTTTTTTTTGTGCGTTAAGTGCTATTTGTTAATACCCGAGTTGCCCTTTTGGCGCGTATACTGCATGTACCTAAATATGCGTTTCTTTTCGCTGCTGCCCGGCGGCAATATGATTGGCGAGGCCACCCGGCTCTATTCCCTGCGCGAGATGACCGATATGCAGACCGCCGCGGCCATCGTGATCATGGACAAACAGACCCACATGATTCCGCTGCAAACCTACTGTATGGTGGGCCTGGCCCTGGCCTCGATCCGGGTGCCGCTGGCGCTGGTGGCCCTGGCGGTTTGGGCGCTGGCCTGGCCTCTGCTGGCGCCGGGGGTGCTGTTTATCCCCCGGGCGCGCGCCTTTGCCCGCAGGCAGGGGAGTAGATTACGCCGCTGGAAGCTGGGCCGGTTGGTGAGTGATCAGCTTGAGTTGCTGTGTGGCCTTTGCGAGACGCTGGCGGGCCGCCCGCGCCAGTTGGTGGCGCACCTGGCCGCGGGTTTGCTGGGCGAGGGATGCTCTATTTTGATGATGGCGCTGCTGGCCCGTAGTTTGGGGCTTCCGCCCACGCTGTGGGACTGGATGTGGATCGCCGCCATCATGCTGCAAGCTATGATGATTCCATTATCTACCTTGGGCATGGGGATGCGGGAGGGGGCTATGGTGATGCTGCTGGCCCTGTTTGGCGTGGATAAATCCCAGGCCATGAGCCTGCCCCTGATCATCTCCGCCCTTACGCTGATCAAGGGTGTAGCGGGTGGCGCAGTGGCGGCGGTGGACAGGCGCAGGCGGCAGCACCAATAATACGCTGCAGTTCATCATTTCGACAAAATATGCTATAATACAAACGCAGCCCAAAAGGGCTGCCGGGGCAGAGGCTTTTCCTCCTAAATTCTGCGAAGGAAGGAGGTGGGGCCTATGTTGATCACGCTGGTGCTTTCGGTAATCATTGCTGCCGTAATCCTAGTGAATACGCTGTGCGATATCGAAGCCAAGACGAAAAAATCCGCTCGTGACAACTTTGGCGGAGATCACAAGCGGTGACGCTTAGGCTTTAGAAACAGAAAAGCCTCTGCCCCGTTATTTTAGCACATCAAAGCTCCTTTTGTCAATTTCACAAAAAGTAAATATCGGTCTCCTGATGGGCGCCTTCGCTCCAATCGGGCAGCTCTTGGCGTGAGGCCATCACTTCTTTTGCGATGCGGCGGGTAAGGTGGTCCATGGAGCGATCATTCTGTGTTTTTTTTGCGTCCATTTCGCCGCTTTGCAAGGCCTGGCGGGTGTTGCCGTAGTGCTGGGTTTGTTTGGCTGTAAGGTTTTTTTCCAGCACGTTGGCGTAATAATAATCGCTCATCTCTTTGCGGTAGCGCACAAAGGAATACAGGGTGTGGATCACGCCGACTGCCGCCGTTGCCAGGCCGCTCCAGGTGCGGTACAGCAGCTCCAGCGCAAAGGCTTCTACTAGGCGGATCAACCCCAGCATCAGGGCAAAACCGATGATCCACAAAAAGAAACCGCTAAGGGCAGCGCTTATGATGCGCAGGCGCGCCTTGCCCGCGAGCAAATGGTACAGGGCCATGGGCAGAAAACATACCACGTCCATCAACAGCATGGGCAGCAGAAACACGGTGGCGAATCCGTTAAACAGTATGACGGCCATGGATTCGATGATCGTGGCGGAAAGAAAAAAGTCCGGGCCAAAGATCATACCGCCTGCTCTCCCTTCTGCCCGCGTTTGTTGCGGTTGGTCTTCTGGATTTCCAGCAGCGCGTTGATGTGCTCTTCGCTCACAAAACCAAGCTTTACGATGATTTCGCCCAGCACGCCGCCGTGCTCCCGTTGATAGGCCAGGGCCACGTCTAACTGATAGCGGCTGATCAAGCCGCCTGCAAAAAGCAGCATGCCTAGGTTGTTGACGCTCTCGCGCATGATGCCGCTGATCAAGTGCAGGGCACGCTGGGGGGTGAGGTAGTTTTCGTCCAACACCTTTTGGATGTGCAGGAAAGTTTCCAACGTTTCGTTGCTCATGGCCTGAATATTCACGAGGGCTTCGCCCAGCAGACAGTTGTGAGCGCTTTGATAGGCAATGGCCTCGTCCAGCTGGCCCCGTGTGATCACCTTGGCGTCGATGAGCAGGTCGCCCAGGCGCAGTGATTCGGGCAGGCCGTCCCGCTCCATCTTTTCGCGCAGCGACTCCTGCAGCGCCAGGTACATGTCCAGGGTTTCTTTGTTGATTACGCGCATGTTGAGGATGATCTCGCCCAGCTGCCCGCCTTCTTGGCGCTGATGGTCCAGGGCCGCTTCCAGCTGCTCGCTGGTGATGGTGGAGGATTGCACCAATATTTGTCCCAGGGTCATGCGGTGCAGATTATCAAGGCCGTCCATCCGGCCCATGGCTTCGTCGATCGTAGTATCATCCTTTACATCGCCGATGGACAAACCTCGCGTATGAGATGTGGAAACCCAGGCCCGTTCCTTGCGTTTGATGACGCCGCGCAGGATGGGCAGATACCAAGTGAGGGCAAATACGTAGCCGATGGGGATCCACAGGGCGCTTCGTTTATATCCCTCCCGGTACAGGGAGTGGGTTTGCATCAATAAATAGAACACCAGCAACAACGTGGCCGCCGCAGGGGACATCAAAAACGCCTGGTTCAGCGGGCTGGCCGGGAACACCAGGGCGATGCCCCAGCGAGCCATAAAAGTAATGAACATGATGAGGTTAAGCAATGGGCGCAGCAGGTAGAACCCCGCGTCCAGCTCCAGCCAGCTCAGGTGTACGATGCCCCGCAACATGGTGGGGATGCCGTAGGCAATCCCGGCCTCGATATGCCCCTGCATCCACCGGGTGCGCTGGCGCATGGAGGCGTGCATGTGCAGGGGTTTTTCGTCGTAGAGGCGGGCATCGTGGGCCCATGCGCAGGGGCGGCGGCGGGCGCGGACGTAGTGGGCGGTCATCATCAGGTCTTCGGTTAGGGTGTCGGTATCCCAGCCGATTTCCTCTAGCACGGAGGGGCGGAATACCATGCCGGTGCCGCCCAATTGGGCGCTCAGGCCCATGCGGGCGTGGGCGTCCTGGTAGTTGACGTTGCTGAGCCAATAACTCAGGGAGTAAGCCATGGAGATCCAGGTATCGTCCGGGTTTTTGCAGCCCAGGTAGGTTTGGATCACCTCGTGCCCCTCGTTGAGTTTGCTGTTGACCGCGTCTAAGTATCCTTCGTTTACCACATTGTCGGCATCCAAGATGATGTAGGCGTCGTACAGGTCGCCGGTATGCCGCTTTTCCCGCAGGGCATCAAACATCCACGCCAATGCCAGGGGCTTGCCGCGCTTTTCCGGGGCTTCCCGTATCATGGGGATCGCCCCGGCCTGCTTTACCCGCCCCACGGTGCCGTCGGTGCAGTTATCGCAGATTACGTACAGGTCGTAGCGATCCCGAGGATAGGCGTTTTTGTATACGGATTCGATGAGTTTGCCGATCACGGCCTCTTCGTTATGGGCGCAGCCGATCACGGCAAAACGGTTAAGGTAGGTGGGCGTGGGGGGATGTACCGGCTTGATCCGCACCCGCACCAGCCGCGACAGCAAATACAACAACGGATCGTAGAGCCAGCACACCAAGTTGATGACTTCGGCGGCGATAAACAGCCCCAGCAGCACCTCCACATAGGGGGTGTAGGCAAACCGGCGGGCAGCCAGCAGCGCCGTGGTTGCCAACAGCAAAAAGAGAAAGAAACCAAGCTTTTGCCTGGGGTTAAGGGAGCTGTCAGCTGTGGGCTTTTTCGATAAAAACAAATACACGGGCAGCAGCAATAGGCAAAGCGCCCCCATGGCCCCCAGCGCCAGCACAAAGTTTACATCCCCATAGCGCCCGGCCAGTTCCGACAAAAAGAGGCGATGGGAGTAAGCCGCGGCAGCGGCGGCAAAGAGGCCCAACACCAATGCCAACCTGCCGAACCGGTCGCGCCAATTGATGCGCACATCATCCTTTGGGGCGCGCAGGATCAAACCGAGCAACGCAAATACAGCGGCCAAGGCGGCAGCGCCCCAGGCGACCTGCTGAGCGGATACCAGGCTAGACAGCCGCTCGAACTGCTCCCTCAGGATTGCGATCAAAAAGTAGAGGGAAGAGACGTTTAGCAAGGGCGTTTCACCTCGCTTTCGATAAGACATGTTTCCGCGATGGCGTCACAGATACGCTCCGACGCGTGCCCGTCGCCATAGGGGTTCACGGCGTTGGCCATGGTGTCGTAGGCAAATTGATCGTCCAGCAGGGCGCGGGCTTCCCGCAGGATGTTTGCCGCCTCCACACCCGCCATACGCACCGTACCCATCTCCACTGCTTCGGGCCTTTCGGTTTCGGTGCGCAGCACCAGTACAGGTTTGCCTAGAGCGGGCGCTTCTTCTTGCAGACCGCCCGAATCCGTTAGCATCAGGTGGCAGTGCGCCATTAAATTGTGCATGTCCTGCACATCCAGGGGATCGATTAGGTGAATGCGCGGGTGGCCGCCCAGTTGGGCCTGGGCCGGTTCCCGCACCGCTGGGTTCAGATGTACGGGGTAGATGACCTGCACGTCGTCGTACAGCTCCGCCAGCTTTAAAACGGCGGCAAAGATATTGCGCAAAGGTTCCCCCAAGTTCTCGCGGCGGTGGGCGGTGAGCAGCAGCGTGCGCTTTCCCTTCAGATCGATTTTGTTCAGCCCTTCGGCTTGGAAAGTATAGTTGGGGCGCACCAGGGAAAACAAAGCGTCGATCACCGTGTTGCCGGTAACGAATATTCCATGCGCGATGCCCTCCCGGCGCAGATTATCCGCATTGCTTTGGGTGGGGGCAAAGTGCAGGTTGGCGATCCGCCCTGTGAGGCAACGGTTCATCTCCTCCGGAAAGGGGGATAGCTTGTTGCCGGAGCGCAGCCCAGCTTCCACATGTCCGACCGAAATCTGCTGATAAAAGGCCGCCAGCGCCGCCGCAAAAGAGGTGGTGGTATCGCCGTGGACCAGCACGATGTCCGGCTGTTCCGCCTGTAACACCGGGCCAAGGCCTTCTAATACGCCTGCGGTGATACCGCTTAGGGTTTGCCCGGCCCGCATCAGGTTCAAATCATAATCCGGCTGTACGTCAAAGGCTTTGAGCACTTGGTCCAGCATTTGCCGGTGCTGTCCGGTAACGCACACCGCACCGGTGAGCCGTGGGTCGCCCTGGATGGCTTTTACCAATGGGCACATCTTTACGGCCTCGGGCCGGGTGCCGAATACGCTGAGCACTTTAATTGATTTTAACACTGATTTTGACATAGGCTTAGTCTATCACTTTGCCCATTCTTTTTCAATATGTGGGCGTTGATACTACACACATAATTTGCGGCCCCCGGGCGTATAAATCATGTAGTTCCCTGGCAGAGTATCCCTATAGAACACGACGGGGGAATTTGCGTGAATAAAAAATGTGGACAGGCCGCGGCGCTGGTTGCCGTGCTGCTGCTGATCCCCGCTTTTGCGGTGGCGTCGGCTTCAGCGGATGTTTCGTTGGGGTCGCGTTATGTGGTGGAGCTCACAGCTCGTGTCCAGGGTTTCGAGTTAAATGCCATTGAGCTGCTGATAGGCGGAGACTTGATTGAGGTGCAACCCGATACGCCGCTGCGGCTAGATGTGAGGCCGGGGGAGGCGCTAACCGTGAGCCTGCCAACCGGCGTGCCGCTGGGCATGGAGATAGAGGCGGATTTTGCGCGGCGGATTGCCAATGGCTACGTGCTTGAACCCCATGATAACGCGCGGGTTGAGCTAACGTTGGCTCCATTGGAGCGCGGGCCGGGGATTCGGCTGTCGGCCCAGAACCAAATACTGCAGGCTGGGGATAAGGTGCGCCAGGAGATCGTGCTCACCAATTCGGCGCTGATCCCACGCCAGGTGGAATTGCGCTACTTGCCCGATGCTGTCCGGTTTGCCCTAAACGACGCGGAGGCGGCAGGGTACCACCACCGCCTGGCGGACGGCACATTGTGCTGGCGGCTCACCCTACCCGCCGCTACTTGGGAGGGGCGGGGAAGAGCCGAACCTTCCACCACCGTAGTAAGCTTTGATAGAACCGTGCTGCCCCTACCGTTGGACCAGGGTTTTGCCGATATTGGCGAAGCCTGGATGCTGCTGTGGGACGGCCTAAACAGAAGCGGCCAGTGGCGTGCCCAGGTGGTGGCGCCCATTGTTGATGCCACACTCGCCGCCGATAGAAACAGCGCCCGGGCCGGAGATTTGATTCGTTTTGCTCTGCGCATCACCAACAGCGGCGGTGCGGCAAAACCCCTGGTGATATCCGTTACGTTGCCCAAGGGGTTTCGATACGAGCCCGAAGGCTCTGGCATAGCGCCCGAGGAAGTGGGCGGCGTATTGTTATGGCGGGTGGACGTTTCGGCGGCCCATCGCGATCCCGATGGCCGGGTGCTGCCCGGCGAATTGGAACTCCATTATGCGCTGCGCATGGAAACCGATGCTTTAAACGAAACCGAAGGATTGCGCGAACAGGCTTTTAGCGGCTGGGTCAACGGAAAAAAGCTGGATCCGGCGTGGGTAACACTTACGGCCCCACTGATCTCGGCGAGGCAAAGCCTGTCTGCCCAGCGGGCTGCTGTTGGCGAGGTGGTGACCTTGCGCATGGTGTTTGAGAATGGGGGCGGCGCGGAGGGCACAGCACGCTGGATGCAGGTTTTGCCCGAGGGCCTGGTGTACCTGCCCGAACCCGGCGAAAACCTTCCCGATATAGATGAACAGGGGAGGCTGATGTGGGAGGTTGATGTGCCGGCAGCCGGGCTGGGCGTGATCGAACGGGAGATTCGGCTCCAGGTGGCGGACTTGGCCCTGGTCAATCGCCGGGGGGGCCAACGGGGGCTGTTTCTGCGCGCATCCGTGAACGGCAGAGCGTTACCCCTGCAAACCCTAAACATCATATGCCCGGACATCACCGTGCGAGTGTTCGCAGAGCGGGCCGCACTGACGCCAGGCGCGTTATGCGTAATGAAATTGCAAGTGACCAACCGGGGCGGGGCGGGCGCACCGGTGATCCTGGAGATCGAAATCCCCGACGGATTTGCCGAAGCTTCCGCCACGATCCCCAGCGGCGCGCGCCGTGAGGGGCGCAAACTTAGCTGGCGCTTGGAAGCGCCGCCCGCCGACGCCAGCGGCCCTGCCATCATCGAGGTGACCTACCCGTTGCACGCCGAGGCGTTGCCCCGGAATCTGGACAGCCATGTCGTAACCCACGATGCCGTGTACACGGTGGCCCAAGGTATGCCACAAAAGGCCATATCCGCTAGGACTGAGATTGGCCGCCCGCGCCCTCTTTCCCTCTTTTCCGAAGACGGGGTGCTGATTGCCGTGGCCAGCGTGTTGCTGCTGGGTACGGTGGCGGTGTTTTTGCTGTTGCTTTTGCGCAGGGAACCCGAAGAGTAATACGTGCATCCCTCCCCGGTATGTGCTATACTATCCAGCAAATACCGGGGAGGGATCAACATGTCAAAAAATAATACAGTAACCCCATGGTGGCGGCGGGCAGCCAAACGTTACGGCCTGGACGCGCTAAGCGCCATGGCCCTGGGCCTATTTTCCACGCTGATCATCGGCGTGATCATGGAGGAGTTGGGCAGGATTCCGGGGCTGGGCATATTGGCCGAATTTGCCCTGGTGGCACAAAACAAATGGGTGGTGGGCGCCGGTATTGGCGTGGCCATTGCCTGGGGGCTGAAGGTAGCGCCCCTGGCCATGTTTACTGCTGCGGTGGTGGGCGCCCTGGGTTATGACAAGGGCGGTCCCTTGGGCTGCTATATAGCCGCGGTGGTTGGCGCGGAGTTTGGCAACTGGATCGCGGGCAAAACCCGGATGGACATCGTGCTGGTGCCTATTGTCACCCTGGTGACCGGCGGCGTTACCGCGTTTTTGCTGGGGCCGGGCATCCTGCGTGCCATGGACGGGCTCAAATGGCTCATCGACAGCGCCATGCTGATGCAGCCGGTGCCTATGGGCATCCTGGTGGCGGTGATCGTGGGCCTGGTGCTCACCGGCCCCATTTCTTCGGCTGCATTGTGTGCCATGGTGTTTACCGCCCAGGATGGAAGCGAGCTTAGCGTGGGTTTGCAGCTTGCCGCCGGGGCCGCCACCGTGGGCTGCTGCGCCCAGATGGTAGGGTTTGCCGTGGCCAGCTTTCCGGAAAACGGCGTGAGCGGTTTGGTTGCCCAGGGCCTGGGCACCTCTATGGTGCAATTCCCCAACGTATTGCGCAGGCCCGCCATCATTTTGCCGCCCACCTTGGCGGCGGCGGTGCTGGGGCCTTTAGCCACCACGGTGCTGGTGATCCACAACGCGGGCGCGGCGGCAGGCATGGGCACATCGGGTTTGGTGGGCTTGCTGGGGGCCTGGTCGCGTATGTCGGTTACGGAGCAGGCGCTGCCACTGCTGGGCAAGCTGGCGCTGATGGGTGTGATTTTGCCTGCGGCCCTCAGTTGGGGATTCGGCAGCATCCTGCGCCGGTGGGGCTGGATCCGGTCCGGAGATATGACATTGCCCAAGTTATGACTTGAATACGGCGCACCGATGGTGTATCATATCCGCTGGACAGCAAAGCAGGAGGATTCAGTATATGGAAGTTACCAAGGGTATGACCATTGGCGAGGTGCTGCGCCAGAATCGCGGAACCGCCCGTATCTTTATGGAATTTGGCATGCATTGCCTAGGTTGCCCCCATGCCACCTCCGAAACCGTGGAGCAGGCCTGCGCCGCCCACGGCACCAATGCCGACGAGCTGATCCATCAGCTCAACACCTTTCTAAGCGAGCAGGCATAACGCAACTCCACGATCGATTTGAGCCGCCCTTTGAGGCGGTTCTTTATATGTGATCCGTTTTGTCCACAGATTTGCTTCCTGTGGAAAAGCATGTGGAGAAAGTGGAAAAGTCAAGTGCCGCCTAACAAAAATGACGCCGATTCGTCATAGAAACCCTTGGTTTTTCTTTTTATCTGTGGATAACTCGGATATATATCCATAGTATGGATAATAAAGAAGAAATGATTGCGGATGTGTAAGGTTTTTGTCGGAAGGGGGTATATAGGCAATTCTGTGCCGCTATAGCAGCCACTGAAAGTTGCGTTTTCCATATACGATGCGGCGAATGCTTATCGCCTGCTTTTCATCGTCCACTAGATAGAACACCGCGAAATTCTCTACTGTCAGCATCCGGTATCCTTTGTTTGCCAACAGCGCGTCGCGTGCGATGGGGGCTTTATAAGGGAAATCCTGCAACTTGAGAATAAATGCTTCAATGCGCTCGATCAGATTAAATGCAGTATCCGGTTCATGGAGCTCATGCGCTATGTAGGCAAAAAGTTCATCCAAATCCGTATACGCTGTCGGCGCATATGCCACCCGGTATTTATCTCTTTGGCCCATACTTTGCTTTCAGCCTCCCGAACACTTCTTCATGGGTAAGTGGGGTTGCGCCACTTTGCAGTTGCGCTTCCGCTTCTTCCAGCTTGCGGTATAGGCTCAGGCGAGCCTCTTGCTCTTCGTAGGCTTCCATCGTCATCAACACGTAAGCGCCGAAGCCGTTGCGGGTGATAAACACCTCGCCTTGTTCGTTGCAGAGTGTTGCCACATCATTAAAATTGTTGCGGAGTTCTGAGATCGGGCGAATTGCAGCCATGTTATGCGCCTCCTTTGCTTATCCTGAATTATACCCTGAATTCGGGGTAATTGCAAGTTGCGCTTTTTGTTGACAAATAGAACGAATTCGTTATAGAATATGGGCAGATGGGGGATGCCAAAGATGTTTAAGGTCAGAATATCGGATTGCCGACAACAAGGCATATTGAGAATGGTATCTGGGAATTGCGCCCAACAAATGATCGTTTTTTCTTTGCGTACTGGAAGGGTGATACGTTTGTTATCCTTCATCATTACGTAAAGAAAGTTCAAAAAGCGCCGCGCCGGGAGATTGATCGGGCGAAGCGGAATCTTGAGGACTTCTTGAAAAGGGGTATATGGTATGGCTATTGGAAGAGATTGGGATGAAATATATAAGAATATGGATTGCTTTACGCAAGAAGACCGAGATGAAATTGACTTCAAAGTCAAATTAGTCGGCGAGATTTTGGATGCCCGCAAGGGCAAGGGAATGACCCAATCGGAGTTGGACGCCCTTTGTGGTGTCAAGCAGACGCATATTGCGCGAATCGAAAACAACAGGACAGATCCGCAGCTTTCGACCATCTTAAAGATTTTGCGCTCCTTGGGAAAGACGCTGGCGGTTGTGGATATACCACAAATTGCAACAGGCGCAAGCGAAAACCGCTAATTGTGAACATAATGTGACAGTTTGTCGGTTTCTTTGTCATTTCCTTGACACACTCCCTATCCTTCCCTATAATAGTAGCCGTTGGGTACAAGCATGCCCTTCAAATTATTTGCCGCGTGCTATGCGGCTTTGTGGCATGCAGTCAAAATAAAGGAGGGTTTCCATGGCCACCAAAATGACCATCGACGGTAATACCGCCGTCAGCCACATTGCGTATGCGTTTAGCGATGTGGCCGCCATCTACCCCATCACCCCTTCCTCTAACATGGCGGAAGCGGTGGACGAGTGGGCCTCTAATGGCCGCAAAAATCTGTTTGGCCAGCAAGTGAGTGTGTGCGAGATGCAGAGCGAGGCCGGCGCCGCCGGTGCCGTGCACGGTTCCCTTGCCACCGGCGCGCTCACCAGCACCTTTACCGCCTCCCAAGGCCTGCTGCTGATGATCCCCAACATGTACAAAATCGCCGGTGAACTGCTGCCTAGCGTGTTCCACGTGAGCGCCCGCGCCATTGCCGCCCACGCGCTGTCGATATTCGGCGACCACCAAGACGTGATGGCCTGCCGCCAAACCGGGTTTGCCATGATGGCCTCGGCTTCCGTACAGGAGGCGATGGACCTGGCCCTGGTGTCCCACCTGGCTACGCTCAAGTCCTCGGTG
>Ga0123356_10006628_pt1 | contig 11668 bp, 13 predicted proteins | sample TergutEmb28metaG_2_FD_92546 | JGI IMG/M metagenome (GOLD analysis project Ga0123356, IMG submission 92546) | Embiratermes neotenicus P3 segment gut microbial communities from Petit-Saut dam, French Guiana - Emb289 P3 | ecosystem: Host-associated > Arthropoda: Insects > Digestive system > Gut ... | reverse complement strand
CCACTACGCTTCGAAAGACCGACACGCCGTGGCAGCCATAAAGGCCTACGGCGGTCGGTCTTTCTTGGTATTGGGCAATTATCCATCTAAAACGCGGCGACCCTAATATTTTTTGAGTTTATTGATTCGTTGGGGGCGGGTGGGTTTTATTTTGGGGCTCTGCTTGTGAGAGGAGATCCCCGATCGAGTCGGGGATGACAAGGGGGAGCTGGTAGGAGGTCCCGGGTCTTCGCCCGGGATGACAGGTTATTATTAGTCCAGGGATACGTTCGCCAGGGTTTTCGACATAACATCGTCGATCAGTTTGTCGGATTTGCCTTTGGCGTCGCTGTAGGCCGCTCCGATAACTTGTTCGATCGTTTTTATGTCTTCCTTTAACAAATCCGGGTTTATCGTCAGTTTTACGAAGTCGTATTTGCCCGTCATTTCGACTATGGCCATGCCTCCGCCCGAGATTCCTTTGACCGTCATTTCGCCCAGCTGTTTCTGAGCCGCAGCAACTTTCGTTTGAAGGTCCATCGCTTGTTGTTTCATATCTGACATAGTTTTTCCTTTTAGTTATTATTTGTTTTGTTTTTCGATCGCGGCCGAGAGGATGTCCCCAAGTACGGCGCCGCTGTCGCCTTGATTCGAATATTCACGGACAGCTTTCTTTTCCATGGCGTCTTCCAACGCGCGGATCGAAAGTTTTAGACCATCGGGGTCTATGAATGAAATCATTGCCTCGACATTGTCGCCGAGTTTGAAGTTCGCCGTGTTCTGCTGGGCCTTGTCGCGAGATATGTCCGTTTTGCGGATCGTGCCATTGCGGCCGTCGCTTAGTTCAACGGTGAGCAAATCGGGATCGATGTTAGTGATTTTGCCTTTCACTGTTTCGCCCTTTTTCGCGGCTCCGCCTTTGGCTGTGTCGGACGATTCCTTCATGCCAAGCGTTATACGCTCTTTCTCGACGTTGATGTCCAGAATTTTGGCTTGGATCGTTTGGCCTTTCTCGTAATCTTTAAGCCCGCCCTTGACGTCCGATACGTGCACCATGCCGTCGAGATCGTCGTTCAACGCAACAAACAGTCCGAATTCGGTGATGTTCTTGATCGGACCTTCGATTGTGTCGCCGATCTTGTGGGCGGAGGCGTAGGCTTTCCAAGGATTCTCGAGATTCTGTTTGATGCCTAGGGAAATTCTGTGCTTGTCGTTGTCGATGTTAAGGATCGTCACCGTCACAGGCTGGCCTATCGTCAGTATCTTGTTCGGATTCTGGTTTCTGTTAGTCCAGCTGATTTCCGACATGTGCGCAAGGCCTTCGATATTGTTGCCGAGGTCTATAAACGCGCCGTAATCGGTAAGCGAACATACTTTGCCTTCGACTATGTCGCCAACGCTGAAGCTTTTTGCGGCGACATCCCACGGATTCGCTTCCAGCTGCTTCATGCCCAGCGAAATGCGGTGCGTGTTCGGGTCGAACTGGATGATTTTCACTTTCACCTTTTCGCCGACGCGCAGGACTTCTTTCGGATTGGCGACGCGCTTCCAGGAGATGTCCGTAACGTGCAAGAGCCCGTCTATGCCGCCTAGGTCTATGAACGCTCCGTAATCAGTAATATTCTTGATAGTGCCTTCGGTTACAGTTCCGACAGCCAGATTCTTTAGAATTTCCTTTTGGGCTTCCAAAGCTCCGGCGTCTTGGATGGCGCGGCGAGAGACGATCGCGTTGGTTCTGAGCGCGTCCATTTTCAGCACGCGGAATTTGTCCGTCAGGCCCACCAGACTGCGGGCGTCGCGAATCGGCCTTGCGTCGGCTTGTGAAGAGGGCATGAACGCAAACACTCCGTTTATATCCACCGTATAGCCGCCGCGGACCGCATCAATAATAGTGCCGGTCGGATCCGAGCCTTCGGCAACGAATTTTTCAAGTTCCTTCCAGGCTTTTTCAGCGCGGGCCTTGGTGAAGGATAGAACCGCCGTGCCTTCGCGGCTTTCGTAACGTTCGACAAATACGTCGATGATGTCGCCGACCGCAGGAAGCGAGGCGCCGAATTCTTTCAGAGGGACGCGGCCTTCGGATTTTAGGCCAACGTCAACGAGGACGAAATCGGCCAGGATGTCCTTGACAGTTCCTTTGGTTGCGTAGCCCTGTAGAGTTTCTTGCGACGAGTAGGCCGCGTTGAACAGATCGGCGAAATTCTCGCCGCTGAGGGGGTTAAAAATACCTTTGGATAAATCTTTCATAAGAAGTCACATAAGTATTTGCCATCCGATTGGGAGGTCTTGTGCGGTTTTGTCTTTGGTTTGGCTCCGAATCGCACCCTTTGAAGCAACCAGGACGCATCATATAGTCTTTTCGGGGAAAAAGCAAGAAAAAGGTTGAAAAGAGGTAAGTAAAAAGGTAGAAGTAGAAAGGTAAAGGGGCGAGGTCATTTGTCCATTGTTCGCGGCGCCCGGCCCGCCCGAACCAGGCTTGGTTCGGCGTCACGGGTGCGGGCCGGATATATGCGCCGCGGTAAAAGGTTCGAAAAAAGGTAAAAAATGCGTAGCGGAAGAAGCAATTTAGAGATGAGGCCGGTGGAGATAACAACCGGAGTAAACAAATGGGCCGAAGGATCGTGTCTTATTAAATGCGGAGATACGCAGGTGATATGCAACGCTTCCGTCGAGTATCAACGACCTTTGTGGAAACGTTTGCAGAATATTCCGGGCGGATGGGTCGGGGCAGAATATTCCATGCTTCCGCGCGCCGTAGATGTTCGAAAGTCCAGAAAAAACATAATGGACGACAATAGGTCCGCAGAAATTTCCAGATTAATCGGCAGGGCTTTGCGCGCAGTCGTAGATATGGAAGTTCTTGGCGAAAGGTCCATAATAATAGACTGCGACGTGATACAGGCCGACGGAGGCACTAGGTGCGCAAGTATAACAGGAGGATTCGTAGCTTTGAATCTGGCCGTCAAAAAACTTATGGAGATGGGAAAAATCAAAGCAAACCCAATAAAAGATTTCGTCGCAGCCGTATCCGTCGGAATGGTAAGAGGAGAAGCGAGATTGGATATAGATTTCGATGAAGACTGCGGCGCCGAGATAGACGCGAACTTCGTCATGCTTGGGTCGGGAAAATTCGTCGAGGCGCAGGCAACAGGAGAACACGGAGATTTCGACCAAGCGCAGTTGGCCGAGATGATGAAGGCAGCCGAGGTCGGATGTCGCGAGCTTATAAACAAACAGATAAAGGCAGTATGATAAAAAATCTAACCCAGAAAACGCGATGCGGTTAATATTTTTTGAGTTGTTCAATAAAAATAAAAAGGAGAAAAATAAAATGGCTAAGCAGAATAAAAAGACAATGCAGGATCATCAGGAAGACGCTTTGTACCGCGAAGTGTGGGAGGAAGTGCGTATTCAGAGGTTCTATTCATTTATGAGGGCAAATATACGCGCAATAGTCGCGTCGATCATAATCGTATTGTCCGCCGTCGTAGTCGTGCAGATAATTCGGCACAACAACGCGCAGAACTTGAAAGCGGAAGTGCTGGCTTTTGAATCGGCAATGGCGATGGCCGCAGAACGACAGTTCGACGGAGCGGAGGTCATGCTTATGAGAGTTGCGCAAAAATCCAGCGGAGGCATGGGAGATTTGGCAAGGTTCCGAGCCGCTCAGATAGATTTTGCCGCGGGACGAGAGGCCGCCGGAATATTGAAGCTTGAAGATTTGGCGAAGAACGGCGCGACGCGAGATTTCAAGCATTTGGCGCTGCTTAAAGTCGCGACGCACAGGGCGAACGACATGGACGCAAAAGCCTTTGAGCGGATGTTGGCGCCAGCGCTTACCAAGCGGTCGCCGTTCTATTACACCGCTTTGTTCCTGGTGGCGATGAAGCACGCGTCCGAGGGAGAAAACGACGCCGCGAGGATGTATGCCAATAAAATCATATCAGATAAGGGCGCGCCGGGGATAGTTGCCGCTCAGGCCGAAGCGTTGGTAGTGCATTTGCAGTGACAAAACCTTCTGAAATGTTCTTCAAATCGGTCTATATCGCCCACTACGCTTCGGAAAACGAACCCTTGCGGAGGCATTACAGTCCAGGCGCGGGTTCGTTTTCCTTGGTATTGAACGATCTATCCTTGATTTGCGATATTTCTAGAAGTTTTTGGGTTGTTTATTAGGGGAAAGGTTATGAGAAAATATTTTGTTTTGATTTTGCCCGCTTTATTTGTTGCTATGGCCGGGTGCGACAAGAAGGACCCGATATTGCCCGGAGTCAGGGTGCCGGTGTTTCACAATAATTTGGAGATGAAAGAATCAAAGGCGACAGCGGCCGAGTTAATGGGAAAGGAAAAAGGAAATCGGACGAAGGGAGAAGCAGAGCAGTTGTATGAGATGTCGGAGAATAATATATTGACCAGAAAGTCCGACGGCCGCGTGATATTGCGAGGATTCCCCACCGCTACCAAAGCAGGGCCGGCCGCAGAGCCGATCGTGTCGGGAAACTTCATTTACGCAGGGCTGTCCACCGGAGAAGTTTTGAAAATCCGGCGCGCCAACGGAGAAATAATTTGGACCGTAGACCTTGGCGGTCGCAGCTTGCTTACCGGAGGTAGTTTATTGTCCGATATATCCGTCATGAAGTTGGATGGTAATTTCCTTTATGTGTCAGGAGTAGGAGGGACGTTCGGAAAGTTAAGATCCACCACCGGCGAGGCGGTTTGGGTTAGCGGAGTCGGGACTATGAATGAAATTTTTATATCGGGTAACTTGATCGCGTTTGTGGATTTGGACGGGCGGCTTGTCATGCTTGACGCGCGCGATGGAAGTTTGGTCGAGGCGCGTGAGTTATCGAAACGGGAGCGGAAGAGATCGATTGGCGAGTTGGTTGGAAGGTAAAAATCCGCTATGTGTTACAGGGAGAAGAGAGGCGGGTCTATTGTTCGCCGGAGGCGGATTCTTTGCCTGCCAAAAGCCTAATGGCTTTTGGGTCACGAAAAGGATGGCAAAAATCCGCCCTAGGTTAGGTTTCGCGGAAAGATGCGGGTCGGTTGTAAATCCAAGGATGACAATTTTATGGTTTAGGTTGAAGTTTCGTCAAGATTGTGCGATAATGTAGAATAATCGCGGAGGTGCGAGATGGCGTCAGAAGCATATAGAGATGTAGATGATTTTTTGAAGGATTACTTCGATTGGGTGCATTTTAGCAAGCTTGACAGCGATAGGCGCAATGAATTCAAAAAGCTTGAGGCGGCAGGCAAGCTTCCCAAAGGGATGGAAAAGTGGAACATCGATGTCGAAAAGCCGGAAATTGGAACAAGCTTGTCCGAAGAAAATAATGTAATGCATCCGCTGTTTGAAGATATGAGGGCTTTGATCCTTGATTTAAGAGAGCAGAATGCAGCGGGGCAGATCAAAGATAAAAATCTTGTAGACCTTATAGAGGGCAAAGGCAAGGACACGGTATTCAACAGCGTATTCGTACCGCTGAAGCTTCCAGATTTCGTCACAGATTTAAGAGCCAGACGGAAACTGGTGAAAGAAATGACCGAGGGTTATGAGAAATTTTTAGAGAAAAAAAAGGAAGTCGAGGAGCAGTATTTAGAAAAAGAAGGGGAAGTCGCGGCGAGGATCTTAAAAAAATGGGAAGTCGAGGAGCAGTCTTTTGAGAATATCATAGATAAGCTGAGGTCCGGGCAGATCAATAACAATAATGAGTTTCAAAGCCTTAAGAAGGTGTTTGATAAAATCCCTTTAAGTGTTTCGGGATCAGAAGCCACCGCCGCGCTTGAGCAGATAGACGGGTATATTAAAGGACGGAAGGATACATCCTCTTCCGCGACCAAGAGGGATTATATAAATTTCAAGGGCAACTATCAGGAATTGCTGGAAAGATTGTCGGTTATGCCGCAGGAAGCCTGGGGAGATATGGGAATCTTCGGGCAGAGGTTGGGCAGGGCGAAAAAACAGGATTTTAGCAAAATTCCAGTTCCGAAGGTCGATCGGAGAAATGCCTTTGAAAAGGGCGTGGGTTGGATTAAAAATTTAAAAAACGACCGGATAAAGGGGTTGGATAGGCACAGGACTCATATATATAGGATTCCGGCCGCGTTCGAGATTATGGAAGGAATCATGGTTGGACAGAAGTTCGATACAAAAGGAGGACTTCCAAAATTCATAGATGCACTGGAGACAGCAAAAAAAGACGGAGCCGGAGACGATAAAACCACGGATTTTATGGTGGAAGAACTTAAAAAAATGCAGGAAGGACACCCGAAGGCGTTCGAGGACGCTCATAAAAACGGGAAAGACATGAACTTTATGGTTCAGAGGCTTATCAAAGATTTCGTCGAAAACGGTGCGGATGAAGAAAAAGGAAAGGCTTTGCTGGAATGTCTTGCGATGCTTCGCGCCAGGCTTTTCAGCACGGCCGGCCGAAAAGACTTCTTTAAGCCAGAATGGGGGCCTATGAAGGCGGTATTGGGACCGCTTGCGTCATCGTGGCCTATACAATTCGTTGCGAATGAGGCCGATAGGTTGTTCAGCATGTCAGTCAAGACCGTATCAGCCGGATGGGTAGTGTTGTCCAATTCCATAAAAAACAGGCCAGGTAGGGCTTTGTTGAACACAGGAGTAGACAGGGGCGAACTTGCCGGGATGAAAAGTGATTTGGTTAGTCGTGGAGATAGCGAAAAATTAGCGCAGATAAAAATGTACACGGAGTTTTGGAATTCGCTTATAGATGATCGAGGAATTTTTGCGATAGAGCTAAATCAGGGACAGGGGATAGATATGGTTGTGCAGGGCAACAATGGTCAAATTAACACCGGATTGGGCCTAAGTGAAAAGATATTTAAATCCAAAAATTTGTGGCCGCTTTCGAGCCGTGCGAAAGCGCAGGATAGATATTTAAAGGCTGCGGAAAAGACAAAGGAAAAGATTGAAGAATTGAAGGAGTTTGTGGAAAGTCAAAAAGATAAATCGGATGGAACGGTGGATTGGAGAGTGTTCGATGCAGCTTATAAAAAGCAGAGGGATATGGGAAAGAAGTAAAAAGGTAGAAGGTAAAAGTAAGGACAAAACCCATAAGTCGCATATTTCGTTTTCGCGCCTAATCGTCCACTACGCTTCGAAACCCCGGGAATTATGTACTTGGACGTACACCGCATCCCGGGGTTTCTTGGTATTGGACGATTATTCATCGAAAACGCGATGCGACTAATGGGTTTTGAGGTTATTATGGCCGGGCCTATTTATTCGCGGGTTTCGTGTCTTTTGGACACGATGTCACGGAGTGCGGAAGGATGCGGGTCGGCAGAGGGGTGTGTGCTGCGAGAGGGCGGGATTGTTTATTGTGGGCGGATTCTTTGCCCGCCAAAAGCCTAATGGCTTTTGGGTCACGAAGAGGAAGGCAAAAATCCGCTAGAGGGTAGGTTGTGCGGGAAGAGGGTAGCGGGGGCTCTGCAGATGGTAGGAGGTCCCGGGTCTTCGCCCGGGATGACAATAAAGAAAGCGGGGTTATTCTGCGTCGGGGGAGGAGGTCCCGGATCGCGCTTCGCTTGTCCGGGATGACAGTTTATTATTGATGGGGTGGGTCTTCCTCGATTTTGGAGGAGTTTTCGATTTGCAGAAGCATGTTGTCTAGGGATTGACGCTCGACCTCTCTGTAGCTTGCGTCCTCGCTTTCCAAGTCTTGCGCCGCGTTCGCGCCGCGTACCTTCGGGTTGATCAGTCTTTCGTACGTCGCCACAACATCGTAATGGCCTTTCAGGTCTTCTTGGATAAGTCTGTCGCTGCCGGGGATAAACCATTCGAATATTTTAAGAGAGGTCATTTGCATTATGGGTCTTGTGGTAGCCGCTTTGACGTAATTCGGAAGTTGCGCACCGTCCCAGTACCATAGAAGGCCTATGTATATAAATCCATTCACAAAGACTCCGCGCACTAGGCCGAAGATTATGCCCAGGCTGCGGTCCGCGCTGCGAAGGATTGTAGAATGGATATAGTCGCGCAGCCTTTGGGCAAATAGGCTGAACAGTATCAGCACAAAGAAAAATATTATGAAGTAAGAGGAGATGAAGGTTGTTACTGTCGGCTCGGGCATTTTCATTAGTTGCTGAATCTGCGTTTCCAGCCACGGAGACACGAACCTTGCCGCGACGGCCGAGACTATCCACGAGGTAGTTGCGACAGTTTCGAAAACTCCGCCTCGGGCGAAGGCCCAGAGGGTTGAAATTATGATCACTCCGAAGAATAGAAAGTCAAGAATCGTTAGGTCGAATGGCACGATAAATTCCTTTTAGCGGCGGGCAAAGGGTTTCGGAAGGAGAACATATTTCATCCCTTGGTGATTCTGGCCGCTGGCAAATTTTTCGGCCGTTTCGCAGGTGCCGAAGAATATATCGGTGCGGACCCATCCTTTGATCGCTTCGCCCCTGTCTTGCGCTATCATAAGGCGTCTAAACGGTCTGCCGTCGGAAAGCTGGGTGTCTACGAACACCGGCACTCCTAGCGTATAGATGCCGTCGTCGACAGCTATGGCGCGGAGCTGCTGAAGAGGAACCCCAAGTCTGCCGATCACGTCGAATTCGTTAGCTTCGGCAAAATAAACAAACCTTGGGTTGCCGTCTATGATTTCGCGCGCCAGTTTAGGGTCAGTTTTTAGGAAGTTCCAAACAGCCTGCGCCGACATGCCGTCGGGCGGCCTGATGCCCCTGTCCATAAGCTGTTTGCCGGGACTGTTGAACGGAACGTCGTTGGTGCTTGCGAAATTAAGCTTGATAAGCGTTCCGTCTGAAAGCCTTATCATGCCCGATCCCTGGATTTGTATATTCTGCACGTCGACCGGGTGGGCCCAGTAAAGAGGAGTGCCTATGTTCTGGTCCAGTATTTGACGTTTGGGGACGCCTTTGAAGTTGCGGCCGTCTTTCGGAAGGCCCATAAGGGGTTCCGACATTTCCGCCGTACGAGTTCTGCTGGCGGGTATGGTCGGCGAGTAGTAGCCCGTCATCCGCCCGCGGCGACCTCCGCTTTCGTCGTGCACCCGGTATGCTTGGAAGTGATCTTCGAACCAGCGGCGCACCGTCGCGTTATCCGCGCTTTCAGACGGCATGAAGCGGCATTTTTCTTCCAGCAGCTCGCGGTCGGGGACAACATGGCCGTTATAGCGCACGCTGTTTACGCCGCGGCAGGTGTTCCTGAAAGACTTAAGCGCGTATCTTAGGTCGTCGTCGCGCCAGCCTTGGATTTCGGAAAAGCTTACCGGAGTCAGGTTGCTTGGTACTTTTTGGTTGCCAGCGCCTTGGGAGCCCGGAGCGTCAAACCACTCGCGCCAGCCGCAGGAGGCCAGGAATAGGATTGGCAATATTAATAAGATTTTTTTCAAGATAAGCTCCTTTTGGCGAATTTGGGTCCGTTGGATTACGATAGGGGGTTGAAATTTCCCAAATCTGCGCTATTATGCCATTATAACAAAAATCGAAACCCAAAACAAGGAGCCCATTAAAATGTCCGAACTTAAACTTATAACCCAGTTCTTGAAAGATATGTCTTTCGAATCGCCCAACGTTCCGCAGCTTTTCTTTTCAAAAGAGCAGTCCCCGGCGAAGATGAGCATAAACTTGGACATTCAGATAAAGGGTGCCGAAAACAACCTTTATATGGTTGATCTTATCACAAAGGTACATTCGACCTTGGAAAAAGACGAAAAGTCCATTTTCCGTATTGATATTGTATATTCAGGGCTTGTTTCAGCCAAATTCGACAAGGAAGAAGATTTGCAGAAGGCGTTGCTGATCGATATTCCGCGCCAGATATTCCCCGCCGTGCGCGGATTAGTATTGGAAATCACTGGAAATTCAGGATTCCCGCCGTTTGCCATGACACCAGTAGACTTTGAAGAAATGTACAAGAACAACAAGGGCAAAAGTAAGAAGTAAGGACAAAAACTGCAAGCAACTTCAATCGTCTTGCCAAATCGTTGATCGCCTTCGGAGAAACCGACACGTCGCGGCAGCCATAAAGGCCTACGCCGGTCGGTTTTCCTTGGCGCTGAATGATTTGTCATAGACTCTGGTTGCTGGGCAGTTTTTGGGGTTATTATTTGTGATTAGTGCGATTCTCTCTCGGGGTCGCGGCCGGACTAGGATTTTTTGGATTTATTAATTTATTAACTAATATGGTATTATGAAAGCATGAGTAAGGGAGCGTTGATTTCACGGAAGGAAAATTGGCTTGAGTCGTATATAGACTATGTCAAGTCCGTGCCAATGCTGACCGAAGAAGAGGAATCCGATCTTATACAGCGAGTGAAAAAATTCAAAGACCGAGATGCCGCCGAGAAGATTATAACCGCTCATCTTCGCATGGTCGTGTCCACAGCTTATGAGATGCAGTCGTATGGCATTCTATCCATGCAGGATATGATAGCCGAGGGCACAGTTGGCTTGTTGAAGGCTTTGGATAAGTTCGATCCAGAAAAAGGGGTCAGGTTTTCCGTTTATGCATCTTACTGGATAAAGGCCGAGCTGTACAGTCTTGTATGGAACAATTGGTCGAATGTGAGGATCGGAGAAAACCCCAACCGAAAAAAGATATTCTATAACCTTGGCCGGGCGAAGCGCGCTTTGGGAATTTCGGATCAGAGGATGGATCCCGAGAATGTTCGAAAGGTAGCGGATTATTTGCAGGTGCCCGAAAAAGAAGTCGAATTGATGTCCGCACGGATGACTAGGGATCGGTCGCTTAACGCGCCGGTCGGGAGTTTGGACGACGGAGGCGAAGTGCAGGACCGGTTGGAATCAAAAGCCCCCGAAATCAGCGACGTTTTAGAAAAGCGAGAGGCGCAGGTAAAAGGGATCGCCGCTTTGCGTCGACATTTGGCCGAACTTCCAGAACGAGACCGCGATATAATTATGCGGCGGAGATTGAAGGAAAAGCCCGAGACTTTGGAGGATATTGCCGCAGAGTATAAAATTTCAAAAGAACGCGTGAGGCAGATAGAAAACAGGGCGTTTGAAAATTTGAAACAGGCCGTACTGGAAGAGGACAAAAAACCAAAGCTTGGTTTTTCAAATTCGCGCCTAATCGCCGAATGACGCTTCGAAAGACCTCCTTACAGGGACTTAAATGTCCATGTTCCAGTCGGTCTTTCTTGGTCCTCGACGATTAGTCATCGAATTTGCGACGTTGCTAAGGTTTTTTGAAATTATTATAATAGAATTGACTATGAAACAGATGAAAGAAGTAAATTTAGATAAAAGAAATGAGAGGGCGCAGTTCGCGTTCGCGGCCGTGACAAGTCTTATAAAGGCTATTGGAGGGAACGCTTTTGACGCCGAGATGGCCGCGAATTGGGAAAGGATCGTAGGGCCGGAATATGCGAAGGATTTGGAAGTTTCGGGATTGTCGAAGCCGGATAAAGACGGGAGAAGGATTTTGAGTTTGAGGGTTTTAGTGCCGGCTAAGATAACCGTTCTTGCTTATGAGGGCGAGGAGATCAGGCGTCGCGTCAATAAGCATTACGGGCGAGAGGTAGTTAAGAAGGTTAGTTTTAAGAAGTAAGAAGGTAAGGACAAAAAATCCCGGCAAGGTTTTTCGTTTGCGGTCTAGATCGTCCACTACGCTTCGGAAAACGAACCCTTGCGGAGGCATTACAGTCCAGGCGCGGGTTCGTTTTCCTTGGTATTGAACGAT
>Ga0123356_10006627_pt1 | contig 11668 bp, 10 predicted proteins | sample TergutEmb28metaG_2_FD_92546 | JGI IMG/M metagenome (GOLD analysis project Ga0123356, IMG submission 92546) | Embiratermes neotenicus P3 segment gut microbial communities from Petit-Saut dam, French Guiana - Emb289 P3 | ecosystem: Host-associated > Arthropoda: Insects > Digestive system > Gut ... | reverse complement strand
GCGTGGTCGCGGTGAGATCTTGGCCGCGCTGCCCTGCCAAGCGACGTGGCATTGAATGGCCGGGTCCCCGGTGGCTCGGCACGTGAGGGGCGATGCCGCGGGAGCCGCAGTGCGAGAGGACAACGTAACACGCCCGTGGCGGGCGCTGTGTCGCGCAGCAATGGCAGCTGGGGGCATAGACAGCCGGGCCGATCAGCGCGGGTGCAGGCGCGCCGTCGCGAACTGACGCTGAAGGAACCCCTGCCCTGGACGGTCCTGGGGCCCGCTGCAAGGCGCAATCGCTGGCCCGATGTGAGGCGCGCCCGCAGAGCGGGTGTCGCCGCCAACTGCTGATACTCAGTTCCCGAAGGGCTGGCGAGCGGCCGGAATGGTCGTCCACACGGCACGCCGGCAGTTCGCGCTCGAATTGCAATATATAATCCGTATATCTGGACAGATCGGTGGTAGCACTACCACCCATTCCAGGGAGTGAACGCCGCCGTCCGCGCACCCGCGCTCATGAGCTGGGTCATCCTGGGCTGCTGACGTTTCCGGAGCCGCTGCCAGGGTGCGTCCCTGGTGTGCATCACAGGGGCAACGCGCTTCGGAAGCACGAGTGATGGTGGCCCCGGGGTGGTCTGTCAGGGGCAAGCGATGGGCGTGCCGCAACCGCGCACGCCTTGGGTGTTGTCGTTTATGTCGGAAACGATTGCAATCCCCGGCTACCGTATCGAGAGCAAGCTCGGCCAGGGTGGCATGGCGAGCGTGTACCTCGCGGTCCAGGAGGGCTTCGAGCGCAGGGTGGCGCTCAAGGTCATGGTGCGGGAGCTGAGCTCCGATCCGACCTTCGCCGCTCGGTTCATGCGCGAGGCGCGCATCGTGGCGAGTCTCAGCCACGCCTCGATTGTGACGGTGTTCGATGTCGGCGAGCACGGCAACTACCACTACCTGTCGATGGAGTACCTGCCCGCCGGGGACCTCAAGACCCGCATCCAGCAGGGCGCGGGCAGCGCGAGACTTGCGCTGGAGGTGTGCGTGGCCGTGTGCGCGGCGCTCGATGCGGCGCATCGCAAGGGTTTCGTCCATCGCGATATCAAGCCCGAGAACATCCTGTTTCGCGAGGACGGAACGCCGGTGCTCACGGATTTCGGCATCGCCCGGGTCGCGGACAGCGACAGCGCGCTGACGGTCGCGGGCGTCCTGGTGGGCACGCCAAGCTACATGAGCCCGGAGCAGGTCAAGGGTCTGGAGCTCGATGGTCGCAGCGATCTGTACTCCGTGGGCATGGTGTTGTACGAGATCTTGACCGGTCGAGCACCCTTCAGGTCCGACTCAGATTCCACGTTCTCGGTGGCGCTGAGGCAGGTGAGCGAGCCGTTACCGCCGTTGCCGCCCGAGCATGGGGGGTTCCAGGCGTTTCTGGACCGGCTGACCGCCAAGGACCCCGCATCGCGCTTTGCAACGGCGGCAGATGTGATCCGTGAGTTGCGGCAGCTCCCTGGGGGACCTGCCGTCCTGGATACAACGCTGATCCGGGTGCCGGCGGCGCAGGATACGTTGATAGGTTCGACTGCACAGGGCCTTGCGACGCGCCCATCCGAACCCGGGCCGGGGCAGCGAGCAGCCGTTCCTGCTCGCAGCTGGATCGTGTTGGCTGGCGCGGCCGGGGTTGTGGCGCTTGCGGCCGGCTCGATGCTGGTGCTGACGCGTACCGCCCGCACTCCTGTGGCGACAGTAGCCCAGCCGACCACAACGGTGCCAGAGTCTGCACCGGCCTCAAGACCCCAAGGCGAGGAGAAGCAGCGGGTCAGGGAAAACGATGACGCGCGGAAGCGTCTCGCGGAGGAACGCCTCGCGCAGGCACGTCGTGATCGCGAGGCGAAGGAGGCGCGCAGCTTGCGCGAGCGCGTCGTGCAGGTGACTGCGGAGAAGCAGCAAGAGCAGATCGAGAAGCTGCTCGGTGCCGCGCGGGAGTATCTTGCCGAGGGGGCACTGTGGCAGCCGCCAGGAGCCTCCACCGCCGATCGCTATCGCGCCGTCCTGCACATCCTGCCCCATCAGCCGGAGGCTCTTGCCGGCGCCCGTCGACTCGCGGACGTGCTTGCTGAGGAGGCCCGGCGTAGCCAGCTTGTTGGCGACATTTTCAACGCTACCCTGCTCATCGCGCAGATCCGTTCCCTGCAGCCCGCCAACCCGAGGCTGCCTGAGCTGCAGGCGCGCCTCGAGGAGATGCAGGCCAAGCCGCGCCCGCCGCTGGACTTCGCCGTCCACAACCGCCTGCAGCTGGCTGCGGGCCACATTGCCAGAGCCCATGAGGCGCTGGGGCGTACTCCGCTGGACTCCCGGGCGGCGGATGAGGCGATCACCGAGCTCGACAAGGCGGTTGCGGTGGAGCCGATGGCCCCTGGCTTGCCTTCGCTGCGCTTGCAACTGGCCGTGGCCTGTGTGAACGCTGTGCAGACGGAGCTGAGCCGTCACGACACCGGGCGGGCGCTGACGCTGATCGCCACCGCCCGCTCGCGCAACTGGTCGAATGCGGAGCTCGAGATGCTCGAGGCGAACATTCTACTGGTCCCCCCGCCAGCGCCTGCCCCCACCCCCGCGAGCGCTCAGGGGCATCGCGCCGAAGTCCGCGGCGGACCGTAAAACCGATCTCGAAACCGACCAGTACCTGCTGGGAGCGCGGGGCGAGGGCGGCTGCCTCGAACGCGTCACCTGCATCCGCCGCCAAGCGAATACCTGTGAGCTCCGGAACCCATAGCCTGAAGCCAGCGCATCGATTCTGTTTGTGGACCGGTGCTCGCGCGCTGGCTCTCATCCTGTCGTGCGCGTGCGCGCAGGCCCGGGACCCGGCACCACCGCCCGCTCCCGAGACCCCGACTGAATCCGTCGTGATCACGGCGCGGGAGCTGCCCGTCAAGAATCTGATCGACCGCAAGGTCTACAGCCTGACGACCGATGTCCAGGCCACCTTCGGCACCTTGAGCGATGTGCTGGGCGCAATTCCGTCGGTGGATGTAGACCCGGACGGCATCGTCTCGCTGCGTGGCGACAGCAACGTTCTGATCCTGGTTGATGGCAAGCCCTCGCCGCTGTTCTCGGGCTCGAAGGCGGGGGACAACCTGCAGTCCTTTCCGGCCAGCGATATCGAGCGCATAGAGGTCCTCACTACCCCGCCGCCGGAGTTCAAGACAGAAGGCGCTGCCGGCGTCATCAACATCATCACGCGCAAGAAGCATCCGCAGGGCTTGGCTGGCTCGCTGCAAGCGAGCCTAGGCACGGTATGTCGCCGGCGCGGATGCGAGCTACCTCTCAGGACCACTGAGCCTTGCCATGAACGCGGGTTTCCGCCACGACTACCGCGAGCGTTTGCTCGAGTCGGACGTGCGTACGCCCTCCACCGCACCGGCGCAGCTGCTCGATAGCCAGAGTAACCTCTATGAGGACGCCCACCGCCAGGTGCCGACAGCGGCAGTCACTGCGGGCTATGCGCTGGATGACCGGGACTCCGTGACCGGCTCGTTCACCTGGCTCGAGCGGGGTGGGCTGCGCACGTACACGGAGCTCAACAGCAGCAGCGCTGCGCCGGCAGTGCTCACGAGCTCTGCAGAGCGCCTGAGCGCCGGACATGATCCCGAGAAGGACTACGACGAGCGACTGGGCTTCTCGAGGAAGCTGGAACGGCCGGGAGAAGAGCTCACACTGTCTCTGCACCGAGCCAGCTCGTACCAGCACGAGAACTACGCCTACACGAACGAATCAATCCTGCCGCCGGCGGCAACCTACGACAGCTACTTGATCCTGCATGAGAATCACGCGACGACCGAGGTGGATGCGGACTACGTGTTGCCGTTCTCCAAGCAGCGGTCCCTGAAGCTGGGGTACTCGTTCGAGCAGGACGACTACCTCTATGGCGTCACCGGTGGCAACATCGACCCGGTGAGCGGCCTGCCGATCATCGACCCCAACACCACGAACGATTTCAGGTTCCGGCAGCGGATCAACGGCGCCTACGCAAGCTATCGGGCAAGCAACGACAGGTGGAGCTTGCTCGCGGGTCTGCGGGCGGAGCGTACCGATACCGATGCGCTGCTGCTGACGAGCAATACCGCAAGCAACGGCAGCTACTTCGGGATCTACCCGTCTGTGCACGTGGATCGGATCCTGTCGGATGAGGCAACCCTGTCGTTCGGTGCAAGTCGCCGCGTGACCCGGCCCGACCCGAGCAATCTCGACCCGTACGTCGATCCTGAGTACACACCGAACCTGCGCGCCGGAAACCTTCACCTGCAACCCGAGTACACCCAGTCTTATGAGATCGGTTACGGGTTCCAGGGCCGCAAGACGCTCTACCAGGTGACCGGCTACTACCGCCATAACCGGGACAGCGTGACAGATGTGACTGAGTACCAGGGTAACGGCATCTCGTTGACGACCAAGGAAAATCTACCGCGGGCTGATGCGGCGGGGCTCGAGCTCAGCTCCGACGGGCGCATCGGCCAGGTGCTCACTTACAGCGTGAGCGCCAATGTCTTCTATAGCCAGATCGATGCGACGGCTCTGGGCATACCCGGACTACAATCCACGACCGGAGTCAACGCGAAGCTGAAGCTTGACTACCATCCCACGTCTTTGGACTCTGCGCAGATCGCCGTGACACGCACAGACAAGCGCCTGACGCCCCAGGGCTACGTGAGCGCAATCAACCTACTGAACGCCGGCTACAGGCGCCAGCTGCGCTCGGACCTCACGGCGATCGCGACCGTCTCGGACCTCTTCAATGGCCAGCGCAATGTGCGTTTCGAGAGCACATCGACGTTCGCGGGGGAATACGTGCGCGCCGTGCGCGGCCGGCTGGTCTACGTCGGCTTCATTTACTCGTTTGGCGCATCGAGCAGCGGCAAGGAGCCGAGCTTCGAGTACGAAGGGCCGGGTTGAAGATGCCACTGAGGCTGGATCGGCACCGCGCACCAGTACAGGCGCTCGGTGATGCTTGCGCGATCCTGAACAGCCCTGCGTTAATTTCTCATACTGCGGCGTACGTCGCGCGCGCGTGACGTACGTGATCAGTCAGAGCCTATGAAGCTGAAAAAGTTCGTCGTCGCTGCCACGGCGGTTGCAGCTGTTCTCTATACCGTCTACCTGTCCGTTCTGTTTGCAATGCAGGGTTCTTTCATCTATCCCGGCGCTCAAGACCGGGTAGATGCGGCTCCGCCACAGGGCCAGGATGTCGTGCTGCTAAAGATTGATACCTCATTGGGCAATGTTGAGGCTTTCTTTATGCCGGCGCCCGTCGGGGATAGGCAGCAACCGGTTGTAATCTTTGGTCATGGAAACGGTGAGGTGATCGACTATTGGGTCTCGGCTCTCCACGGTTTTCAGCAACGCGGTATCGGCGTGCTGTTAGTCGAATATCCTGGCTACGGTCGTTCCACAGGCTCGCCATCCGAGAGATCAATTCGAGCGGTCTTGGATGCGGCATATGACCGCATCGCAGCCGATCCTCGGGTGGACCGCGCGCGCATCCTTGGATTCGGTCAGTCGCTCGGTGGTGGTGCTATCTGCCTTCTCGCACGCGACCGCCCGTTACGAGCGCTCATCCTACAGTCGACCTTCACGTCGCTCGACGGTCTCGCTGTCCGTTACTGGGCGCCCCCATTCCTTCTTCGGGATCACTACGACAATCTCTCATCCGTCAGGAATTTCCGGGGTCCGATGTTAGTAATTCACGGTCGAAACGATGAAGTGGTTCCGTGGCAGCAGGGCCGGACGCTCGCCGCCGCGTCGCTGCATTCCACCTTCAAGCTCTATGATTGCGGACACGTGTGTTGGGACCCGGAGCGCCTCCCGTTTTGGCAGGATGCCACACCGTTCCTGCAGGCCGCTGGAATCCTATCGCGTAGGTAGGGGTCGCCGTTCACGGCACTGTCAGCTGGTGATCTTCCGGGGTCGACTGAGGACCGCATGCCAGATATGCCAGCAGCACGACTGCCAGGCCCAGGACTGGCCACCGGTAGCAAACGCGCGCTGCAGCCTCGCAATCGGCGTGCCACCGGCTCTGCCCGCAGCCCGCTCGGCAGCATATTTGTAGCGATCAGCAGGCAGTGGCAGCGGAGCCAATCACTAGCATTACTGGGCGGGCGCTCCTGAACATCAGCGGTCGCCCCCGGCAGCCTCGCGCTGCCTCAGGTCGCCACAGGTCTGGCTGGCACGGATGTCATGCCCAGCGCGGCGGCGCGCCCAAAACGCGAGGGTCGGGGCGACGATGTGATCGTAGAGCAGCACGGATATCGGTCTGAGCAGGGGGAGGCTGCATAGCATCGAGAGCAGCTGGTACCGAGGCAGTGACGCCCAGATCGCAACGATCGCTGGCATCCCGCTCAGGATGCTCCCATCGGTGCTGCGCACATAGACCCGGCGCTCGATATGCTCCCTGCGAAGGGAGCAGACGGCCAGATCGCTTCCTTGTTGTGTCGAGTCCATGAATCGCATTCCGGGCTGCGTCTCCCGCGACATCGCCGCGTAGCGGTCCATCTCGAACCGACATACGGAGCAATCTCCATTGAAGTAGACCTCCGCGGAACTGAGGTCAGGGGCTGTGGGCCGAAGAATGCTGCGAAGCGCTCCATCGAGCCAGGGGTGGCGGAGCCTGAAGCCTAAGGCCGTGGCGCGACTCGGTACCACCCGCTGACCGTCCACGAGCAGCTGTGCCATCTCCCCAAGCGCCAGCCGCAGGAGACAGCCGGGTACCCGCAACCAGATGAAGCGATGCAACGTCCTTGCGAGCGCTTCCTGAAACTGCCGGTGAGTGACTGGCGCACTCGATACGGCGTTCAGGACGCCAGTCACCGCCGGATTATCGATCGCTAGCTCCATCAGCCGCACCAGGTCATCGATGTGAATCCACGATACCCATTGCTTGCCGGTCCCGAGGATCGCCCCGAGCCCCAGGCGCACGGGCGTGGCGAGCCGTGGCAGCGCGCCGCCGTCGGCGCCCAGCACCAGCCCGATGCGCAGGCGCACAAGGCGAGCACCGAGACTGGCGGCTCCCCGGGCGGCCGCCTCCCACTCCTGGCACAGGTGGGACTGGAAGATCGGCATCGGTTGGGCGTGCTCGTCAAGGATCTCATCGCCGTGCACGCCGTAGAACCCTATCGCGCTGGCGCTGACGAAGACTCTCACCGGAGTCGAGAGGCGATCCATGAACGTGGTCAGGGCGCGCGTGGTGTCTACCCGGCTGTGCAGCAGCTGTTGTCGCCGCGCACGCGTCCAGGGAAGCCCCAGAATCGGACTACCTGCCAGGTTGACGATGGCGTGGATGCGAGTGGTGACATCCAGCTCATCGAGGTCGGTGACCACCGTCACGTGTGGACCGAAGCGATAGAGCGCGACATCGGGTCGCCGGGTGTACACAATCACCTTGTCGCCGCGCATCAGGAGCCGGCGCACGAGATGGCCGCCGATGAAGCCGGTGGCGCCGCTGACGAGAACTGTCCGAGGCGCGGCGGTGCTTGCCGGTGCGATGGGATTGCGGACCCACTCGGCGGGCTTGCGCAGGCTGAGGGCGGCCAGCCCATCCCTGACGGACCAAAGGAACACGGCGGCTCCGAAGAGTGTGAATGCCCACGACAAAGGATGGTCGGTGCGCGCCACCTGGGACGGCAGGTGCCACCAGCTGATGAGAATGGGCGCGAGGACTGCGAGGGTCGCGCCGTAGTTGATCGCAAGGATGGTATGCAGCACACGCTCCAGTGCGGGTAATCGCCGCGTCTGATCCTCGACGACAAAGTCCGCGATTGTGAGCATCACCTCCACGAGCAGCGCCGCGGCGAGAAGCACGGACCAGATGCCGTGCCACTGAAACCACGCGAAGGCCAGAAAGAGGAGCGCGTAGAGCAGCTCGCGCGCGGAGTGCAGCGTCAGCTCAGATGCGGCGGAACGTCTGGCGGGGAGCCTCTCGGTGATCTCGTGATGCCAGAGATTGTCGAGCCCACCCAGGACCGCTTGGACGGTGATCAGCACGAATGCCACTGGCATGTCAGTCTCCCTGGGCGTGGAAACGTCCGGTCTGGTAGAACAGCTCACCCAGCATGGGATGAGTGACGGTCATCGTGAACCGAAACCATCCCCCCGCCTCGTCGCGATGCTCGACATGGACGGTGCCCGGAGACAGCCACCGCGGCAGGAACAGCTTCAGCCGGTCGCGCCGCAGAGGGATGGGGAGGCTGAAGTAGTAGCAGCGGCTGATGAAGTGCAGAGCGCCTGCGGCTTCGTGAACCGCGAGCTGCATGCACAGGTGCGCCGGCAGCTCTTCCACAAGGGACCCATCCGGTGCGATGACCTTGGTCGATCGCACGAGGGAGGGGGGAGGCTCGGGCCAGCAATACTCGCGCGTCCAGTCGACACCCCGGCCGGACGGGCTCACGTGGACAATGGCTGGAACGTCCCGGCCGGTGCGCGGGACCACGGGCGTGCCGAGGAGCTGGCACAGCCAAGCCAGAGCTCTGCCGGCCAGGTTGGCTCGCACGATGTCAAACCGGCCAACATAGTCCACAGTCCGCGACGGATCGCCGAAGCGCTCGCGGACCGCGGCAGGTAGACGCTGCCAGGCGGGCTCGCCCAGCAAATCACGCAGCCCGCGTGGTGTCAGCTGTCCCGGCGTTCCGAACGCACGGGCGTGGGCCGTCGCAGCTTCGAGGGCTTGTGCACTCATGACGACCCCTCCCGCTCAGTCGCCGATCACCTTGGCGATTCGCTGTCCCAGCCGCATCATCTTCAGCAGGGTCTTTCTGGGCAGCGCCTTGATGGAGTCGTACCAGCCCAGCAAGGTCTCGAGGAATTCGAGCTGACCGGTGATCTGTTCCCGCACATGGCCCGGTGTCTCGTCATCCTTCTCGAGATCCGCGACGCACTCCTTCAGGAACCCCACGGTCGGATCAAGCTCGCGCCGCTTGCGCCCCTCGACGATCACCCGCAGCACTTCCCAGGGATCATGCTGGGCGATGAAGTAGTCCCGCCGGTCGCCCAGGGTATGAGTGACGTGCACGAGATCCCAGCTGAGGAGCTCTTTGAGGCCGACGCTGACATTTGAGCGTGCGACGCCCAGAGTCTGAGCGATCTCGTCCGCATGCAAGGGCTGGGGGGACAGATAGAGCAGCGCATGGATCTGGGCCACCGAGCGGTTCAGACCCCACCGGCTGCCCATCTCGCCCCAGTGGACGACATAGCGCTGCATGACGGGCGTCAGTCTCATCTTTATGTCTGATATTTCAGTAATGACTGAAATTATAGACGAGATAGGCTGTGCGTCAAGGGGGCCGCGGTCTTCGCCTCATGCAGGTGCGAGCTTCAGGTGATGGCTCGCATTTCCGTGGACCGAGCACCCACGGCCCGGGCCTGACTTGAGCTCGAGCGCTACAGCCGGGACGCTCGAGTGCCACAGCGGTTCGGTAGCGCGGAACCAGAGGAACCCACCCGCTGTGCATGCTGGAACGCACATGCGGTGCGCCCTGAACCTGATGACTGGCGGGAACTCAGTAGTCCGCCGACTGCTCACGGGCTCGAAGGCGGACGCTGCGGCTAGCGAGCGACGACGCGCGTCAACACCGAAATGCGCGAGCGGGTGCGCGCGTCTGTGTGAGGAGGGGTGACGGCGCTCGGCCCGCGCAGACCGGCAGCTGTACAGTTGACGCCGCAAGCAGTGGCGCTGATCATTTCGGGCATCGGGGCGGGACTGCCCAGACCTCCAGCTCGGGACGCATACACTCGGCGCAACGAACATGAAGCAAGAACATAAGGCGGAGATTCTCCGGCGTATAGCGCGCAAGCGCAGCGCCGGAGAAGATGTTGTGAAGTATGTCATCGGGCTTCCGCAAGAGTGGCGACCGGATCTGCTGCCTGAGCTGCCGGAGGAGGAGCGGGCCGCCGTGGATCGCCTGATTGCAGGACGGGAATGGAAACGCTGGGCCCGGGCCGAGCTGCAGAAGAGCAAGATGAGCAAGGAGCGAGCGCGAGCCGATGTGGTTGCTGCAAGATACGCCGAGGCGGTGGCTGCGCGATGCTCAGCCTGGGATCAGTTCACGCAGGATCTGCAGGTGCGCACGGATCGAGTGAGATTCGCCGCCGCATCGAGCTACCTGCAAGCACAGCTTGACCCACTGCTCTCCAAAGAGGAACGCCTGGAGTGCCGCAAGCTGCGCAAGGCTGCCATCACGCGCGAGGGCGTGCGGCAGGTACTCGGTTGTACTGCGACGGAGTACGCACGATGGTTCGAGCAAGGCCGGCTTCCCCTGTTTCGAACCAGGAGGGTCGCCGCGGACTATGGCGTGCACGAAGTGCGTACGTTCCTGCCGCAAGAGATAGAGCCGTTGCGGGCATCGGTGGCTGCCTGGCGGGAGCAGCACCAGATCCGCAAGGTTGCCAAGCGACGAGGGCTCGTGGTGGTGAAGTGAGCTGGCCACTCGAGCTGCTGGTGAATCGGGCTTCGCCGGGGCTTTCCGCCTTGAGCGCCAGCAGTGCGAACGGGACTGAATCCATACTGCACGGATGTGGGCGCTGGCTGAAATCGCCCTCGGTGGCTACCTTCTTCCTGGGCTGGCACCGGTTTGGTCCCGGTCTACATCAGCGAGACATGCGCGCGGCTAGGCATAGCTCGAGGGCGGTACGCCGAAACAATGCTTGAAAGCGGTGCTGAAAGCCGCGACGCTCTCGTACCCTACTGCGTGTGCAATTTGGCTGACGCTCTTGCCCTGGGCGAGCAGCGACAGCGAGGTGAGCAAGCGACTGTGCCGTCGCCATGTCGCAAGGCTCAACCCGGTCTCATGCGCAAAGAGACGCTCGAAGGTACGCAAACTTGCGCCACCGATCTCTGCCGCAATGACCTCGACCGGCCGCGCATCGTTCGGCTGCGCCGCGAAGTAGTCCGCCAGCATCCGTGCTCGCTCGTGCTGCGGCCGCGGCAGCGCGAATGACTCGGGCTTCGCTTCCGGCAAGACCTCCTGCAGCAGGCCCAGCGCGTGCGCATGCCGCCTCCCGCGCTGTGACACCTGGGGCGCGCTGCACAAGAGCAAGATGAGCTCACGAGTCAGGTTGTCAAGTCCCAGGACCTGAGGCTGGGAGTCGGTGCGCACCGTGCCGGGCTCGAAGTACAGCGTATGTAGATAGAACCGCCGTGGCGAATAGATCGAGTGCTGAACTCCAGCTGGCAACCATAGCCCCTTGAGCAGGGGATGCACGACGTAGACGGCATCGGTCTCCACGATGGCAGCTGACTCGGAGATGAGTGCAAGCTGATCCCAGTCGTGCGCGTGCCGAGGGATACGCCCGCCCTTAGGATAACCCTCCACATAGGATCGCAGAGATTCAAGGGAGCTCACGGGAGTCTCGGTGCGCAGTGCAGACTAGGCGCTCGGTACCAGACCCGGCACGTACTGCATCGCGCAGGCGATGTTGTCCTCCGTATCGGCGAACTCCACGACGCTGCCGACGCTCGGAATTTCGATGATGGCAGAGCGGAGCTTGCCGCCTGCGGCCTCGATTGCCGCCACCGCTTCCTCGATTGAGCTCACACTGATGGTGCAGCGAAAGGCGTTGATGGCGCCCTGGGCTGCCGGTCCTTGACGCTTGGCGAGCAGGCCGCGCGAGATCCCGTGATCGACGGGTGGCCCGGTGAGGATATGATAGGCATCGG
>Ga0123356_10006625_pt1 | contig 11672 bp, 13 predicted proteins | sample TergutEmb28metaG_2_FD_92546 | JGI IMG/M metagenome (GOLD analysis project Ga0123356, IMG submission 92546) | Embiratermes neotenicus P3 segment gut microbial communities from Petit-Saut dam, French Guiana - Emb289 P3 | ecosystem: Host-associated > Arthropoda: Insects > Digestive system > Gut ... | reverse complement strand
GCCGCCGCTTCCGTCGGCGGCCGCCTGCCACGTCGACCGTGGCTCCGCGGTCGCGCCGTCGCGACGCGCGCGAAGCTCCACGAGATCGGCGCGCTTCTCGGGGGGCGGCAGCGGGGCGAGCAACCCAGGGTCGGGCATGGGGCCGAGGCCGCCGCCGGAGCGCTCCGGAAGGACCAACTGGACGGCCGGGAGCGGCGTTTCCGATCGCGCCACGATGACCTCGAGGGAGCCTCGCCCCGACTCGCTCGTCACGAGAAGACGCCGGCCGACAGGGTCGTGGCAGCGCTCGATGGAAAGCACGCCGGCTTCGCTCGGGACATGCCCAATCGCGTCGTTGCGCCCGTCTCCCGCGCTCACGTGAAAGCCGAGACCGCGCGCGCCCAAGAGAACCACGGTCGTGCAAACCCCGTCGGGCAGCTCCGGCAAGATGACGGCCATCGTCTGGTCGTCGTTCAAAAAGCGCGGCTCTTCGACGACCACCGACGCCCCGCGCTCTCTCCAAGCCTTCGCCAGGCGCTCCGCCGCGTCTCGCACCTCGCCTCGAGCGGCTCTGGGTAGGGCCGTGGCCAGCAGCCACGCGAGGCCACCCAAGAACGCGATCCCGCTGCCCCGAGCGGCGAACGTCACGATCCCTCGTCCACCTCGAGTCGGCTCTCGACGAAGGCCTTGCCCGCGGGGTCCCACACGAAGAGCTTGCGGTCGTCGACGTGGCCGCTTCGCACGCTCGTGACGAGATAGGCGAGGTCCCAGGGAGGCTCGTCTTGCCCCATCTTCGCCACTTCGGCGTCGGTCGGCGAAAAGTAGGCTCCGACGTCGAGGTGCGAGTGGTAGAGCACCTTGACCGGCCTGCCATCGGCATCACCGCGCCTGATGGCCGAGTCGAACTTCATCGAATCGATGTCGAAGTACGTGCGGCCGGTTCGGGGGTACTGCTCGGGGTCGAGGCGGTGGAGCAGGTTCGCGCGGTTCACCATCGGCACGATCCCGTCGACCCGCCGCCCGTCGCTCGCCGGCCCCACGAGAAAGCCGCAGCTCTCTTCGTCGCGCGCGTACGCCGCGCGGGCCTCGTCGTCGACCCGGGTGATGACGCTCCGGGCAACCCGGAGGTCACCTTGGGCCCAAGGGTGCTTGCTCACGTCGCGCATGACATCCTCCCCACCGGTTTAGTTCGGGTTTTGGGCGTTCGCCCGTCCTAAACGGATCCGGCGTGACGATGGGGACGAAAGGCGGTGCGCGCCGGCCTACCAGACGTAGCGGCGCTCCCAGCGCATCGGCGCGAAATACCGGTCGCCGCGGTCGCACACGATCGCCACCACGCAGCCGGCGCGGCCTTGTCGCTGCACCTCGCGCGCCACCGCAATCGCCGCAAAGATATTGGCGCCCGACGAGTGGCCCACGTGCAGCCCCTCTTCGGAGGCGACGCGGTCGGCCATGTCCCAGCCCTCTTCGGTCGTCACGCGCAACGTACGGTCGGGGACGCTCGGGTCGTAGATCGCCGGAACCAGGCTGCTCGGCAAATGCTTCAGACCCTCGAGCCCGTGAAGAGCGTCGGCGGGTTCGACAGCAACGCACTCGATCGCCCGCGGATGCTCTTTGATGCGCCGCGTGCAGCCCATCATCGTGCCGGTCGTGCCGAGACCCGCGACGAAATGGGTCAACCGATCGCCGAGCGCGTCGAGGATCTCGCGCCCCGTGCCGTCGTAGTGCGCGCGCCAGTTCGACGGATTCGAATACTGGTCGGGGTAAAAGTACCGATCGGGCTCGCGTGCAACGAGCTCGCGCACCGTGTGGATCGCGCCGTCGGAGCCCTCCATCGGGTCGGTGTAGATGACGTCCGTCCCGAAGCTGCGCGCAATGTCTTTGCGCGCCTTGCTCACGTTCGACGGCATGACGAGGCAAACGCGAATGCCGAGGGCGGCGCCGAACATCGAGTAGGCGACGCCGGTGTTGCCGCTCGTCGCGTCGACGAGAACCTTGTCGGGCGTCAGCCGCCCGTCGACCATGGCGTCTTTCATCATCCGCAGCGCCGGACGATCCTTGACGCTCCCGCCCGGGTTTGCGAACTCGAGCTTCGCCCACACCTCGACGTCGGGCGTTTCGCGGGCGACGCGTCGAAGGCGAACGAGCGGCGTGTTGCCCACCGCATCGACGACGGACTCGATGCGGCGGCTCCGGAGGAATTTCATGACGCTCCGCCGGCCCGCGCGTCGATCGCGCTCCGGAGCTCGCGAAGAGCCAAAAGCGCGCCGCGCCCGAGATCGCGGGCGGCGGGATCGTGAAACGGAACGTCGAGCGCGCGATCCGCGTCGTCGGTCGTCATGGCCCGGTCGACCGATACCTGCGCGCTCGGGTCGATGGCGCGAGCGACCGCTTCGAGCGACGCGTCGCGCACGCAGAGCCGCACGACGCCGGCCCCCGCCAAATACCGGACGGCCACATCTGCCGACGCCCCCTCGAGGCGAACCGCGACCGAGGCGCGCGCGATCCGCACCTGCCCCTCCGGACCCACCTCGGCGAGCCGAGCCTGACGCGCGTGGCGATGCATCGAAAGCGCCGCTCAGCCGCCCGCGATGGCCGGCACGATGCTGATCTGATCGCCCGGCTTGAGCGACGTCTTCAGGCCGTCGAGAAAGCGCACGTCTTCTTCGCCGACGTAGATGTTGACGAAGCGACGAACCCCCTTGTCGTCGAGCAGGCGCTCGCGAATACCGGGGTGGCGGCGCTCGAGGTCTTCGATCACGTCGCCAACCGTCCCCCCGCTGGCCTTTACTTCGTCGGCACCGCCGGTCAGGGTCCGCAGCGGCGTCGGAATTCGCACGATCGTCTCCATGGGTCATCTCCTCGTGTCGTGTCGGTCGTGTCGGTCGATCAGCCCGCGCACGCGGGCGAAGTGTAAGCTTCGGCATCGATGCGCCGGATGCGTGCTCCGGCGCCGCACAAAGAGCAGTCGGCGCGGCGCGCCACCCGCCGCCGGCGAATCGTCTCGAGACGACCGTCGACGGTCACGAGCTCCCCAAAGACCGCGGCGCCGTCGAGCCAACCGAGCGCGAGATCGACCTGCGCCGCGGCGACCAGGCCGACGACCGGCCCCATCACCCCCGCCTCGGCGCAGCTCGGCGCGCCGTCGTGCGGCACGTCTTCGAAGAGGCAGCGGTAGCACGGGCTCCCTTCGGGGCCGACGGCCATCGCGGTTCCCACCCATCGCACCGCCGAGGCGTGCACGACCGGAACGCCAGCGAGGCGGCACGCGTCGGCCGCCAGAAACTTCGTCGCGAAGTTGTCGGCCCCCTCGAGGACGAGGTCGTAACCGCGCACCACGTTCACCGCGTTGTCTGGCAAAAGGCGATGCTCGTGAAGCTCGACATTCAGATGCGGCACGATGGAGCCCAGGCGCCGCGCGGCGGCCATTACCTTGGGAAACCCGACGTCGGAGTCGTGAAACAAGATCTGCCGGTGCAGGTTCGACCGCTCGACGACGTCGTCATCGCAAAGACCGAGCGTGCCGACCCCCGCGCGGGCGAGCGCCATCGCCGCCGGGCACCCGATGCCGCCCACGCCGACGAGCAAGACCTTGGCTCCGGCGCGCGTCACGACCCCTCCGAAAAATACTCTTCGAGGCTGAAGTAGCGCTCGCCCGTGTCGGGAAGCACCGTCACGACGTGCTTGCCTTCGCCGAGCTCGCGCGCGACCTCGAGCGCGACGTGAACCGCGGCCCCGGCGCTGATCCCGACGAGCAGCCCCTCGCGACGCGCGAGATCGAGCTTCGTCTGCCACGCGTCGGCGTCGCTGACCGTGCGCACCTCGTCGACCGATGCCGGGCGGTAGTTCTTGGGCACGAACCCGGCGGCGAGCCCTTGAATCTTGGTCGGCCCGCGCTCCCCGCGCGAAATCGTCGCGCACGACTCGGGCTCGACGGCCACGATGCGCGGCGCCGGTCTGAGCTCGCGCTTCAACACTTCGCCGACGCCGCTCACCGTCCCGCCCGTCCCGACGCCGCCGACGAAAGCGTCGATCGACAGGCCCTCCATGGCGTGGAGGATCTCGCGCGCCGTCGTCTCGGCGTGCACGCGGGGGTTGGCCGGGTTGTCGAACTGCTGGGGCATGAAAGCGCCCGGCGTGCGCTCGACGATTTCTCTCGCGCGCGCGACCGCCCCCTCGAGCTGCGCGGCCTCGGGCGTCAGCACCACCTCGGCGCCGAACGCCTCGAGAAGCTGCCGCCGCTCGAGGCTCATGCTCTCGGGCATCGCCAGAATGCAGCGGTACCCGCGCACCGCGCACACCAAAGCCAAACCGATGCCCGTGTTGCCGCTCGTCGGCTCGACGACGACGCCACCCGGGCCGAGACGGCCGCTGCGCTCGGCCTCTTCGATCATGGCGAGAGCGATCCGGTCTTTGACCGACCCGGCCGGGTTGGCTTGCTCCATTTTGGCCCACACGGCCGCGCGCGGCTCGAGGCGACCCGGCGCCCGAACGGCCACGAGCGGCGTATCTCCCACGAGACCGAGCACGTCATCGACCATCAAGCCGGCGGGGGCGCGGGCAGCTCGTGACAGCGGCATGGTCGGGGACCACTCTTTAGCACGAGAGCTGTATGAGAGGCTCCGCCATGCAAGGCTCCGCGCACGCCCAGGCGCTTCACGCGCAATACCCGCCGATCGACCTCCACGCCGACACGCTCATGTGGGCGCGCTGGCTCGGCTACGATTTACACGCTCGGCACGAGCCGCCGCTCCCGCGCGCGGCCATCGGCGGCCACGTCGACGTCCCGCGCCTTCGCGAAGGGGGTTACGGTGCGCAGTTCTTCGGCTTGGTCTCGCTGCCGATCCCGCCGCTCGCGGCGACCACCCGCGCCGTCACCGAGCAAATCGACATCCTCGACCAGGCCCTCGCGCGCTGGCCGAACGACTTGCGCCTCGCGCGGAGCGCCGCGGATCTCGAGACCATCCGGCGCGACGGCGCCATCGGCGCGCTGCTCGGCGTCGAGGGTGCGCACGCCCTCGAGGGAGACCTCGACCGCGTCGACACCCTCGCCGAGCGCGGGGTGCGCTACCTCGGGCTCCTTCACTTCAGCGCGAACGAAGCGGGCTTTCCGGCCAAAGGCTACAGGCGGCGCGACAGCGAGGGGCTCACGCCGTGGGGCTTCGATCTGGTGCGCCGCTGCGAGGCGGCCGGCGTTCTCGTCGACCTCGCCCACATCAACCGGCGAGGCTTTCTCGATGCGTGCTCGATCGCGCAAAAGCCGCCGATCATCAGCCACACGGGCGTCATCGGCGCGTTCGACCACTGGCGCAACGTCGACGACGCGCAGCTTCGGGCGGTCGCCGACAAGGGGGGCGTCGTCGGCGTCATCTTCTATCCGCGGTATCTCGGCGGCGACGGTCTCGACCCGATCGTCAAGCACATGCTCCACATCTTGAACGTCGTCGGCGAAGACACTCCCGCGCTCGGCAGCGATTGGGATGGATTCATCGTGCCGACGCGCGAGCTCGCCGACCCGCGCGGCCTGCCGCTTCTCACGGACGCGCTTCTTCGAGCCGGGCTCAGCGAGCGAGTCATCGGCAAAATCCTGCGAAACAACGTGCTGCGCGTTCTTGCGAGCTGAGGTGCAAGCGCGGGCTACTTCTGTGGCAGAGCCCTTTGCAAGGGCTGAGCAAGCGGGCGGTAGGTAGATCGGCCTCCGCCTTTGAGATAGATTTTGGTGAAGTAGGTCGAAGTGTGAACGCTGGCCCACCGGCAATCTTCGTGCAGCTGGGCGCCGCCGCGGTGGTCACGGCGATCGGCTCTCTCTTCGCCGCCGCCGATGCGGCGCTGACCGAGATCCCCGAAGGGCGGCTGCAGGCACTGAGCGCCGATCCGGGCAGCCGCGGCGCGTGCTTCCGGCGCTACGCGCGCGACCCTTTGCGGGTGCTGTCGCGGTGGCTCGTGGGGCGCGTGGTCGCCCTCAGCGTCGCCAGCGTTCTTCTCAGCGACGTCGCCCGGGCCGTCGGCCTTTCGGGGGCCTCGCTGCCGGCGGCCGTCCTCGGCGCGGTTCTCACCTACGGAACGTTCACGGAGGTGGCGGGGACCTTTGCCCGGCGCCGCCCCGAGGTCGCCGGCGCCCTCGGCCTGTCGTTTTTGCGACCGCTCGAGTGGCTCGTCGTCCCGCTGGCCGACCCGCTCGCCGTCGTCGGGCGGGCGATTGGCCGCCGCGTCCCGAAGTCACGTTCGACCGACGCACGCATGGCCGAGACCGAGGTCGAATGGGTGCTCCGCGAAGGAGAAAAAGCGGGGGCCATCGCCAACGAGCCGGCCGAGATGATTCGCAAGGTGCTCGATTTCAAGGATGTCACGGCGCGCGACGTCATGGTCCCCCGGCGCCATATCCTCGGCATCGAGCTCGGCACCCCGCTTTCCGAAGTCGTCGCGTTCGTCGCGACCGAGAAGCACTCGCGCTACCCTGTGTACCGTGAAACGCTCGACAACATCGTCGGCGTGCTGTGCGCGAAAGACCTGTTTTCCGTGATGCGCGAGGGGCGCCTTTCGAGCACCCAGCTCGCCGACGTGACACGCCCGACGGTTCTCTTCGTGAGCGAGAACCACCCGGCGGCCACGATCCTCCACGACATGCAGTCGCGCCGCCTCCACATGGCCATCGTGAGCGACCAATACGGCGGTACGTCGGGGCTCGTCACGCTCGAAGACGTCATCGAAGAAATCGTCGGCGACATTCGCGACGAGCACGACATCGACGCGCCCATTCAGCCGATCGGCGAGGGCCGCGTGATGGCTGACGGCGCCGTGTCGCTGGCCGATCTCTCGCGCGCGCTCGGAACGCAGCTGCCCGAAGACGGCGACTTCGAATCGCTCGGGGGCCTCATCATCAGCCGCTCCGGGCACGTGCCCGCGGTGGGCGCCACGCTCGACGTCGAGGGTCTTCGGCTCATCGTTCGCGAGGCCGACGCGACGCGCATCGTGAAGGTCGAAATCGTCCCGGATCGCCCGGCTCACCCTCCGTTGCCGCCCGTATCATGATGCCGCCGCGTCCAGGCGCGATTCGCCTCGCAACGCAGGCGAGCGGCGCTCGCCAGCCCGCGCCGCCCGCCGGTCTGGCGAGCTGGACTCCCGGCGCCGCGGCCGTCGCGGTCTTGATCGACGCCACCCAGGGCGACATCCAAAACGTGGCGAACGTCGCCGCCCAGCTCCCCGATCCATCGAGCCTCGACCCGGGCGCACCCGTCTTCGTCTATCCCTCTGCCGTGAGGGTGCGCAAAGGGTGGAGGCGAATCCTCGGCACCCGGCGCGTGCCCATTCCCGTCGCCGTCCGCTGCGGAGCGCTGCTCGTTCGCGGTTATGTCGAGATCGGCACGTCGAACGCCGGCCCGCGCGGAATCACGTGGGGGTATTGCCCCTCTGAACGCTTCTCTCGCTAGCCGTCCGTCACGGTGAGCCCCCCACCCGCGCTGCGCGTACGGGGCCCACGAGCCTTTCCCCCGCGGGCGGGCTCACGGGACGGCGAGCCTCGCTTATTGAATTTTGTTCAGACGCTCGGCGAGCTTCGCCGCGGACTCGGAGAGACCCGCCTTCGACTCGGTCACGACCTCGCCCTCGGCCGCCTTCTGCCCCTGAATGTCGCCGACGAGCGATTCCATCGTGCTGACGAGCTGCGCGATCTGACCGCGCTGTTTGCTCGGGCACACTTTCTCGAAGGTCGCAGGCACGATCGTGATCGCCGCGCCGTCTTTGGGCACCTTTTCGCTCGTGAGCCGCGGGAGCTTCACGTTGCCGCCACCCCGCGGGTTGCTGAACGTGAGCTCGTTCGGAACGCCGGTCTTGTCGTCGGGAGCAATCGGTGTCGCGAGCGACGCCATGAAGGCGCCCATGCTCGGCGTTTCTTTATCGACGACGACGACGTATTGAATCGGGAGCTGGCCCGCCGGGCGGCTCAGCTCTTCGGTGATCGGCTTCTGCAACTTGTTGAGGAGCGCGACGACCAGTTCTTTCTTGTCGTTGAACGTCTGAACGCGCGTGATGAAATCGAACAGGTCGTGCGTCACGTCAGCCGGCACGCCGCTGAAGCGGCGCCCCATCAGCTTGTCGCCGGCGAAGTCGACGTTGAGCCCCGACAGGGTGCCCGCCAGATCGGCCGGGAATTTCCGGTCGGCCATGAGCGACTTTGCGCCACCCTCGAGCTTCGCTTTGAGGTCGTCGAGCGCCGCCTGAGCCTTGGTGACGTCGCCCGCGAGCTCGTGCGCGTCGCGCGTGCTCTTCGAGCGCGTGTTGCCCTCGGACATCGCCGTCCCTCCGACGTATCCAAGAACGAGGAGGACGGCCCCGAACACGGCTCCGGCCGTGAGCCCGCTCTTGAACGCGCGGCTTCGCGCCTGCGAGACGACGCCTTCGTCGAGCTCGATGCGCTGGGCTTGAGGCCCGGCGGGAACGGCGCCGAATGGCTGGGCTACCGCGCCAGCCAGCGGGTGACCGGGAATCCCGGGGCCAACCTGCCGCGCCACGCCTCCAGGCTGCATCATGCCACCCATGGAGGCCGGCGCAGCGGACATCGAAGGGCCGCTTCGGTTCGCGGCCGACGGTGGCACCATCGACGCGGCGTGACCAGCTTGAGCGGCTGCTGCCGAAGCGGGAGGCGGCGGCGTCGCGGCTGCCGGACCTCCCATCTTCTGCAGACGGGACTTGAGATCGATTTTCGGCTTTCTGTCTTCAGCCATCGGTGAGTCCGCGTGACCTTACGTGTCCCGGCGCTCGACTGTCAATGTATCGACAAGGTCTCGGAAGAGCTTTTTTGAGCTGTCGTTCGGCGCGATCCGAACCGTCCCAAGCGCCCGCGCATTGACCAGATTCCGCTCGCCCCGCATGCTTGCAGGTGCGCACGGTGCCGAAACTCGGCAACCGAGGCCGCACCTTCTGTTCACAATGGGCGCACGTATCCTCGTCGTCGACAACTACGACTCGTTCACCTTCAATCTCGTGCAGTACCTGGGAGAGCTGGGTGCCGAGGTCGAAGTGCACAAGAACGACGCCATCGACGTCGCCGGCGTCCGCGCCCGCGCACCCGCCGGAGTCCTCATATCGCCCGGGCCCTGCACGCCGAACGAAGCGGGCGTCTCCCTCGACCTCGTGCGTGAGCTCGGCCCTAGGCTGCCCGTGTTCGGCGTATGCCTTGGTCATCAAACCATCGGGCAAGCGTTCGGCGGGCGGGTCGTCCGCGCCGCGCGGCTCATGCACGGAAAAACGTCACCTATCTTGCATGACATGCGCGGCGTCTTCGAAGGCATTCCGTCGCCGTTCGAGGCGACGCGGTATCATTCGCTGATCGTCGAGCGCGCGTCGCTGCCGCCCTGCCTCGAAGTCAGCGCGTGGACCGATGAAGGCGAAATCATGGGTTTGCGTCATCGGGAGTACGCCGTAGAAGGTGTACAATTTCACCCTGAAAGCGTGCTGACGTCGGAGGGCAAGCGTATCGTCGAAAACTGGCTGGGACACGTCGCCCGCCGGAGCCGCACGCACGCCGAAGAAGAGCGAGCGCCGTCGTGAAGCGCGACTTCGCAGCGCTCCTTGCACCGCTCTTGCGCCGCGAGGCGCCTCCCCCGGGCGCGGTGCGCGATGCGTTCGACGCCATTTTCGCGGGTGAGTGGTCCCCGCTTCAGGTCGCGTCGTACGCGGTCGCACTGCGCGTCGTCGGCGAGACCGACGGCGTCATTGCCGAAGCGGCAGAGGCGCTGCGCTCCGCGATGACGGCGGTCCACCACGATTTTCCGCGCGTCGTCGACACGTGCGGCACGGGTGGCGACGGGTCGCACACGATCAACTTGTCGAGCGGCGCGGCGCTCGTGGTCGCCGCGTGCGACGTGCCGGTGGCGAAGCACGGCAACCGTTCGGCCTCGAGCCGGTGCGGAAGCGCAGACGTCTTCGAAGCGCTCGGCATCCCGCTTGAGATTCCGCCGGCGCGGCAAAGCGACGTCCTGCGCGAGGCGGGCATCGCATTTCTCTTTGCGCGGGCGCACCACCCGGCGCTCCGGCACGCCGCCCAGGCGCGAAGCGAGCTCGGAACGCGCACCCTCTTCAACGCGCTCGGTCCGCTCGCCAACCCCGCCCGCCCGTCGCACCAGCTCATCGGTGTTTATGAAGACGCGCTTCGGCCGCTCGCGGCGCGGGCGCTCGCGCGGCTCGGGGTCGAGCGGGCATGGGTGGTCCGCGGAGACGATGGCCTCGACGAGATCAGCCCGTGCGCGCCGACGCGCGTCACCGAAGTCATCGGCGGGCGTGAGCCGGTTCTGCGCGAGATCGTCGTCACGCCGGAAGACTTCGGGGTCTCGCGTGTCGAGCGCGCCGCCATTGCCGGCGGCGACGTGAACGAAAACGCGCGCGCCCTCGCGGGCATCCTCGCGGGCGAGCGCCACCCCGCACGCGACGCGGTCGTCATCAACGCCGCCGCGGCCCTCGCCCTCGCCACGGGCGACAGCCTGCGTTCCTCGGCCGAACGGGCACGCCACGCGCTCGACAGCGGCGCGGCGCGGCAGACGCTCGAACGCTGGAGGGCCATTGCGACTCGGGTGAACGCCCGATGAGCCGCCTCGCCGCCATCATCGATCAAAAGGCGGGCGAGGTCCGCACGATGCAGGGCGAGCCGCGCACGCCGAATCCGCGGGCGCCCATCGACGTCGCGCGGGCGCTCGCGCGCGGCCCAGGCGACCCGCTTCGCCTCATCGCCGAAGTCAAGCTGCGCAGCCCGAGCGCGGGCGCCCTCTCGCGCGTGCTCTCGCCCCCCGCGCGCGCCGTCGCGTATGCCGAGGCGGGGGCGGCGATGGTCAGCGTTCTTTGCGACGCCGCGTTTTTCGACGGGTCGTGGGAGCACCTGCGCCTCGCGCGCGAAGCGCTCGACGCGCGCTCGGCGGGCGACGGATCTCGGCGCGTGCCGGTCCTTGCCAAGGAGTTCGTCGTCGACGCGCGTCAGGTGCAGCGCGCGCGCGACGAGGGGGCCGACGCGGTTCTCTTGATTGCGCGAATCGTCTCGCGGCAAACGCTCGCCGACCTGGCGCGTGCCGCGCGGGCCGAGGGCATCGAGCCGCTCGTCGAGGTCGTCGACGAATCCGAGGTCGACGCCGCCCTGGCCGCCGAGGCACGCGTCATCGGCGTCAACGCGCGCGACCTCGACACGCTCGCGATGGATGCGGCGCGTGCCGCCCGCGTTCTGCACGCCATCCCACAGGGCCGCGTCGCGCTTCACCTCTCGGGCTTGCGCGAACCGAAAGACGTGGCGTCGATCGCGGCCGGCCGCGCCGACGCGGCGCTCATCGGCGAGGCGCTGATGCGCGACGACGATCCGCGCGAACGGCTGCGCAGCCTGGTTGCAGCCGCGGCGGCGCCGGGCTCGTAGGCTGCCGAGAATTTCACCTCGCCCGTGGCGATCCCATACGCTCCCCGGACGGGTGAACCTCGAGAGCTGGATCGACGTCTACCTCGACCATCTGCGCGTCGAACGGGCGCTCGCTCGAAACACGCTCGATGCGTACGCGCGTGACCTGAACGCCCTGGCCGAGGCCGTCGGAGGCACGGCCGACCCCGCGGCGATCGGCGCCGGCGACCTCGCGTCGCTCATGGCCAAGAACGTCGAGCGCGGGTTCGGGGCGCGTTCGAGCGCGCGGCAGCTCTCGGCGCTGCGCGGCTTTTTTCGCTTT
>Ga0123356_10006624_pt1 | contig 11673 bp, 10 predicted proteins | sample TergutEmb28metaG_2_FD_92546 | JGI IMG/M metagenome (GOLD analysis project Ga0123356, IMG submission 92546) | Embiratermes neotenicus P3 segment gut microbial communities from Petit-Saut dam, French Guiana - Emb289 P3 | ecosystem: Host-associated > Arthropoda: Insects > Digestive system > Gut ... | reverse complement strand
TTTTTAAGACTATCAGCAGTGATGGATTCTATTTTTACAGATGTTTTTTCTTCCTGTTCATTTTTATTCCTGTTACGCCTTCGCTGCTGTTCATCATTGTGCCGCCGCGAATCCGGATCTACCGCATCAGTATATGATTCCAAACCTTTGGGTTGAAGCTCAACTCCTTTACTTTCAACGGCGGCAGCGGCAAGCGAAAGCGCTTCACGGCCTTTTGCATCGGTAAAATTTTTCGCGGCGGTTAATGAAACGGATACATCTCCGCGCGCAGCCTGGTTTGCAGGGTTGGTTTCCGCAAAAGCGGACTGCTGTGCCTGTGACGCAGGCTGAGGCAAAAAAGCCTGCCGGCGGATATCAGCTAATAGCTGCGGTTTTAACGGCAGAGAAAAAAAACGCGCGAATGAAACAATGGAAGAAGATAATTTATCAACCGGAAGCCCTGCGGAAGCAGCTAATGAAATAGCCGAACGAACAGCAGAAGAAGGCGCGGGAACAGAAGGTTTTGGAGACTGCGGCACAGGAGTTTTTGCGCCGCGAATATTCTTTTCTATGTTAACCTGGTTCTTCTGCTGTTTTATCTCATTAATCATTAATTCAAAGGCTCGGGGTTATCAAGTAAACCGCGCCAATCCATAGCTTTAACCGGAACCGGAGATTCTCTCATTCTGCGCACTCGTTCAGCAATAGTTGGATGTCCAGGGCGGCCCCAGTCCATGCGATCAAAGTCCCAGCGGTAACGCGGGTCATCCACAGGGAATGGCGGAGTACGGAACTTTACATTTGGCTGAGTGCCGCTGTAGATGGCGTTGGTTAACTCAAATTCGTCAATTCTTTGGTAAGCAGTTTGCGTATGATCAATATCATAAAATTTAATTGCATTACGCCAAATAATAGAAGGATCTTTGAGTTCTTCTGCATACATCTGGTAAATTTCATCTATCATCAGCCAGTTTACCCATTGACCTTCCGGATTATTCCGCATTGTATTGTAGCCATCCTCAAAATAAATAATACGCGGCGCAATTAAAGCGGCAATAAAATGCGCATCAAAAGGCATTGTACAAAGTATTCCTCCTGAACCTATGTCCAAGTTTGCACTTGCATGGAGATCCTGAAATAGCTGGAAACGTTCGCTGAACCACCCGCGTGTTTCATTTCTAGCCTGAGACAAGACCTGTATTCTGCCCCAAGTATTGGGAGGACCAGGTGTTTTTGTACTGCCATCGCCTTCGTTATATATAAGAGCACCTGCAGGAATTCCAGGAGTATCGGCTTTCCAACCCCGGACAACTTCCCGATTAACGGATCCTGCGGCTGGAGTATCATTAAGTGATCTCATAAACCATGTAATGCCTTTAAGATCACTAAAACTGTTAACACCTCCGCCTTCAACCGGCAATGGATCTTCAGTGTGGCTTTTATAACCCATTTGATTTATCCAGCGATCTACTGCAGGACCGCCAGAACCGGCAGAACCAATAAATGTTTGTCCAACACGGCTTCCAGCCCAACCTTCAGCAAAAGCGCCAATACACATTGCCGCCTTACCATAACGGGAGAAACCAAAAATACCTACCTTGTTTTTATCGTAATAACCGCCAAGGCCGCCATCTTCAATAACAGTAAGAATAATACTCATAACCCAAGCGTACTGCATGTTAATCGAAGGTGTATCTGCCGCCGAGGTTGAAAATCCGTACAATGATGCGCATAAACCTGAACGATTACTTTCATTGCCAGCCCATTCTGGCCGAAACGCTGCCATACCCCATTGATCGGTACGGCCTGTGGGAGCCGTATTCCCGATACCAAACAAAATAATTTTATTTCTTTCGCCGGGAACCGCACCTGCAGGCGGGGTATGAGTAATGGTAAAACTTGCCGTTCTCCCGCTGGGAATATGTCTTAAAGATACTTCACATGAATTTCCAGTATCTACCCAATTTATATCAAGTACATTTGCCTGGATTGAAGGCATACGGCCATGCATATAATATTGAAGAATATTAAATATTTCTTTACGCCGAGCTTCCCAGTCGGCTATATTTCTTACTTTATTACCATTAGCAAAGTGGAACAAATCAGGATATTTATGGTTATGTCCTTGAGTGTTCCAATAGTTCACTGGCGCATTTTGATCGAAATAATTATCTGTACCGCTGTTCCAGGGGTATGTCAGAATAGCATCCTGCAGAGCATTTGGGAATATCCGATATTTTTTATTATACTCATCTATTGCCCATTCGGGATCCGCAACACCATATGTCGGTGCCGGCGGCGGCCACGGCCAATACGGTAATGATGATAAATCATCGTTAGCTTGCGGGCAAGACATTAGAAATAATAATGTAACAATTGCTCCAAATAGTAAAAAAGAATAAGTTGTTTTTTTTATCATGAAAATCCTCCAAAAAATATAACTATTCGTAGTTTAAACATAAATAAAGAGCCACTTAAAAAAACGGCTCTTTATTAAATAAAATTTATTAATTATGAAATTTTAATTCTAATAACTCAATGAACGCTGTATTATTTGCGCCGACTGCATCTGATTTTTCAAGACGAAGCCCAACAGGTGTTCTGCCATTAAAAGTAGCAGGTAAAAGAACGCCGTTTTGAGGCATCATACTTAAATTATTAAAAGAACCTAATCTGTCTTCATTGTCAGGATCCGGGTATAACGGATTAGTTGATTCATCAACCCAATTTAAAAAGAATATTCCTCCAGTTATCCATCCGCCGATCTCTGTACCATTTTCTCTGGTGTTTCTTACTCTAATAGTAACCCTGGCGTAATCACTGATGTCAAATGAATCAGGAAGATCCAGTTTGATATTGAAGCCGCCGTACTGGGATGGAATCGGTTCTGTATTCTTTACCATTTTGCCTTCTAAACCTACGATAAAATATGGATTTCCGTTTGCATCTACTCCGCTTTCGTGTCCGTCACCGCCAATACTAATTTTCACGCTTGCACTGAAGGTTTCGGCAGTTTGATATCCGAGCGCTGCAGTAGGCAGGGTATTAGTAATTACAACATAATACCAATAAATGCCTTCGTCAGTATCAACAGGCTGATATGCAGAATCTACTGCGCCGCTGATAGCATCACCGTCATAGGCGCTTGAACTGGCTTTATACCATTGATATGAAAGCTCTCCTGCGTCATCAACATTCGCTTCAACAGAAAGTTCAGCCATTTCATCAATTGTTACATCTTCGCTATAACTTGCGCCAATAGGCTGTTTGGTTATTTGCGGTTTTTTTGCTTCAACACGAAGTGTATTATTTCCAAGATCCAGAGTTGCAAGTCCATAGTGGGATACATTCTGATAACTTTGAGATCTTGTATTATTCCATACCACAACACCGTAACGGCTGCCTGGACTTTCACCGCAGGCATTTATCTGAATTTCAAGGCCAATATTCTTGTTATCTGCAAGCGGGAAGTTTTCTTTAAACCTCCAGGGAACCTGGAAAATAACTATATAACCGTCACTGGTCTTCTCTGCATAGGAATTAAGAGTTTTGAGTACTGTCTCCGCAGCAGCCGGGTCTGCGCTCAACTCACCATTAGCGCCAATGCGGTACTGTCCGCCTCTATTGTTGTAGGAACCGGAATTTGCATTCGTGTAATTTTCGTTAATAAAAACTTCTACAGAGTCAGCTTCATGGAAATTACCGGTAGCCGCAGTTGAAGTAACATTAGGATCTGTTACTTTAACATAAACATATAACCCGTCATCATCCCATAACACTTTTGCTGCACCGAACGTGTCAGGATTCCGATTAAATTCTGCAAAACTGGATTCAGGTGCAGGTTTTTTAATTTGGAGTTCATCCAGACCATCCCATACAGAATCATTTATATTAAACTTGCCATCAATAAATTCCGGAGTACCGAATTTAATTATTGTTGTTAGCTGGAAATTTATTTTAATTTTGTAGAAACTAACATTCTGTCCGTTAATAGCTGTAATTTTTATACCCAGATAATCGCCGTCATTAAAAGCAAATTCATCATCAACACTAAAGATCATTTCTTCGTTAAGTGTTTCTATTACACCGTATTCTACAGTAGCATCATCGTCTTCCGCTGCTGCTGCTACTTCATATTTTTTATCCTGGTGCAGTTCTCCCATATACCATTGAACTATTTCAGTATCTTCCCAAACAGTACCCGGTATCGGAAGCGGTGTAAAATTTACACCGTTAATTGAAAGCGTCTTCATTGATGAATTGGTACCCATGGAAATTTCCAAAATGTAAATTAAAACATTTCCATTCTCTGCGGTTACCTTAATTACCAGCCAATCTCCATTGTCTAATGCAAAAGAACCTGTTGCAGAATAAGCAGCTGGTTCTGAACCTCCCTTACTTGTTTTTCCATACTCAACAGATGCGCCTGTATGAGATTTAACTGCAGAAACATTAACGGTATCCGTTGCATCAGTAATTGGGAGGTCTACATATCCTATTGAATCTTCCGAAATATCGCTCCATTTTTCCACAGGCATACCTAACTGCCGCTGAACTCTGTTGATTGACCCAATTGTTACACTATCTAATTCAGCATTACTGCTTTTGGTACCATTATCACATCCGGCAAATACCAGCAGCATCACAGAAAAAACCGCAATAAGTATCCTAAAAATACTGTTTTTCATATCATCCTCCAAAATAAAAACATCAGGTTATAATACCTTTTAATCATTATACAAGACTAATTAAAATTAACAAGTCTAAAAAAATATTCTTAAGAAATCTTCTCAACTGCCTTAAGTATTAAATCAACAATTTCATCAGGAGAAATATTATCAGTTTCTATTATTAAATCTGCAAAACTATAATTATTGGTATCAATATTATATATACGCAAATACCGGTCATGATCTTGTTTGTCGCGGCTCTCTGTAAAAGCGGCTACTTCTTCAATGCTGCCGCCTTCCCTGTTTACTATACGCGACGCTCTTGTCTGGGGACTTGCATCCAGGTAGACTTTTAAATCCGCTTCTTCCAGCATCCAGATAGCGAGGCGCGAACCCAAAACACAGCCGCCTTCACGGGCAAGCTGAACCTGCCTTATATCCAATTCCCTGTCAATGGAATCGTCATTCGCCGCAAGTGTTAGCATTTCTTTTAAATCAAGACCGCGTTCTTCTGCCAGAGAGCGAAATGTAAAGTTGATAAAATTTAAACCAAGAATATCTGCGGTCATTTTACTGATTGTCGTATTTCCGCAGCCGCTTCTTCCGGAAATAGCGATTTTAATGTCTTTTTTCATCCGCTCTCCCCTGATTATTTAAAAAACCTGGATCTGTTGATGAAGTATTATTCTATTTTTCTAAGCTGCTCCCTGATGTTTTCCAGCATTTCCTTCATCTTGACTACTTCGCTGGTGACTTCTATTATAGCACTCTTTGAGCCAATTGTGTTTATTTCGCGGTTTATTTCCTGGCACAGAAAATCCAGTTTTTTTCCAGGTCGCGGATTTTTTTCTGTCTCTATTTTGAATTCATTTAAATGAGAATTAAGGCGGGAAATTTCTTCAGAAATTGTATATTTTAGCAATTGTGACGCTGTTTCCGCGAGTATTCTGTTTTCATCAACTTGATTTCCAAGTAATTCGTTAAAACGTAATTTAATATTATCTTTTAAAGTCTGTTCTATCGCAGGAACAAAAGAAGAAATTGTTTTTAACGATGATTCAATTTTCCCAAGATGAGATAATATATCGTTTTCGGTATGTTTTCCTTCTCTTTCCCGTTCAAGACAAAAGGCTTGAATCGCGTCATCAAACAACGGTAATATTTCTTTCCAGTAATGTTCATCATCGCGTGTCTTTTCTATTTCCAGAACATTTTCCATTTCTAAAATATCAGAAAGGCTTGGCTTTTCTTTTAAACCAAGTTCTTTAGCGGTATCATTAATCGCGTTATAATAAGCTTTCGCTGCGTTTTTGTTTATGCTGATTTTAACAGGTACATTAAACTCACGAATACGAATAGAAACATCAATCTTCCCTCTGCCGCAGGAAGAAATAATTTTTTCACGTATTTTTACTTCGTACATAGAGAACCAAGGCGGAAGATTAATATTTATTTCCAGATAACGGCTATTGTAACCTTTAATTTCCGCAGAAACTGATAAATCCAACCCCGCTTTTTCCCGGTATGCATAACCTGTCATACTAACCATGATTAACCTCAATATAGCGCAGCTGTATAGCGCGCGTTAAAATCGATCATGAAACGCAGTTTCATGATTTATCCTTAAAATGATCATATAATTTTAGACCAAGAGGCCAGTTGTTTCCGGCGCCTAAAGTAATAAAGATGTCACCGCTTTTTAATACTTCGCTTAATGGTTTAAAGGCATCATCTACTTCATCTATATAGCGGGTGTCGCTTTTACCTGCAGCATCCCGAATAGCGGCGGTTTTTTCGTAAAGCGTTCTTCCGTTAACGCCGCCTTTGTAATCTTCTCTGGCGGATGCATAAATTTTATGTAAAAATACAATATCAGCGTCATTAAAACAGGATGCAAACTCGTCAAGCAAGGCAGATGTACGGGTATAAGTATGCGACATAAAACTTACAATTAACCTGCGTGCCGGATAAAAACTTTTTATTCCTTCAAGCGTTGTTTTAATTGCGGTAGGATGATGTCCGTAATCGTCCATAAATGTAATGCCGCAGACTTCGCCGATTATTTCACTTCGCCGTTTTGCGCTTTTAAAGTTTTCAAGCTCAGATTGAATGGATTTAATTTGGTCTTCACTTAATGAACCGCCGGCTAATGAAACGGCAAGCGCCAATCCCGCCGCAGTATTCATAGCTTGATGACGGCCGGGAATACGTATTTTAAATTCACAGGGAATTCCGGCGATAGAAAAAACCGCTCTCTCGTTTTGAATATCATAAGAAAGAATTTTATAATTGCCGCTTGCGGAAAAACCATAAGGAACAAGTTCTATCCTGCGGTTATCATTATTAATAATTTCCGCTACTTCACTTGCGCCTGGATCATCAGCGCAGTAAATAAGCTGTCCTCCTTCGGGAAGCAAGCGGCAGTATTCAACAAAAGCATCGCGGATCGATTTATAATCCGGGAAATAGTCCTGATGATCGCTTTCCACAGAAGTGAGTATTAGTCTTTGCGGATGAAAAGATAAAAAATGCTTGCGGTACTCGCAGGTTTCTGCGATAAAGTATTTGTCACCAAGATTGAGTGTAGACCTTGGATGTATCCTGCCGTCCGCATTTGGTCTTGCAAAATCAATCGCGGCGCTGCCGGCAAGGACCTGCGCCGGTATTCGAGCGGCTTTCATTAATACGCCGCAAATTGCCGTAGTAGTTGTTTTCCCATGTACGCCGCAAATACCGGTTGAGTCAAACTTTGCTGACCACGCTCCAAGAGCGTCAGTATATTTTAACATTGGGATATTAAGTTCCAAAGCTCTCGTTAGTTCCGGATTGGAATCGGCGTTGTAAGCTGCGGAATATATAATCATATCAATATTTTTGTTTATACGCTCAGCGTCAAAACCTTCGTAACAGGGAATATTTAATTCTTTTAATATTTCGTCTGTATAAAATTTTTCCGGAATGTCACTGCCGGAACATTTTAAACCGGCATTAAACATTAATTCAGCCAGAGCGCAGACTCCAGTTCCTTTAATCCCGATGAAATAAATATTTGAACCTGGTTTAAATATTTCTGTAACCGCCATACTTTATTTTACAATAAAACAATTCTTTTTCAAGACATAATATCCAATGAATTAATCCTATATTCCTTAGGTTCTCCGCTTGCAGGATCGGAAAAAAGCAATGCATGAGAACGTAAAGCAAGATTGTTTGACGGCAGTTTGCCTTGAATATCAGCCGTTTCATATGAATACAGCGGATCATTAAGTATCGGGAAACCAATCCAGCAAAGGTGGCATCTTATCTGATGCCTGAATCCTCGTTTTATCTGTACTGTAAAAACATTACTGTTTATATTAATAATTGCCGTACGATAATAACCGCCCTTGTCTTTGGCAATTTCTTTGTGTTTTTTATTTATGTCAATTACAGGCCGGACAAGTTTCCTGCCGGGACCATATGGCCGGAAATAACTTTCGATGTTATAAGGAAGATTATTTAACCACGGAGGACACGGAGTATCACGGAGTTCAAAACTACAACTCTCTTCCTTACTCCGTAGAGCTCCGTGTCCTCCGTGGTTATTAATTACTAATTCTGGAAAACCAGGTGTTATTAATAAACCAGATTGCTTACAAATAGCGGAGTATTCCTTGGTGAATTCACCGTTATATTGCAGGTCTTTAAAAAAGTTATAGCTTTCTTCGTTTCTTGCGAATAATACAAGTCCGTGTGTTTCATAATCAAGACGGTGCATTATATCAAAAACACGTGATGTATTTGCGGTATACCAGTTTAGTAAGGTATAACCATATTCACCTTGGGTACAATGCATTTTTGGCGGCTTATATACAACAGCAAAATTATTTGTTTCTTCCAGTATATAAGGATTATCGGAATAAGAGTTATCCATATGCGCTCTCTTTATCAAGTTTTTTCATAATGGAAATAAAACGTTCAGGTAAATCAGAAGAAAAAACACGCTCTTCTTTTTCACCAGGCAGTGTAATTGATAAACTTTTTGAATGAAGCATAAGAGCCGCATCTTTAAATTGCCTGCAGGCGCTGCTGTAAACCGGATCTCCCAGAATTGGATGGCCTATGTACCGTAAATGCACCCGAAGCTGATGGGTACGCCCTGTACGGGGACGCAGTAAAAGCAGTGAATAATTTTTCCAGTTTTTTATAACTTTGTAAAAAGTAATGGAGTTTTTTCCGTTAGCGGAAACTGTAAAACGCTTGCGATCCTTTGGGTCCCTTGCAATACATGTTTCTATTCTGCCGCTTTTTTCTTTTGGTACTCCGTGAACAATAGCTAAATAATTTTTTTTAACATTACGGGTTTTAAACTGTCCGTCAAGAAACGCATGAACTTCATCATTATAAGCTGCGATATTAATACCGGATGTTTCTTTATCAAGACGATGAACAATGCCAGGACGCAGGTTATCGGCTGTTTCATCGCCGTTCCTGTTTAATCTCCTGTAATATAGAGCATTCGCGAGTGTCCCCTGCCTGTTACCGGCGCCGGGATGAACAACCATACCCTGTGTTTTATTTATAACTACGCATCTTTCATCTTCATAAATAATATCTAAAGGAATATCCTGAGGGATAAGTTCCGGCAAAGGAATATCATTCCATTGTATATCAAGCTGGTCTTTATATTTTATCAGTTTTGAAAGTTTTACTTCCTTACCGTTTATTTTTACATTCAAGTTTCTTATTTTAATTTGAGAACGGGAAAGCAATTTTAAATTTTCTGATATATAACGATCTAACCTGACAGACTGAGAGAATTGTTCTTCAACGATATGAGAAAAACAGGGCATTATTCTTCCAGGCCGTCAGGGTCTTCATCAAGTTCACCATACGGCCTTCTTTCAATTTCTATTGAACCGGAAGGCAAACCTTCTATCCGGCGGCGCTCATTATTTTGCTTTGTCTTTACAATTGCAAGATCGACAGCAGCAATAACTAAAGATAATCCGGCAGCCAATAAAACTGTTACAAGATATTCATTGGGAGTCATTTCATAAGCGCCTGCCGATTTTAACGGCCATGGCGCATACTGCAGACCCTGTTGTGTAAAAGAAAAACCGGCATGATTATACCATCGAACCATGTCCATTGTAAAAGTAACAGTAAAAATGGAAAATGGAAATACGCCGAATGCGATAATATCAAACCGGCGAAGATCCTTTACCCACTGCGGTAAATCGGAATTACTAAAGATAGTCGTTGATGAATCTGTTGTGCTTAATTGCTGAGCCGCTGCCTGAAACATTGGTATCAGTAAAAGAGAAACTAAAACAACCGTAAAAAATATTTTCTTCATTAATACCTTAAATTATTCCTTAAAAATAGCGCTGCCAATTCTAAGAAGGGTTGAACCTTCCTCAATGGCAGCTTCAAAATCATTCGACATTCCCATGCTCAGACATGCCCAATTATCCATTGGCGGAAAACGCCGTTTTAGTTCCTTCTGCGCTTTTACAAGCGCTTTAAAAGATGAACGGATTAAAACCGTATCTTCGGTATAAGGCGCCATTGTCATCAATCCTGCCGGTTTAAGTTTTTCGCAGCCTATTACCAATTCTGCAGCTTTAAAAAGAGCATCAAGGTTTTCAAAACCGCTTTTGGTTTGTTCTCCTGTATGCAGCTCAAGCAAAACTTTAAGCGGTTCATCCCGTAACAATGAATGTTTAATTAGCTCTAAAATTAGCTCATCCCTGTCAACCGATTGAATGCAGTCAAAAAGAAGAGTTGCCTGCTTTGCCTTGTTTCGCTGAAGAGAGCCTACCATATGAAGCTGGGCTCCGGAAATCTCAGCTGAATGCGCTTCCGGCGAAACTAAACGAAAAAACCTTTGTTGATTTCCATTTTCGACAACTTCGAATTTTTCAGCAGCTTCCTTTACCCTGCTTTCTCCAAAACAACGCACGCCTGCCTGAAAAGCTTCATTTATTAAAGACACAGGTACGAATTTTGATACACCCATCAGGGTAATTTCATTACGTTTTCTGCCGGTTGAATCACAAACCTTTTGAATCCGCTCTTCAATTTTAGCTAAATTATCGGCAACTGACATTCCAACTTCTATAATCGCATATTATCTATGGATTTTGCAAGAGACAAAAACGCTTCAAACTCCAAATTCTCTGCGCGTTCATTCTCATTGATGTTATTTTCCTTTAATACGGCAAAACATAAATCCAACGCACGTGATTTCCCGTACCGGGAAGAAAGAAATACAAGAAAGTTATTCCTGATTGTCTTGCGTCTTGAAACAAAAAGGGAGCGCACAAGAGGATAAAAAACTGCAGGATACGCGGGTGTGTCTTTTTTTTCAAGAAGAACTCCCATACTATCAACATTGGGCTGAGGATAAAAGGATTCACGCTTTATTAACATCAGCGGTTTAACCTTGTAGGCAGAAGCGTTTAATACCGAAAATGATGAATAATCCGGTGTTCCCGCAGATGCTGCCATGCGCAGAGCTGTTTCTTTCTGGACCGTAACAACCATCCGGGAAAAAATCCTGCCTTTCTCTATAAAGTCCGCCAACAATGCCGCCGCGATATTATATGGAAGATTCCCCAATAAAAAGGACGCAGGCTGCTGTTTTGCCCAGGTCTTCATAACATCACCTTCAATAAGACTAAAGTTCTTATATTCAAAAAACAATTGTTTTAAAATACGAATAAAACCCGGATCAATTTCAAATGCTTTTACTGTTATTCCCTTTTCCAGAAGTATGGCTGTCATAGCTCCAAGCCCCGGACCAATTTCCCATACTTCATCTGTTTTGCATACACCCAAAGCCTGTACAAGATCCTGTCTTATCTGCGGGTTAACCAAAAAGTTCTGGCCGAATTTCTTCCGCATCCCCAACCCTTCCCTATCAAGAAAAGCCCTTAATTCCGCAGATGAATTGTAATTTAGCATACTATCAATTATTATAGACGATTTTAGAAAAAAATTATATTAACAACACGGATTTTCACGGATTAAACTGATTTAC
>Ga0123356_10006623_pt1 | contig 11674 bp, 6 predicted proteins | sample TergutEmb28metaG_2_FD_92546 | JGI IMG/M metagenome (GOLD analysis project Ga0123356, IMG submission 92546) | Embiratermes neotenicus P3 segment gut microbial communities from Petit-Saut dam, French Guiana - Emb289 P3 | ecosystem: Host-associated > Arthropoda: Insects > Digestive system > Gut ... | reverse complement strand
GGGCTGAGCAGGAGCCGGGCGACTGGTGGAATGCATGTACACAATCACTTAAAACTGTTATAGCCGAGTCGGGAGTAAGTCCCGACAGTATTGCCGGAGTAGGGTTTTCCGGTCAAATGCACGGGCTTGTTATGCTCGACGAAAACGGACATGTACTTCGCAGAAGTATTATTTGGTGCGACGGGCGTACAGTTGATGAATGTGAAGAGATTACAAAAACAATAGGAGCTTTCCGTCTTATTGAGATTACTGCAAATCCTGCACTTACGAGCTTCACGGCAGGTAATATTCTTTGGGTTAAAAAGAACGAGCCTGAAATATACAAGCGTTGTAAGCATATACTGCTGCCAAAGGATTATGTCCGTTACATGCTGACCGGAGAGTATGGTGCCGAGGCAAGTGATGCATCGGGCATGAATTTGCTTGACATTAAAACACGAGACTGGTCTGCCGAGGTTGTCAGTGAGCTTGGTATTGACCCGTCGATGCTGCCTGCTGTTAAAGAATCATGTGATGTGGCTGGATATATTACAAAGGATAGTGCACTTGCCACAGGTCTTAAAGAGGGAACACCTGTAGTTTACGGTGGCGGAGACAACATGGCTGCAGCAATAGGAACAGGTGTAGTAGACACAGGTAAGGCATTTATTACAATAGGCACATCCGGTGTTTTATTTGCACATGCAGGTAGTGTCGCAGTTGATATAAACGGTAGGGTGAACACATTTTGCTCATCTGTTCCCGGTGCCTGGGCGGTATTCGGGTGCTCACTTTCTGCGGGAATGTCACTTCAATGGCTTCGTAACAACTTCTTTCTTGCTGAAATGAAAGTTGCCGAAGGGCTGGGAAAAGATGTTTATAACATCATGACAGAGCAAGCCGAGAAGGTTCCGATCGGAGCAAACCGCCTCATTTTCCTTCCTTACCTTATGGGTGAACGCAGTCCGATTCTCGACCCGAATGCAAGAGGAGTGTTTTTTGGACTGTCGGCGATACATAACAAGTATGATATGCTCCGTGCTGTTATGGAAGGTGTTATATATGCACTCAGGCAATCTCTGGATGTGCTTCGTGATATGGGAATAAGCTTTAATCAAATTTATGCTACAGGTGGTGGCGGCACAAGTCCTCTTTGGCGTCAAATGATTGCCGATATTTTTGAGCTGCCTGTAACAACAATCCAAAACAGAGAAGGTCCTGCTCTCGGCGCTGCGATTATGGCAGGAGTAGGTGCCGGTCTTTATCCGAGTGTAAAAGAAGCCTGTGAAAAAATTATAAAGGTTAATCCATCTCAGATTCCTATAACCGAGAATACTAAAAAGTATGCAAAGTACTACAAACTGTTTTGCGACATATATCCCGGCATGAAAGAAGGCTTCCAAACACTTTCAAAACTGTAAGCTACACTACTGTAACCAACACTTTATATGGTATATGCACAGAAATACGACCACATTATTTTGTATTTCTGTGCATTTTTCTATTGATTACAAACACCATACCATGTATAATAGTTTAATACTGAAAGGCTGGTGTTTATACTGTACCTCAAATCACTCGAAATTCAAGGATTCAAGTCCTTCCCGACACAAACAAGACTTACATTCGACAAGCCGATTACAGGAATTGTCGGACCTAACGGCAGTGGGAAATCTAATATTTCCGATGCAATTTTATGGGTTATGGGTGAGCAATCTACAAAAACTCTTCGCGGTGCAAAAATGGAGGATGTTATATTTGGAGGTACTATTCGCAGACCACAGCAAAATTTTGCAGAAGTATCATTAATTTTTGATAATAGCGACAGTCACTTAGACCTTGACACATCGGAGGTTATGCTGACAAGGCGTTATTACCGCAGTGGTGAAAGCGAGTATTACATAAACCAGGCTCAGGTACGTCTCAAAGAAATGACAGAGCTGCTTATGGATACGGGTCTGGGCCGTGAGGGTTACTCGGTCATAGGTCAGGGAAAGATATCAGAAATACTCTCTACAAAAAGCAAGGACAGGCGTGATATTTTTGAAGAAGCTGCAGGCATATCAAGATATAGGCATCGTAAAGATGAGTCTGAACGTAAGCTTCAGCAAACCGATGATAATCTTGTAAGAATCGGCGACCGTATTTTTGAACTCGAGCAGCAGGTTGAGCCTCTTCGTGAGCAAGCCGAGGTTGCAAGAAAATATAACCTTCTTTCAGGTGAAATGCGTGGAATAGAAATATCTCTGTGGCTCAGAGAGCTTGAGTCAATAGAAACACGTACACAGAAGGTTGAAAGTGATTTAATTGCTGCAACACGTGAGTTTGACGCAATGCAGATAAAACATAACGAGATTTTTGAAGAGTCTAATTCACTGTCCGAGCTCGCAGCCGAGAGCGATATAGAAGCACAGTCTGTCAGAGACTTAATATCCGGCTTCGAGAGTCAGGCAGGTGAGACACAAAAAGCTATTGCCGTTTTAAAATCACAGCTTGAAAGTAACACAGCACAAATAGAGCATTTGACAGATGACATAAAAAACCGTGATGAGCAGCATGATGCGGTTGACTCACAAATCAGTGACCGCAAAAACAGACTAACTGATATAGCGGATAGAAGAAACGATAAGGACAAGCAAAAGGATATTCTTATAAAGCAGCTTGAGGACATATCCGGCACAACAGGTGAGTCTGCAAAGCTACATAGTGAGCTGATTAAAAAAGAACAGGAGCTTCAGTCAACTCATAGTGACAGCAAGTCAGAGTTTTCGGCACTTGCTTCCAGTGCTCAGGAGCTTTTTGACATGGACGGGGCAGTAAAAAAAGAACTTACCGAAGCAAAAGAAAACTTAAAGGTACTCGAAGGCGAGCATAAAAGTAAAAATACAGAACTAAATAAAGCACAAGATGAGTCAGCATCGCTCATTAACATTATCAAGGGTCTTGAAATAAAAGCAGAAAACCGTGCAGATAAAGCCAGACAGTCATCGGAAAATCTCGAAAAGATAACATTTGATCTAAAAACAATAGAATCCAGAAAGCAGCTTCTTACAGAAATGGAGAAGGAATTTCAAGGCTATTCAAAATCCGTAAAAATAGTTATGGGAGAACACTCCAGAGGCGCTTTAAAAAATATTCACGGTACAGTCGGAAGTCTCGTTAAAACAGATGACAGTTACACTATTGCTATTGAGACAGCATTTGGCGGTTCTTTGCAAAATATAATAGTAGACACGGAAGAAGACGGTAAATCAGCAATAAACCTACTAAAACGCAGAGATTCAGGGCGGGCGACATTTCTTCCTATATCGACTATTAAAGGTAGTGCCATAAGTCAAAGTGAGTTTAGCGGCGATTTGGGCTTTATAGGAATAGCACTCGACCTTGTGAAATTCGACTCCAAATACAAAAACATTTATACAAATCTTCTCGGACGTGTTGTTATTTCCGAGGATTTGACAACTGCAATAAATACAGCAAAAAAACATGGACATAAGTACAAGATTGTAACACTCGACGGTCAGGTTATAAATGCCGGAGGGTCGATGACAGGCGGCTCTGCAATAAACAATGTCGGAGTACTCTCCAGAGCTAATGAGCTTTCACAGCTCGATACACGTATAAAAACTCTAACCGATGATTTTGAAAAGGCTGAGCGCAAACACTTGGAATGTGTCCGTGAGAAAACTGCAGCAGAATATGAGCTTAGTACAGCACAAGCTGAGCTTAGAACAGCACAAGAAAATGTCATGAAAATGGAGCTTGAAAAAGCACATCGTGAGCAAGGCTTGCAGGTAACAAATGACACAATAAAGTCACTTAGCAATGAAATTAATGCAATTGAGAAAAGAATTGATCAAAACAATACAGATAGCAAAACCCTTAAGGCATCTATAACAAAGCTTGAAAAAGATATAGAAGCTATTAAGGTCAGCATTGAGGAAGCTATAAAAGGCCATCAGCATCTGTCAGCAGAGCGCGAGCGCGTAAACGCTTCACTGGCTGAGCTGCGCAGCGAAATAGCTGCACTTGATGCAGAGAGTGAAACTCTTTCAAAAGCCATAACAGACCTGACGGGTACACGTGAGGAGATGTCAGGCAGCCGCGAGAGACAAATAGAAGCAATATCAGGACTAAAAGAGAGAATTAGTGCCATACTTGCCGAGATATCTGAAAAAGAACACAGCGCACTGACAGCAGGCTCTGATATAGAAAACCATAAAAAACGTTTATCAAAAATATACGGAAGAAAACAGGAAATTGAAGCAAAACGCAACAGCATCAATTCATCAAATAAGGATGTTGCAAATGAAGTAAATGAAAAGCAACGTAAGGTATCAAACCTTGAAATTAAAAAACAAGCCATTTTAAATGAAGAGGAGCTTATTATAGATAAGCTTTGGATAACATATGAGCTGTCCCGAAGTGCTGCTGCTAAGCATGGCACACCAATTGACAGCCCAACGGCTGCAAAAAAGCGGCTTAATACCATAAAACGTGAGATAAATGAACTCGGAACACCAAATCTCGGAGCAATTAAAGAGTATGAACGTGTGAGCGAACGTTATGAATTTTATACCACTCAAAGAGACGATGTAGAAAAGGCAAAAAATGAGCTTCTCGGTATCATTGAAGAAATCACATCACACATGAAAACTATTTTTATAAGAGAGTTTACTCTTATAAACGAAAGCTTTGAAAGAACATTCAAAGAGCTTTTTGGCGGAGGAAAAGCATCACTCATATTAGAAGACCCCGATGATGTTTTAAGCTGTGGAATAGAAATTGAAGTTCAACCACCGGGCAAATCTCTAAAAACTATTACCTTGCTTTCAGGTGGTGAAAAAGCATTTGTTGCAATTGCTATCTACTTTGCAATACTATCTGTCAGACCTCCTCCTTTTGTTGTAATGGACGAGATTGATGCAGCACTTGACGATGCAAACGTAATTAGGTTTGCCGATTACATGCGTTTTATGTCAAACAACACACAAATGATAGTTATTTCACATAAACGCGGCACAATGGAAGAGGCTGATGTGCTTTATGGCATAACAATGCAAGAGCTGGGAGTATCAAACATCTTGTGTATTGACCTTGATGAAGCGGAAAAACACATGAAAAGCAAGGTTAATGCGTGATGGACTTATTTAACAGATTAAAGCAGGGTCTTTCAAAAACATCACGTCAGATTAGTGCAGTGCTTACCTCTTTTACAGGGGCAAGTGCTGCTTTTTATGATTCACTCGAAGAGACACTCATAATGGCAGATATTGGTGCCGGCAAAGCAATTACTATAGTTGACAACCTGAGGCAAACAGTTATCCGTGAGGGGCTCAAAGGGCCTGAAGAAATAAAATCAGCTCTTGCGGATGAGCTGATAGGCACTCTGCAGCAAGATGATACCGCACTGAGGCTTCATACAAAGCCTTCTGTAATTCTTGTTATAGGTGTAAACGGGGTAGGCAAGACCACTACTATCGGCAAGCTAGCTTCTAAGCTGACAGGGCAAGGTAAAAGTGTACTCTTATGTGCCGGGGATACTTTTCGCGCAGCTGCAGGTGAGCAGCTTGCACTATGGGCACAGCGCTCCGGTGCTGATATAGTCCGCCGCCCGGAAGGCTGCGACCCTGCATCTGTAGTTTTTGATGCTATAAACGCAGCAAAAGCACGCGAGAGTGACATAATCATATGTGATACCGCCGGCCGTCTTCATAATAAATCCAATCTTATGAATGAACTTTCTAAGATTGAGCGCATTATAAACCGCGAGCTTCCTGATGCAGACAAGGAAACCTTACTTGTCCTTGATGCAACAACAGGCCAAAACGGTCTTGTGCAAGCACAGGCATTTAAAGAAGCCACAGGTATAACAGGAATTGTTCTTACAAAGCTGGACGGCACTGCAAAGGGTGGAATAGTATATTCTATAGCAGACGAGCTTATGGTCCCTGTAAAGCTCATTGGAATAGGCGAAAAGCAAGATGATTTAATTGATTTTGATCCGAAGGCTTTTGCCGATGCGATTTTGTCTTAGTTTATATGAAAGATATGAGAAACTACGTACTGGCAACTGCCAATCCCGGAAAAATAAAAGAAATGCAAAAAATACTCAGTGATCTTAGCATTAATATTCTAACACGTGAAGATTTAGCAATTACCTTTGATATCGAGGAAACGGGTACAACCTTTTTAGAAAACGCAACAATAAAAGCAAAAGCCATATGCGCTGCTTCGGGTCTGCCATCAATAGCTGATGACTCGGGGCTTGTTATTGATGCGCTTGGCGGAAGACCGGGTCTTTTTTCAAGCTCATATGGAGATGAAAAGTTTACAAGCAGTGAGCGCAATTTGTTTTTACTCTCCGAAATGAAAAACATGGAACAAAGGTCTGCAAAATTCGTCTGTACTATTGTATGCGCTTTTCCGGAGGGTGAAATAATATCTGCTACAGGTGAGTGTTTTGGCACGATACTAAAAGAGCCAATAGGCACAGGGGGCTTTGGATATGACCCTGTGTTTCTCCCGTCAGGTTTCGATAAATCAATGGCAGAGCTTTCTGCTGATGAGAAAAATAAAATATCTCACAGAGCAAGTGCGCTTTTTAAGTTTGTTAAGATACTCAAGGATTATAACTCGGAGAAAAGCTTATGAAAATAGGGATATTCGGAGGAGCCTTTAACCCTCCTCATGCAGGTCATGTAGAGGCAGCAAAAAAAGCAGCAGATCAAAATAATCTTGACCTTCTGATAGTAATTCCGACAGGAGTATCTCCTCATAAGTCTATGCCGCACGGAACTCCACCTGCCGAGATGCGTTTGCAGATGACAGAAAATGCTTTTTCCGGTCTTAAAAACACAATAGTTTCTGATATGGAGGTTTTTAGCAAGGAGTGTAATTACACAATTGATACTGTGGAATCAATCCATAAAAAGTATCCCGGAGCAGAGATATTTCTGCTTGTCGGAACCGATATGTATCAGTCGCTTGACACCTGGAAAAGCAGCGACCGCCTTTTAAATATAGTCAAACCAATTCTGCTGCCACGTGATTTGCTACCGGTATCATCATCAATAATCCGTGAGCTTTTACCAAAGCGCAAGCTACCTGAACATCTTACACAAGAAAATTATTCGTTTATTATTAAAAATAGACTTTATGATGCAAAACCTGATTGGAGCTGGCTTCAAAGCAAAGCATATTCAATGCTCGAAGAGAAAAGAATCCCGCACGTAAAAGGCTGTGAAGAAGCAGCAATAAAGCTTGCGATACATTGGGGCGCTGATGTAAACGATGCGCGTGAGGCGGCAATACTGCATGATATTACCAAGAAGCTTGATTTTGATGAGAATATGTGTATAATAGTCAAGTATTCTCAGCAAACTGAGAATACTTTGCACGGCATATTTAGCTGTAACTACAGTATAGAAGAAGCAAAGTTACTGCATAGTTTAACAGGAGCAATTTTAGCAAAAACAATTTTTGGTGTGTCTGATGCCGTAGCTAATGCAATAAAATTACATACAACCGGCTGTGCAAATATGACTATACTTGACAAGATTATTTATGTGGCTGATTATATTGAGGCTACAAGAGACTTTCCGGGTGTAGATGATATGAGATTGTGTTCATTTAAAAACATTGATAGTGCCATGATAATGGGCCTTAAAATGGTAGTCGATGATCTTATCTCAAGAGGCATAACACCAAACAAATCAACATATCAAGCACTTGACAGTTTAGGAGCATAAACAAATGAAATTAATAGGAACCCGTCGCAAAAGCAAGCATTCAGGTACTGAAAAAAGCAATATAAATGACACAAGCAATAAAAGTAAAAACAGAAAAGTAAAAGCTTCAAGAAAAAAGAAAATTATCATATCAATTGTAGTTATACTCGCAACACTACTATTTATTCTTGCAAGCTTATTTGCTATTGTCCGTTGGGAAATTCAACCGTTTTTAGACTGGTTTTTCCCGCTCCCCGGAGACGGACAGCTTGGTACCTTCAGGACACCATATGTTCCTGAAAACCCGGTTGACCCCAATAATCCCATCATTCCACGAACACCCGATCCGAGATATCATGATGAAGACGGGGAGCCGTTGCCTCTTGATAAAATACGTAACATGAACATTTATACATTTATGTGTTTTGGTATAGATGAGGACGGAAACACAGACGTAATAATGGTTGGTGCTTTTAATACAGAGGATTATACTATTAATATTGTCAGTATACCGCGTGACACTATGATGAATTCTCCGTGGGAGACACGGTACTATGAGAAAAAAGCAAACTTTATTCAACCGAGAATGAGGCGGGATAATCCAAATACAACAGAGGGTTATGCGCAGGCTATGGAAGACGCACTCGATCATTTTGAGCAAATTTTCGGTTTTAACATTGACTTCTGGTTTACTGTAAATATGAGAGGCTTTGTCGCTCTTGTTGATTCAATCGGCGGTGTCACCTTTAATGTGCCTTTCACTTTTGACTGGACAGACTCAAGTGACAATACTTTTACCGTGACAGCCGGTAATCAGCGACTAAGCGGAAGAGAGGCTTTAGCTGTATTGCGTCAAAGATATAATCCTTCGGGAGCATCTCTTGGCGACCCATGGAGAATCGGAAATCAACAAAGATTCTTAAAATCTGCGGCGACACAGATTTTGTCCAGCGGCAATATTGATATACCAAAGCTTGCCGGAATTTTTATTAATAATGCCAGAACAGATATTCAGCTTGATAACTTAATCAGACTCGGAAGAGAGTTCGTTAAAGTAGATGGCAGTAATATCAACTTTGAAACATTACCCGGAGAGTTTATTTTCAGATATGAGTATATGGCAATAAATGTAGAAGAGTGGCTTGATATTATCAACAGTAAGTTAAATCCGTTTAACTTTGACATAGAAGTCACTGATGTCAGCATATTAACAATTGATGAAGACAGAAACCTGTATGTTACAGATGGCAACTTCCAGGGAAGTCCCGATTGGCTTCCGAACAACTGGCGGCCATAATATCATAAAAGTTTGAGAGGATAACTGATGCTCACTGCAATTGAAATAGCAAAGCTTGCTGTAAAAGCCCTTGACGATAAAAAAGCACAGGATCTTAAGCTTCTTAGGACAACCGATGTTACGATTTTGGCAGATTACTTTGTTATTTGCACGGCAGGTTCTGTAACTCATGTAAAAACTCTGGCAGATGAGCTTGAAGCTGTGATTAAAGGTGAGGGAGAGTCTCCGCTCAGAAGAGAGGGTGGTAGAACAGGGGACTGGTTGTTAGTTGATTACGGTCCTGTGGTTGTTCACATTTTTATGAAAGAAGCACGTGAGTTTTACACATTGGAACGGCTGTGGAGTGATGCGGAGGATATTGATATAAATTCGCTTCAGTGAAGGAAAACATTATGAATTACGATTTTAAAAACATTGAAAATAAATGGCAGGGTAGGTGGGAGGCTGAAAAGCCTTTCGCTGCGTTAACAGGTGATTGCAAACCAAAGTACTATGTTTTGGTTGAATTTCCATATCCTTCGGGAGAGGGGCTTCATATAGGGCATCCGCGCCCTTACACAGCAATGGACATTGTCTCCAGAAAAAAACGTATGCAAGGCTATAATGTACTTTTTCCCATTGGCTTTGATGCATTCGGCCTGCCGACTGAAAATTATGCAATCTTAAACAAGATTCACCCGTCGGTTGTTACAAAAAACAATATTAAAAAATTTACGGCTCAGCTCAAAATGCTCGGTTACAGTTTTGATTGGGACAGATGTGTCGATACTACCGACCCGCAGTACTATAAATGGACACAGTGGATTTTCCTCAAGCTATTTGAGCATGACCTTGCATATAAGGCTCTAATTCCAGTTAACTGGTGCACATCTTGCAAGTGTGTTCTTGCTAACGAGGAGGTTGTTGAGGGAGTTTGTGAACGCTGCAGCTCGGATGTTACCAGACGTGAGAAAAGTCAGTGGATGCTTCGTATTACAAAGTATGCCGAGGCTCTTAATGACGATTTGGATACGGTAGATTTTGTCGAAAGAGTTAAGGTTCAGCAAAGAAACTGGATAGGCCGCTCTGTCGGCGCCGAGGTTGAGTTTAAAACTACACAAGGCGATATTATTCGAGTTTTTACAACACGTCCCGATACCTTGTACGGGGCTACATACATGGTAATTTCTCCGGAGCATAACCTGCTTGATAAATGGGATGCCGATAATAAGGATGAAATAAAAGCATATCAGCTGGCAGCATCAAAGAAGTCCGATTTTGAGCGAACAGAGCTTGTAAAGGAAAAAACAGGTGTTGAAATAAAAGGCATAAAAGCTGTAAACCCTGTAACAAATGAAGAAATACCGATTTTTATATCAGACTATGTTCTGGCAACATACGGAACCGGTGCTATAATGGCTGTGCCCGGACACGATACCCGTGACTGGGAGTTTGCAACAAAATACAACCTTCCTATAATTGAAGTTGTTTCCGGTGGTGATATCAGCAAAGAAGCTTATGTTGACTGTGACACAGGCACTATGGTTAATTCCGGAATACTAAACGGACTCAGTGTAGAAGAAGGGAAGGCAAAAATCACTAAATGGCTTACCGAGCAAGGTTTAGGTGAAGAAAAGGTAAACTTTAAGCTTCGCGACTGGGTGTTTTCACGTCAGAAGTATTGGGGTGAGCCGATTCCTATTGTTATTTGTGAGAAATGCGGTTTTGTTCCGCTGCCTGAAAGTGAGCTTCCCCTTGTATTGCCTGAGGTCGAAAACTATCAAACAACAGACACCGGAGAGAGCCCGCTGGCAGCAATGACCGAGTGGATAGAAACAGCATGTCCGAAATGCGGCAGCGCAGCAAAAAGAGAGACAGATACAATGCCAAACTGGGCAGGTTCGAGCTGGTACTTTCTTCGTTATGCAGACCCTGATAATAATATGGAGCTTGCATCTAAGGAAGCTTTGGATTACTGGACTCCTGTCGATTGGTACAACGGCGGTATGGAACACACAACTCTCCATCTGTTATATTCACGTTTCTGGCATAAGTTTTTATATAACATAGGGGTTGTGCCAACCTGTGAGCCATATATGAAGCGTACAAGTCACGGTTTTATACTCGGTGAGGATGGTCAGAAAATGAGCAAATCCCGTGGTAATGTTATTAATCCTGATGACATCGTAGGAGATTATGGCGCAGACACAACACGTTTATATATAATGTTTATAGGTGACTTTGAGAAGACAGCACCATGGTCGCAAAGCGCTGTAAAAGGATGTAAGAGATTCCTTGATAGAGTTTGGAACCTGGCAGAATCAAAGATTGAAGATGACGCAAGCTTAATTGCCGACTTGTCGGATAAGCACGAGGTAACAATTCATAAAACCATAAAGAAGGTCGGATATGATATTGAGAATCTAAAGTTTAACACTGCTATTGCATCATTGATGTCGCTTGTTAATGATTTTCATACAAGTACTCCAAACAAAGCTGAGATTAAGCTTCTTTTGACAATGTTATCACCATTTGCTCCGCATATATCAGAAGAACTCTGGGAAATTCAAGGCTTTGAAGGACGCGCAGCGCAGCAAAGCTGGCCTGAATATGACGAGTCAAAAACGAGGGATTCCAGTATTACTTTTGCTGTTCAGATTATGGGTAAGCTGAGAGGAACGATTTTAAT
>Ga0123356_10006622_pt1 | contig 11674 bp, 10 predicted proteins | sample TergutEmb28metaG_2_FD_92546 | JGI IMG/M metagenome (GOLD analysis project Ga0123356, IMG submission 92546) | Embiratermes neotenicus P3 segment gut microbial communities from Petit-Saut dam, French Guiana - Emb289 P3 | ecosystem: Host-associated > Arthropoda: Insects > Digestive system > Gut ... | reverse complement strand
GTGGCCGTGCCCGATCTTTCTTCTTATCCCCCCCTGTGGCAGTCCACCATTGCCGCCATGGGGCAAAAGGTTGCCCAATACGATTGCGACGGCGCCTTGGCCCTGCTCCAAACCCTGGAATGGGCCCACGCGCCAGAAGACGGCCCCTGGCTGGCGGCAGTTCGCCGCGCGCTAGAGGCCTTTGATTATGACACGCTCTCCCGCCTATTGCAGGCGCTGCCCAAAGAAGCGTAAAGCAAATGGCAACCCATCATCATTTTTTGCTGCCCACAAGGTCCGGCAAAAATTCCCATAATGGATTCCTGTCATTTGCGCATAATGAAAAACAGAAAACACCGCTGAAAGGGAGATGCGCATGGGCATCATTACGTGGCTAATCTTTGGCGCTCTGGTAGGTTGGGTTGCAAGCATCATCATGAAACGGAATTCGGAAATGGGCTCCATCGCAAACATTGTTGTGGGCGTAATCGGCGCGGCTTTGGGCGGCTGGATCGCTTCGTTGCTGGGCATCGGCACGGTCACGGGCTTTAACTTTTATAGCCTGCTGATTGCCCTTGTTGGCGCGTGCGTGCTGCTGCTGGTGATTGGGCTTGTGCAAAAGGCGACCAAAACAGAAAAGCATTGATCTTTTGACAGGGCGGCCTTAGCCCGTCATTGCGAGCAAAACGAAGCAATCCAGTCGCTTTCCTGAATTGCTTCGTTTTGCTCGCAATGACGGGCCAGATTTTTTTCACATATCGCGCAGATAGCCATACGATATATCGAGTGGATAGCCGAAAGGCAACACGCTCACACATTCAAAAACAAAGGAGATACTCAAATGAAATTCGATCTAGCCGAAAAACTGCGTTGCCTGTTGGACCAACCCGTCCGGATCTACACCGACGACGAACGCGTGATCACCGGCATGGTGGTCGGCGTCAACGGTGATTTTGTGCGCATCCATGAAAACTGCGGCGACATCTACCTGGTAGCCATTTGCCACATCACCTCCATCGAGGAGCCGCACATGAAACTGCTTAGAAAGTGCTGCAAAAAAAACCCCTGCCGCGATGCGGAGTATGAAGAGGAGTTTGACGAGGACGAAGGCTGCAAAAAGTGCAGGGATCGTTATTGACACACACCGCAACACGTAGTACAAAAGAAAAACAGGGTCAAGAGGAGCTGCCGCGTTTTGCGGCGGCTCTTTTTTCGCTATCGGGATAACACGGGACGCAAAAACCTTGCCGTATGGCTTTGCTCACAGGCACATAATTCTTCCGGCGTACCGGCAGCCACCAAGTTCCCGCCCCGGTCGCCACCCTCGGGCCCCAGGTCGATCAGGTGGTCGGCGGTTTTAATCACATCCAGGTTGTGCTCGATGATCACCACGGAATTTCCTGCCTCTACCAGCCGTTGCAGCACCTGCACCAGCCGATGGGTATCGGCCATGTGCAGTCCGGTTGTAGGCTCGTCCAGCACGTACATGGTGCGGCCCGTGGACGCCCGGGACAACTCGGAAGACAGCTTGATGCGCTGGGCCTCGCCGCCGGACAGGGTGGTGCTGGGCTGCCCCAGCTTGATGTACCCCAGGCCTACATCAAACAGAGTTTGCACCTTACGAAGTATTTTGGGATGGTTCTCAAAATAAGCCAGGGCGTCTTCCACCGTCATATCCAATACGTCAAAAATGTTTTTGCCCTTGTAGCGCACTTCCAGCGTTTCCCGGTTGTAGCGCCTGCCCTTGCACACCTCGCAGGGCACGTAAATATCGGGCAAAAAGTGCATCTCGATCTTGATGATGCCATCGCCGGAGCAGGCCTCGCAGCGCCCGCCCTTTACATTAAAAGAAAAACGATTTTCTTTATAGCCCCGCTCTTTGGCATCGGGGGTTTGGGCAAATACCTTGCGGATCAGGTCAAATAGGCCTGTATAGGTAGCCGGGTTGGAGCGCGGCGTACGGCCGATGGGCGACTGATCGATGTTGATCACCTTGTCCAGCCGGTCGATGCCCTTCATGGCATCGTGAGCGCCGGGGCGGGTTTTGGCGCGGTTCAGGTCCCGGGCCAGGGTTTTGTACACCACCTCGTTGATCAGCGAGGATTTGCCGCTGCCCGACACGCCGGTCACCACACACATCACACCCAGGGGGATATCCACGTTGATATCTTTTAGATTGTTTTCTCTTGCGCCCTGTATTTGCAGCTTGCCGGTGGCGGTTTTTCTTTTTTGGGGGATGGGGATGGATTTGGCGCCGCTAAGATACTGGCCGGTGAGGGAGGCGGGATTGGCCTTGATCTCGTCCACCGAACCTTGGGCCACCAGCTTTCCGCCGTGTATACCCGCGCCGGGCCCGATGTCAATGATCTGATCGGCGGCGTACATGGTGTCTTCGTCGTGCTCCACCACGATCAGGGTATTGCCCAGGTCGCGCAGGTGTTTGAGGGTGGTGAGCAGGCGCTCGTTGTCCCGCTGGTGCAGGCCGATGGAAGGTTCATCCAATATGTAGAGCACACCCACCAGGCTGCTGCCGATTTGGGTGGCCAAGCGGATGCGCTGGGCCTCCCCGCCGGACAGGGTGGCCGCAGCCCGTGCCAGGGACAGATAATCCAGCCCCACATCGGCCAGAAAACCCAACCGGGCATGAATTTCTTTGAGGATTTGGCGGGCGATCATGTGCTCCTTGGGGGTGAGGGTTAGGCCGTCAAAAAAGGCCTTGGCCTCCAGCACCGCCAGGGTGGATATATGGGCGATGGAAGCTCCGCCCACCGTAACGCACAGGGACTCGGGCTTAAGCCGCTGGCCTTTGCAGGTTTCACAGGGTGTCTCGGCCATGTAGGCCTCGTACTGCTCCTTCATACCCTCGCTGCTGGTCTCCCGATAGCGGCGCTCCAGGGAAGGGATGATCCCCTCAAAGGGCGCGGAAAAGCTGCCGCTGCCGTGCTGCCGCTCGTACTGGATGGTCACCTTCTCGCCGCCGGTGCCATAGAGCACGACATCCAGGTGTTTCTTGGGCAACTCCCGCAACGGGGTATCCAGCGAAAAACCATAGTGTTTGGCCAGCGCGCCAAAGAACATATTGGCCATGGACGAAGGATCGGCGGTGCGCCAGGCCACGGCCTGGATGGCATCCTGATTGAGGGAAAGGTTCCAGTTGGGGATGATGAGAGCCGGGTCGATCTTCAGCAATGTGCCCAGGCCGCTGCAAGCCGGGCAGGCACCAAAGGGGCTGTTAAACGAAAACATACGGGGGGTCAATTCCTCTATGCTTACGCCGCAATCGGCGCATGCGTAGTTCTGGGAAAACAGCATCTCGCCTGCGGCATCGCCATCTACGCTAGCATCGATCAGCGCCAGCCCACCGGATAACTTCAGGGCGGTCTCCAGGGAGTCGGTGAGCCGCTTATGCATGTCGGCCCTTACGATCAGGCGATCGACTACCACCTCGATGGTATGTTTCTTCTGCTTGTTGAGGGCAGGCGCCTCGCCCAGATCGTACACCTCGCCGTCTACCCTGGCGCGCACATAGCCCTGCTTTTGCAAATCCTCCATCAGTTTAACGTACTCGCCCTTGCGCTCCCGGATCACGGGGGCCATCACCTGGATGCGGGCGCCCTCGGGCAGGGCGGTGACCTGATCCACCATTTGATCCACGGTTTGCTGGCGGATCACCTTGCCGCACACCGGGCAGTGGGGGATGCCGATGCGGGCGTAGAGCAGGCGCAGGTAGTCGTGTATTTCGGTGACGGTGCCCACGGTGGAGCGAGGGTTGCGGCTGGTGCTTTTTTGATCGATGGAGATGGCTGGCGAAAGGCCGTCGATGTAATCCACATCCGGCTTCTCCATTTGGCCCAGGAATTGGCGGGCGTAGGCAGAAAGCGATTCCACGTACCGCCGCTGGCCCTCTGCGTACAGGGTGTCAAAGGCCAGCGAGGATTTGCCGCTGCCCGAAAGGCCGGTGAGTACCACCAGCTTGTCCCGGGGGATTTCCAAATCGATGTTTTTGAGGTTGTGCTCCCGGGCGCCCTTGATGTAGATTTTGTCCTTCACGATGGGTGGTCTCCTTTAATTATCTTTCATACATATTGAATGTGATGTCGCGTGCCAGCACCTCCAGAATCCGATTCTCGGGCCCGGTGCAAAGTATCCCCACAGCGTACCGGCCATCGCTGCATAGATCAAGTTCCTCCCATCCCCAATCAAAACCCGCCACATCGTCCAGCCGGACGATTTCGTAATCATGAAAGGTGATGCTACGCACGCGGTTCAAATTGCACTTCTTGCCCAGGAGCAGGGTGAGCGTGCCTTCCATTTGCCGGAACTCTTTGATTTTTACATCGTGCAGCGACAAGCTTTTTGCAATGTGCTCCGGAAAACGCTGCTTGATGGTGTCCCAATGTTCGTGATATGCTTGAAACACGTTCTCAACGTATCGCTTATTTTCCTCACAGAAAACACAGAGCGAATCAATGACCTTCTGCGTCGCTACACCCAGCGCCAACACACGAAGATCGGCGATTTGTTCAAGCAGGGCGGCCGGCAGCAGACGCCGGTAATACTCCTGATTGTACTCCAAGCGCCTACGCACCTTTTCCTCTATCTCCGCCTCGTTTATAGGGGGCTTGGGGAAGGCATCTTCTGCCCGCGCATCCTCCAGCTTTGTGCGGCATTCTTCCCCGGTCATGAGGCCCATCGACACACACCCTTCAAAATGCTTTTTGAGTAAATCAAATATAGAAAGCTCTCTCATTCTTTTTCGTAAATCAATCTGCTCAGACAATACATGGGCATAAGCTTCCTGAAAAAACGCTTCGCTAAATACGGCGGCGCGTTCATCAGGCTGAAACCCCAAATGAAGACTGGTGCTTTGCATGCATTGATACCATTCAGGCGTGTAGTATCGCATCTTTTCTCCCTCAAATGAAACGTGCTAGCTGGAAACTGATCCGCTAAGAGTATATCACAGATTGAGCGAAAATGGAACATATGTTCGAGGGAATTGGCAAAAAAAGAAGAGCTGCTTAATATAGGCATTGTACCGCGGATAAACTGACGAAGTGTGTCATATTGCGGAAAAATCTTGCTTGTAACGTTACGTTCTTTCCGAGCTTTTCCCCTCCATTCTGCAAGGAAAGGAGGTGGGGCCTATGTCTGTTACGCTGCTGATATCGATTGTGCTCGCGGTTGTGATTCTATTGCATCTGCTGCATGCCATCGAAGCTGAAGTGAAAAAATCCGCTCGTGACGACGATCAGACCGATCACAAGCGGTAACCGCTTAGGCTTTAAGTAACGAAAAGCCTCTGCCCTGTTAGTTTAGCATATTAGGCCCGCGCTCGTCAATTGGGGGTGTGGGTTTTTGTTTGGAGGAAATTTCTAATGCGTATGCGTTTTGTTTGATTTCGGCAATTTTTCGGCAATCTATCGATAAAGCATCACATTCTTGCCGAAAATATGGGGGAAAAGTAAATGTATCTTAACATTCTTCTCTTGATAAGCCCTTCAAGAAGTGTTAAGATAAGGAAGAGACCCAACGTGTCCGTCCAAAGAAGCGTTGAGCCTCTGTCATGTTTCGGTACACCAGGCAAAGATTTCGCCTTAGGTGAGGGTTTTGTCCTACCTGGATGTACCCCACAAACGTAATATAGCACACATTGAGCGAAAACACAAGGGGAACACACTATATATTGTGGTAAGAAGAGAGAAGAGGGGGCAAATGCTGTGGTTTTTGTACTGGACCGTATACTAGAAGAGCGCGGCTTAAGCGTTGCAGACCTATCTCGCATGACCGGCATGGGGCGAAGCACAATCGATGACATACGAAGGCGCCAGGGTGGGCGAAGAGAAAATATGGATCGGATTGCGGATGCGTTGGGGCTGCGTTATGAAGATTTGTTTGAGGCGAAACCGCCCAACAAGAATGAAAAAAGCGAAGCAGCGGCTGATCCTCCTCCATTCACAAGTGCCCCAGCAAGCAGGCTCCTTCAAAACCTACAGCTTGAATCCGATGAAGCCCTCCGCGAAGACTTACACTGGCTCAAAGAAAACCTTACCAATACTGATCCCTTGGACTCTCTCAGAACCGCTGATTCCCTTTTCGCACAGAACGACTTCGAAAATGCCGTCCAATACTATAAAGGAGCGTTGCTCGACGCATGGATGATACCGCCAGCACAACTTGAGAGGCCAGTAAAAAACTTCCTAATTACGGCTGAAAAAGGGTTTTCTTCACAAAGTGCAGTGACTGCTATCTATACTCATCTTAAAAAAAACCTCAATCCTCAACTATTTTATCTGTTTGGATGCTACTTTGCTGGCGATCACATCGACGACAAATCTCACAATGAAACATCTGTACCACAACAAGCACGCGATAGGAGATTGGCAGCAGAAGCTATTTCGCTTTGCAGAGAGATGCTTGAGAAAACGGTGCCGGGGCCTAGTAACACCAGCGTATTATAGCCAAATGACACTAGCAGTACGATGTGATCTGTGCATGCCCGTGCTGCCCTATGCAGAAGGGAGGACCGTATGTTTTCGACTGAGGTACATCTACTACGAAAGCTTCGTGAGGAATATGAATCCAGGCTACTCCTGGAATCAAATTCTTCCAGAGCATCGGCTCTCAGACGTCAGATCAGGAGAACCAATGACGACATCTTACGGCTCACGATGGAACATCCAGAACAGACTTCAAAAAAAGCACCTCCCACAACGCTGACTCAAGTGCTTATAGGCCTGCTAATTGCAATCATAGGCACAGCTTTCGGGGGGTGGCTTCTTCACTTATTAATTATCCAGTAAGGTTTATGCAAGCAAATAAGGTGCTTCTATCGTTCTCCATATAGCATTGATGACGCATGAAAAGGACGACCAACTTAACAAGAGGGGTTCCTCATGCAAAGTTTTGTTTTTATCGCAGTGTCAATTTCTACGCCTTCCGAATGGGTATACTGGGCTTTTATCATATTATTGATTCCCGTTGCCGTGAGCATAGCATATCTCCTCTTTTCAATGGGAGACGCTATCAGGCACCACGGGCATGTAAAAAATGAGCAAAATAAAAGAGAGCACGAGATTAAAAAAATGTATGCAAGTGTGGGCCTTCTGTATACGACGTGTTCAGAAGAGAAAGAAGCCTCTTCTTTTTTGAGTTATTTAATTAAAAAGCTGCTACGCTAAACTCATCATCTGTAATATTCATCCTTGTTTGCTGTATGATTATTGTGATAACAACCTTGGTCATCTCCTCTCATATCAATGCCTCGGCTTCTTCAACCGCCGCCTTTTCCCCTGCTCCGGCACAACCTCAACCGGCCCATCCCCCCGCAACGTAAACAGCCGGTCGCGCAGCTTGGCCGCCAGCTCGAAGTCTAAATTGGCGGCGGCTTGCAGCATCTGATCCTCCACCCGGTCGATGAGCATAGCCAGCTCCTCGGCGTTTAGGGTGGCTTCAGGACGGCTCCCACCCCACTCCGGTGCCTGGGTGATGCTCATCAGATCGCGCACCGCCTTCTGCACCGAGGTAGGCGTGATGCCGTGGGCCTCATTATAGGCCATTTGCAGCGCCCGACGGCGGTTGGTCTCGGCGATGGCGCGCATCATGCTATTGGTGACTGCATCTGCGTACATGATCACCCTACCCTCCACGTTGCGGGCCGCCCGGCCGATGGTCTGCACAAGGGAGACCTCACTGCGCAAAAAACCTTCTTTATCAGCATCCAGTATGGCCACCAGGGCTACCTCGGGCAGGTCGAGGCCCTCCCGCAGCAGGTTGATGCCCACCAGCACATCGAAATTGCCCAGGCGCAGGTCGCGTAATATCTGGGTGCGCTCGATGGTCTGTATGTCCGAGTGCAGGTATTTGACCCGCACATCCATTTCTTTTAGGTAATCGGTGAGGCTCTCGGCCATCTTTTTGGTGAGGGTGGTCACCAGCACACGAAAGCCTTTGGCCACGGTGGCCCGTATCTCACCCAGCAGATCGTCCACCTGATGCCGGGCCGGCCGCAGCGCAATCTCGGGATCCACCAAACCCGTGGGTCGGATGATCTGCTCCACGACTTGCTTGGCCAACTCCAGCTCGTACGCCGCCGGGGTGGCGCTCACATGCACCGCCTGGTTCACCCGCTCCTCAAACTCCGGAAACTGCAGCGGCCGGTTGTCAAAGGCCGAGGGCAGTCGGAAGCCGTATTCCACCAGCGCGGTTTTGCGGGCACGGTCGCCATTGTACATAGCGCGTACCTGGGGCACGGTGACATGGGATTCGTCGATGAACATCAGAAAATCCTTGGGGAAATAGTCCAGCAGCGTAAAGGGCGCCTCGCCGGGCTGGCGGCCATCAAAATAGCGCGAGTAATTCTCGATGCCCGTACAGTAGCCGATCTCCCGGAGCATCTCAATGTCGTAATTGGTGCGCTGGAGCAGGCGTTGCGCTTCCAATAGGCGATCGCCCTCACGCAGCTCCTCTACCCGCTCGTCCCGGTCGCGCTCGATTTGCCCAATGGCGGCCTCAATGCTCTCCCGGGAGTTGGCGTAGTGGGTGGCCGGAAACACCATGGCATGGGTGAGCAGGTTGGCCGTGCGGCCGCTCACCACCTCCACATGGGAGATGCGTTCGATTTCATCACCAAAGAACTCCACCCGTATGGCCAGCTCGTCGCTATTGGCGGGGATGATCTCCACCACGTCGCCCCGCACCCGGAAGCTCCCTCGGGCAAACTCGATGTCATTGCGCTCGTACTGGATGTTGATCAGCCCGCGCAGCAGGGCATCCCGATCCATGCGCATGCCGGGCCGCAACGACACCATTTGATCATAATACTCCTTGGGATCGCCCAGAGCATAGATGCAGGATACCGACGCCACCACGATGGTATCGCGCCGCTCCTGCAAGGCGGCCGTAGCGCTATGCCGCATGCGCTCGATCTCATCGTTGATGGAGGAATCCTTTTCGATATACGTATCCGACGCGGCGATGTAGGCCTCGGGCTGATAATAATCGTAATAACTCACAAAGTACTCCACCGCGCTATCGGGAAAGAACTCCTTGAGCTCACCATGTAGTTGGGCGGCCAGGGTTTTGTTGTGGGCGATCACTAGGGTGGGCCGCTGCACCTTTTCGATCACGCTGGCCATGGTGAATGTTTTGCCCGAGCCGGTGACACCCAGCAGCACCTGGTCGCGCATGCCCTCGAGCACGCCACGGGCCAGGGCATCGATGGCCTGGGGCTGGTCGCCCTGGGGTTTAAAGGGCGATTTGAGCACAAAGCGTCCGTTCATCACGTTTCCTCCTGTAGCCACTTGTATGTAAAGCTGTAGTGATCCTTTTTCCAGCCGTTGCGCTGGTAAAAAACGTGGGCCTGCGTGCGCGGAAAACCACTACAAAGCTCCAGTTGCACACAGCCCGCTTCCCTGGCCTCATCGCAAGCCGCACGCAACAGTTCGCTACCAACGCCCCGGCCCCTCCACGCCTCATCCACGATCAGCTCCCGTATCTCGCCCACCAGGGCGGCGTGGTGCAGGTGCTGATCCATGTGCAGGCTAATAAAGCCGCAAACAACGCCGTTTTCTTCTGCTACAAGGTAGCGGATCATGGGCTGGGCGAGATTGTGGGCGTAGATTTCGGCAAAGGTTGTTTCGGGCAGGGTGTGGTTGCTTAGGGTGCAGAGCAACGCGTACACGGCTTGTAGGTCGTGAGGTTTTGCGGGGCGGATTTGCATGGGTGGGCCTCCTTTTGCTGCCGGATAAAAGTATAGCATAAATGAGCGAGAATGTGAACGTGCGTTCGAGGGGAATTGCAAAAAAGATCGCCGGGAGAATTTTGCCGACGATGCTTGGTAGCCTGCACAGAGGCGTTATTCGGGTGGAAGGAGTGGAGAAATGGCGTTGATTTCAATGCAATATCATTTACACACTTGCCCCTAAAACAAGAACGTACTCAGAGGATGTGCGTAGCAGAACCATAAAGACCCATTATTCCGGCGTGAGTGGCCGAGGTGTCTGCCATTACACCCCCGTACTTGCCTGTTGAAGCCGATACTTTTACCGCAAAATTGAAACCCTCGAAGCGGTACTTGCGGTTTTCATAGATGCATACAACAAATTCGGAGAAGCAAAGCTAAAACACAGAGTCGTCACAAATCACAAGTCGCAAAACCCCTCAAAGCGCGTGCACAAATGTCGCGATTCCCCCTTCTTCGTTCTTTGCTTCCTTGCAAACAATGCGTTGTGGCCTCTCTCTTGGCCACTCCTTTGAAAAGAGTTTTATTGTTTCACTCCTTGTCTGATGCTACACTGACGGATTGGAGTTTTGTGCTTAGTCAGGATTCATTTTTATGATAGAATTCAGACTTCCTAACTTTGTGTGAGGAAGATAGCTGACCTCCAGGATATCTCCTTTGTGGATTTGCTTACGATAGTAGAACTGCAAATGAACAATTTCACCTGTGACAATATCCTGAATTTTGACAGACTTTGTACGGGCATCATTTGTCAGAGCCTGCGTAAGGGCAGGCCCTTTTACCACAGGATAACTCTGATTGATAATATGGGGAAAATCTCTTATGCTCGGGATAATACCGAGGACAATCATGGTAGCTGATACCGCAAGAATCAAAATTTTTGCTAGGATATTCATGCCTTTTTCGTGCTTTTGAGCCCATGCCTGATATGGAGGCGCCGCATTTTCGTGTTTAATCAGCCTTTTTCCCAACAGTATCTGGGCACCGAAAATCGTAATAAATAGAACACAAACAGCAAAGTAAACCCAAAATCTTACTAATATGCCTCTGTCCATGTTCGGCCCCCCTTCAGTTTAGTCATGCGGTAACACAATAACGATTATCATACTGCATGCCAAAAATATCTTGATAAATAATCTTGTTATTATGGATCATCTCAGCGATATCATTTTCGGATACTCCATCGCCGCCCCAGATGATATTATAGAGCTTTTCCCATTCCAAGATGATTAGGTTTTGGACTGGAGTCATCACAATCGTTCCTATACCTTCAGTTAAGAAAATAGCAACACACGATTTAAGTATTGTTTTTCCGCTTATATTTAAGATACTCCCAATATTTCCGCTGTTGAGTCTTCCTAATGTGGTTCTATACACATGCAGGTAGCTGCCTCTTCCAGAGGTTAAACCATCGATTTTGGGTCCAGGAATTTTGCCGGCTGCCCAACCGCAGGCGGCGCCAACACCGGCGCCAATGGCAGTATTAAGAGCAATTTCGCCCCATGAACGGTCATTTTTCCCGGTTGCTTTTTCGAGTCCTTGGCCAACGAAGGTCGACACAGCCCCTGCCGCAGCGCCTCCCGCAACTGGTCCGGCAACCATCGTTACAGCGCCTCCAACCGCGCCCCCAACGCCAGCGCCTACGTAAGTTTCCCAGCTGGAGAAGTTCCATTCGCCAGAAATTGCAGAGACAACGAGGTCGCCGACAAATTGCCCTGCAACGCCTACTACTGCCCCTGCTACTGCCCCTGCTACAATATGCAAAAACATACCATCTTGATCTGTATACCTGAAGGGCATATTCATAACGTAGTTATAGTTGTGCAAACTTGCCGGAACGAAGGTTAGCCCGATTATAGGATCCTTCGAAATAAACCGGCCCTGATCGGGATTATAATACCTTGCCTGGGCAAAATACAGGTCACCGCTTACGGGGGAATACCCGGTAAAACC
>Ga0123356_10006621_pt1 | contig 11675 bp, 12 predicted proteins | sample TergutEmb28metaG_2_FD_92546 | JGI IMG/M metagenome (GOLD analysis project Ga0123356, IMG submission 92546) | Embiratermes neotenicus P3 segment gut microbial communities from Petit-Saut dam, French Guiana - Emb289 P3 | ecosystem: Host-associated > Arthropoda: Insects > Digestive system > Gut ... | reverse complement strand
TTGGCTTTCAATTTTTGTAGTATAAAAACCTCTTCCAAAATCCTTATATTTTCTGCCTTTATTTAGGTCTATTCTTTCAAAATGAGTATATGAACCGTGATATAGAATCATTCCAAAGAACCTCCGTTTCTTTTTAGGATATTATCCATATCTTCTATCACATATATTATATTTTCCAGATGTTCAGTCTCATAGTGTTTATCTAAAAAATCCATTACTCCAAATTTAAGTAATATTGGAAACACAAAATCAGGAGTTAGGTTTTTTGAGATTGCAAAACGGCTTACCGCAAAAGAAAGCCAATAGGCTTTGCTTGCGTCACTGGAATGTTTTTGTATCATGTATTAAATGTACCATAAAAAACAGCGATTTACAAGGTAAAAATGAGCAACCCTAAGCACAATTCCTCATTTCTCATTGTCTTTTGTTATTCCCACGGGTTCATGAGGTTGAGGCCTTCGATGTCTTTAAAATCGTTGGTATTTCTGGTGATAAGAATAAGGTGATGGGTTATAGCCGCTGCGGCAATGAGCGTATCGGCAACCGGCAATGTTCTGCTTGCTCTGGCACAAATTTTTCCCCATTCCATCATTACTTCGGTATCAAACGGAATGATGCGCCCATTAAACCACTCGGGCACCTTCGTATACAGCCAGATAGCCAGTTCGTGTTTCTTTTTTCCGGGCGGCAGTTTTTCCATGCCATAACACAATTCCCCCATACTCAGAGCGCTGGTATATATATCTTCCCCGGGTATATGTTCGATAAAAGCTTTCACTTTTGGATTGCATTGCGGCTTTTGCAGTTCTGATATTATATTGGTATCCAGAAGGTATTTCACCAGACCTCCCGCATTTTTTCCGGCGGCCGCTGCGGCAATGCCAGTTTGAGATCGCGAAGCGGGGAAGCCTGGACAAATGCATACAAGCTTTGCCGCGGGTGTACCAGTTTTTTATATTCCTCGATGGAAAGGATCACCGCCGCTTCTTTCCCCCTGATCGTAATAGTCTGGGGCCTTACCGCAGTCGCCTTAATAACCTCACTGAACATAGCCTTGGCTTCCTGTAACTGCCAGTCTTTTTTTCTGGTTTTAACCAGTGTACTCATACAGAACCCCCTTCAAACTAGTCAGACTAGTCATATTAAATATAAGCTGTTTTATCATGAGAGTCAAGTGTATTTTTCCTCATTCCTCTTTCCTCATTCCTCATTTTTCTCTATACTTATTCCATGTTTAACAGTATTCAGGGTGTGGTGAGCGGGAAGAGCGCTGAGGCGGCGTTTCTTCTTACCGGCGGGCTGGAATGGGAAATTGCCATGCCGGCCACCGATATTGAAACGTTGCCTGCAGGCGGGGAAAGCCGGGTTTTTACCTGGTTGTACCACCGCGAAGATCAAATGCGGCTCTTTGGCTTTGCCGATGAGACCCGGCGTAATACTTTTTTGGAATTGCTCAAAGTCGAAGGCATTGGCCCCAAGGGGGCGTTGAAAATAATGGGCGGTATTGGCCAGCAGGAACTGGAACGTGCGCTGGAAGCCGGAGACCTCACACGGCTGGAGGCGGTTCCCGGCCTGGGAAAAAAGACCGCTCAAAAAATGCTGCTTGCGCTGAAAGGAAAGTTAATACAAACGCCTGCCGCTTCTCCGGTCGTTTCACAATACGGCGATCTTGTTGAGGCGCTGGCGGAAATGGGCTACGAAAAACGAGCCGCGGCCGAGGCTATTGCCCGTGCAGAAGCAAATCTGCCATCCGGCCTTGATTCGGCTGAAAAGGAAAAATTATTGTTCAAAAATGCGATTGTGCAATTAACCATGAGTAATTAATAAGGGATTTTTGCAATGAAGAAAAAAAGTGAACATGCGGGCATTGTCCACCCTGAGCAAATCCCCGGCGAGGATGAGCGGGATGTGCGTTTGCGTCCCCGGCGCCTGACAGAATTTTTGGGACAGCAGGTTATGAAAGAAAACCTCTCGGTATTTATTACGGCAGCAAAAGAACGCGGAGAAAGTCTTGATCACCTTTTTTTGATAGGCCCGCCGGGACTGGGCAAGACCACGCTGGCACAGGTGGTGGCCAATGAACTGGAAAGCGGTTTTGTGCAAACGTCGGCCCCGGCAATGGATAAACCCAAAGACCTTGTTGGGCTGCTGACCAATCTGAAAAAAAATGATGTTTTTTTTATCGATGAAATTCACCGGCTTAAACCCGCCATCGAAGAATTATTATACATCGCAATGGAAGATTATGAGCTTGACTGGATTGTGGGGCAGGGGCCCATGGCGCGGACTCTGCGAATACCGATTCAACCGTTTACGTTGGTTGGGGCTACTACCAAGGCGGGCATTGTTTCAAGCCCGCTGATCAGCCGTTTTGGCATTACCTGCCGTTTTTCATTTTATGAACAGGCTGATATGGAAGCCATTGTCCGCCGCTCCGCCGGATTGCTCAATGTAACCATTGATGCCGATGCCGCAGCGCTGCTGGCAAAGTCGTCACGGGGAACGCCGCGGGTGGTAAATCGCCTGTTGCGCCGTATGCGGGATTTTGCCCAGGTTTTGAACGAGCAATCAATCACCTTGCCGGTTGTGCGCGACAGTCTTGCACGGCTTGAAATTGACACCCTGGGTCTGGAAAAACAGGATCGGGATATTCTCAAGATCATTATTGAGCGCTATAAGGGCGGGCCGGTGGGAGCGGAAACTCTGGCTATTTCCATTGGGGAATCGGTCGAAACACTGGAAGATTATTACGAACCGTTTTTGATTCAGGCCGGCCTTTTACAGCGCAGCCCCCGCGGAAGAATGGTAACATCACTCGCCTACGGTCATCTGGGGCTTACGCCGGACAGCGCCAAAAACCTTTTGTTTGATGAACCATGAAAACAAGCGATTTCTTTTTTGAACTTCCCGAACAGCTTATTGCCCAGCATCCTCCCGAACAGCGCGGTCAGAGCCGCCTTATGGTACTCGATCGCCTAACGGGCAAACATTTGCATCGCATGGTAGAAGAACTGCCGGAAATTCTCCAGGGGCCCGAATTGCGCAGCCCGGACGGAGAACTGCCGCTATTGGTTTTTAATAATTCCAAAGTGAGGAAGGCGCGGCTATTGGGAAAGTCAGCGGACACAGGAGCCGCGGTGGAATTTTTATTAATAGGGACTAGGGACTGGGGACTAGGGACTAGGGAGCGTTGTTTGGAGTATGACGATACTTCCGACAAGTCTTCTGATAGTTCGAACAACGATATTATTTCTGAGGTGTACTCCAATACTTCAAATCGCAATCCCCAGTCCCCAGTCCCCAGTCCCCAGTCCCCAATCTGGAAAGTACTCGTGCAGCGGGCTAAGCGCCGTAAGCCGGGGAGCTGTTATGTGTTTTATGACAATGATGGTGCGGAAATAGCTCGTGCGGAAATGGTGCTGCCGCCAGATGATGATGGCGGGGAATTTCGGTATTTGCAATTTGACCGGGTCATTGACGATGTATGGCTTGACCGGTATGGGCATATTCCCCTGCCGCCGTACATTAAACGGCAGGATGGGCCGGCGGATGCGGAGCGTTACCAGACTGTGTATGCGGCGGCCACGGGTTCGGCGGCTGCGCCCACTGCCGGCCTGCACTTTACCCGCGAATTGCTGGACCGGCTTGCCGCCGCCGGGATTGAAAGCGCGTTTATCACCCTGCACGTAGGCCTGGGAACCTTTTTGCCGGTTCGCAGCGAGTTTATCAAAGACCATGTGATGCACCAGGAAATATTCAGTATTGATGAACAGACCGCCGCAAAAATTGAAAATGCAAAAGCAGCAGGCCGTAAAATTATTGCCGTGGGAACCACCAGTGTCCGCACATTGGAAAGCGCCTGGGCTGCAGGAACACTGAAACGAGGGGAGGGCAGTACCGGTATTTTTATCTACCCCGGTTATCAATTCAAAGTTGCCGATGCCCTGTTTACCAATTTTCACACACCCGAATCCACATTGTTAATGTTAGTATCAGCGTTTGCCAACAGGGAATTAATCCTTGAATCGTATGCCGAGGCAGTCAGGGAACATTACCGTTTTTTCAGCTACGGCGACGCAATGCTGATTTTATAAATTCAATCCGTTTAGGTAATTCTCGTAGGCCTGTTGGGCGTTTCTTACATTTGCTCGCAGTTTTTCAAGTTCAGGTGTAAGGGCGTCAATATTGTTGTCAAGCTCTACCAGTCTTCGCAGGTATTCCTGGCCTTGCTGTGTCTGATTGCCGGCGGCTTCCAGATTTTTGCGGATGCGATCCTGTTCCGAGACAAAGTGTGCACGCCGGGTTTCTGCTTCGCGTACCGCAGTTTCGGCTGTGTTAACTGTCGTTCTCAATTGCGCTGCTTGCTGTAAAGCCTCCCGTATCCTGGGGGGAATTTCCTGATTGCTGGCGTATGACAGGAACGCATCATGCCTGAGCGGCAACAGGCTTATCCGTTCCATAACGGGACGGGATTCGCGGACAATAAACGTGTACTCTTTTCCCGTAGGTAAAGGTACGGTAAAGCGGTATGCCGCCGGAGTTTGTTCATCGGCCTGGGGAGATACCAAAGTCGTATCGGCAGTTTTGGGGTGTTCCACAAGCAGTGTCTTTGACTGCGCTGCCGTGTTTTTGAATGTATATGTTTTAACAAATTCCTGGCTGCGGTTAAAGGTCATTACACCGCCGGAAACAATAACAGAAACCAGTGAGCGGGAACTTGAATCCATCACCGCTGCATTCACCGAAAGATCTTCGCCAAACGAAATGAGGCGTTTTTCTCCTTCGTTCCAGAATTCGATAAGGGCATCTCCTGCATAGGTTCCGCCGTCGTATACGGTGATGGGGCCGGCGGGAATTTTCATTCCGCTGGTGTTGGTAAGTTCCGCGCCAAGCCGGGGGTTATGACTGCGGCCGCCGGATGACGCGCCGCTAAAAATGAGCAGCTTGCGGGCGTCAATGGCAGATTCCACCAGAGGCAGCATAACGCTCATGCGGCGATCAAGGTTAACCGGATTTTTTATGGTAAACTCAAACTGATCTCCGGCGGCGGCACCTGCGGCGGTTTCCATTCCGGAACCGGCCAGACGGACTCTTGCGGAAGTTGTTTCGGCCATTTCATAACTGGCTGCTGAGTCCATCATCATTGCCTGATTGAAAGAACGTGATTCAGTACGAGGTGCGGCAGCTGGTGCCGGCGCGCCATAGCCCATTTCATGCGTTGCGGCGGCGGCAGTTCCGGCAATGGCAAGGGGCAATGTTGGACGGGACAAATAGTACGGCGGGTACAGGTTTTGAATAAAGGAAACAGGTCTGCCCGCAACCAGCGAAAGCCGGACATTACTCCAGTCGGTGTCACTGTCATTGTCAACAATTGCCCAGCCCTGGAACAACGGCTTTGTACCGCCCAAATCCAGCCGGTATGCAACTTTCCACACCGGCGCGGGAATAACGTAACTGACCGAAACCTTGCGGCTGCCGGTTCCCGGCAGATTTACCGTTAGATCCCGTGAATCATAATTCCGTGACGCGACGATAAGATTCAACGCCCGATCAAGATCGGCTGCAATCTGCGGGTCCTTAAAACTAATCGAGCTCATTTCACCAAGACGAAACATTTTAATTCCCTGCTCGGTATACAGGGAAAGCCAGGGCTCCATGGTTTGACCGCCCATTGGTGTAAACTGCGAACGATATTCAATACCAACGATCCTTCCGTTAACAGCTGCAGGAGCCGTTATTGCGATTTCCGCACCGCGCAGCCTGCCTAAAATGACGGCCATGTCAGGGTTATCGGAAAGATCAATTTTCAGACTCCGCAGAGTCTGGAACAGGGTCTGCTCCGACTGGTACAATACCGAAGGATTTGTTGATGCGGGATCATTCAGCACCAGCGACATAAGCGCGTCATTAACGGCGTTGACCTTAAAGGGCAGGTTGATGACAGTGGGGCCGTTCAGCGTCCCCGAATGTTCGAAATAGGCAAGACCGGAAGAAAAAATCGCAATATTCGTTAATGGCAAAACCGCCGCACCCGTATCCCGAATCGCCTGCGCAAACATTCCCGACACACACAAAACACTTATCAACAGCCCATACAAACTACGCCTAATCATTTCCTTAATTCCTCATTCCTCATTCCTCATTTCTCTTTTCTAATTTTAAAGTAACGGTTGGTTGGTCGCAGACTTCGGGGGGGCCAAAGTATTGTATCGCTCCGGGAACACGGAAACAGGTATCCACCGCCCAGGTTGCCCGTTTTGATTTGAATGTCTTAAAAGGAGCGCCGTCCAATGCAACTAACGCTTTTTTTATCACGGGTTTTTCTTCACCATGCCGGCGTTCAATGTTCATCATCATGGTCAACGGAACGCCGCCCGCAATCCATTCATTGGCGGGAGCGGTAAGGTTGCGCACACTGGAAAGATAACCTGTCAATCCCGATGCAATCAACACAAAGGCGCTGTAACCCAGGGCGTAACAGTAGTCTGCGTCAAAATTGGAGGGAAAGGCGCATCTGCCTTCGTAACCAAAGAAATGGGCCAACGCGTTAAATTTTCCCTTATAGGCATTTTCCGCCTTCAGTGCCCGCAGCCTTTTTTCCACCATACCGATGAGCAGTTTTTCCGTTTCGATTCTTGAAACCTGCACATTCCCATGAGGATCGCGATCCATAAGAAATTGTCTGCCAATGTCTGCGGGAAGCGATTGGAGTATTTTGTACGAATCTTCGGTAATGCGGCTATTAAGCCAGAAGAGCTGCGTATCGAACGAGTCGATTTTTGCAAACCCTTGTTCATCGTCTGCAATGGCATTGTTCAGTTCCTGAATAAGATTTTTTATTTCGGGAATAAATTCAACCAGGCCTTCGGGGATAAGGACTATCCCAAAATTGTCGTTGTTTCCCGCCCTTTTCAGTATTGAATCGCAGATTATATCAACGACCGTATCCAGCGAGTGTTGCTTTGTTTCAATTTCTTCGGAAATCAGGCAGATGTTTGGCTGGGTTTGCAGGGCGCATTCAAGGGCGATATGGCTGGCGGAGCGTCCCATCAATTTGATGAAATGCCAGTATTTTTTTGCGCTGTTTGCGTCACGCATCAGGTTACCGACCAGTTCGCTGTATGTTTTGCAGGCGGTGTCAAAGCCAAATGAAGTTTCGATATATTCGTTTTTCAGATCGCCGTCTATGGTTTTGGGACAGCCAATGACCTGTATGTCCGATCCTTGCGCCAGGAAATATTCCGCCAGCAGAGCGGCATTGGTATTGGAGTCATCGCCGCCGATAACGACTATGGCGTTGAGCCCCAGTTGTTTGGCTGTTTCCAGTGAGGCGGCAAACTGCTGCGGTTTTTCGATTTTTGTCCGCCCCGAACCGATTATGTCGAATCCTCCGGTATTGCGGTATGCGTCGATTATATCACCGCTGAGAATTTTGGTTTTATTTTCAACAAGGCCGATGGGACCATCCAAAAACCCGTACAAAATGGAGTTGGGATTGCCTTTTTTCAGGCCATCGTACAGGCCGGCAATAACATTATGACCGCCCGGTGCCTGCCCGCCGGAAAGAATAACCCCAACCTTGAGCTCTTGGTGCAATTGTTCATTTTTTCCTTTGGTAAAAGTAATCAGCGGTTTGCCATACGTCAACTTGAAAATACCCTTAATTTTTTCCTTATCCGCGACTGCTTCAGTGGCAGCGCCTGTTTCAACGGCAATATCGTCTACCGACCTGGAAAGACTAACGGGAAGTTTTGGTGTATACCCATAGCGAATTTGTTGCAATGCAGAAATGTCCATAATGTTTCTCCTTGCGGGTATGGTATCATACGCCGGGAGAAAGCTCAATAGTGTGTTTCCGAAGGATACCGGAAATGCCATTGGGCGCGGATCGTGTCCATGGTTTCCATAATAACCATTGATTCATTCCAGGGCATTACCGGGCTTTCGGTTTGTGCTTCCCGAATGCAGTCCATTACTGCTTCCGCCTCATAATTATAGCCGTTGGAAATGAATTCAGGCTGATAAAAACATTCATCTGTGCCGTCTGCCAAAAGCCGTGCGCTGCGCGCCCAGATAAAATAAGGGATGTGAATTTTGCCTCTGGTTCCGTAAATCCATGCGTCATTTGCCAACTCGGTACGGATTGCTGCGGCGGCAAAAGCGATACGGTTTCCGCCGTAGGACAGGATGATCGCGTCTTCTTCATCCACGCCGGTTTCGCCAAAATAAAGCTGCGATTTAATATCCAACGGTTTTTTGCCGCCAAAGACCATGGAGATGAGGGAAAGCGGATAAATTCCCACATCCAGCAAGGCCCCGCCGCCCAGATGCGGATCGAAGAGCCTGCCTTTTGGATCATAATGGGCATTAAAACCAAAGTTGGCCTGCACCATTTTGATTTCGCCGATAAGGCCCTGTGTCAGCCATTCACGCACTTTTTGCAGCGGCGGGGTAAAACGGGTCCACATGGCTTCCATGAAAAAAACATTATTTTCCCGTGCGGCCGCAATTATTTCCTGCAATTCTCCGGCGTTGATAGCCGCCGGCTTTTCGCATACCACCGCCTTTCGTGCCTTGAGGGCGCGAACAGCCAAATCCTTGTGCGTTGTATGGGGAGTGCCGATGTATACGACATCAATGGCTGTATCTTCCAGCATATGGTCGTAATGATCAAACGCCTTTGCAATGCTGTTTCGCGCAGCAAAGTCCTGAGCCTTTTCCCGGCAGCGGGAGACCACTGCTGCAGCCTGTCCTCCCGTTGCCCTGAGTCCGGCAAGAAAATTATTGCAAATACCGCCGGTTCCCACCAGCGCCCAGTTAATAGTGTCTTTGGTGCTCATGCAGCCATTATATCATTAAAATGCGTAACCTGCAGTAACGGAAAGCCCCATTTTCATGTAATCTTTATAGTCCTTGTCATACATACTAAAAAAGTTGAACTGAAATCCGGTACCCAAAAAAAGACCCGGCACATAACTTGTTGTTATCTTAAGTCCAACCTGTCCCATAAGAGAGAAAGGGAATCCAACAGCTCCCCACGTTTTTTCTTTGTAGTCTTCAAATTCCTGATCATAACTGAAAGCGCCGCCCAGTCTGATATAGGGCATAAAACCAATTTTTCCGGCTCTTAACGGAATGTGCAAACCACCGAAAATTCCTATATTCCAAAAATCGGAATTTGCAAAGTACACATTAAAGCCAAAATATTCAAAACTTAATGCAGCATACAGGGCAGCGGGAGCCTTATCAAAAAGGCTGGCATATCCGGCTTCTATGTGAAAATCACTGTCTACCCGCAGATTTTCTGCCGTTTTTCTTTCGATCTGTCTGCGATTAACAAGCTCACGATCCCCTGCAGCTACGGTACCAAAACTTTTAATCCGCCAGTTGCCGTATTCACGAATCCATACAGAATTGACGTCTTTATTATTAATCGTAAAGGCAACCGTGTATTCACTGCCTTCTCCGCTTACTTCTTTAACGGATGCCCTAAGAACTCCGGTGCTTCTGATACTATTTTCAATTGTCCAGGCTACGGAGATACCCATTGCGCCAACTAAACCCTGTCTGCTTTTTTGAATAAAAGTTTGTATAACAGTTCTATTGGCTTTTTCAACCATTTCTTCAAAGGCATACTCAACATTCTCGCCGATGCAGGCAGTGGAAAGAAATTCGGCAATATGCGGATAAGCGGCGGTGTTGCCTCCCAAACCATCAACAAATTGGGCAAGCCGTTCATCCAGAGCAGTCCTGAATGTTTCCGGTTTGGGATGTAACGCATCGTTGATAAAGGTTTGCACGGTATTTACCGGAATGGCATAATTGGCAGCTTGCCTGTTGATACCGCTTAATGTATTAACGCCGGCCACCGCATAACCTGATGGGGCATTCCCCTGAACAGCCAACAACGGACCGCCTGAATTGCCGGCATCAACCTGGGCAGTATGCTGGATATAAGGCCCCATCATGGTTTGGTCATTGATGATGCTTCTTGGAAATCTGGCAAAAGCATTGGATACTGTACCGCGGGCAAATTGCCAGAGCGGCGTCATTCCCAGACCGGGAAATCCGGCGGAAAATACATCTTCCCCTTCTTCAATCTGCCGGGTAAGAAACATTAAACCACGGGTAACAGGAAGCCTTTCACCGGAAGGCACAGCCAGTATCGCCAAATCTTGTTCTTCATCTGTGGCGATAATTTTGAGGTTTTCAATTTTCATTTTGAATCCGTCTGTACGTTCAAAGGTAATGGAAATAGTATGCGCCTGGGCGACAACATGGTTGTTGGTGATAACATAAAAGTTTCCCTGAGCATCGCTATACAGGAATCCAGAACCAAATGATCCGCTTAAAATGATATCTATCATTTTTGCGGTATCGTTTTCACCATGCTTCTCGTATTCCTTTTTTGCTTTTTCAAAATAGGACACGATACCCGGATGATAACTTTGATTGATCAAACCTACATAATCGCGGACTCCAGCGGCTCCCTGCTGCGCAAACACACACACAGGAAACGCCAGAATTAAGATAATAAAAAAGAAAAAAGAATATCGTACCACAAAAACTCCTTACTGGGAAAATACGCCAAATGCCATCTTTATTTATCAAATCCTTTTGGTGTCACATCTTTGATCTTGATATTGGTTAATGTAAAGAAGACAAGCCAGATATTCTGCTTGTATATCCGGTAACTACGGCCTGGAATAAATTCCATGTTGACAGTCGCTGTTTTCATTTGAGTCGTAGAAAAGCCGCTCATATCACGGCCGCTTACATAATACTGCACCATAAAAGTACTTTCCCCGGGAGGAAGAACAATGGAAATTTTATTCTTGGTTAATGCCGGTTTCCATTCGACTGGTTGATTGTTATAAAGAATAACCGCAAGATTATCACGGATTTGCAGATAACATCGTTTCTCCTCGGGAATCGAGTCATCGAGCACTCCCATGTCTTGTAACCCAACACACGCGCTGTATGATACAGCTCCCACCACCAGAATTGCAAGTAACGCAATTTTTGTTTTCATGAATTTCTCCTTAATATACCTTAATTAGTGAATTTTGGTTGTTCTTTGAATGGCACAAATGCCAATAATGTTTTCCCTTCATATACCGAAATACCCCAGAGCATCTCATTGCTGCTCCCTTCTATTCTGTATTCCCTGTTCGCTTCAAACTGATAGCTGAATTCCATGCCCTTTGCAGCGAACCGGACGCCCGCATGATAAATGTTTACATCTCCGCTCAATTCTGTCTGGCCAGCGGGTATCTTAACCGAACGGAATTTGCTGACATTAATCCCATTGTAACTGACAATATTCATATCGAAAAATCGAACGATTGCCAATGTTTCTTCCGGGTACGAATTGTCCCAAACAACTGGACTGCTCTGGCATGAACAAAAAAGTAAACATGTTACCATGGCAATGGTTATCACGCAAAGCCATCGGTTTTGCGTCCCAAACATCCTGAGTGCTTTCTTCATAAGATACTCCTAAAATAAGTGAAATTCCCAGTGAATACGCACTGGGTTTATAGATGAGAAAAAATGGAAAATTACAAGCGAAATTATACGATATAGGGGGGGGGGGGGGGGGGGGGGGGGGAGAAAAAAAGAGGGGGGGGGGGAGGGGGGGGGGGAGGGCGTAGGGGGGGGGGGGGATAGGTGAA
>Ga0123356_10006620_pt1 | contig 11675 bp, 9 predicted proteins | sample TergutEmb28metaG_2_FD_92546 | JGI IMG/M metagenome (GOLD analysis project Ga0123356, IMG submission 92546) | Embiratermes neotenicus P3 segment gut microbial communities from Petit-Saut dam, French Guiana - Emb289 P3 | ecosystem: Host-associated > Arthropoda: Insects > Digestive system > Gut ... | reverse complement strand
GCCTCCGCCAAACCCAAATCCCGGACCGGCGCTCCGCCGATCTTCAAGGTTGGTGCTTCTACCCCCTGGTGTCCAACGCATGTTTTACCGCCCGAAGTGTTTCGCGTTCAAACACAGGTTTGGGATGCCGGCCTGCACGATCGGTAGGCGCCCGCGCACTGTAACCTAATGCGCGTCCTCATGGGCGGCATCAAATCCCTTTCCATCCCGTTGGTCTGTCGCCGCAAGCGCATCCGCCTTGTATGGTTCTTCCTGCTTCTGCGGCGTCATCAGGTAAACCGTAGCGCTCTCGACCTGCGATTCCTCAATCTTGGCCTCGTGGGTTTCCGGCACCGGTTCGTTGCAGGAGGACGCAATCAACTCCGCTTCCGCCTGCGGATACACAAATCGCACCCCGGTTCGGCTGCCGGGAAAGAACCACGATTTGATCGCCGTTGGTCCACACTCTTGCTCTCCGAAGAGAATGATGTCGTGGTTGCGCGTGCGCGTCATGTCCGGAAGGCCCATGAATTGCGTCACAAACCTGCGATTCTCGTCTTCCACCCGTACGATCGTCCGACTCTGCATATGCGGAGCTGAGAAGTAATACGTACCTGCAGCCAAGCTGACTCCCGGCACGCGAACGGGCCCGCTGAACGTGACTCTGGTCCTGCGAGACTGGGGACCGGCAATCGCACTACTCACCAATGCCAGCCCGACAAGCCCCATCATGATTCGAAGCGCTACCGAACCCTTCCTCATATAAGCCTCCGAAAATTCGCGGGCGCAAATACACCTTCGCCGCCCTACGATCGGCAGCCATGCTAGCAACCACCCTCCCCTTCCTATACTGATAAATCTGACAGTGGTCTCCCTCTTGGAATGGTCCATGAACATTCCATAGGCAGAGACAAGGGACCGGCGAGCCAGGCATCCGCCCTGGCGAGCGCTGAGGCGCTCTTGTGAGGCTAGTTGGCCACCCGCTGTTGCTGCCCGCGGAGTGGCACACGCACACGGATGGTCGTTCCCCCCATCGGCCTCGATTCGATCGCGATGGTTCCGCTCACCAGGCGTACTCGTTCCCGCATGCTGATGAGCCCAAGCCCTCCCTTCTTGATCACGCTTTCGGCGTCAAAGCCAGCCCCGCGATCTGCGACCCGCAAATCAAGCTCATCCATTCGGTAGCCGAGCCTCACCTCGAAGTGCTGCACCTTGCTGTGCTTAGCCGCGTTATGAAGTGCCTCCTGCAGCACCCGGAACAGGCATAGCGAGACCTCGTGCGGCACCACCCGGGGAATCTCATCGCTGCTGAAATCAATCTCCACCCGCTGGCGCGCAGCAAACTCCCGGCAGAAACTCTTCATCGCGACGCCGACGCCAAGAAGATCCAGTTGGGGAGAATGCAGTTGATGCGAGATCGATTGCACCGCTAAAGAGATTTCCGCAAGCCGTTGCGCCATTTCGCTAAGCCGCTGGCGGATGTCGGCGGGGGAGGCCGGCAGATCATCTCCCAGTTGGTCGACTTCCACTGCCATCAGGGCCATCCGCTGGTTGATGTCGTCGTGCAGCTCTCTCGCCATCCGGGCACGCTCTTCTTCCTGGATCTCGATCATCTTGCGGCTGACATCAGCCAACGCCTCTTCGGCCAACTTGCGTTCACCGATGTCTGCCACCATGCCCACGATGCGAGCGATCTCACCCCGCTCGTCGAAGAAAGCATGCGCCGTCATTTCCAGCCATAGAACCTCGCCACCGCAGCGCAAAACCCGATAGCTGGTCTGAATATCGGGGTCCTCAGGCGTTGCCGCCATCAGGGTCTCGGCCAGCATCGCCTTATCGTCGGGATGGATGCTGGTCAGCAGATCCCTTCCTGTCAATGAGGCCTCGGCGTCCGGACCGAGCACGCTGGCAACCTCCCCGGACCGCACAATCACATCGCTCGCCGTATCCCATTCGTAGGCGTACATTTTTCCTGCCTGCGCCGCCAGTCGAAGCTGCCTTTCGCTTTTTCGCAGTGCCTCTTCGGCTTGCTTGTCCCCTTCGACCACGGCGGCGAGGAACATGAACGAAGTGGCCGCCACCAGCAGGAAAAATTGCAGCGCCAGAACATCGTTGATCGGTCCTCTTCCTACGAACGGACCGTGCCCATGCACCACGCCCCAAATGGAGAGAACCGCCACCACGACCATCGCGACGCTGGTTCCGGTGATCCCAAAACGCAATGCGGACCACAGCAGAAAGGGCACCAGAGAGTAAAGCAGTTCTGCATGGTGTTCGCGGGGGAACACAAAGGTGAAGTACCCCACGATAAATAAGCCCAGCAACAGGATGGCGGCTTCGAGATAGCGGGCAAGCGGCTCCCTTTTCCGGGCCAACACCCACTGTGCTATTCCCAGAATCGCAGGCGTCACCGTCAACAACGCTAGTCCTTCCTCAAGGACCGCGATTCTCCAAAACACCCAATAGTCGCCGGAGAACGCGGGAGCCGAGACGAAAGCTCCGGAAATTGGCGCCAGGACCACCGCCACCAGAAGATACTTGGCCAGCGACTTGGTGCTGTTCAGCCGCACTCCGCTTCCGAAAAAGTAGTGGATCCCCAGCGCGGCTACCAGCACTTCCACTGTATCCGCCAAGATCAGGATGCCGCTGAAACGAATCGATAGGCCGAAACCGAGGACATCGTTCACCAGGAATGCGGCAAATCCCGCAGCCATTAATGCCGCCCACGTCTTCCGCGGACACAGTAAAAGAATCGCGACCAGCAGGGCATTTCCCGGCCACAGCGGCCACAGCATTTGCGGCCGCAACATCAGTCTTCCACCGACCTTGGCCATCAGGTAACACAGGATGCCGGTGAGCAGCGCGGCGGTCAAAGTCGAGACAATAGAGTCCAGCTTGATGAGTGGTTCGGGAGCGTCAGTAGGGCGGCTCTGCATGGGGAGGCTGATGGAAGTGGTTATATCCCCCACTGTAGCCGCCGACCAAATCGGACACCTGCTCGGTCCGTTCCCTCGTCTCTCGGGTGCAACAAGAAACCAGGTAAGAGAGGGTCGATTCCGCAGTTTCGCTTGATCCGAATTCTGGGCCCCGCGGTCACAGAACTCAAATCAAACTACTCGTCCACCCAACATTAGATGTTAGGCAGCCGGTAGGCAGAAAGGAGACTCTTTTGGTGAAATTGCGAGTGGCAGCTTAAGCAATCGTTCCAGGGTGCTGAAAACAACCAACAACCATCCCCAACAGGGTGTCTGGTCGGATTGCGTTTTGTCAATAGCAGATTGCGTACACGGCGGTCAGGGATTAAAGCTCAGCTGCGCGAAAGCGACATGCACCTATAAGTCGAGAGGCGACGCCACTCACTTAGCCTTTTACCGCCTCTCCCCGACAGCAATTAACAGCCATCCACTGCCGCCGGCGACCGAAACATTCCGCGGTGAGGTCAAGGTGATCTGGCCTGGCGCGGTGTCTCGAGAAGATGAGATCTGCACATCATCCAGGCCGTAAGTACCGCATGCCGCGCTTGAAAAAATCCAAACCGCCTGTTCCCGGTCATAGCCCGGACCACCCGGACAGCCCGCCGCCGGATTCGGCGTCAGCTTGATCCGCACCGAGCTCCCCTCCAGCCACGTGCCCGACACGCCCTGGCGCGAGGCCACCTTGCCCCATCCGCGCCTTACCACATCTCCACCCACCTGCCGGGTTACCCACTGCGTGACCGGATCCAGTTCCGAGTTTGCGCTAATCGGAGATTGGGCGTCAAAGACGCTCCCCATGGAGGCCAGAGCCAACAGGCCGGTCGTGATGGGAATCGTGCTGCCCTGATCCTGAATGCTGTCGAATTCCACGACGATGCTCGCGCCCGAGAGTCCCGGCTTCACCCTCACTACGTGCCCGAAGATGCGTGATCGTTCGCTGATTGCTCCGCCGGAGGGCAATTCCACCTTTTGCATGACTCTGCCCTCTAACTTCTTTCCCGGCTTGTCCTTGGCCGCGTTAAGGCTCGAACCTAACATGATCGGAATGACCGTTCCGACCTGAGCCTCGCGAGGATGGATGACTACCGCCAGTGCCAGTACGATGGTGAACCTGACCCAATCCATCATTGCCCCACTCCCATTTGTCGCGTCCTCACACCGACTCGCCACGTGTCATATTTTCCGGCAGATACGAGCAACAACTCTAGTCAAAACTCAGCCATGAACTCCCAGTCTGTCAGAGCTGGCAGCTGCCTCAACCCGCTTTGTCAGGGTATGAAAAGGCTACCGGCTTCCGCCGGTGGCGAAGAAAACCTCCCAGGAGGGGTTCCATGAAGAAAAGCTGTTGGCTCACTATCCCTATCCTTGCATTGGCTCTCCCAGCACCGTCGTTTGCGGGCAGCGTTAACCTCAGCAACAGTTTAGGTATGCTCACCAGTTCGTCCGGCGGGCTGACGCTCAGCGGGTCGGTTCTTACTATGGTCACCGGGCTGAACGGCCTTGGCCAGATTATTGGCGACGACCTCGGCAGCGTAAATTTCACAACTGAAGGTTTATCCGGCGGTTCGTTGCAAAAAGGAGGAGTGTTCTCAGCTGGCGGTTCCTTAACGATCGCTACCAACGGCACGGGTGGGCTTCCCAACGGACAGATTTTTGCCGGAACGTTCTCCGGGCTGGACAACTGGATGCTCGTCACTCTGGCGAACAAAACCCACAACTATACACTGTCCGGAAACCTGTCGGGTGCGCTCGAAAATGTCCCGGTCTCGGGGGTGCTCGTGCAAATAACCGTCAACACCGGTACGGGTTTCTTCAACGGAAGTTCTATGGTTTCGAGCGGTGACATCTCCTTCACGACCACGAGCGGAGTTGTCCCCGAACCGGGCTCCTTAGGCTTGGTGGGAACCGGCCTCATCAGTTTGGCAGGAGTCGTACGTTGCAAGTGGAAGGCCTAGCACCTGGCCCTCGAGTGCTGCGTCTAACGCAAAACTCCGCCGTCAGGCGGGGAGTGTTTTATCCAAAATCGGAGGCAGGTACGAGTTGTCTGAGGAGTGACGAATCACTCCGAGTCTCGGGGATTTCACACAAAGGCACCCCCTCCCCCATTTCGCTTGACTCACTTTGAGATGAAAGATTACGTTTCCCAATAGATTCAAGCACTTGTGAATCAAGAAAATTACTCTTCCCTCCGTGAGGCAGTGGGAGTCTCAGTTGGCTGTCCAATCGTTCCCTCGAAAAACGGCAGTCTCCACGGGTCCGATGAGGACTTCGCCTTGCCGCCAGCGCCCGAGAGCGTCCCCATCCCAACGCTTTAATCCAATCGTTCTATAGAGATACGCGATGGTGGCCAGGTCCATGCTACGGCCGCGATCTCGCTTATTGCCTTGTCTTAATCACCTGCAACATCGCCAAAAAGAAGAAACCGTCGCCACCTTGCGCGAAAAGCCGTTCCAAGTGCAACAGTTCATTGAAGTCGTCTCGAAAACTTTTGGGCAGGTCGAGGAAACAGCGAAGTAAATGAACAACCCAAGTCAGGAAGATTTCCGCATCCGCATGCTCATCGTCGATGATGAGCAAAGCATCCGTAAGCTCTGCTGGACCGTTGGCGAGGCCCTAGGATTTGTTTGTCTCGAAGCTGAGAGCACCGAATCCGCATTAGCTCTGCTCGAGGAACAATCGTTCCACATCGTGCTGAGCGACATGGTCATGCCGCACATGTCGGGCCTCGAATTTCTCGAGAAGGTGAAGAAGCGTCTGCCCCGCACCGAAGTGGCGCTCATGACCGGACACGGTTCCATCGAGACCGCGGTACAGGGCATGAAACTCGGCGCCTACGACTACATCACCAAACCGTTCTCGCCGCTCGAAGAACTCCGCCTGTTCCTCGGTCGCGTGGCCGAAAAAGTCCGCCTCGTCGAAGAAAACGAGTTCCTGCGGCAACGGACTCACTCGGAAACCCAGGTCCACGGTATCGTCGGATCCTCCGTCCGCCTTCAGGAAGTTCTGCGCATGGTGGCGCGCCTGAAAGACACACGCACGCCCGTGCTGATCTACGGCGAGAGTGGCACGGGAAAAGAATTGGTCGCCCGCGCCATGCACTTCCGCGGAGTCTTCTCGAGCCGCCCCTTCGTCGCCGTCGATTGCGGATCGCTGGTCCCCACTCTGATCGAAAGCGAACTTTTCGGTTACGAAAAAGGCGCCTTCACCGGGGCGCTGAAATCGAAACTAGGATTATTCCAATCCGCCGACAGCGGAACCATTTTCCTGGATGAAGTGGGCGAGCTGCCCTTGGAGCTGCAAGCCAAACTCCTTCGCGTCTTGCAAGAAAAAGAAGTCCGCCCGGTGGGCAGCAATCAGCGCGTGAAAGTCGACGTTCGCGTGATCGCCGCTACCAACCGGGATCTCGAAGCAGCCTGCAAGAAGGGAACCTTCCGCAAAGATCTCTACTTCCGCCTCAACGTGGTCACGCTGTTCGTTCCTGCCCTCCGCGAGCGCCGCAGCGACATTCCGCAACTCGTCGACTGCTTCCTCGAGCGCTACGCCCCCGGTCAGGAGATGCACGTGGCCAGCGCCGCCATGAAAGCCGTGATGCAATATGAATGGCCCGGCAATGTCCGCGAACTCGAAAACTGCGTGGAGCGCGCCGTCGCCCTCGGCAACGGGCAAGTCATCGATCTTGGGGATCTCCCGCCCGCCATCGCTTCGGGAGTCCCCGCATCGATTCCCGTTCCCACGCCAGTAGCCAAGACCACTTTCCTCGACCCCGATCTGGGGAACGACACTCGAGTGGCAGAAACGCGCGCCCCCCTCTCCACCTCGGATCTCGAAGACATCGAGCGCGCCACCATCCAACGCGTCTTCGAGCAGGTGAAAGGCGACAAAGCCCTTGCCGGACGCATGCTCGGCATCAGCCGGGCCACCGCTCTACCGCAAACTGAAGCGCTACAACATCGGCATTGCCTCTACCGCCGCCGCAGGCTCCAGCCCCACCCTGCAATGGCGCATGCGATGAAACGCGGCTTGCGTCGAAGAAGGCCGTGGTGAGCAATGCCGCCGGCCACAAGCAGGTTCCTCGACCTTCGTTTTCGCGGGAAGAAATTGCGGGCGCATCACTCATCTCGCAGCAGAACCAGAGGATCCACCGACAGCGCTCTGCGCGCCGGAATCCAGGTAGCCAGCAGTCCAAGCAGCGCCATCGCCAGCACCACCCCTGCCAGCACCACCGGATCCCGCGGCGAAGCCTGATACACGATATAAGCCAACACGCGAGCCGCCAGTATTCCGAGCACCAACCCCGTCGCCGAACCAACAGCAAGCAGTTGGAATGCGCGCCCCAGCGTAGTTTGCAACACTTCCTTACGCCGCCCCCCGAGCGCGACGCGAATCCCCAACTCCCGCATCCGTTTGCTCACCGAATACGCCGTCATCCCGAAAATCCCGGTGATTGAAAGAATGGCGCCGAGTCCTCCCAACACCCCCAGCGCCAGCGTCGCCATCCGGGCAGGGAAGAGCACCACATTCAGTTGACCGCTCCAGGTGCTGGTGTCAACGGGCAGTCCCGAATCGAGCGCGCGCAACTGAGTTCGAATGTCGCCGGCGAGCTGCTGCGGATCACGCGGCGAGCGCACCACAATCGCCGACTGATTTGCCGGCGCTTGCAGAAACGACCCGAACATCACCGGCTGGGGAGCCTCAGTCAAGGTCAGATACTTCCCGTCTTCCGCCACGCCCACGACCTCGACGGGCGTCCCATCGAGCCCTTTGAAGTACCGTCCCACCGCACTCAGGACTGAGCCAAACATCTTCTCGGCAAACTGTCGATTCACGATCGCGACTCGAGGCGCATCCTGGTCGTCATGCCAGGTCAAATCGCGTCCCGCCAGCAACGCCGTTTCGGCGGTCTGAAAATATCCCGGCGACAATTCATACCGGAAGGGACGAAGCGTAGCGTTCGCCGGACGCAAATCGGTGGTTTCCTCGGCAAAGACTTCGGTCCGGCTGGCCGCGCCCGCGCACAAGGGAGCGAAATTGTTCACCAGCGCCACGCGCTCGACGCCAGGAATCGATTCCAGCGCCTGGATCATGCGCTTCTGCATAGGTGCGAACTGGTCGCTGTTGTAGCCGGCCATCGTCAAACTTGTACTGGCCAGCATCGCATGCCGTGGTTCGAATCCCAGGCGGGCGTCGAGCGAGCGCACCAACCCGCGCACCGCAACCATCGAAGAAGTCACCAGCACCGCGCACATCGCAATCTGTCCAACCAGCAGCAGGTCGCGCACGGTCACGCGCCGTCCCAATCTCGCGCTCGAGCCGGCCTTGACGATTTCATAGGGATTCGCCCGCAACACCTGCCGAACGGGAACAATCCCAAACAGGAACCCGCTGACCAACGCGAGAGCAAGGGCGACCCCATAAACCTTCGCGTCCGGCGTAACCGGCAAATGAATCGGTGCGAAGGGGATTGGTTGCCACACAGTCAACTGCTTCAACAACATCACACTTGCGGCGAGTCCGACGATGCCGCCCAGCAGCGAAATCACTAGCGCCTCGGTCAGCAACTGCCGCAGAATGCGTCGGCGGCTCGATCCCAGCGCCAGCCGCAACGCCACCTCCCGCGAGCGGTCGGCCGCGCGCGCCGCGAACAGGCTGCCCAGATTCGCGCACGCCGCCAGCAGGATCAGCCCCGCCAGTAGCATCAACCCCGTCATGAATTCCTGCACCGCCGTGTGGAACGACGTTCGCCCTACCCGCGCCAGGTACCCCGTCTTCTGCACAAATTCTTTGGGATAGGTTTTCTGGAGATAGTCTCCCACCGTATTCACATCTGCCAGTGCGCTCGCCGGAGTCACGCCGGGCTTTAAGTGCCCGAACGCCTCGAAGATTCCATGGGTCGTTCCCCGCGTTTCCAGACTCTGCCCGTCGACCTGTTCCTGATTGACGATCGGCATAAAAAAGTCGGCCGAGACAAACAGCAAAGTCCCGCGAAAATCCGGCGGCGCTACCCCAATGATTGTGAAGGGATGCTTGTTCAGTTCGACCACGCGCCCAATCACGTTCGGATCATCCAGAAACCGGGTGTGCCAGTAGGCGTAACTCAGCACCAGATACGGCGCGCTGTTCGGACCATGCTCATCCGCCGCGCTGAAAAACCGCCCCAGATAGGGATGAATCTGGAGCAGATCGAAATAGTTGCCGGTGGTGGCAACGCCATGCGCAATCGAGGGATTGCCGCCCGTGTCCAGCCCGACGAACGCAAAGTTAAACGCCGCAAGATCGTCAAAGCTGTGGTTGCGATGGCGCAGGTCGACATAATTCGGATACGACTGAAACCCCGGATCCTCGCCGTACGCCGTTCCCCACAAGTTGTCCCCATGAGGAACATTGAGCGGACGCAGCACCAGGCCGTTCATCAGCCCGAACACGATGGCATTTGCGCCGATCGCCAGGGCCAGAGTGAGAACGGCAAGCGCGGTGAAGCTCGCAGACTTCGAGAGCATGCGCAGCGCGAAGCGCAGATCCTGCTGCAGCGTGTCGAAGAATGATCCTCCCAGCGCCTTGTACGACTCCTCCTTCACCCGCTCGGGGGCACCGAACTCGATGCGCGCCTGCCGCTCCGCCTCGGCGCGGCTCATTCCCGAACACTCCAGATCGTCGGCGCGCAATTCGATATGCGAGCGAACTTCCTCGTCCATCTCGTCGGCGAGCTGCTGGCGATGAAGAAACTTCCGAGTCAACGATCGAAAATAAGCGAGTAACTTCATACTTCCTCCGGCCTCGCCGCCAGTGCCGCGCCCATGGCGCTCGCAATGCGCTTCCACTCCTCGGTCTCTTCGCGCAGACTCTTTCGCCCGGCTGCCGTGAGTTCGTAAAATTTGGCACGCCGATTGTTCTCGGAGATCCCCCAACTGGCTTTCAGCAACCCTTGCCGCACCAGCTTGAACAACGCCGGATAAAGCGCTCCCTGCTCGATCAGCAGCGCCTGCCCGGAAATCTGCTCGATGCGCAACAGAATTCCGTAGCCGTGCAGAGGTCCAAGAGAAACGGCTTTCAGGATAAGGAGATCGAGGGTGCCGGGAAGAAGCTGCGCCTGCTCGGTCATGGTTCCCCCTAAGTTGCTTAGGAGATTACATCCGCTCCCCTAAGCTGTCAAGGAGAAAGCGATGAGGAGAAACCCTATAAACGAGCCAGCGGCCTTAGGCCAAGGTGATCGGTCTCGAACGTCACCGCTCCCCTCTGCTTTGGAGCAGCTCCGAAGCCCGCTCGGCCACTTCCTTCACCAGAAACCCCATCCTGGGATGGCTCGGCTCCATGTCCACGTGAATCCCCGCTTGCCGCAGCCCCGCCGATGTCACCGGGCCGATCGATCCCACGACAACCCGCGACAAAGCGCGCACCACGTCATCCCGCAGCTTCATCTCCTCGGCAATCTCGAGCAGATGCCGGATCTGCACCGCCGAAGTCACCAGCAGCACGTCGATTTCACCGCGAGCAATCGCTTCCGCAGCCTGGCGCAGCGGCCTGGTGTCTTCCGGCAGACTCCATTCATAAATGTGGACCGGCAGAACCTGCGCTCCGCGCTCCGCCAATCCGGCCAGCAACTCAGGACTGGGTGCCCCATGTTCCTGCACGGCCACCGTCCGCCCCCGCAGCGGGATTCGATCTTTCTTCTCATCAAGCATCTGAAGAAGCTCACGCCAAGTATTCGGTTCAGGAACCACCGCGGCAATCGGCACACCCCACGCGCGCAGTGCGGCTACAGGCTTCGGTCCCCGGGCAATCACCGCAGTCCGGCTCAAGGCTGCAATGAACTCCTCTCGCCGGCAGATCGCCTCCGCGGCTTGCGCCAGCCCCCGCGCTCCCACGCCCGTGAGAAAGATGACGACATCCACGCGGCCTTCTTGCAACGCCAACACAAATCTCCGCGCATCCCCATCGTCCGGGGCCGGAACCTCGCGGGTTGCGGGCGCCACCATCGCCTGGCCCGAATTGTTGGCGATGAGTTGCGCCATCTCGCGCGCACGCCGGCTCTCGAGCGCCAGTACCCGCAGATTCCCGAATCCAGCCTCAGGTTTGGAATCTTCGCCCATCTGACAGCCAGACTAAACTAAACGAACCCCGCCCCACTCGGAGAAAAAATTTGCCGTGCGCGTTTTTGCTGATGGTGACCGGCAAATCTTTCGACCGCTCGAAAACGAACAGCAACCAGGCCCCGCGCGCACGTGCCTAACATGCTCTTAAGCTGAAGAATGGTTTACGCGAACAAGAACTCCTTGGTCCGCAACTCTTTGATCGTATCCCTCAACTTCGCCGCCTTCTCGAACTCGAACTTCTTCGCCGCCTCGCGCATATCTTCTTCCAGCCTGGCGATGTGGTGATCGACATCTTCCTGTGTCTTGAATTCCGGTACGCCCTCGGCCTCGTTGACCGGCACATCCGCATAGTCCGCGGCGACAATCGCGGCCAGTGACATATCCAGCGGACGCACGATCGATTCCGGCGTGATTCCATGCTCCTCGTTGTACGCTGTCTGGATCGCACGCCGCCGCGAGGTCTCATCCATTGCGCGTTTCATCGAATCCGTCATGCGGTCGGCATACAGAACCGCGCGTCCATTCAAGTGCCGCGCACAGCGGCCGATCGTCTGAATCAGCGATCCCGACGACCGCAAGAACCCTTCTTTATCGGCATCGAGAATCGCCACCAGCGACACTTCCGGCAAAT
>Ga0123356_10006619_pt1 | contig 11676 bp, 14 predicted proteins | sample TergutEmb28metaG_2_FD_92546 | JGI IMG/M metagenome (GOLD analysis project Ga0123356, IMG submission 92546) | Embiratermes neotenicus P3 segment gut microbial communities from Petit-Saut dam, French Guiana - Emb289 P3 | ecosystem: Host-associated > Arthropoda: Insects > Digestive system > Gut ... | reverse complement strand
GATTGCGGAGCAGACTTTATTTTCACATCCGGAGAACAAGAGTTCTACAGTGAAAAAGGCTTCGTAAACGAGCCGCAACGCTGCAAAGCGTGCCGTGACGCTAAAAAATCTGCGTCCAGAAACAAGGAAACCTTTATTGCTGTCTGCGCTGACTGCGGCGGCGAAGCGAAGATTCCTTTCAACCCCCGCGACGACAGGCCCGTTTACTGCAGCGAATGTTTCGCAAAACAAAGAGCATAACCCTTGCATGAGCAAAAGTTATAAAGGGTTTACCGGTTCCTATTGTAAACAACAGTGAGCAACGTAATCAGTTCCCCATAATGACTTGAGCAAAAAAATTGCCCCTCTCGAAAGAGAGGGGTGTTTTTCTGTGTTTAAAGTATTCAATCCTTTTTCCGGTTCGATGCCTTGTTTTGAACCGCCCACAGAAAACCTTTTTTCTGTTTAATTTCTTGATTAGAATTAGCTTCCGCGTTTTTGGGAAACAGCTTTCCGCAACCCACGCAAACAATCGCTTCATCAGAACACTCTTTTTTACATTCTTGACAAACCTTCATGCCTTGCCCTCCTCCTTTGACGCTAATATTTGTTGTCTTTAATAACTAAATTATAGCAAACAACACTCACTATGTCAAGCACTTTACACACTTATTGTTATGCGTGTATATATAGCGTATTAACAACAAGTAGTTTTGCATGTATAATGATATTTAAAAGGAGCATGTCATTATGTTTGATGTAAGTAAGCCTGAATATACAAATAAGACTTTTCGATTGCCCTTGGCTTTAGTGCAAGAGTTGCAGAAAACGGCGCAAGTTAAAGACGTATCGTTGAATTACTTAGTTATTCGTTGCTGTGAGTACGCTCTGGAAGATTTGAAAAAAGATGATAATAAATAACGGCGGTTAAAACCGCCGTTATTTGACAAAAATTTACAAATATGATAAAATAAATAAAGACAAAGGTAAAAACTGAAACGGACAAACACAGTCAGAAATGATTGTGCGGTGGTTAGCTGAATCTCCGAAAGGAGGTGACGCCATGGAGTTGATATTTATATTCTTGATACTGTTAGCAGTAGCTTTAATAATCGACAAAATGAAAAAATAACCGCCCCCAGCCAAAGAGTGCGGTTATTTTTCAATAACAATACTTAAAAGCTAACCGTCTAAAGTAGGTTTCGCCTTTGTCTGCTTTTATTCTATCATATAAAACATGCTTTGTCAATAGCTAAAAAGTAATCCTCTCCTCAATATAAGCCCGAACCTCATCAATCCCGATTCTCACCTGCTCCATGCTGTCCCGCTCGCGCACGGTGACTTTGCCATCTTCCAAACTCTCGAAGTCAACAGTAACACAGAACGGCGTGCCGATTTCGTCCTGCCGGCGATAGCGTTTGCCGATATTCCCGCTCTCGTCATAATCGCACATGAACGACTTGCACAACTCTGCATAAATCTCCTCGGCTTTTTCGCCGAGCTTTTTTGACAGCGGCAAAACCGCCGCCTTGAACGGCGCCAAATACGGGTGAAAGCGCAGAACGGTTCTCGATGTTCCGTCGTCGAGTTGTTCTTCGTCATAAGCGTCGGTCAGCGCCGCCAAAAGCAACCGCTCAACCCCCAAACTCGGCTCGACTACATAAGGGATGTATTTTTCATTAGTTTCGGGGTCAAAGTATTCAAGTGCCTTGCCCGATTCGTTGATATGCTGTTTCAGGTCGTAATCAGTACGGTCAGCAATCCCCCAAAGCTCGCCCCAGCCGAACGGATAGAGGTACTCAAAGTCAGTCGTAGCCTTTGAATAGAAGCTGAGTTCCTCGGCGGTATGGTCGCGCAAGCGCAGATTTTCTTCCTTTAAGCCCAGCGACAACAGCCAGTTTTTGCAAAAGTCCTTCCAGTAGTTGAACCACTCTAAATCTGTATCGGGCTTGCAAAAAAATTCAAGCTCCATCTGCTCAAACTCGCGCACGCGGAAGATAAATTTGCCGGGGGTAACTTCATTTCTGAAGGATTTCCCGATTTGCGCCACGCCGAACGGGATTTTTCTGCGGGTTGTACGTTGAATATTCGCAAAATTCACGAAAATACCCTGCGCCGTTTCAGGGCGCAGATAAATTTCTGCCGCCGTATCTTCGTCTATGCCCTGAAAAGTTTTGAACATAAGGTTAAACTTTTTTATTTCGGTGAAATCGAGCTTGCCGCAGTCGGGGCAGGCGATTTTCTTTTCAGCGATGTATTCTTCAAGCTGCTTGTTCTCCCAGCCCGCCGTTAAAGTCCCGTCGAAATCTTCTATGAGATTATCGGCTCTGTGGCGGGTTTTACAGCCCTTGCAGGAAATGAGCGGGTCGGAAAAGCCGCCGAGATGCCCCGACGCAACCCACGTTTGCGGGTTCATCAGAATCGCGCTGTCAAGTCCCACATTGTACTTGCTTTCCTGCACAAACTTTTTGAGCCATGCTTTTTTTATGTTGCTTTTTAGTTCCGCGCCGAGCGGCCCGTAGTCCCATGTGTTCGCCAAGCCGCCGTAAATCTCGCTCCCCGCGAAGATGAAGCCGCGCCCCTTGCAAAGGGCGATGAGCTTGTCCATTGTTTTGTCCTTGTTCTGTAATCTTTTCATTGTGAAAATACTTCCTTTAAGTTAATAATACAGCCGTTTAATACGCTGACAGAAATTGTTTCATCTTCCACCCCGTAGGCTTTAACGATATAATCTCCGTCTTTTAAGATATGCGCTAAAACGGTTTTTTCATCGGGATTTACCACCCAGTATTCCCGCACGCCTGCCCATAAATACTTGCTACGTTTTATGAATGTATCATGCCTCGACGTTGACGGTGACAGGATTTCAATCACAAAGTCCGGTGCGCCGTTAATTGATTTTTTATCAATCTTTGAATGGTCACAGACCACCATAATATCCGGTTGAAAAACTGTGTCATCGCCTTTGTTTATATTTAACCTTACATCTATAGGCGCAGTAAAAGGTCTGCAAGGCTTTCCTTGCAGAAACGCCCAAAGCTGTCCGTGCAATTCCGAACAAATTCTCTGGTGTTCGGTAGACGGCGACGCCATCATATACGGCACGCCGTCAATCAGCTCGTACCGTACATCGTCGTCCCATGTCAGATAATCCGCATAGGTATAGCGTTTATCTTTTTGCAATGCGTCCATAAAAACCTCCATTAACAAACAGCCATAGTCCAGCCCATATCATCAGCGATTTTCCCGTATTGAATCCCTGTCAGCGTATCGTACAGCTTAGCCGAAATCTCACCGATTTTATTATCATTGATTTTCATTTCGGTGTCGCCCCACTTGAGCAAGCCTACAGGCGAAATAACCGCCGCCGTGCCTGTTCCGAAGACCTCTTTCAATGCGCCGCTCTTGTATGCGTCCGCGATTTCATCTATTGAAATCTTCCGCTCACTTACCTTCATGCCCCACTTCCCACAGAGCTCAATAACGGATTTTCTCGTAATCCCGCCTAAAATCGAACCCGAAAGCTCCGGCGTTATAACCTCGTTATTTTCCAGCACAAAGAAAATATTCATCGCGCCGACCTCTTCTATATATTTACGCTCAATGCCGTCAAGCCAGAGCACCTGCGCCAACCCCTGCTTCTGCGCTTCTACCTGCCCCGCTAAAGACGCCGCGTAGTTGCCGCCGGTTTTGGTATACCCGGGCCCGCCGCGTACCGCGCGCACAAAGCTTTCCTCAACGTAAATCCCCACAGGATTTAAGCCTGTCGCGTAATAAGGCCCTGACGGCGATGTGATGATTATAAACATATATTCCTCGCCCGGGCGTACGCCGACGAACGGGTCAACGGCGAACACAAAAGGACGCACGTACAGCGACGCGCCGTCACTGTGAGGAACCCAGTCTTTATCAAGCTTTATAAGCTCTTTTAAACCCTCTAAAGCAATATCTTCAGGGATTTCGGGAATCACAAGGCGCTCACCCGAAAGGTTCATACGCTTGAAGTTTTCTTCGGGTCTGAATAATTGTATACTACCGTCGGCTTTTCTGTAGGCTTTCATTCCCTCGAAAATAGTCTGCGAATAGTGCAGAACCATAGCGGCGGGGGACAGCGCGAGGTCGCCGTAAGGCACTATGCGCGGGTCATGCCAGCCGTTGGAACTTGTTCCGACTTGCCCCTTAGTGTAGTTCATTATAAACATGTGGTCGGAGAATACCCGCCCGAAGCCAAGCGTGCTGTCATCGGTAGGAATAGGCTTAGGGTTGGTGGTTTTGGTTATTTTTATGTTCATTTTCTGTGTCCTTTCTTTTTAGGTTCAAGTTTATTTTAGCATAAATTTGCAAATTTTGCAAATGTTTTATTGTATATTCGGATTGCCCTCTCTCAAAAACCTTTCATCTCCCCCGTAGCCATCGTCGCCTCTGTATTCCCGCGAGCAGGAACCGCACCATTCATACCGCTCGGCGTTTCTCGCGTCATTCAAAAGCCCGAATAAAACCACGCTCCCGAAAGACCAGCAGTCAGGGTCGATATGCACCCTGTCGCCGGTATTTCCCCAAAACACGCTGAATTTGCCAATTTCGGAGAGCGGTGTAACAATGTTCCCGTTAGCGTTTTTATGTGTTCCCGAAGTAGAATCTGCCGGCTTAGACGGCGCTAATTTTGCGGCGGCGGATAAAGAGAGTCCGAACATTTCACTTTCGGTGTATCTGTCGGGTAAATCCCAGTAATGGCTCAGGTAGCTGTAAAAAAGCTCCATCGCCTCATCGTCAAACGCAACACTTGCCGAACTTCCCGCGACATGCCACGCAGCAAAATCGCCGTTATCAAGGTCTATTAATACTATTAAAAGATACTCCTCGCTGTCCTCAAACAGCACTTCATACAGCGCCTCCGTGAACTCCGCCAGCGCGGCGTCAGACGGGTTAGTATCGTCGAGTATGTCGTTGCAAGCCCAGATTCCGAACTTTACGCCGGTGAGGTCATAGGCTTCCTGCGCGCCATTAAGCATAGGACGCGGGTTAGTGAACCAGTCGCCGTTCCATGTATCATCGAAGTAAACTAAAATATCATCAGAAACCGGCGCTTCCGGCGCGTTCATGGTTATAAGCGGGCTCTGCGTGATTCCGCGTCCGCTGTCTGAATCGCCGCCGGAAGAATTTCCGTTACCGCACGCGGTAAGCATAATCGCGGCTGTAAGTAAAAGCGTTCTTAATTTTTTCATGTTTTCCTCCAATCCCCCTTATATTTTATCACAGGTGAGAGATTTTTGCAAGTTTTTCCGATATAAAAGGAGCAGTTCAATGAACTGCTCCCTTTATTTTAATATATTGAATCCTCCGATAACGCAACCTCGGGGACGTCGTCCACTACATTCGGTTTTATTTCTTCTCCTAAGAACTTAGGTAAATCCATTCCCGCCTGCTTAAACACTTCACCGAGCGGAGGCACGGATTTCATAAGCCCGCTGAGAAAATCCGAAGTCGCGGTTTTACCGTCACTGCCGCCCGAGCCCGAATCCCAAACAGTAACTTTGTCAATTTTAATATTCTTAATAGCTTCAACCTGAATACGAGTCAGCTCTTCAAGCTTATCAGCAATCAGCAGTTTAACCGCGCTGTCTGCGTTTCCGCCTGCCGCCGCGACAAGCTCCCGAATACCCTCTGCCTGCTTGACAAGGATTTCCTTTGAACCGCGTGCCTGTGCGTCTAACTTCGCGAAAATAGCGTCAGCTTCACCCTTGGCGTGTCTGCGGATTACTTCGGCTTGCGCTTCGGCGTCGATTTCGGCTTGCTTCTTGTCAATTTCAGCTTTTACAACGACGTTTGCGTGCTGTGTGGCGCGCTCCAGCTCGGCTCTTGCGGTTTCTGCAAGACGCTGTGCCGCATAGGCTTCTTCTTTAGCTTTCGCCGCCTGAACAGCTTCCGCCGCCATAGCAAGCTTTAAGGCTTCGGCTTCCCGCTCGCGCCTGTTTGAATCGGATTTTGCAATTTCTATTTTCGCGTTGTTCTCACCCTGCACCGCTACGGCGTTTGCCGCCGCGACTTCTATGCGCTGTTCGCGCTGTGCCTGCGCCTGCCCGATTTCACCGTCACGGTCGCGCTCAGCTATTGCGATTTTTGCATCATTCTGCGCTTTTGCCCTTGCTTCGGCTTCGCGCTGGTCACGGCTGGCTTCCGAACGCGCAATTTCTACCTTGGCGTCGTTTTCCCCCTGAATCGCCGTAGCGTCTGCCGCCGCCACCTGAATACGCTGGTCGCGGTGCGCGTGCGCCGAGCCTATTTCGCCGTCGCGGTCTTTTTCGGCAACGGATTTTTTTGCGTCGTTAATAGCCTTCGCCGCCGCTTCTTTACCGAGAGCTTCTATGTAGCCGGATTCGTCGTTTATATCCGTGACGTTTACGTTGATGAGGCGCAGACCGATTTTCTTGAGTTCGATTTCCACGTTGTTGGAAACCGCTAAAAGAAACTTATCGCGGTCAGTATTAATTTCCTCAATTTCCATAGTCGCGATGACAAGACGAAGCTGACCTAAAATTATATCTTTCGATAAATCCTGAATCTCGTTAAGGCGCAAGCCGAGCAATCTTTCCGCGGCGTTCTGCATTACGCCCGGCTCGGTCGAGATACCCACCATAAAGCGGCAGGGCACATCAACGCGGATATTCTGCTTGGACAGCGCGCTTCTTAAATCCACGGTAATCGACATGGGCGTTAAGTCCATGTACTGATACGACTGGAAAATAGGCACGATGAACGAGCCGCCGCCGTGAATACACTTTGAGCTTCTCGCCTGCCCCGACTTGTCGTTTTTGAGCTTACCGTATTTTACGAGGATTTTGTCCGAGGGGCATTTTCTGTAGCGGGACAGAATAGCCATTGTCAGCGCGAAAGCGATTATTAACGCAACTGTAATAAGAACAACGAAATTAGGGTCCATGATATACCTCCAAAAAATTTTATATTTCTGCTACGGCGCAAATTTCATGTATATTATCGGGATTATATAGGATTTCTATTTTGCTCCCGATTAGATTTTCATAGGTTAAATTATTGATTTTTAATTTTTTTACTAATGTTTTTTCATCCACTGTGTATTGGACTACAGGAAAGCAATAAGTTTTATAAACACCCCACTTTCTTATTACAGCTTTCTCATATTTATCCGCAGCAGTAACAAGCGCTTGAGTTCTTACGCCTTTCGTCTTTAATCTCCTTATCCGTCCCATGTTGTTTTACCCCAATCCTAATAATTCCCCGAAGAAACCGAGCGTCGCGCCGACCATATACACCCAGCCCCAAACTGTCAGAATAGTAAAAAGCATACCAACCGAAAGCAGAATCCCGACAACAGCGGGCCATTTTCTCTTTTCTCTGCGGACTAAGGAAACTATGCCGAAAATCACACCGAGCGCGGATATAGTCAGCGATGTCGCCAAGAATAACCCCCATGATACGCCGATAACAGCCAGCACTGTAAGTGCGACAAAAATCGCAGGCGAGGCAAGGAGCGAATACCAGCCGAATTTTACATCTTTCATTGAATTTTCTCCGCTAATGTTGTTTCTTGCGGAACGGATTAATCCGTTCCCTACACGCATGTTTCTTGCGGTCGGGGGGTTACGGACGCGCAATGCGCGCCCCTACGCTACATTTTCTATGCTTAAAATTTTATATCTGCCGTCTTCAAGGATAAAAGTGTATTTGACTATATCGAGGGTGTCAAGTATATCTTCATAAACAGCAATATATCCATCTCCCCATCGCCCGACAATAGTATCGTCCTTATTGACCCATTGCACCTTTTCGTGGTCCCAATTGCCGATGTGACGTATAAATTGATTGTCATTTCTACGGTCGTTGTAAACAACATAAAAGTACAATTCCACTGTTTCCTCACTTACGAACTGTTCTTTTAATAAAAGTCTATGACCCGACGGAGTCTCGGAAGTTCCCCATGTAAACGCGCCGTTTTGGTCGGTATACTCATACCAGTTTGATTTTATTCCTGTGAAATCCTTGGAAAAAAGGTCAGCAAGAACCGCCTCTAACAGTTCGACAACATAAATTGTTTCTTCCCCCGGATATAACTCGTGCAGTTCTTCCCGCTTTTCCTCACTTAATTTCCACCAGTAATCCAAATAGAAATTATGTAATTCCCCTACAGAAATTTCAATAATACCGGACGAGGGGAGCAGAGAGAATTTAAATTTGCCGACAAGCGCCCGCAGCTCTGCTGTCAGTTCGGTTTCTTCATCAAGAATTAAAGAAAGCGCGCTTTCGTAATTATAATCAAGTATAATTTCGCTTCCCGTGTAGGGTTCGGGGGCGTCTTCGGGTTCAATAATTGTCAATTGTTCATTGTCAATTGTCAATTGTCCGTCCCGTTGTTCCGCGAAGTCAAAAGCGCGTTCTCCCGTCGGGTGCGTGGCTCTCATCAGCCCTCTCACAATTTCGGGATAATAAAACTCGCTTGTAAACCTGTCAATCAGCCCGAAAAGCTCGCCGTCGCCCTCAACCATACCGTTATCCCACCAGAAGCAGGGGATTCCGAACTTTCTCGCGGTGCTGACGTAAAACTCTGCCCAGTCGGCGCGGGATTCTATATTATCACGGTTCACTGCGCCCATTTCACCCATGATTACAGGGATTCCGTCGTGAAGAAATTCGTCGTAAATACGATTGAACATATGATGAATCGGGCTGGTATCACTGCGGTTGTTCCTGCTCCAGGTATCGACCGCTTCGTCGTCATTTCGGAGCGCGAACTCCCACGGGGTATAAGCGTGAATTGACACAATGATTCTGTCCGCTATGCTGTCTTTGGGGATTCTGAGGTCTTTCATCGCCGCAGAGTCCGAGTTCGCGCCATAAGGCGTAATCATCAGAGCGCGATAGGCGTTATTGCCGCCGGTAGCTCTCACGGTATCAACGAAAAGCTGATTGTATGTATTAATATTTACCCGTTCTTCCTTTGTTCCGCCAATCCACTCGTTGCGGCTTCCCTGCGTTCTGGGTTCGTTGAGCCCCTCGAAAATCAGCTTCTCGTCATAATCCCTGAACGCCTCGGCGATTTGCTTCCATATCAGCTCGAACGCTTTCAGCGAATCATATTCTTTCATCTCGCTGTCAAGGAACTTGAAAAGACTTTCCTCATGGTGGGTGTTCAGAATTATATACATGTCATTAGCGACGGCATAATCTACGACTTCTTTCACCCGCGCCATCCAGTCCGCGCGGATTGCGTAATTATTATCAGCGTCGGCAACTTTGCACCACGTCACGGGGATTCTGACGGCATTGAAGCCTGCTTCTTTCAGCGCATTGAAAATCTCCCGCGTGGCGCCGATTGCGTCCTCACCGAGCCACGCAGTTTCCAATTCTCTGACCGATGTCCCCGCGAAAGTTCCGTCACCGAGCCACGAGAAGCCCTCCGGTGTATCCCCGTAGGCATCGAAAGTATTACCGAGATTCCACCCGATTCGCATATCCGCAACGATTTCACGGGCGGTCGTGTTTGTGATGTCTTTAACGCCCGAAGCGGAACCCCCCGAATTACTTTCGGCACAGCCCGCCGTAAGCAACATCGCTGTAATAATTAAAACTGCAAGTATTTTCTTTGTCATTATATTTTCTCCACCACAAGCACATTCCCGCCTAAAATATCCGTGACGCGGACAGGCGTATTAGTCGCGAGCGGGCCGCTCTCACTGATTGCTTCACACTCGAACAAACGCTCCGCCATCTGCACGTTTACTTTGCCGCGCTTGGATTTGTCTTCGGGAATAGGTATGTAAACCGTGCCGGTTTCCCCGATTAAAAGCTTCATATTCGCCGTTCCGTCATGTTGAAGCTTGGCGGTGAGCTGTATGACCTTAGCCACGCCGTACATCGCCGCAAAACCGAATACAAAACCCAGCCCGAGCGCCAGCGGAATAATCCCCGTCGCGTTCATAACCACAATTCCGCTCCAGCCGAATATGCAAAAGAACGCAACGATTCCCTGAAAGCTGAAAAGCCCCATAATCCCGAAGTCGCCTGAGCCGCCCGTCGTGGATAAATCCACCGCTTCTATATCGGGAACGTCAAATTCAGCTCCCTCGCCGCCGATTCCGAAGATTATAAGTATGGTTTGTAAAATCAGCAGAATCGTGCCGGGTATGGCGATGCAATAAAGGATTTGCAGAACAAGGTCAAGCCCGTTCCACCATTCTGTAAACCATGTCATATCATTACCTCCGTTTTTATTCCCCTATAACTATTTCGGGGCAGTTTTGTGAAATATAGTTTATTATTAAATCTGCGGCGTTTGCGTTCATGTCTAAGTTAAGGGATTTGCTCTTGCCGTCTTTATACATAAAGACCACGGAATAGGTTCTTATGTTTCCGCGGGCTCCGCCGCCCTGAAAGGTTGTCATTCCGTCATGCTTACCCACGCCGGTGACGCCCTCTAAGCTGATGATTTTCACATTGTAATCCCGCACCGCTATTATATACGCGGGGTCAATTTTGCCGATTCCTATATTGCCGCCGTCCCGCCACGTCTGCTCAAGGCGCGCCATTGTCGCTTCGGGATTGGGCGTTTGGGCGCAGTATTTTTCAACTTTTTTGACGCAGTTTCCGGACTTTGCTTTGCGCCAGTTAATAATACTCATAAGTATAAGCCAAACAAATATACCGACTCCGGCATACAGCCAGGTTTCACTGAAACCATCCTCACCTGAAGTCAAAATAAAAGCAATCAGCAGAACTAATACCGCACATACAAACGCAAGCTTATACATCTTTTTGGCTGTTTTGTTACCTTTTTCTTTTAAGTCGTGTTTTAAATCGCCGGTCATATTTTTATGCTCCCCTGTGCCAATATTTGTAAATATAATTTACCTCTATATTTCATTATAGACTTTTTTCGCGCTGTTGTCAATATGTTTTTGAAAAATTTTTATGAATATTTTTTTGAAAAAAGACTTGATTTTCAGAAAATTTAATGCTACAATATAAGTAAATTAAATTTACGCGGAATTTACAGAACCTATTGGAGATAATATGAACGGCTTAGTTTTAGGCAAGAAATTAAAAGAAGCGCGCCTCGCAAAAAAGATGACCCAATCGGACGTTGTGGGCAGTTACATCACCCGCAATATGCTGAGCCAGATTGAAAGCGGCGCGGCTTTCCCCTCCATACGCACGTTAGAGTATCTTTCGGGGGTGCTTGAAGTTCCTATGTCCGAACTTTTGACCGACTCTGATGATTTGCCTGACGGTTACGGGGGCGACGTGATTTGCCCGAACTGCGGGCATAACTTTAAGAAAGGTTAGGTATAATTATGCTCGTTATGTGGATTGTGTTCGGCTTGACATCATTGCTGATGATTGTTATGGGCGTTTTATTCATCAAAGGTAAGGGCGGAAATCTTCTTGCCGGTTATAACACCATGTCCGAAGAGGAAAAAGAAAAATACGACAAACCGGCTTTACTCAAAGCCGCAGGAAAATTAATGATTCTGTGTGCCTTGTTAATGCTTGTTATACCCGTAGGGATTCAGCTTGGCTATGAGGTTGAGGCGGCACTTTGGGGGAGCGGCGCAATAACGGTAATTGTCATAGGCGCGGTGATTTATATGAACACCGGCGGCAGATTTAAGAAAAAAGATTGACAATTTTGTAAAACCATGTTACATTTATAATAAATAAATT
>Ga0123356_10006618_pt1 | contig 11677 bp, 11 predicted proteins | sample TergutEmb28metaG_2_FD_92546 | JGI IMG/M metagenome (GOLD analysis project Ga0123356, IMG submission 92546) | Embiratermes neotenicus P3 segment gut microbial communities from Petit-Saut dam, French Guiana - Emb289 P3 | ecosystem: Host-associated > Arthropoda: Insects > Digestive system > Gut ... | reverse complement strand
GGCGGACGAGCCGGGACAGGATGCACTAACCCGCCCTCATCCACCTCATTCTTTTTCTGAGGTAACAATGGGACCCCCGCGAGTTACCAATACGATCCAATTCCTTCCACCCGGCGTCATTGCCACGGTAAAAGAACATCCGCAAGAGATAGCGAGACAGGTGGAATCTGCCATAATGCCACCGGTGATGACACCAGTTATGCCCCCTGTGATACCCGCACTGCCGGTACTGGCGCAGGAAAGGACACCGGGATATGGATATTCGCCGTTTGAACGCCGTGTTTACACCGTTCTACCGGACGAGAGCACCGAAGAAGGGTTGCCGCCACCGCAACAATTGCTCCGAAGTTCTGATTCCGGGACGCAAACAAAGTGAGGCTTTCTGGAAAAAAGCCTACATGCGATGAACTCGCCTGAAAAAGTTGCAAAACAATACACATGCTGCGGTGTTGTGCAAAAAATGCATTATTTTGCAACTTGATAGTTTGTGATATTTTGCGAAGAGGAAAGGATTTTCCAAAAATCTATTGCCGGAAAGTTATAAACCCCCGGTTTCTGGGGGGTAATGTCCTCGTACCACAAATTTTTTTGTTTTTTCACATTTTGGCACATTTTGTGCTAACTATGAACGTATGAAGGGTCTCGGTGATGCAATGCAACCCACCGGATCGGAGTTTTCAGAAAAACGGAAAGATTCTTCTTTACATTTTCGGATTTATGTGTTAGAATACAAAATGGATGTTTGTCGGTTTGGTAATGGATTGTTTTGAAAGTTGCCTTTTACCTTTATTGGGAGGTTGCCATGAAAACGTTACAAGTATTTTTCGGATTGAGTGTAGCGACTGCTCTTTTGGGGGCAAGTGTTGCAATGGCAGAGATCAGGCACGAGTCACTGAGGCCGCTGATGTTCTCCGTTGATGTAGGAGATGCCTCCATTACCCTACCGGAGTTCTCCTTCTGTAGCATTAACGACCAGAGCGAAGAGGCGCAGGCGACGTGCATGATGACACCCGGAGGAAATATGCCGGACGTGTTGATGGAGTTACCGGTTGTTCCAATTGCAACTCCTGTGAGCGAAGGCTACACTAGCGCACAGGCAGCGATTACCCCGGTTAGTATGCTCCGAACGCCGCCGTATAGCGAACCGCGGTGGCCATTTACGCCGCCAGTTACGCCACCAATTACGCCACCGGACGACCCAGACGACCCGCCACCGCCGCCGCCAGTGGTACCAGAGCCGGCAACGTTGGTGCTCATCGGACTCGGTATTGGGGGTGCCTTGGTGGCACGCCGACAGCGGCGGAAAAACTAATCTGCATAGGTTGATATGCAACGCAACCGAAACGTAGCCAGATGTGGGGGGTGCCCGGTTACGTTTCGGTTTTTTGTTCCCTTTCGGAAGATTGCAAGCGGTGTTCTGGGGCAATGATGTGCAACAGGAGGCACACGACGGCGGCGGCAAGAAAAATCTGGTATTGATGTCGCAGTCTTTGTCGTTGCCCCGTTTGATGGACATTCCCCTGCATTCTACCGATGGAGTCAGCATAAATCTGCCCAAGATCAAACATTCGCGTACCAGCAGCGACGTATGCTCCTTCGGTAATTCTGGCGATTTCCCGAAGGGTTGATTCATCCATTTTCGACCAAACTTCCCGCCCGTCGTGTCGGAGATATGTCAAGTTTCCGCTTGGATCACGGATCGGGATCCGTCCTCCTTCCACCGAATTACCGAGCCCAATGGTCAGAATACGGATTTGCCGCTCCGCTGCATCCTTTGCCGCTTCGAGAGGCATCGACTCCTGATCTTCGCCATCGGTAATCAAAACGAGTGCCCGCTCACGGTCGGCTTCCGGCGGCATCGCACGCAGGGCAAGCCGAATCGCATCGCCGATTGCCGTCCCGCCGCGAGGGGCAGAATTCGTATCGACCGAACGGAGCACTTGGAGGAAGAATCCGTGATCGGTTGTCAATGGTACTTTGATAATCGGTCTTCCAGCAAAGGCGATCAAACCGATGCGATCACCGCCGACATGACTCAAAAGGTCTTGAATGTCCGATTTTGCCCGCTCCAACCGATTGGGGGCGACATCTTCCGCCAGCATGGATCGGGAAACGTCGAGGAGGATGAAAACATCGACACCGCTTCGAGAAATTTCCTCGTAATAGGTTCCGAATCGGGGACTGGCAGCGGCAACGATGCCGAAAACAAAGGCAAGGAGCAAAAGTAAAGACTTACGGAAAAACCGACCAGTATCAGGCGTTGGCATAAGCCGGTCAATCATGGGTGCCTCGAAAAGCATCCGGGCGGTCTGCCTCTTCTTTTTGTAGGCGTACCACAACAGCAGTGCCAATAAAGGCACCAACCAAAGCAGCAAAAGATAAATCGGTCGCTCAAACACATCATCTATTGTACCAGATAGTTAATAAATTTCGTATGCTTCGTCAGCCAACTTGGCAGGTCAGCACGAATTTTGTACAATAATCATCTATGCGATCCCGTCGAGGTGTCATTTTAGTTGTCGTTTTGATCGTCATCGTCATATTGACGCTCTCTGTGTTCGCCTTCTCCAAATTTATGTTGGCACAACGTAAGGGAACGCATACACAACTTCGGCAAACACAAGTCCGGCTCCTTGCCGAGTCTGGCATTGAGTACCTTCGTGTTTTGCTCCTCAAAGATCAATACATGATCCTTGAACTCGGCGGACTGTACGACAACCCCTACGAATTTTGTGGACACATTATTACCGACGGAACGATTGGAATGACGGGCTTCGCTGCCGGAATACAAACAACGTTGGGCAATGTCGATCCCCGCGACATCGGACGGTTTTCCGTAGTTGCTCCCGCACTTTCGGAGGACGGTATTTTACGCGGTGAATACATTCGCTATGGACTCGTGGATGAATCGACCAAACTCAATCTACGATGGGTTCTTCAAACTGACCTTGAACAGCCGGGATATGGTCGAATGATTCTAATGCGTTTGCCCGGCATAACCGAAGATATCGCGGACTCCATCCTCGATTGGATTGACAACAGCAGTTATGAACCCAGAGAATTCGGAGCAAAGGACGAATACTACACGAACCTTGATCCACCGTACTACACCCGGATGGGCATTCCCGATTCGCTTGATGAGTTACTGCTCGTTCGCGGCGTTACGCCGAAACTGCTCTATGGGATCGACTGGAACCGCAACGGAATTGTCGATCACGGCGAACCGGACGAATACTCACTAGACGAATTCGACGTGGTTGATGGTTCACTCAATCTCGGCTTGATTTCGTACCTCACGTTGGACAGCCGGGAATCGATCCTTACACCGGACGGTTATCGGAAAATCAACGTCAACATGGAGGACTTGACGGAACTGCGTGAACTGCTCGAAGAAGTTTTTGAAGACTATCCTGATTGGACTAATTTCATTATTTCCTTTCGCCAGCAGGCTAATCAGCAGGCACAGCAGCCCGGCAACGCAAACCTTGGCACCATTGTATCGAGCATGCTGACCGGCGGTACGGGCGGTGTTGGTGCGATCGGAAACACCGATGGAAGAATCAATTCGTTGCTCGATCTTGTCGGCGTGCAAGGTTCCCCCTTTGCCGATGATCCCGACGAAATGAATGAGTACGGACCGCTTCTGTACGACAATCTAACAACCAGCGACACTCCCATCGTCGGACGGATCAACATCAATCAGGCTTCGAGGACGGTCTTGGAACTTTTTGTCCAGAAGGATGACGAACTGACCGAGGCAGCGATCATGGCGGGTGAAATTTCTGACGTACTGTTGGGAACAACACTGACACAAATGGATGCTTGGGACATCATCGAAGGCATTTTGGAATGGCGGGAAATGAACCCCAGTTTTATCGAGTACCCGGAAATGCGCTATCCTTTTTGGGTTTATACTCATGGAATTGTTACAGACTTGGCAACAATGAAGCAGTTGGAACCTTATTTTTGTACGCAGGGGGCTGTCTTCAAAGCGACGGTGATTGGGCGTTTCGATGAACAGTCGCCGGTCTCCCGAATGGAAGTTTGGCTGGACGCGGCGGAAGGGGGCAGGCCTGCAAGGATCATTCGTATTCGGGACATCTCGGATTTGGGACCCGGTTATTCGGCGGAATTGCTTGGTGCCGACGAACTGTTCGCACGGTGATCGAACATCTTGCAAACGACGGCAAATACGTTACAATGCCTCTCTGTTCGGTAATTCCTTGTCCTTTTACTTTTATGAAAACTGCCGTTATTTCCACGATACATGGAGACATCAAACTAGAACTTTTCGACGATAAAACGCCGGAAACCTGCGCAAACTTCGAGAAACTTGTCAACAAAGGCTTTTATGATGGGCTCACGTTTCACAGGGTCATTGACGACTTTATGATCCAGGGCGGCTGCCCAATCGGCAATGGAACTGGCGGACCTGGTTATCAGTTTGAGGATGAGTTTCATCCTGACCTGCAACATGACAGTCCGGGCATCCTTTCGATGGCGAATGCCGGTCCGAACACTAATGGTTCGCAGTTCTTCATCACTCACGTTCCTTGTCCTTGGCTTGACGGTAAGCACACTGTTTTTGGCAAGGTCATCGAAGGTCAGGAAGTCGTCGATTCTGTCGAGGCGGGGGACGAAATCCAAAAAATTACTATTTCTTCGTGAGGGTAGCCTGCAATGACATTTGAGGAGTCGATCATCCGACTTGAAGAAGTTTTGAAGCAACTCGAAGGGGACAAGGTTGATCTAGCGACTGCTTTGTCGCAGTACGAAGAGGGAGTCCGGCTTCTCAAAAACTGCCATGGAATCCTTGAAACAGCGCGGCAGAAAATCGAAGTTCTTCGTGGTGTCGAAGCGGACGGAGAACCCGTTGTGGAACCGTTTGAAACGCTCTGAAACCGAAAAATGCGTCCGACCGCCGATTATTCCGCCAGCCGTATCGGAAACAGTTGCAAAGCAGTAGAAGGGTGCTCAACTCAAATCCCCGGAAATGCGTCGGCTTCGCAAAACGTCTTCGTGCATCTGCCGGATAAGTGCTTCGGCAGAATCAAACCGAATCGGTTCACGCAAAAACGTAAGGAAATCGACAGCGATCTGCTTTCCGTAAAGGTCCCCGTCAAAATCGTGAACAAACGTTTCGATTTTCGGAGTCGCAACGTCAAACGTCGGATTCATGCCGATGTGTGTTGTCGAGCCGTACCGCTTGTCTCCAATCCATGCTACTGTTGCATAGATTCCCTGTTTCGGCAGAATCGTTTGCACATCTCCAAAATTGGCAGTTGGAAAGCCAAGAGTCCTGCCCCGCTGTTCGCCGACGATGACCGTCCCAAACATTCGGTAGGGCAGCGGCATCAATTCGTTGACCCGCTCAATCTGACCGGCTTGAATCAAGCGACGAATACCGGAACTTGACACCCGCTCTTCGCCGATTTGCAACGGATCGACAATATCGACTTCGATGCCCGTCCACTGACCGTAAAGTCGGATTACGTCAGGGTTTCCGATGCGGTCTCTGCCAAAGGAAAAGTTTTTTCCTGCGACGACCACTTTGACATGGAACCGGTTTTGAATCGTTTCATAGAAAAACGTTTCGGCACTCTGTTGCAACAATTCATGCGTTGTTGGAATAACGACAACGGCATCGACGTGAAAATTTCGGACTAATTCGATTTTACGTTCCAACGTGCAGATCGTTTTCAGGTCGGCATCTGGTTGGAGCAGGACTGCGGGCGGTGGATCGAATGTTACGAGAATAGCCGGTATTTGCCGCTGATGCGCATAACTTTTGAGCCGATGGACGATCAAAGAATGACCGAGATGCATGCCATCGAACTTGCCGATGCTGATCGCACCGCCTCGTAACGTCTCTGGAAATGCCGCCAATTCCGTGATAATTTGCATAGGTATAATCCGCAGATAGACACAGAGATTTTAACGGAAATCATCCGTATCGTCAAACACCCGCCTTCGCAGAAAAGAGAGCCGGGGACCATTTTGGATGTTGCCCAATCCTTACTTATACCTCTTTGAAACAGCAAAGATTAAGGGAATGAACTCCCTTCGTAATAGGCGACCGGGTTTCAGGCAAACTTGTGATTGCGACCCTGTTTTTTTTTCGGAATGTGCCCATCAATGACCTTATCAAGTCGCTCAAAATTTTCCTTCAAACAGAGTTGCAGAATGAAACTCTCGACGGCTTCTGTTTCGGAAGTCTGCGTCGAATATGTTTTCACGCATCGCAGCGCAATTTTTGCCATCAAATTGTAGTGTCGGGCTTCTCCACGCTCTTCAATCCACTTGGGACCCTTAACGAGCAGCATCCGGTCGAAACTCGACCAACATGGTGCCAAATGCCGCAAAAGTAACACCAATCGGGAGACCGCCCGAATGGTAAGTGTCGTAAAACGTCGCCCTTTTTCCGACAGTACGGCATCTGCTTTGGCATGGTGTACCGGAATATCAAGTCGCAACTCTTGAATCATCTCACTAACGGCAAGGGCTTTCTTGCCCGTCGAGTCACAGAGTTCGACTCGCAGATCAGGACGGAGAATTGCCAGTGGAATTCCTGGTACGCCGCCGCCGGTGCCCACGTCGAGAATCCGTTCACCGGTTCGCAAAAACTCTGCCAGTGCCAACGAATCGACTATATCGCGGGCAACGAATTTATCGTAATCGGTGTGCCGGGTCAGGTTGACACGTTCGTTCCAATCCCAGAGTAGTCGGCAATACTCGTCGAGTTTGCGCACCTGCACCTTCGGGAGGGAAATCTGGTGGCGTTCCAGTGAGTCGGCAAGCGTTTGTGTCATAAAGTCGAAAATTGTGTATTTCTGAAAACCGGTCGGCTGTCGCCGACGCAACTGTCCGAAGGCTTGCTGCCTGCCGATGCTACCCCACATTGAAGTTTACAATCGGACAAGCAATTCGCTACGGCATGTCTTTGAAGCGATGTACAACCGTAACCTGTTTGATAATTCGGCTTGCCGGATCAAAACAACGGATCGTGATCTGAATCGCTTCTAATGGCGCGGTGTAGGGGGGCACAACCACTCCGGCATTTCCGAATTCAGGGTCGCTATCTCCGTACTCCCGTGTCCAAGAGTCCCAAGTGCGTAACAGCCGCCGTCTATCGCTGGCATTATTCTCGTGGATCCATTCCGTATTATTGTCGTCTTCCCACGTCGTTCCCGACGTTCCCAAATCGACAAACTCCTTCACTTCGGGACACCACACCTTTACGTCGAACGACAGCACGTTTGTCAGAACAGCATCCTCACCTGCACGAGGGTTGCGGTAGGGATCATCATTCACGAACTCCAATAATGCTCCGCTCTTTCTGTCCTGCAAATCGGGAAAAAAATATGGCTGTTCCCAAAGGTCGGGAGAGTCCACCGTGGGAGTTTCTGGGACATCTATAGATTTCCATTGGAAGACCTCATCAATCCATTTTTGATGCAGAGTTTCTTCCAGTGTCGGCAGCCGCAGATAACGCCAACCCAGATTATCGGGGTCGTAGAGCGGATATGGAAATACATTGGTATCAGAAGCAGCGGCTGAGGGAGCAAACGCATGCAAGAGACGTTTTTGCCGAAGAGCCCGCTCGCCCACATCGACCTCATTGACCAGCCGAACCCGTCGATAAAGCGTATTTCCTCGGACAAACCAGACAATTTCGGCGGCTTTTGTTTCTTCGATCCTGACCTCTCCGTCCGCATCAACAATCACCCCCCGAAAGTCGGCTTGAAACAACCCCCGAAAAGCAGCATGATCGGCAAGTGCTACAAAGGCAATGATGTCATCCACATCACCAACGGTAGCGTCAACATTTCCGTCCGCGTCCACGTAAGGATGGGCAACAATAGTATCGGGACCTTCGATGATCTCCAAGTAGCCATCGCTGTCGCTTACCGTGTCCACATTCGGATCGACAATACGTGCTGGTTTGGTTGCCAACGAATCTGGAATTCTGGCAAGGTCTTGTCGGAGCAATATTGCTATCTCGTGAAGACTGGCGGATGTACTCATTGCTGCCCGGGTGTCATTCATTGTTCCGCCGACCCTGCTGAACAATTCGGTAACAGCAAGCAACAGGAGCAGCGACAATGCCAAGGCTACCAACAGTTCGACCAACGTGTATGCAGCGGGAAAAAAAGATCGCATTGTTTTACAAAGGGTTATAGGGCGGGAAAGCTACCCGCACCCATTGTACCATAGAATTGCCCTAATTTCGAGTCGAAAATTTTGCGGGGGAGACATATTGCCTCCGCGTGAACCCACTATTCCGGTTGTCCGGCATCTTTCGGCATCGTAGCATTCCATTCGTTTAGGGCGTTGCGATACTTCGTCGTCAAATCGGGATGCTCGTTGGCAAGGTTCCGCGACTCGGAAATATCGGTGTTGAGATTGTATAGTCGAGGTCGTGAACCATCGAACTGCATGAGAAATTTCCAAGGACCATCCCGCAGAGCAAGGTCAGCCCAACGGTTGTTTGCTGGTCCCGGTCGATCCGGTGGTCGTCGCCAAAAAATCGGTGCCTTGCGTTCCTGCGCTATTGCTTTGCCCAGTATGACAGCGGAGAAATCTTCGCCATCGAACACCACTTCGGCAGGTGCTTCAACTCCCGCAATTTTGAGCAACGACGGAACAAAATCCATGGCTTGAAAAACGGCAGTTTCATTGCGGCGACCCTTGGCTTCCTGTGTCAATAGACCGTCTCCCCAAACGATCAGCGGCGTACGAACCCCGCCCTCGTAGAGCGTCCCTTTGCTTTCTCGAAGCGGACCTCCCGAACCGGCTCCCGGTTCGTGCCCGTTATCACTTGTGAAAAGGATCAATGTGTTTTTTCGGAGTGCTTCGTTTCCTCGAATGTAATCAAACAATGGTGCAAGTTGCCGATCCATTTCGACGAGAACGCCGAGATAAAGGGCTCTCTTGCTTCCATCGCCGCGCAATTCTGCCGAAGGATAAAATGGCGAATGAACATCGTCCAGCCAAAGATTGATGTAGAATGGTTTGTCGTTTTCCTCTGCCTTCTTGATGAATTCCAACGTTGCATCAATGAATCGCGGCGTAACCATATTGCGATCTACCCAGGTAATTTCGCCGCGTCCGAGTCTGTCGGAGCCGAGCGAGTACCGTCTCGGTTCTGAACCATCGAACCGATTTAAGAGCGGCAATACGCGGGGACCGAGTCCTTCAAAATTCGTCAGCGATACATCGAATCCATACTCAGTAATCAGCGGTGCATCGCCGACATCTCGCTGACCGCCGAGGTGCCATTTTCCGATATGTGCAGTGGCGTAACCGGCATTTTTAAGAAATCGAGGCAACGTTGGTGCCGTCAGGTCAAGCCATTGTGCCATTCCGCGTCGTTCATTCATTTCTCGGTTATCAAGAAACGACGTGATCCGCCAGCGGTAGGGATACTGCCCGGTCGTAACCGCAGACCGGGACGGCGAACAGATCGGGGAGGTCGTGTAAAAATTCGTAAAGACGGTGCCTTCGGCGGCAAGTCGGTCAAGCTGCGGCGTTTGGACATCCTCGTTGCCGAAGCAGGAAAGACAGTTCCAGCCTAGGTCATCAACGACAATGAGAACGACATTCGGCGGCGAACCGGCATAAGTGGCTGCTCCGACGGCAAGGAGCAAAAAGACAACTATGGGGAAAAGGTAGGTAATTTTCATAGTGCGATGGTATTTCACGCCAACTGCTCTCCGCAATTGTACCGCGAACGGCATCAAATTGCTAGCGGGGCGGCAAAAACTGCCACACCGGACTGGGATTTTCCCAGGATTTGGGAATATCGGTAACACAGTCTCCGGTCGCTCCACGTTGCTGCGCTCTCGGCTTTCATTGCCGACGACGTTGACTTTTCTTCCGTCGCTCTGACATCACTTTTTTACAAGAGCAAGATTGGATTACCCCTTGTTTTCTAGGCTATTTATGCTATAATCTCATGTAATTGGCACCCCCTCCTTCAAACTTATTCCGGCTCGTGTTAGCATAAGTTTTCAGGATTTCTTGCAACATTTAGGCAACATTTAAGGAGACAATCATGGGAAGTTTAATCAAGATTTGGAAAACGATACCGATGCCGGAAGGGGCAACGGTTGGGCGTAACGGAACGGTAACATGGACTGCCAAGGGCAAGAAGCGAACAGGCAAAATGTCCATCAGTCCCGGCAGGGTAACTGTCCAGTCAGATACATGGACGGCGCAATTCGTGGATGAGAATGGAAAACCTCAACGGATTTCTACCAAGACCACCATCCGTAGCGTAGCAGAAAAAATACTCGCCCGGTATCAAACGGAAGTTGACCGCATCCGCACCGGTGTAGCGACTCGTGAAGAGTTGTCCAAGGCGCAGTTTCGGCTCATTACCCTTGATAAGGCGTTGGAACAATTTCGTACTAAAATGATCGCTGACGGGAGTAGCAACCGGCATATCGTTGAGACCCTGAAAAAAATTACTCTCATTTGTAGTAACGCGGGTATCGATTCATTGTCAGACATCCGACGTGAAAATGTAGAACGTTGGATCGCCAACGAAGTGCAGAAGAAAGCCATCACTGCTGGCACCATGCATGCAAGTTCCCGCCCCCTTCCATCACAACGTGATGTTGGCAATGTTTCGGAAGATGTGCGACGACGCTGGTGATGGCGGCGAGGAACTCCGCTACAACCTCATTGTCGAAGTCAAACTCCTTGCCGACCGTATCGAGGAATTGAATGATTGATTTTCACTAACCATTCCCACGTTACTTTCCTAATATGATACTCCGTCCGTACCAAACCGAAGCCGTCCAAGCGGTTTATCATCACTTGCAAACGAGAGATGATAACCCTTGCGTGGTGCTTCCGACCGCAGCCCGTATCGAAAGGTTCCCTACTGGAAACGGAGCGAAGACTCCAACGCTCCACCGCCGCCGAAATTCACGTCCTTTGCAATCGTGCCGGAAATGACCGCCGCCATTCATCGAGGATTCGGAGTCTATGGCAACACGGCGGGGAACGCCAATGCGATCAATGCTTGGCGAGCGTTTGACCGCAACGTGCAAACAAGCGGGGCGTTCGGTGGTGAAGCAATCGTTTCCTTTCCCGAAGCCCGGTTGGTCAGCGGGTTTGCCATCCGATTTGAGTATGAATGGAACAATGTTTGGCTTGCTATCGAAGGAAAATTCCAGACTGGTAATAACCAGACCGGCGGCTGGACGCGGCTCTTTGAATCGACCGGCGGCTTGGTCAATTACGGACGCTACGGCGCATTGACAACGCCGATGCACTGTACTGCCGTGCGGGTGTTAACCAACTCTTCCAACGCAATTCAATCGTGTCAGTTTTTCGAGGCAGTGCCGCTTGTTCCGATGACCATGACTTCTAACACGGCTCCGACAGCCGCCGGAGTGCGGCTTGTTTCTGAACCGAACAATTTCAATCTTTATCAGTGTTTCCGGCAACAGGTCGAGGCTTACACACACGGCACGCTCGCTTGGTATTTTAACAATAGCGACTGGCAATCGAACCGAGGGCAAGTCAGTACACGAGACCAGAACCGTTTTACCATTCTTTTCAATGAACCGAAAACGGTCTGCGGTTTCTCCGTCGGCGGCGTTGCCGACTACTATGATTACTACGGGTATTTCTACGCCAACTGCTTGCTTGTAGAAGGGCGGGAATC
>Ga0123356_10006617_pt1 | contig 11678 bp, 14 predicted proteins | sample TergutEmb28metaG_2_FD_92546 | JGI IMG/M metagenome (GOLD analysis project Ga0123356, IMG submission 92546) | Embiratermes neotenicus P3 segment gut microbial communities from Petit-Saut dam, French Guiana - Emb289 P3 | ecosystem: Host-associated > Arthropoda: Insects > Digestive system > Gut ... | reverse complement strand
TTTGGTCATTTCGTCTGGGGGACGGTGGGAACGTTCTATTACTGCTGGTTCCCGACCTACCTGGTGAGCTTCCGACACTTTACCTTCATCAAGGCAGGCTTCTACGCCTCGCTTCCGTTCATCGCGGTGTTCGTGGGCGTGCTGGTCTCGGGGACGGTTTCCGATGCGCTGGTGCGACGCGGCTACAGTCTGACCTTCGCGCGTAAGGTGCCTATCATCAGCGGGCTCTTGATGGCCACCAGCATCGTCGGTGCCAACTACGTGGACAACCAGGAGCTGATCATTGGGATCCTGACCTTCGCCTTCTTCTGCAATGGTCTGGCCTCGATCCACTGGTCCCTTGTCTCGGCCACTGCACCCGAGCGACTGATCGGTCTGACCAGCTCCGTTTTCAATTGCCTGGGCGGCGTTGCCGGTATCCTCTCGCCTATCATTATCGGCTTTCTCCTACGGGCCGGCGATTTTCGTCTGCCTCTGATCTTCATCGCCGTCGTCGAAGTGCTAGGCGTCCTCTCCTACATCTTCGTCGTGGGAAAGCTGGAACGGGTGGCTGACGCATGAGCGAGCCCGGGCTGGAGTAGAGTCGTGGATTTTTGAAATCAAGGGTCGAAGTGTCCGGGTATGCATGGGTGCTCATTGGCAGGTGCGTGCCATAGAGAAGTCCATGCGGGGCACCGCAATGGCTTGCTCATGTCTCTTTGCATCGGCCTCAGGCTCAACCGAATCGAATTCCACCCTGTTTCGTAAATCCTCCGCGGAGAGTCGCACCTTCCATCGCCTGGTATGATGGTGTGTCCATGGTAACGGCCGCGCGCGATGGCCGAGCCGTGACGCTTCCCCCTCTGCCGCCTCATCGGTACGGAACGCTTGCCTCTGCCACAACGGCCAATGCCCAGTCAGGCCGATCGGTTACCAGCCCATCGACACCCCACCTGATCAGACGTCGCATATCGGCCGGATCGTTCACCGTCCATGGTATGACCTGGAGGCCGAGTGCGTGGGCCTCATCAACCACGGCGTCCGTGAGGTCGTTGTGGTCTGGCGCCCAGACCGGCCCGCCCTCGGCTGCCACCGCGCGCGGCACCGAGTTATCAAAATCGGCCGGCACTGGCCCATCCCACCAGGTCGCGGCGTCGCGCACAGTCTCGGCCCGCGTCAGCCAGGCAAGCCGCACGTCCGGGCGGACGCGGCGCAGGTGCCGCGGTCCACGCCAGTCAAATCCCTCCACGGTGATCCGTGGCGTTGCATTAGCGGCGTCGGCCGTTGCGAGCACCGCGTCCGCAAGCTCCGGTCCGCTGGCGGTACGCCCCGGCGTACCGGGAAACGTCTTCAGTTCGATGACGAATTGCGCGGACCGATCGAGCCGCAGCACCGCCTCCAATGTCGGAATACGCGCGCCATCACGCGGTGACTGATGTGGATAGAGCGCCGAGTACGCGGATCCGGGCCGCAACCGCCCGACATCGTAGGCCGACAAATCCGCCGCGCGCAGCGAGCGAAGCAGCGGCGTCGGTCTCTCCAACCACGCGCCGTTCGTATCACGTGTGAGGTTCGGGTTCAGCGCCGGATCATGCGTCACCACCACAACCCCATCGACTGTGAGCGTCACGTCGAGCTCCAACGTGTCGACACGCAACGCCAGCGTCGCGGCAAAGCCCTCCAGCGTGTTCTCGGGAAACAACCCGCGCGCCCCACGATGACCGATGATCGCACACGGTCGTTGCATCTATGGTCTCCCCAATATTCTGGATTTCATTGGGTTTTCGGACGGGGCTATCGCGTCCGCCAGATTGACCGGACATGCTGTACCGGCCGGATAATACTTTTTGCCGCGGCGAAGTACGTGCGTGACGCCATGATGTTGACGTGCGGTGCGCACCGAACGCTGCGCAGTAGCCCCCTTGTGATCGCTCACAAGGAGTTGCCCCATCAGGTGCTGAAGCGTTACAGTAACTAGTCTGGCACCACGTCGCCAAACGTCAGCTTCCCGGAGTACTCCGCGCGGTTAAGGGTGGCCGGCACATAGATGGAAAAAGCCGCATAGCCTGATCGCCACATGGCGATGTAACCGTCCTTGAACCCCCGCTCATAGTCCGGTCCGATATCCGGATGCATTTCGCCGCCGCGCCATGCCGACAAGATTTCATCATGTTTGACCCTGCGCGGATCCTGAACCTTGCCCTTACCCCGAGCGTCCATTTGAGCGGCCTCCCACCCATCGTCAAAAGCAGAGTGGGCCTTCGTGCCCTCGGTAAGAGCGTCATCAAATCCGCCGCTATAGGTATTCTCTGGTCGATTGGCCATTGCCGTATCCTCTGTGCTCGTGTCAGTCCGACATCCAAAATCCAATCCTCACATTGGTACCGTTCTACACATGCGTACCCTCACTCCGCCCATTCCATGACTTACTGTTCTATTCCATTCGTCAAGGACAGCCTTTGACTGCTTAGCGCTTGTGCCAGTACCTCGCCCACCGCGTTCGTATCCTTGTACCCCACCGCGCCTCCTAAAGCATCCGAAAAGGTTGACTTATCGTCGTCTATGGCACCCCGTTACTCTGCATGGCAGGAGAACGAGGGAGCGAGTCATGGAATACACCGCGCTCGGCCGTACCGGGCTGAAAGCAAGTGTCGCCGGTTTGGGCTGCGGCGGCTTCAGCCGTATCGGCCTCGGCACCGGGGGGTCGGAAGACGACGCCGTCCGATTGATCCGCCTGGCGCTCGATCTTGGTGTCAACGTGCTCGACACCGCAGCGGTGTACGGTACGGAAGAGGTGGTAGGCAAGGCGGTACGCGGCGTGCCTCGCGATTCAGTGGTCATCTGCACCAAGGCCTCGCGCGAACGCGGCGACAACCGATTTTACGTCGACAAGATCCTGGCGAGCCTCGAGGGATCGTGCCAGCGGCTCGGCCTGGATTACGTCGACGTGTTCCAGCTGCACGCGGTGCCACCGGCGCAATACGCGTTCGTGCGCGACGAGATCGCCCCTGCACTGTTGCGTGCGAAGGAGCAGGGTAAGTTCCGCTTCCTCGGCATCACCGAGACATCGCCGAACGACACGAACCACGACATGCTGCATCGCGCATTGCCGGACGGTATTTGGGATACCGCGATGTTCGCGTTCCATCTGATGCACCAGCCGGCGCGCGAGCGTGTATTCCCGTTGACGCGCGCACACGGCGTCGGCACGTTGATGATGTTCGCTGTACGGCAGATCTTCGCGCGTCCGGCGCAGCTCGCTGCAACGGTGAAGCAGCTGGCAGCGGAGGGCAAGGTGCCGGCCTGGCTGGCCGAGAGCGACAATCCATTGGGGTTGCTGGTGCATCCGGACGGCGCGAGCTCGGTGATCGATGCTGCGTACCGTTATGTGCGACATGAGCCTGGCGTTGACGTGGTGTTGTTCGGCACCGGCGACGGCGCGCATCTGCGCAGCAACATCGCGTCGATCCTGAAGCCACCGCTGCCGGAGGCCGACCGCGCCAAACTAGCGGAACTGTTCAGCCATCTGCGTGGTGTCGGGCTGGTGGCGCCGCCCTTCGCACGCGCCCGCCGAGGTTGACTTGGGCGGTGGCGGACGCGCACCGTTTTCCGTGCAAGGAGGGGCGGCAATGTTTCAGATCAAGCACGTCGATCATATCGTGCTGCGGGTCATGGATCTGCAGAAAATGCAACGGTTTTACATGGATGTGCTCGGCTGCACATTGGAAAAAGTGCAGGAGAACATTGGACTGTACCAGTTGCGTGCCGGAAGTTCGCTGATCGACCTGGTGCCTATCGACGGACCACTCGGCCGCAAGGGAGGCGCTGCGCCGGGCAGGGAGGCGCGCAATCTCGATCATTTCTGCCTGCGGGTAGAGCCGTTCGACGCCGAGTCGATCATCTCGCACCTGCAGCGCAACGGCGCAGAGTGCGGGCCGGTGGAATCCCGGTACGGCGCCGAGGGGCAAGGCCCGTCGATTTACGTCCTGGATCCGGAGGGCAATAACGTCGAGCTGAAAGGACCGCCGTATTAGGGCGTGTCGTCGATCACCCCGAGCATGCGGGACGAGTGTCAAGTTCCCTAATCCGGCCGACGCGGGAGCGACCCGGTCGGCGTTTTCTTGATCGGCGTAAAGCGCTCGATCAGGTTGGGGCCGGCCATTTTCCGGAAGAACGGCAAGCCAACATGCTGATCGCCGACACAGTGTTCGATGCCGATGAAGCCATACTCGAGCCTCAGGCCACGGCTAGCAACACCGCGGTCGCCCCGCCCAAAGACATATCTCCCAGTGACGCGACATCACGCGTTCGGACCTCTAACCATGTCACGAGCACGTGATGTCGACTACCCGGCACCGTTGCAGGTCGGTTGGCGCTGCAGAGCGCCGCAGCAATATCATGGCCTTTTGCAAAGCTCAGCGTGCCGTGGGAGGCTGGGGCTCCATGAGCCGCGGCGCGCATGAGACCGCGGAGCAGGCCGAGCCGTCCGGCAGACGCGCGATGCCTGTCTGGCATTGCGACGGCGGCCACATGCGCAGCGACGGCACCTTTGCGCAACGTCAGCCGCACGCAGAGAGGTCAGTGACCGGCCTCCCGAGGCCCCTCAAACAACGGAATAAGCTGCCCAGGCGAGCGTCTGACTTCGGAGCAGGGCAGGTACCTATTGCATGCGCGTAACCCACGGACGATGGATCTGTCAGGGAATAATGAGCACCAATTGCCGGTCACAGTCTCAGCTGAGAAGCGGATGTATCTGAATGCTGTCCGAGATCGAAGCTTCTATCCCAGCTTTGAGACGGTATGCGTGTGCGCTGCTTCGGAGCCGGCAGGACGCCGACGACCTGGTCCATAAGTGCCTGGTGCGGGCGTTGGATCAGCTTCACACCCGCCGCGACGACGGCGATATACGGGCCTGGCTGTTCGCGATCATGCATAACGTCTTCCTCAGCCAGAGACGCCAGTCGCGTCGGCAGGTGGCGAAGCCGGATCCGGAACCGACTGCCGATATCAGCATTGCGGCCGGTCAAGAGACGGCCCTCTTGTTCCGAGACGTTGTCGGTGAATTCTACAAACTTCCGGAAGAGCAGCGACAGGTCATGTTGCTGGTGACCGTGGAGGACCTCAGCTACGCGGAAGCGGCTCGCGCGCTGGGAGTTCCGCTCGGCACGGTCATGTCCCGTCTCTCGCGTGGGCGACAGCAACTTCGTCAGGTTTCGCAAGGAGAACCGAGACAAACTCTGAGGAGAGTCAAATGACTGAGCCTGGGTCCCCGGTCAGCGAGGAGGACCTGCATGCCTATGTGGACGGCCGCCTCGATGCAGAACGGCGGGCCGCCGTGGACCGGTATCTTCGAGACCATCCCGACGTCGCAGCCAGTATCACGACCGACATATCGCAGCGCAACGCATTGCGGGAAGTGTTCCGCGCATACGCCGCGTCACCTATACCACCGCACCTTAACCTGACCCGCCTCGTCGAAGAGCGCCTCCGACGGCGCCGTGCACCGTGGCGGGCCGCCGCCGCCGTCGTTCTGGCGCTTGGCGTGGGAGCCATTGGCGGCTTGTGGTTCGGCAGCCAGCCGTTGACCGGGATCGGCGCACTCGCCCAGGAGGCCGCCACCAGTTACATTGTCTATGCCGTCGATGAACACCACCCGGTCGAGATTCCGGGCGACCAGCGGAATGTCATGACTCGCTGGCTGTCGAACAGGTTGAACCGGCAGGTTGCACCTCCTGACCTTGCAGCCGCGGGCTACGAGCTTCTGGGGGGCAGGCTGGTGGCGAGTTCGCACGGCGCCGCAGCTCTGTTCGTTTACGAGAACGCACACCACAAGCGGCTGATCATCTACGTGCGCCCGATGGCGGAACCGAGCGAAACAACGACCATTAAAGCAGTCGATGTCAACGACCTGGATGGCTGTGCCTGGATCGAGCAGGGCATCGGTTACACGCTGATCGCAAAAGAGGACTACGCGCACATTCTGGAGCTCTCCCGAGATGTCAGACTGGAACTCGCATCGCGAAGGTAAGGCACGCAAGTCGGTCCCGGAGGCCGTTATCGCTGCTGGCCGGACGGCACTGCTGAGTTTTTTGCTGGCGGCCGGGCCGGCGAACGCAGGCTCTCCCGGGGTCGACCAGACGTTCTCCCTCGATCAGCGGTTCAGCAGTATAGACTTTTCGGTCCGCAACCTCGGCCTGTTTGCCTCCGAAGGCGCATTCCGCCGCTTCCAGACCCGCCTGGTCCTCAACAACAGCCATCCGGACCGGACAAAGATATCTGTGGCCGTTGATGCGGGGTCGGTAGAGATGTCCTGGCACGAAGCTTCCGACATGTTGAGGTCTGCCGACTTCTTCGACGTTCAACGCTATCCCGAAATCTGGTATCAGAGTAGCTCGGTGCAGGAGCTGTCGCCTGGCCATTTTACGGTTCGTGGCCTGATTCAGATCAGGGGAGTCACGCAGCCGCTAACATTGCACGCCGTGTTGACAAAGCAGTCACAAGACCTCTCCGATCACTCACAAATTGACGACTTCGTCGTGCATGCCGCACTCAGACGTTCAGATTTCGGAATGACAGCGGATAAAATGTTCATCTCCGACGACGTGAATATCATCATCAAAGCGCGCCTCAAATTGCCTCAGGTATTCAATGCCGAATGAGTCACCAGGATGGGGCCGGGGATTGCGGCGCCTTCACTGGTGGACGGCTGGGTTGGTGTTTGCGGCATTCCCGCTTGGGTGGCTGATGGTCGCGGTGCCGCTTCGCGAGCTCTTGCTGAAATTCTTGCTCTATCAGCTCCATAAAACAATCGGCCTCACCGTGCTCGGGCTTGCCCTTCATCGCCTCGGCATGCGTGCCAGGGTCAGGCGTCCGAGCTGGGATCCGCACCTGTCCGAGTGGCAGCGGCGCGCCGCGGCAGGCATGCATGCCTCACTCTATGTACTGCTCCTCGCAGTACCGGTCCTTGGCTATCTCACCGCGGCGCTTGCGCCGGCACGCGTGCCGACGCTTTTCCTTGGGCTGATTCCCATCCCCCATCTCGTTTCTCCTGACGCCCAATGGTTCGCCGTCGTCAGACAGGTCCATCGATGGGCTGCGGTCCTTCTTGTAACCGGTGCGGCCGCGCATGCAGGCGCCGCTCTTGAGCACCACCGACGAGGACGTTCGGTGCTCAGGCAAATGTGGGGTTCCGACCCGGAATCGCCGGTTGGGTCACCCTCCGCGTATAAGTGAGCACGGCATCGTTGCATCACCGCCGTGACCGATGCACCAGTGATTGCCCAGCGCCCTATTTGGCTGCTGAATGTAAGTCATGTGCGGCTATCGGACCCACAAATTCACGAACGTTTTGACCGCGGAGGTCGTTCCGAAAGAAGCCGCAGCCGCGTGCCGACACAACATGGCACCGGTCGTCACGATGCGACAGTGCAAGCCTGTTCAGGATTCGGCAACACGACGGGCGATGTATTGGGGAGCCAATCGCATCATCATTGGTAACAGGCCGACATTCCCAGGTAGTATCTCGTCACGACCACGATCGATGTCCCGCAACACGCGGTCGACCAGTGCATCAGCCGACATTTTCGGTCCCTGCACCGCGCGCGTCGCCGGTGTATCGACCAACGGCGGCAGTACTTCAATGACGCGAATACCCACACCATTCAGTTGCCGCCGCAGTGCCAGAGTAAAAGACCGAAGGCCCGCTTTGCTAGCCGAATAGGTTGGCGCGCGTGTTGCGGGAAGTAGCGCATAGCCGGAGGTAATCATGACGATCATCGGACGATGGCTCGAACGCAGCAGCGGCAGGAAACGGCGGGTCAACAGAATGGTACCAACCAAATTGACCGCTATTTCATGCGCAATCCGGTCATCGCTGACGCTATCGTCGAGCAGGTCGACCCGCTCCATGATCGCTGCATTATTGACTAGCGCGTCGAGCTTGCCGTGACGCGTCTCGACAGATTTCGCAAGTGCGAGCACATCCGCTCGCTCGGCAATGTTGCATCGAACAGCTTCAACTTCCGGGTGCTCCCGTTGCAGTTCCTGCAACGAGTCCTGGTTACGCCCGCAAGCGATCACCTTGGCTTTGGCCATTGCGAGTTTTTCGACGAAGGCCCGGCCTATTCCCGAACTACCCCCCGTCACCAGGGTCACGCGCCCTGCCCACGATCTGGCATCAGCGGATGGCGTGGTTCCAAACAGGCGGGAACGGAATCGGACGACCATTTTCCAGCTTTCCGGCTAGGGATATGCGAGGTGAGAAGATGGCGGATAGGAGTGGTACCAGTAGGTTCTGGAGAACGAATGGTACGGATCAGTCGGATCGGGGCCCGCAAACGGACTTGCGATCAAGTCGTGACCAAAGCAGGCAACGCGCCTGTCAACAGAGGGTCGGGACGAACCGAACGGGCCGGGCAGAGAGGCGGCGCCGTGCGACAAAGGGCTCGCAATAGTAAACCATCCAGGATGCACCGCAAAACCTAGCTGCGTCCGCTGTCCCATCGTCTGTGTTGGGGCGAACTTTCCAGGCGGTGCAAGGACAAGCCATAACACGGCGGTGGGCGCCGCCAACACTGTGAGTCGCCTCCGCGTCCGAAATCGAAATGTGCGACCACGTCCTGTATCTGAGCGTGGTCTCCCGATGCGGCCATTGATCCCAAGTTGCAGCTCAAGCGCGATCTCCCGCCCGAGTGCGGCGGACGGGCGGACGCTTGCTCGTCTCGCTGCGCGTGTCGCCCATCACTCGCGGCAATACGGCGGGCGTGCCGCGTTGCGCGACGCACTGGGATGGGACGTGCAGCACACCCGCTCTATTCCAGCGGGAGCGAAAGCACCAGTGGATCGCTTGGCGGCGCTGCAATGCACGCTGGCAGACTGAGCAAACGGAGGACACCACGTGAGCTCTTGCCTCAGGCGCTCGCGCATCCGGCTTGCGGGAAGACGCCGCCGTCGATTCCGGCGCCGGCTCGGACGTAACCGGCGGCTGTCGTCATTTCGACAGCAAGGCGCACGCATTGGGTGCGGTTATGTAGTCAGCCACCTCCATGGTGCGCCGGCCACCGGAGCGCACCGATCCGGTCTTCGTACGGTCCCGGTCCCTCGCCTTTTCATCTTGCGTTCTTCGCCAAGCGCTTCGCAAGCTTTGCCACATAGCATCGCCCACCACATCGGGTCGGCAGCGCCGGACCAGGCCTGGCGCAGGTGGCAACTTTGGAGGCGCCTGTCGGACCGGCAAGCCACACCACGACAGCCGTCACCAGCGGAACAAATTCACGCCGTGGAGGCCGGCCACCGCGCCCGCAATGGTCAAGAGGCTCAGTCCAAGCAGGACATGGTGCAGCCGCTGAAACCATTGAAATGTTGCTGCGGGTTTCGACGCGGCACGGAGCGCCAACCAGCGGTCCAGGAACAACGGCTCAACCGCGAACAGCATCAGCGTGAAGATCAACCAGATGATTGCCATTGCCGGCATCCACCAGGTTGCCGCCGAGACGAACCAGGTCCAGTCGTCCAGTCGCCAGGTCATGTAGAGGCCGCTTGCCCCCGCCAACAGCGTGGTGATCCGCGCCTGGCGGGCGAAGCGCTTTTCCAGCGCATGGAATGCCATGAATCGTTCGTCCGGTGGACGCGAACGGCCAATCTCCGGCATCAACACAGTGGCGACGACGCCGACGCCACCGATCCACAGCACCACGGCCATAACATGCACCGCCAGCGCCAACGCGATATCGGTCATCGCACGCCAGCGGCCGTCGTCAGGAAACGTGGAAACAGAATATTGTTCTCGGTGTGAATGTGCTCCATCAGGTCATCAACCAGCTTCTTTGTTCCGATGTAGAGCGCGCGCCAGCTGGGGCAAGCATCTTCTGGCGCGACAAAATCGTTGGTCAGCGCTTCCAGTTCGCGCAGATGCACACCGTGATCGTCGTGCTCCGCGAGCATCGCGGCGATCGGCTGCGCAATCATGGGATGCCCGCCGCGGCGCATCGTCGGGAAGAGGATGAGCTCCTCCTTCTTCATATGGACCTCCAGCTCTCCACTCACGCGTTCCAGCAGTGCGGTGATCCCGCGCGGCACCGCGTCGTGGTCTTTGTGGGCGACCTCGACACGCCGGGCGAGCCGGATCAGCTCCGGCAGCTCACGTCGGTGCGTGGCGTGATAGCGGGTCTCGATAAGATCGATGAGGGCGACGGTCCCTTCGGAACCTTCCACCGGCAGGCCCTGGGCCGCAGCTGCCGCCAGTTCGGCTTCGAGTTCGTCCAGAGCGAGGCCACGCGCGAGGGCGGCCTGCTTCAACGGGACCTGGCCGCCACAGCAAAAATCCAGCTTGCGGCGGCGGAATATGTCGGTCGCGCCAGGCAGCGTCGCGGCGATGTCTGCCAGGGTGCGGGTCGCGAACCCCGCCTGGCTGGCTACAACCTCTGTCATCACACACTCCATATGTTCAGGTGCGGACCCAAGCGATAAATGGTATTCTGGATACCAGTTACATTGCATCCCAATTGTGGTATTGTCAATACCTATTTAAGGGGATCCCATGCGCCTGCTCGCTTCGACGGACTACGCCCTGCGCGTGCTTATGCTGCTGGCTTCGGCGCCCGACGATGCGCGTATCAGCGTTGATCGGCTGGCACGCACGCTGGGTGGGCTGTCGCGCAACCACCTGCACAAGATCGTGCAGGAACTCACGACGCTGGGTGTCACGCGCACCACGCGGGGCACCGGCGGCGGCGTGACGCTCGCCGTGTCGCCACAGACCGTGCGGATTGGCTCGCTGTTGCGCCAGCTAGAAGCCGACCAACCCATGGTCGAGTGCTTTCGCAAGGATGACAGTTCCTGTCCGATGCTACCGGCCTGTCGGCTGCGCGCCATGCTGGCAGCTGCGCGGGATCGCTTCTATGAAAGTCTTGAGGCATTCACCCTAGCAGACTGTGCCTCACAGGAGGTCCTGTCCGACCGGCAGTAATACGGCGGATGCAGCGCGGTGACTTCTCACTGCCATGAATGGCAGGGCTTCTCGGTCTCGCGACCGAGAGTCCAGGCGTCAACTGTAGCGAGTGGCACACGCTGCGGGAGCGCCTCAAGCTCTAATCGGAGGCCCGCCAGTTGTTGCTGCAGCCTTTGGCCGCGCACGTCGTCGCGGTCACGTGTGCGTCCCGCATGAAGATGTTCGGCATGCCCGAGCCGGACGCGGCGCCAAGCCGCGAACTACCTTTCCGCAACCCGGCGCACCCAGCCGCCCGCGATGCCGCCCTGGCGCCAGCCGTGCTGTCGTCAGGGTAATCGCATTGCAGCGACGATACGTCCTGATCTCACCCGCTCCGCGGGAGATATCCGTTGGCTCACGAAGCAGGTCGCGCAAAGTCTCGAAGCTGACGGCCCGATCCTGCGTTACGCCCCTCACCCGGTCGCTCTCCTCCGCACGCTGATGCGCTTTACGGTTCAACGCTTTCCGCGGCGCAGTAGCAGTGTACCTACATGCCGAGCGCGCGTCGGTAGAGATCGAGCAGCGTCTCTTGTTCTTCGACTTCTGCGGCCTCCTGCCTACGGATGCGGATGAGCTGGCGCAGTACCTTCACGTCAAACCCGGCGGATTTCGCCTCCGCATAGATATCCTTGATGTCATTGCCGAGCGCCTTGCGTTCCTCCTCCAGACGCTCGATGCGGTCGACCAGGCTGCGCAGCCGATCGGCGGCAAT
>Ga0123356_10006616_pt1 | contig 11679 bp, 7 predicted proteins | sample TergutEmb28metaG_2_FD_92546 | JGI IMG/M metagenome (GOLD analysis project Ga0123356, IMG submission 92546) | Embiratermes neotenicus P3 segment gut microbial communities from Petit-Saut dam, French Guiana - Emb289 P3 | ecosystem: Host-associated > Arthropoda: Insects > Digestive system > Gut ... | reverse complement strand
TGGCCCACATGCTCCGCCCCTTGTCGAAGGCGCAGATCGTCGCGCCGGCATAGCGCAGCGCCTGGAGTGCCAGGGTGCAGAGCAGGGTCGATTTGCCGGCACCTGTCGGGCCGAACACCAGAGTGTGGCCGACATCGCCGACGTGCAGGTTGATGCGGAACGGCGTCGCGCCCGTCGTGGCGCCCAGCATCAGCGGCGGCGAGGCGGGCGGATAAAAGGGACAGGGATTTTCGTCCCGGCCGGTCCAGACCGAGGCGAGCGGCAGCAGATCCGCGAGATTGCCGGTGTGAACAAGCGGCCGGCGGACGTTCGGGATGGTGTGTCCGGGCAGCGAGCCCAGCCAGGCCTCCATCGTGTTGACCGTCTCGATGCGCGCGGTGAAGCCTTCGCGCTGGATTTCCCGGACCACCAGGCGGGCGCTCTCGATGAGGGCGGCCCGGTCCCTCTCCATCAGGACGATGACCGGGGTGTAGTAGCCGAACGTCACCAGTGCGGAGCTGGCGTCGGCGATGGCGGCGTCCGCCTGGTTTGACATCACCAGCGCGTCTTCGTTGACCGAGCCACCCTGCGTCTTGAAGACCTGCGTCCAGAAGCCGCGGACCTGCTGTTTCCATTTCCGGCGAAACTTGTGGAGCTCGGCCAGCGCTTCGTGCTGATCCAGGTAAATCATGCGTGTGGACCAGCGGAACGCTACGGCCAGGTGATTGAGCATTTCCAGCATTCCCGGATGGCTCTCGGCCGGGAAGCCTTCGATCGCCACGCAGCAGATAAACCGGCCGTCGAGCGCGCTGCCGAGGCGTGGCGTGTCGCCGGGCCACAGCTCCCGGCCGCCGATCACGGCGTCGAGGTATGCGCCGGCAGGCGGGATGTTGAGCGCGACTTCCTCGCCGGTCAGGACGAAGTGGAGATAATTCACCAGGTGGTCGCGCAGATGAGCGCGCCCGAAGCGATCCGTGAACCGGTAGCTTTCCATCCGGCGGAGGCTGACCGCATCGCCGATCGCATCCTCGAGATCGGCGAGCGCCTTCTCGAACTGTTCGAGGATGCGGCTGGCCGGGCTGGTCGTTTCCGAGGGATCGTCATCGTAGATGAGATCGACCAGCCTGCTCTTGCGGCGAAGCGGCGGCGTGAACTGCACCACGAGCGCGTACTCGCCCTCATAGTGCGCGCCCTCGCGGAGGAACTGCGCGCGACGCTCGGCATCGACGAGAGACGAAACCGGATCGGAGAAGTGCGAGAGTGCCGCGTCCGGGTAGCCGGCGGCGGACAGGCGGACCGCGTCAACCCATGAGGCCCAGCCGGCGCCGAGGCGTGCGAGCGCGGCATTGACCCGGCCGGACAGCCAGTTGCGCTCGTTGTCCGTGCTACTGGCAATGTCCGGGGCCCTGTAGAACCAGCCCGCGAGCAGGGAGCCGTCCTTGCAGAGCACGATGCCGCTATCGACCAGGTGGCTCCAGTTAAGCAGGTCGGCGAGCCCGGCGGCCTTATCGCGGAATAGCTTGAGTCTCAGCATTGCGCTGCTACCCGGTCCGGAATGGGCGCGAGCGCGGCGGGTAATAACCGCGGTAGCGAAGCTGGCGGATATAGACTTTCGTCATGTGCGGATCGGACTTCGCCATCCAGCGCAGCAGCGGGATGCAGGCGAACCAGACGGTGGCACCAACGAGGAAAGAGACCGTGTTCATGCCGGAAACCGCCAGGCCGCCGGCGATGATCGCCGTCATCAGCGCAGGCTCGCGCTCGCCGCCCAGAAAGAGACCCGGACGATGCAGGACGCGATGAAATGAAAGGTGGCGCAGGGTCACACGATGGCTCCGGTGATGCCGAGCGCGGCCGCGAGATTCGTCACGCCGACGATGAAGGCGCACACCAGCACCAGCATGATGATGCGGCGGACGAATTCGTTGATCTCGCCGCCGAAGACCAGGGCGGCGCCGCACGCGACCATCGCCAGCAACGAGATGGTGAAGGCGACCGGGCCGGTGAGATCGTTCTTGAGTGTTGTGAGCGGGGTGTCCCACGGCAGGTTGCCGCCACCGGCGGCTGCCGCGTGCGCGGCCGGCGGCCACAGGGCGGCGCCAATAACCAGCGACAGCAACAGAAACGGCAACCAGGTGCACCGCAAGACCGAGGCAGGGGAGGGCATCAGGAGTTCTCCATGTTGACGAACTGATAATCGCCGTTCGCGACGCCCCGGACCGCCACGACCTCGTTGACCCGGCGGCCGGGAGCCTCGTCGGTCCTGACGATCGAAACGATGAGGTTGACGGCTTCGGCGATTAGCGTACGCATCGGCGCACGGCTGACCTCGGCGATGAGCTGTTCCAGCCGCCGCAGGCCCGCGCGGGCATGGTTCGCGTGGACGGTGCAGGCTCCGCCGGGATGGCCGGTGTTCCAGGCCTTGAGCAGCGACAGCGCCTCGCCGCCACGAACCTCGCCGACAATGATCCGGTCCGGACGCAGGCGCATGGTGGCGCGCAGCAAACGCTGCATATCAACGGTATCGGTCGCGCGCAGGGCGACGGCGTTGTCTGCGGCGCACTGGAGCTCGCGGGTGTCTTCTATGATGACCAGGCGATGCTGCGGCGTGGCCCGGACGATCTCGGCGATGACCGCATTGGTAAGCGTCGTCTTCCCGCTGCTGGTGCCGCCGACGATCAGGACATTGCGGCGGTGCGCGACCGCAGTCTCGATGGCACGCCGCTGATGCGCGGACATGATCCCTTGGTGCTCATACTCAGAAAGGGTGAATACCGCGGAGGCCTTGCGCCGAATGGTGAACACCGGCGCGGACACTACGGGCGGCAGCAGCGCTTCGAAGCGCGCGCCCTCGAACGGCGGATAGGCCGGCAGCTCGCACTCGAGGACGGGGTTTTCGCGCGTGATCGTCCCGCGCAGCGTCGATGCGATCGTGCCGATGAAGGACTCCGCCGATGCGGCCTGCATTGTGCCCACCGGCTGCATATCCCGGCCAAGGTGGTCGGCCCAGACCGTGCCATCAGCATTCAGCATCAGCTCGACAAGGTCGGGCGCCGCAAGCAGGGGACAGAACAGGCCGAGCTGCCGCTTCAATGACTCGGCGACTCGTTGCGTTTGTTCTCGCTGATTCGAGGGCGTGAGTTGATCCGTATGTCTGGGCACCCGGTCGACGTCCGAAGTTTTAGATGACACAATCTATACTATGTATCACGGAGCGCTGCAAGAGTCTTCCGCAACACATAGACGCTGCTCGGTCGGAAGACCGACGTGGTGGAACAGATTGCCGGCGATCAGGGCGCGCGCCAGAGCAAGTGGGAGTACTGTGGCGTGATGCGGGTTGACCTGCCTAGTTTCGGTGCTGGCGATGCAGCGCCGCGTTCAACCCCCAGATCAACTGGCCCTGCTTACGTCAGTCGGGGAGCCACCCCCGGCTTGGACCCTGTGACGCATTGCGTCCTGCCGGCACGTTTTCAGCGTCGAAGTTACCTGAAGTGGTACCCGACAAGTTCCTTGGCTTTCGCAAGAATGCCGCGGTGCGGAGTCCTTGACCTCTGTGTCCACGCACGGTCTGCGCAAGCACAGGCAGCGCGATGCCGATGCCTATGGTCAATTCCTGGTCTGTCAGATATGCCGAGACGCTTTCTGACTTGAGGCTGCAGCCAAACGCGTCCGGATATCTTGACCACGCCGCTGCGCGCCACGGCCCGCTTGCAATGGCGTCTGGCAAGTCGGAAGAAGACGTGGAATGATTCCACCTGGCCGCGAGAGCGGGACACGACACATGAACAACTACCTGACGTAAACCCGGACAGGCCCGCGCTGGATGCCGCCGCCGTCATCGTCCTAACCTTTGAATGGCCGCTGTCTCCGCCGGGCCAGCAGCGCTCTCACATCTCGGTTAACAGCCGTCGCCAGCACTTGTGCCGTGGTGAGCGTGACATTCTGTCTCCCCGACTCGACGAGCGAGATGTACTGCTGAAGCAGGCCCGTTGCGCCTGCGTGAGTCCCACTTTCAGCCGCGCCGTTTTCAGGTTGGCGCCGAATGTCGCGACAATGTCGTCCTGATCGCGCTTATCCATACGGGATCTGCCGGAGCCGCGTCTGGCCATCACAGTCAGCCTGCACCTCGGTTAGCGCCGAGCGTGGATCCTCCTCACGGCTGCGGCTGGGCGTTGGCAACTTGTCACAATCGTGTAACCCCACGCTAGAGGCTCCGAACGGACGCGGAAAGTGCGCAAGCTCTCTCTGGCGGCTGGGTGGATGTGTGGATGTCCTATCGTCGTCTGGTGCTTGCCCGGGCCAGTTGTTACTTCAGCAAGATGTTGTCCTTCAGCGCGTTGGTGAGACCCGCTCCCGGGTCTTCACCTCAGCTTCGAGATAGGTATTGCGATCGCATAGTCGCGAGACCACCTCCTCACGGAGCTCGAGTTTCGATAGCGCATCGTGCAAACGATCGCGCATACCATCTGCCGCTCGAAAATGCCTTCTTTCGCTGGGTCGAAGTCGGGAAGGGCCCGGGGGTGTCGCGGGTTTCTTCGCCATGGCGCTTATTTACTATAACCGTCCGGCCGAGGCCCGGTTGACTGGGCACAACACGCGATCCTGACTACGCTCAGCGCGATCGTTGCCGCCGCGGTCTTGCTGGGCGTCGGTGCGCCGCCGATTGGATGCTGGGCCGCCGTGCTTGCGATCTTGCGAAGAGGAGATCTTGGCCACCATTGCTTTGGACCGCCAGTTTTGGGAATGGAGCGGGACAGCCCCCCCCGATCCAGATATTTTCGCACATCTATCTCGGCCGACCGGCCTTTTGAGCTGGGCAGATATCTCAGCACGACGTCGGGTCATTTTACTTGCGGAAGCAGGTAGCGGCAAAACGGAGGAAATGCGCGAACAGACTCGACTGCGGGTTGCGCATGGGCAGTTCGCATTCTTTGCCTCGGTCGAAGATGTTGGCAACGATGGTCTTGAGGCCGCACTCCGCACGGTAGAGCGATCGCTGCTCGCTGCGTGGCGGGCATCCGACCAAAATGCCTGGTTCTTCATTGACTCCATCGATGAAGCAAAACTCGGACGGGTGAGGATGGACCGGGCTCTGCGTAAGATCGCGGACGCTATTTCGGGCGAAGAACGGCGCGCCTACATCGTCCTCTCCTGTCGATTACTCGATTGGGAGTTTGCAAGCGATCTGAAGCGCTTGACCGACGAATTGCCGATCCTTCCCGACCCGAATCTGCCTCCGCCACTTTCGACCGACGAGGTGTTGGTTCGGGCGCTTCGGCAAGAAAAACCCAAAGAACAGGAGCACGAGGGTGAACAGCCCCTCGTTGTCTTGATGCTCGGCCTGGATGCAGGACGTGTTCGCCGGTTCGCTGCTGGAAAGGGTGTATTGGATATAGCGCGCTTCCTGGATGAGATTCAATCGGCCAGCTTATGGCGCTTTGTGCGCCGACCACTCGACCTCGATTGGCTTGTCGAGTTCTGGAAGGATCGCGGGAGCGTAGGTTCGCTGGCGCAAATGTTGGAATGCAGCCTGGCTGCGCGCGTGGCTGAAACGAACAATAACCGGGCGCGAGATGACACGTTAGACGCCGTGCGTGCCTCATACGCGATCGAACGTATCGGTGCGGCGCTAGTGTTCAGTCGCAGGGCTACAATCGCTATTCCTGACAGTGACTTCCTACGTCCTGAGGACGACGGACCTCTCATTGTAGATGAGGTGATACCCGACTTGTCCGCTCGCGACCGGTCGCATCTGCTGTCCCGGCCGGTGTTTGATCCGGCCACCTTTGGGCGCGCCCGATTGCACAACGATAACGACGGAGCCGTTCGTGGCTATTTGGCTGCTCGTTGGCTCCAGCGCCTTTCGACTAAGAACCTATCGCGTGGCGACCTCTTCAACCTCATCTTCGCGACCAGCTACGACATCGAGCTCCTCAAACCCTCGGCGCGAGAGACGGCAGCCTGGCTTGCGTTGTGGAATGACGATATCGGGCGCGAGGTTGCCCGGCGCGAGCCGGCGTTGCTGCTATCTGCCGGGGACCCAGCCAGCCTCTCCTTAAGCGTCCGTGGGGCAGTGCTGACCCACATCGTCGAGAAGCTAGAAGCTGGCGGGTGTCCACCGACGCTCGACTTTGGGGGCCTGAAGAGATTCTCCCGTCCCGATTTGTCGGCTGCAATTTCCAGGCTGTGGACAAAGTATGAGAGTTGTTCCGAAGTCCGAGAATTCCTGCTGCGACTTGTTTGGCTTGGGCCGGTACCGGAATGTGCACGCCTTGCCGAACGCGCGATTCACACCTACTCAGAGCGCACTACCCAAATCGCCGCAGCCCGCGCGATTACCGCCGCGGGCGACGCTTCCATGACAGCGCGGCACGCCGACTTTGTGAAGGCCCATTACAGAACGCTCCCCGCCACCGTCACGATCGACGCGATAGACAGTCTGTTCCCTACCCTCATAAGCGTTGCAGATCTCATCAATATCATCGCTCGAATGGAGGTGGTGGACGCAGACGGAGGACTGAGGATCGAGTGGTATTTCCCTGGCTGGATCGATCGCATACCCGACCGCATCGCATTAGAGCAGTTTCTACGTGGTATGCTTGATGGTCTTGGCCCCGAAGGAAGGGAGACCGCGCAGCCGCTCGACAAGCGCCGGGAGGTATATTTGGTTGCCGTTGCGGCGTCCGCGTGTCGCCTTCTAGAACGATTCTATAGACCAGACGAAGCTTCGGTGGTCACGATCGAGGCGGCGATAAGGATTAGGACGGAAATCGTATACAGTCCCCATTCAACGGCTGAGTTAAAGGATGTTGGGGCCGAATTGCGTCGAACTGGAGTGCGTCGACGCCTTGCTCTCTGGGGGATTGCAAAGTTGCTCGACCAGTATCACTGGCTTCGAGGGCGGCCGGCTGAAAATTTGGCGCAAATCGAGTCGATTGGCTTTCCACTCGATCTACAGCTTGAGGATGCCGACTGGTTGCTCATGGACGCGTCGGATCGTCCCGCCAGCAATGAGCGTCGATTGGCCCTCAATGCTAGTCTCCGCGTGTGCCGGGATATGGGCTCCCCGCCCGACCTCCTTGCACGGATAGAGCGCGTAGCGCAGTCCGACTCTCTCCTGCTAGAGCATTATCGGGCGTGGTTTGAGCCGCGGCCTGTGTCGGCGGAGGAGGGCGCGATGGAACGGCAACGAAAGAAACTGCGCGAGCGCGGCGCGGCGGACCAAGCAATGCGAGAAGCCTCATGGATCGAATTTTCCCGACGCTTGCAAAGCAATCCCGACCAACTTCGTCACCTTCCACGTCCGGGCACGGACGGCGTCGACGCGCGGCTCTTCCACCTATGGGAGTTTTTGAGCGCTGACATCGGCTCCTGGTTTGCAATCGATACAGTCAGGCCACTTGAACGCATGTTCGGCGCTGAAGTCGCCGCGGCGGCTCGGGATGCGTTTATCGGCCACTGGCGGCTGCTTCGGCCGCGTCTGAAAAGCCAAAGACGCGGTAAAGAGGTGAATCAGGTACGTACGGTTGATATCATGGGCCTTGCGGGAGTCAGCCTTGAAGCTGCGGGTAATCCACAGTGGGCTGCCGCGCTGACGAACGACGAAGCAATTCGCGCCGCCGAGTACGCTACGCTTGAGATTAACGGCTTTCCCAGTTGGCTTGCCGGCCTGGCTGCGGCAAAGCCCGGCCAGGTGCGTAAGGTGCTTCAAGAGGAAATTGCCGCCGAGCTTGGCGACCCGAAGCCGAGGATCAAATACGACACACTGGAACACATCGCGAGGGATTCTACTCCGGTTGTTGCGCTGATGGCGCCCGTCCTTATGTCGGCCCTCAGACAAAGGACGGCGGTCGCGGCAGGTCCTCTGGCGCTCCTATTGGCTGCCATCGTGAAGGGTATTGGTGCGAACCGCGCCGAGTTCGTTGCGCTCATGCTAGATCGGTCTACCGCAACGGAGGACATAGAAGCTTGCGGCTTATTTCTCAGCGCAACGTTCGCCGTCGATCCGCCCGTAGCGACTGATGCTCTTAGGCGTCGCCTCGACGATTTGGACGAGCGGGCTCAAGCAGAACTCGTGCAACAAATTCTGCCCAACATTTTTGGTACGGGGTTCTACGGCCCCAAGTTCGAGCCGCCGCCGCTCGATTTTGGCACGCTTGAACGTCTGGTGGGTATCGCCTTTCGCACGCTTCGCGTCGACGAGGACCAGTTGCATCCGAACCTGCAAGTCTTTACGCCCAGTCGGCGCGACGATGCCCAAGATGCACGAGGCAAGGCATTCGAGAGGTTGATCAATACGCCCGGCAGGGCAACGTTCGCGGCGATCCTTCGGCTGACTGAAAGCCCTGAGTGCCCCATATCGAAACAGCGCCTATTGGAATTTGCGCGCGATCGTGCGGCGAGGGACTCCGAATGCGCACCATGGGCAGCTGGCGACGCGCTCGCGTTCGAAACTGACAGCGAAGCCGTCCCAAGCACCGCGAAGGACTTGCAAACCACCGCGCTGCGAAGGCTCGACGACATGCAGTACGACCTCCTGCAGGGGGATTTCTCGCAGGCCACAACCCTAAGGGCTCAACCTACGGAACGCGCGGTGCAGAACTGGATTGCAGACCGGCTTCGCCTCAAGCAAGGACAGGCGTATTCGATCGAGCGAGAGCCTCATGTCGCGGACGAGAAAGAACCTGATATCCGCTTGCAAGGGAAAGTCCCAGACGTGAGTACTCCGATCGAAATCAAAGTTGCGGAAAGCTGCAGTATCTGCGAGCTTGAGGCGGCCTTGTCAACTCAGCTGTGTGGCCAATACTTACGCGCACGTGGTGCGCGCCATGGCATACTTCTCCTCGTCCATAAGGTGTCCCGGCCGAAAGGGTGGAAGGCACCTAACGGCGATGGGTTTTGGAGCTTCACGGCAGTCACGGCACATTTGCGGCGGCTCGCAGCTGCCATTGCAAGTCAGGCACCCGATTCTCCGCAACCGGAGATCGCTGTACTGGACGTATCTACCTTTCGAGGTAGGGCGTAATGTCGATCAGACGTCCGGCATAACGGGTGGACACTCACGGTGAACGTCAGTCCGATAGTGGAGCCGACCCGGTTGCAAATGAGCACGATACAAAGAGGATAGCGCAACTGCGGTCACAACGTTAGCGGTTACCTGACAACTATCCTCCCCTTGCGAGAGAGCTCATGTATGCTGGCGAACTGACCATGGAAGCCCTTCAGGTTGTGAACGCGAGTAAAGCCCACCCGAAGTCTCCAACGGCGATATCCCTCGGCGGATTCCTCCGTCATGCCAGAATCGCCGTCTGTGCGAGGTCGCGACGTAATTCACCAAGGTTGCCAATGAACCCGTGCGCGCATGACACGACCCAGAACGCGTGAGCGGCTTCCGCCCGGACGGAATTCCATGAGAAAACGGAGGCTTCAGGAGAACGCCTCTTTCACAGACGTCGAGAGCCGCTTCGCGGGCATAACCTGCGGTGGCTCCCAAAATCATAAGGCGCACCCACACCTCTTTGGTCTTGCGGCGTCCGGGTTTCCGCCAGCAGATTCCACGTTGTGCGATCGCGACGCCGGTTTTGCCCCGGCTGACATGGCCCGCATTCCTGCTCTTTTGGACCGCGCGCGCCGCGCACGGCTAATCGGGAACCTCGTTTGGACGGTCGACGACAACGGGTGGATTTACGAGCTACAAATCACGAACCAGGTGCGGAACGAGCATCATGGATATCCGCTCCGTGCCGGAGACCCGTTTATCGAACGCATCTTTCGACATTTCAAAGCCTGGGCCGAATCCGAGGGTACGGATGACGATCGGAGGGCTGCAGAGGCCTGCCAAAACCGATACGGATTGAAATCATGACCGACCTGGCTATAGAATTGAGTGCACTCGACCAGACTCGTGGACTGGCAGGTCTAAAGGTGCTTCTAAGAGATACCGCTCTGACACGGCTCGTGCGCCCGGACTCAGACACCGAAGATACGGAGCTCCGCATCCCGCCGGGACCTCTCGGCGGTTGGTTTGCTGAGAATTGGTGGCGGCTCCGCTGGGAATGCCGACCTCCAACCGGGTTCACATCGGAATGGCGTGAGGCTCACGACATGGCTGCAATCGGGGCAGGCTACGCGTGGCCAAGTGTCGCCTTCTGGGGCGAGGGACAGCGGATCACGATATTCGCGAAGGCTGATCCGCCAGGCGTGATGGGGCCGGTTCGGTTTCTGCAGAGTGCGCTCGCCTTTATCCCTGCCGCGTCGTTCGAGTCGGCGGTCGACAGCTTGTTCGACGCCGTCGGCACGATGCTAGATGGCGAGGACATCGCGGCCTTCCGCGCTTTGATCAATGCACTGCATGACGAGCGGAACGACGTGGAAATCAGCGCATGGCGGCGTTTGGAAGCGATCAATGGCTTCGACCCGGACGATGCACCAGAAGAACTCATTTCCTCTTTGCTTCGGCTATCCGAGCGTTTTTCCGCCAACGACGTTGAGGAGGCTGCCGCGGCGTATCCGGGCATTGGGAGCGCAGAAACTCTCACCAAGTTGGTCGACGACGTGTCGACAAAGCGTTTTACGTCCGTCAACTTTGATGATGCTATAAATCGGGTAGGTCGAATCGTCCCAGGAGACCCACGCGAGCCGTGGCACATGGCGGAAATAGCGGCTTCACGCCTCCGCGGGGGCCTTGGTGCGGGCGCGCTACTGAACCGTCGGTTTGCAGATCTCATCGCGGTCGACCCAAACGTCTTTCGGAGCAGCTCCGCGACAGGTCGAGTCCTGCCCTACGGTATCCGGCTCAGTGGTAGCCCCACTGACCAGCGTGTGCTGCTTCGCGCGCGCTGGAGCCAAGACCGACGTTTCGAGCTGATGCGCGCGCTCGGCGATGCTATTTGGTCGTACGTGTCCCCGCTCGGTCCGATCTCACGCGCCGGGACGGCGCGGCAAAAGTTTCAGCGAGCCTTTGCCGCAACCATGCTTTGTCCGCTAGAGGAATTGGCTGACTACCTTGGGTGCGTGGATCCATCAGATGAGGACATCGCGGCGGCGGCCCGGCATTTTCATGTTTCGGAGCGCGTGGTACGTTCGGTGCTGGTCAACAAGCATTTGATGGATAGAAACCGCCTTGAGATACCTGAGATCGTCGCTCCAGCTGGCACCCCAATCGAAGAGATCGCCGACGCGGCCTGATCGCGGGGCAAGAGCAGCTCGGAGTAAAGGCACGCACGCAAAGCGCTCGAGGGCTGGCCCGCCGGCGGAATTGCCACGCAACAATCACAGAACTGCGGGTCTGAGCCATGGGCAGCTAAGAGCTCACAAAGCGGTGTTCCGCCAAAGAGGCCGCAAGCGTCACTGCCATTTTGGCGTCCGCTCGCCTGTATTCCAATTGGCCGCGTTGGCTTTCAGAATGGGCGGCAAGGTGACCGTAATGCTGCAAGGCCGCAACGAGTAGATCCTCCCGATCCCCTTTCGTCATACGCCGCCGATCTGTGCATAGCATTTGGAGCGCGGGGGCCAACTTCGTGCCGCCGAGTTCTTCCGCAAACTGCCGGCACTCGGAAATGCAGCTACGCCAGTCCCCTGAGGTGGGCCCCATCGGTTGGACAGGAATCGGGGTCAGCTAAGAGAGACTCCCGCCTGTTGCACGTTCCCCGTCCCGCACGAGGGAGGCACCACCGATGCCTACTCCATCCTTCAGGTAGA
>Ga0123356_10006615_pt1 | contig 11681 bp, 12 predicted proteins | sample TergutEmb28metaG_2_FD_92546 | JGI IMG/M metagenome (GOLD analysis project Ga0123356, IMG submission 92546) | Embiratermes neotenicus P3 segment gut microbial communities from Petit-Saut dam, French Guiana - Emb289 P3 | ecosystem: Host-associated > Arthropoda: Insects > Digestive system > Gut ... | reverse complement strand
ATTTTATATTCGCCGGTCTCGGAGTCTCTGATATTAAGATAATTCTCTGTAGGGAGATTCCATTCATCGCCTTCATCATCAGGGAGAAAATTAAAATCAGGATATAATTCTCTCAGCCATATCGGCGGCCTCTGGTGCCTGAATGGTTTAAGATTTCCGCCGTCAACTAATATATCGTAATGACGGCTTCTGATTGAATCTGGAAGAATTGTATTTGTTCCGACAGTACCGATTATAAAATAACCATCATTAACATTATATTTTTCCTTAATTGGTGTAACATCCAAAAAACTTTTTGTATTTACTACATAAGGAATAGGTACTCCGGTTGGATCAATTTGCGTCAGTCTGATATTTCCTATCATAAGAAGATCGCCGTCAACTTTTGTTCCTGTTTCTGTATGAAGATCGATATTTAAAAAATCCCAGATTCCAGAGGATATTGGAGTTGCTACAGCAACAGATTTTTTAAACCAGGTTTCACCATTGTAATAACCGCTCCACTCAGGATTTAAGTTTCCAATACCATCAAGGTCTTCTGTTCGGATATAAAATTGCGTTCTGAATCTGCCGGGTGCACCTGTGCCTTCCTGTAAACCTTCGCCGCTGGAAGATGATGACCAGATTTCAAACCTCATGTATTTTCCTGCAGCGCTGTTCGGATAATAAATATCGAACTCTATAAATGTTCTATTGGTAAGTGAAAGTCCAGGATTGATTGGAACACGAAATCCGAATCCTCCAAAAGGTTTTCCTTCGGTTGCAGGATCAAAATATGTAGTGAGTTTTATCAGACTGTTCTCATCGATGTTTTGAGATTCAAAGGGATTCTTTGCAAATTTATAACTGCTTTTTTGGTTTGGAGGGATACGCCCGTCATTAGTTCGCCAGGACTCAATTTTATTAAAATCATTATCAATATCAAATTTGAATACCGGTATCCGCTGATACCCCTGTCCTGGACACCCGCGAAAATACGGGTTGCTGCCATCAGCCTTTTTTGCAGAGTTAAAAGTAAATATTGCATTCTCTAATTCTGAATAAGCTATGCTGTCTCTGCGGTAGGCTTTCATGGCTGCCGTTATAGCTGCTTCATAGGCTGTCATTTCTTCTTCAGTTACCCAGGGTTTGCCTGGATCAACATCTGAGCCATCTCCTATGATGCTGATCTGAACAGTAAAATATTGATTTGTTTTAAACGTTAATGCTTCTTGCAGGAGAACCTTTATATCAATTGATGATTTAGAACATCCGGTAAAAATCAAAATACCTAATATTATGGCAATTCTGGTAAATACTGTTATTATTGCTGTTTTTTTCATATTTAGAGTAATACGTTATACAAATTCCATCATATAATCAACCTGATTAATCTATAATTTTTATAGGTTTGTGCGACACTATTTTTTCTAAAAGGTTGCAAAATAATTAAATTTTATTTGACAAAATACCAGGAACTGTATATTATGTACTAATAATATAAATTGAGGTATTTTATGTTGAAATTTGTGGATTATGTAACTAATCGCCCTGATCAACCCTATCAAAACTTTGCTCACATGCTGGAGTATATTTCCAGTGAATATAGTAGTAAAGACGCGATTTTATTCCGTTCAGGAAAGCAGCAGGAATTCACACGATGGAGTTTTTCGAAATTTGGTGATGAATGCCGCAGAATAGCGCGCGGTTTGCTTGCAGCAGGTTTAAAAAAAGGTGACCGTGTTGTAATTTGGGCAGAAAATCGTCCTGAATGGATGTCTGTATGGATGGGAACCGTTATTGCCGGCATTTATATTGTACCAATCGATTTTTTGTCTTCTGAACAGGAATGTCTTAATATAATAAAAATAACCAGAGCAAAAGGTTTCTTTTTCTCCGGAAAGAAAAAGGATTTTGCTGCCAGCCTGCCAAAAGAAGGTATTAATCTTGCTCTGTCTGTCTGTATAAGTTCTGAAAACGAAGATGCCTCGGCAGATGAAAAAACTGAATATCATCAATTTGGTATAAATACCGAAGGGCAAGCGCTGCCTCCCGCTGATAGTATCTCTTCTGATCATCCTTGTTCTATTGTATTTACATCAGGAACAACCGGGTTTGCAAAAGGAGTAACACTTTCTCATAAAAATATTATCGCCAATGCAAGCGCTGCGATACAAATGCTTGATCCTAAACCCAGCGATGTTTTTATTGATGTTCTGCCGTTACATCATACATATCCTACCACCTGTTCATTTATTGCTCCGTTTTCTGTCGGTATACCAACAGTCATTGTGGAAAAAATTGTCGGCAAAGTTGTAGTAGATGCAATCAAAGACGGAGGAGTTACATTTTTAATTGCAGTTCCGCTTCTTTACGATAAAGTTATGGCAGCAATCGATGCAAAATTCCAAAAAATTAATCCGATTGTCCGCGGTCCACTCAATCTGCTTCGTTCAATTGCTCTTTCAAAAGCAAATAAAGGAAAGCCGGAATTTGGACAAAAGGTTTTTAATTTTATTCGAAAAAAAGCCGGTCTTGAATCGATTAAAATAATGGTAGCAGGCGGCGGTCCTTTAAGTCCAAACACTGCGAATTTCTTTGACTCGCTTGGTTTTAATATTGTTCATGGCTATGGAATGAGCGAGAACGCACCTCTTATTACTGTTAATACTCCGCGTCACAAACGCAATGTTTCTGTTGGACTTCCTGTTCCATATACCGATGTTAAAATCCTCGATCCAGGGCCTGATGGCAACGGCGAAATAACATGTAAATCACCTTCTATCATGCTTGGTTATTTTGAAAATGAAGAAGCAACAAAAGAAGTTATCACAGAAGACGGATGGCTCTTAACCGGCGATTTAGGATTCATAGATAATGATGGTTATCTTCACATCAAAGGACGCAAGAAAAATCTCATCGTAGGCTCCGGCGGTAAAAACATTTATCCCGAAGAAGTCGAAGCGCACTTCTCTGCATCACGAATGATTTCTGAAGTACTCGTTATCGGCAAAAAAACTCTTGGCGGCGAAATCATTTATGCAGTAATGGTTCCCAATTACGAAAACATAAAACTGGATCATCCCGGTAAAGAAAACGACGAAATGTTTATCAATAGTCTTATCAAAAAAGAAATTGATGAAGCAAACCGCTCCCTTCCTGTTTTCAAAAAGATAAGCGACTTTACCATACGCAAAGAACCATTTGAAAAAAATGCTCAACAGAAGATTAGAAGGTTTATGTATAAGGATTACGAATACCTCTAAGCGGTTTAAGAATTGCCAGATTAATATCTCTTTGTACAAGCGGGGTCACAGCCTGCCCCCGCTTGTACAAATTATTATTTATTTTACTATTCTTAAAACGCTTATTACGTGGGGGAGGGAGAAGATTATGGCGAGGCTACCCGCGCAGCCTACCTGCCTGTATAAGGAGTTGTTTATCTGATAACTTTGAAAACGCTTATTACGTGGGGTTGACAAAAGGCACACATTGTGTTATAATATTATTAATGAAATTTGTGTGGCAAGAAGATAAAAACAACCTGTTAAAACAGGAGAGAAATATCTCTTTTGAACAGATTGTTTTTGCTATAGAAAATAAGCAAATTGCAGATGTGATGGAGCATCCAGATCAAAAGAAATATAAGGGGCAGAAATTTATAATGGTGGAGATTAATAATTACATTTATGTTGTTCCAGCCATTATTTCTGACTCAGGAGAAGAGTGTCATTTAATGACAATTTATCCAAGCCGAAAATATACTAAAATATATCTGGAGAGTAAAAAATGAAAGAAGTAAAATATTTAAACAAAGAAGAACAGAAACAACTTGAATCGCTTGATAAAAATGAATGGAAATCTGTGAAGGATTTAGATAATTGGAAAAATCTTCTGTCTAAAACTGCAACTAATACATTAATAAAAGATCATCGCATGAATATTCGTATTACAAAAAACGATTTGGATGGTATTAAATTAAAAGCTTTAGAAGAAGGAATACCATATCAGACATTGGTTGCCAGTATTATTCACAAATATGTTACAGGTAAACTTGTCGCAGGTGCTTGATATTTGTTTTTCATTTATTATTTGATATTATAAAGCTGGGCGATAGAATAAGGTAAACTATAAAATGAAAATAAGTGAACTTAAAGCATATTATAAAACTTTAATTGAATTTTCCTTTAAAGAACAAGGTCAGATTTTATCAGCTAACAGTAAACATATTGTTCCTATTAAAAAAGTTTTAACTATTAATGGATGGGATCAAACCTGTAGATATATATTCACTGAGAAAGAAAACCCTTCCAATACTGAAGTTTTGAAAAAATTTGAAAAATTACTCGAAGAAAATAAAATATTTATTTCTATGAAAATGAAAGAAAACAGTGAAGAAGATAGAGTAGAATATACTAAAGAAGAATTAGATGAAGCTGATGAAATAATGAGAAAAAGAGGTTTATACTAGGTACGATGTTAAATTTCCTATTTTATAATAATCATGAAATAGGTACATGTCTAAAACCAAAAAATCAATTCTTGAGTACATTCATTTTTCTCTTCCTCTGTGCCTCTGTGTGAAAAACATCCAAACCTCAATTTACGAGCTACACCATTTCCGCATTTTTGGTATAATACTTGTGAATATAAATAATCAATGAACTGAGAAAGGAATTTTTATGGCGAAAGAAAGATGTTATAATTCAGGCTGCGGCGCGTATGGTTTACCTTCAGGTTATATACAATGCAATTACTGTAAAGGCACAGGCAAACAATTATCTTATGGAATAACACCCACCAACATAAATTGCTATTATTGCGGCGGACAAGGTAAAAAGCGTTGCGAAAAATGCGGAGGAACGGGTTATGTCGACAAAAGCCCCTCAAGCTCCTCAGGCGGCTCATACAGTTCTTCTTCAGGCAGATCGCAAAGTACAACATCCTATGTATCAAATACCGCTAAAAGAGGCGGCGGCTTTTGGGCGTTTGTTATCGGCATTATCGGCGGTTTAGGCATTGCGCTTACAGCAGGGTATCTTTATGTTTTTATGACAGGAGTTATGGAAGCGCCTAACTTTATACTTTTTAGTGTTTTGCCAGTTGCTTTTCTCCTAATCTTTATAATGTGGCGAAAAAAAATAATTCCTATTATATTGATTTTGCTTTTCTTGGCTGTCCCGGGCTATTTATGCCTTTTTGGAGTCATCCCGGAGCATATTATAAACAAGTCTCAAGAAGTGGTTGAAATAGAATAAAAACAGCCGTTCTTCATATACCACTTACTCTGTGCTGCGAATCTCTCGGTTCGGTATGTAAAAAATATCTCAATCCCAATTTATAAGCTACATTTTATCGCTTTCTAATAAATGTTGTCCTTTATTTTTTGCGTTTAATTTACTAATTACAGGTTTGCCTGTGCTTTTCTCTATTTGATGGCGCGCTGCTTTTGCTGCTTTTGCGCCTTCTTTAGCAATATCAGCACTTGCATTGAAACCGACAGGTTGACGTATTACTGATATATCAGTTGCAGCGACTTCGGCGAGCATATTTAATACCAGTTCGGTATTAGTCATGTTATCACGCAGATTTTCCTTTTTTAATCCTTTGTGTTTTTTATATTCACGAGTTGTCATATCACTCCATGTCTTGCTCATTAAATCTGTAAGAGCTGCGTATTCATTTTTTTTATTTACACCGCTCTTATCCCATTCGTCTGTTAGAGCTTTGCGTACTTCAATAGATTTAATACGTTGATTAATCCAGTTTTCGCTATAGCCCAAACGGCGGTAATTCTGAATTGCACGATCGATAGACAGTTCAGGGTCTACAGTTTCGTCAATTCGTTCGCTTCCAACTTTTGCAAGCCATAACTTGAAGGGTTCAGCCTTTTTGCTGGGAATTGATTGAACAAGACGAAGGATTTGTTCAGTGTCGGCAACATCGGTTAAATATTTTTTTCCATCAGCAGCTTCAAGTTTCAGTTGGTTAGTATTACTAACCAACTGGCTTCCTTCCTCTTTTAACTTGTTCTTGAGCCATTTCCAGTAATTTCTGACCTTATTATAATCTGACTGTTCTGTTAAAACTCCGATTATATCAATGATCGACCACCACCATTTTTCTGCTTCTTCATCCCAAACATAACGGATATGTTGTTCTTCGAATAATTTTATTTTATCTTTTGTTTTTGCCATATGTATCCTCCTGATGCGCAGTAAACATATGTATAGTATAGTGAAATATATAATGAATGTAAAGAGGTATTAAAACTTATTTCTAAGAATTTAAAAAAAACGAACAATAAATTTCTGTACTCCACGATGTTTCAAGGTGGTTCATAACTTAAAAAACATAGACATAACAAAAATAGTAAAATATAATAAGGCAAAAGTAAAAAATTGTTACTTTTAACATTCTGTACAATAAGGAGAAAAAAATGACAGGAAAAAAAGGTTTGATAGGATTATTGGTATTAGTGATGGTATTCGCAATGATGAATATCGCTTGTTTCCCAACTGCCAGTTCAGGCGGGACGCTTACTATAACGGATATTCCAGCAAGATTTAATGGCAAGTATGTTGCATTTGAGGGATATGGGCGTAATATCTATCTTATCGGCGCACAAACTTTTAATGCAGAAGATTTTACCGGTATGGCTGCCAGAATTTCGAATGGAAGAGTAAGTATACCTGTTTGGACAGAAGAAGAAGGAGACAGATTTAATGGCAATCAAACTGTTGCATTAGATGTTTATATTCTTGATTCAGCATCTCTTGAAGAAGGAGAAGAAATTGCAGGAGCTGAATTTGTATCCGTTGTTTTTTCAAACGGAAGCGCTACAGTATCCTTCCATGATAATGATGATTTTTGGGAATAATAAAACATAGAAATAATTTTATGTTATTTTGCTTCGCCTGACTTTCACGTTAGGTGAGGCAAAATTTAGAAACCTAACTTCTACAGCTCGTTCCTGTTCACAATTACTTTACTTATCAATCCATACTTTACAGCTTCATCTGCACTCATCCAGTAGTCGCGGTCTGTATCTTTTTCCACTTGTGCAGCCGGAGTGCCTGTTTCCTGAGCGATAAGTGCGTTGATTTTTTCGCGGAGTTTTTCAAGTTCTTTGGCGTGTATTTCGATGTCGGTTGCGACGCCGCGTATTCCGGAGAGGGGCTGGTGAATTAAATAGTGGCTGTTGGGCAGCCCAACGCGTCTTTCTTTCGGCGCAGCAAGCTGGATGATGGCGGCTGCGCTTGCGACAAGACCCATGCCGATTGTCCATACTTGCGGTTTTATAAAACGAATCATATCAAATATTGCATAACCTGCATCTGCGTCTCCACCGGGAGAATCGATAAAAATTCGGATTGGGTCATCACTCATGTCTTCCAGGAGCAATAACTGGCGAATGGTTTTTTCTGCCAATTCCTTGTTTATCTGACCGGAAATCAATATTGTCCGGGTTTTAAGCATGCGCATTGCAAGCATATCTATATTAGAAGAATTTTGTTTTTCTTCGTTTTCTTCATCATCGTCTTCAAAATAAAATTGGTTCATTATTACACTCCGTTTCTATAATAATATAGATTTTTTTTATCGATGGCAACATATATCCCGTTACCCATTATTTCCATCATATATTCTGGGCACTCTTTTATTGATATTACATGTTATTTCATAAGGAATTGTTCCTGTGACGGCTGCCAATTCACCTGCATTTCCGGCGGCTCCTCCAAAAACGACTGCTTCTTTCCATCGGTTTAATGCAGGTTTTGGTCCCAGGTCGACACAACATTGATCCATGCAGATTCTTCCAACAATCGGATAATTATTACCATCGATACTTACCTGCCATTTATTGCTGCTAAGACGCGGAAGTCCATCAGCATAACCAGTTGCAAGTATGGCGACATAAGTGTCCTGCGGAGCTGTCCATGTTCTGCCGTAAGAAACTGTTTCGCCTTTTTTTATGTGTTTTATCATTGTTATTGCTGATCTTAGTTCCATCACAGGCTGAACATTTATCGGTGTAAAACCTGATAATAATAACTTATGATTTGGCGGAGCATCAGCTTCATTTACGGTTTTGTATCCATAAAGCAGAATACCTGGTCTTATCATATCAAGCCATGATTCGGGATGCAGAATTACTGCGCCTGAATTTGCAACATGTACAATCCCTGGATCGATTCCTGCTTTTTTTATCACATCAACTGCTTCTTTAAAACTGGCTAACTGTGATTTTGTGAAGGCTACATCCTGCTCGTTTGCAGAGTCAGAAACAGCAAGATGGGTAGCAGTTCCGGTCAGGCTAAGTCCAGAGCAGGATGTGATAAATTTCGCAAGGGAGAGCGCTTCTTCCGGGCGGCATCCCAGCCGGCTCATGCCGGTATCGATTTTTACATGTACTTGCAGAATCATTTTTTTATCTTCTGCTTGTTTATTAATTACTGATGCAAATTCTTCATCAGAGATAAATGGGATAAGTTTGGCTTCTAATAAATTTGGTATTTCATCGGGGTGAGGCTGAGAAAATAATAATATGGGTGCAGAAATACCGGCGTTTCGAAGTTCTTCTCCTTCTGATACTGAGGCAACACCAACACAAAACGCTCCTATTTCCAGGCTTGTTTTGGCAATTTGAAGCGCTCCATGACCATAACCATCAGCTTTAACCGGTACACAAATACGAGTTTGTCCTAAACGTGCTTTAACTGTATTATAATTTTGTATAAATCGATCTAAATGGATTAAAGCTCTTGTTAACATATCAATACTTTAGCATAAAAAGCAGGAAAATGTCATTAAAATTAGTGTTTTTACCCAAAATTTAGTGCAATGTGTTGTTTTTCCGCATATATGGTGATATATTAATAATGGATATGTGTGTCCGTGGTATTAAAATAGTTGTTTTTATCTCTATTGCAGCTCTTTTCTGCGCTTTTTTTGGCAGCTGCGGGCCTATGGATTCTTTTTTTACTTCCGGCGGCAATTATAAAATTAACATAAAAATTAATAACCTCCCTCTGGATGAGTGTTCGTTTGCCAGATCCGGCGACAGGATACAACCTTATTTTGAAGAGTCTGTTATAAATGATCCTGATATAACTTCGCTTGTTGTTTTTTTAAGAGATTCCATGGGTGAAATAGCAGGATGGAAGGTTATTTACGAGATCGATCAATCTCAAAACCTGCAGGAACACGATCCGGATGAAGATCAGGGTCTTGATGAAGAGCAGGAAACTTTATCCGTAGTTAATGATAAAAATAACGATGAAACTGAAAATAACGAAGATAATGAAGAATTGGTTTCAAATGCGGTTGAAACAGATAATTTTTCATCGCTGAATAACGAATATTATTTTGAAATACCTTCTCAATATAAAAATGGTGATGAATTAGTTATTCCTGTTAAAAGCCTTGATAATTTACCGTTTCTTCCGATTCCTCCCGATCTGTCTGCCGGCAGATATACTATTGTTTCACAAATCATGAGTGATAAAAATATCCTGCAAAGAATAGAGAAAACATTTTTCTACTTAAGTTCGTCGCATTTTTCTTATAACGGTATTAGTATTCATTTACCCGGTATTGCAGAAAGTAATCAGCTCATTCCCAAAGGAACAATTATTATGCTGGAAGCAAATATTGATTTTGATTCCGGTCTGGATCCTTTTATCGAATGGTACCATGGTAAAAAAGTGATTTCTGAAGGGTTAATTTCTGAAGGTGCGGGTAATTTATTCTGGAAAGCTCCGGAAGAAAGCGGATTCTTTTCTTTGCGTGCAATTGTATTCCCGGTTGAAGAATTTCATGGTTTAGCAGGGTTTCAAAAAGAAATCTCGCTGCTTGTTTCATCAAAATCTATTGATATACATCTAATTACAGAAGACAGTCCTGAGCTTCAACACTGGTATACTCTGGAAGCAAATCTGAACGATTTAAAAACACCAACCGCAGAACAAACGTCAGAGCGGGCTTTGAAGCATGTTAGAAATTCTCCCAAATGGAAAGCATCAAATGGGACTTACGGGATAGTTACCGGAAATGATAATATCATTACTCTTCCAAAGGTTAGTGTTTCAGAAAAAGATAATATAAGCTGGCAGCTTTTATTCCGGTTTAAGCCGGAGAATGACGGCGGTATTTTAACTGTCCAGTTTGGCAAAGTTAATGATGCTTTTTTACATTTATACATGAAAGGTTCTAATCTGGTTCTTACGTTAACATCATCTTCAGGTTCTGTTTCGCAAATATATAATTTAAACAGAGCAGCTTCCAACACAATTTCTGTTAATACTATGACTAACAATTCATCATCTAATGATGTTGAATCTGTTGTTATATTATCTCCTTCAGAATCAGATGAATCTGATCTTTTGTGGACAGATCTGGAAGACGAAGAGTTTGATTTCATCTATGAAGAAATTACAGAAACTGTTAGTTCTCAGGCAGTTTTACCATGGATAAGAGAAGAATCTTTCATTGTTTTAGGTATTATATTTACAATTTATCCCGAGTTATTATCTGCACAGGTCAATATTCTTGGTGATCATATAAACAGCGAATTAAAAGGAAACCCGATTTCTCTGGAAGCAGAGATTAAAAATGAGTTTCAGGTGTCTTTAGGTTTCTTGCGGGAAAACAGAGTATCCATGGAAGAATCCTCTGATGAATCGACAGTAAGGCATGAGTTTACTGCGCTTTGGGATGAAGCTGCACTTTATCGAAAGCCGCGGATTGCTGCTCCTATAAAACAAAACCAGCAATCAAATGAAGAACAAGATGTAACACCTGAGGTAGTAATTCCAATAGAGAATTCTCCGCAATCATAATAATTTGTATGAATAAAAAAGTTTTATTAGCGCCCTGTATATTATGTATTATTTTTTTATTCTCATGTACGTGACAGCATAATGCATTTATCCCGGATCCTGATTTTAGTGTTTTTGCCATTGACAGAACAATTCATATTGATAATATTATTGAAACAAAGGACGGAGCTTCTGCAAATAATATGCCATTGTGGCTTTTATCTTTTGTAAATGCAGGAGTAAAAGCAGTTGAACAAATTGATAACTTTAATAATAAATATGTTTTTATTGCAGTAAATGAAGGAAATAACTTTATAACTCTGAATAAATGGGCAGATAATTTTTCTGCATCCAAGGATTCTGCAATAATGATTGCTGCAAGAATAGAGGAAAGGATGATTTTAACTGCTTCCCTTTATCCTGATAATGAATACGGCATGTTTTATGAAACATTTATGAAAAATGCATTTGGTACAGAATTTGTTAATGTTATAAAGGAAGATACATACTGGTTCAGGAGAAGTAACACACCAAATGCTTACAGTTTCTTTATTTTATTAACAATAGAAAGAAATATGATGCAAACAGTTATTAGAAGTATGATGTCACAGGCAAACACAACTTCTAATAACAGCTCCCCTGGTCTGACAAATTCACAAGCAGCTTCAGTTAACCGTTTACGTCAAACATTTTTTGAAGGTTTTTAAATGTTAGGTTTTATGTATGGTGATGAAGCTCCTATTGCTGCAATTGCAACCACTCCTGGTAACAGCGCTCTTACGATAATTCGGTGCTCAGGAAAAGGGTCTATTGAATTAGCCGCATCAATTTTTAAATCTGGCAAAATTGAAGATGCGCCTGGAAATACCGTAATACATGGAT
>Ga0123356_10006614_pt1 | contig 11681 bp, 13 predicted proteins | sample TergutEmb28metaG_2_FD_92546 | JGI IMG/M metagenome (GOLD analysis project Ga0123356, IMG submission 92546) | Embiratermes neotenicus P3 segment gut microbial communities from Petit-Saut dam, French Guiana - Emb289 P3 | ecosystem: Host-associated > Arthropoda: Insects > Digestive system > Gut ... | reverse complement strand
ATATGAACGATGCTTTGTGCATGGGGATTGTGTCCATATATCCCCCAACCTCTTTACCCGGTTTTGTAAGCACGTCTAGCAACTCATTATCCATCATGAATTTCCAAAACTCTGCTGTTTCTTCAGATAACTCTGCATACATTTTTTTGCTATGCTCAAAAATTTCATCCGGCATACCCTTTGGAGCAGGGTTGCCATCCGGATAAAAAAAACGGTTATCAATTATTGAAATTGATTTTCTACCCATTCTATCAGCCTGCTTCGCTTTGATTTGCGTAGTAACCGGCACTATGTGTTTACGTACACCCTCGCGGAAATCCGCTACCATTTTTTCATCGTAACAATTTCGTGTCATACGATAATAACCAAGCTCTGTAAAGCTTTTATAACCGAGTTTTTTTGCTATTTTTGTTCGAACCTTTACAAGAGAGTCAAAAAGATTATCAAACTGCTCACTGTTTTTCATAAACCAGTCAGATTGAGCTGTTATAGCCTCTTTGCGGATGTTACCGTCAGCATTTTCCAGATATGCACTTAACTGTGACAGATTTAATTCTTTTCCATCGAAATTTATAACTGCAGAAGCCATTAGATTATTATACTGTGTGCATAAGTTGTTTTCTTCTTGCAGTTCTTCTATGATTGCGGGTGAAAATGTTTTCAAGTCAATTTCCATATTTGTGAACATTAACTTGCCCCACTTTGCTTCCAATTCATTCCTAAATGGGGACTCTAACAATGCTTTTGATATTTCCTGCAGCACTTCCTCCAGCTCCGGCCCGATTTCGTCGAGATACTCATGCTCTGCTGCGTAATACTCATCTTTAGTATTAAGTGTCTTTCTGATTTCTGCAATAGAAAACATTGAATCAACAACTTCATTAAAATCGTTAATTTCTTTATATGCCGCAAAGCACTCTTCGACAGTCTTTGCGGCTTTGAAGTTTTTAAGTAAATTCTTGTATTTTTGATTCGTTTCATCAAAATCAGGTCTGATGTATTGCATTTGTGAGAATTTCATAGTGACTCTCCTTGTCTTATTCTATCAGTTACCACTTTGTTCTTCGTTATTTATGTCGTGCTCCGAAAGGCCATAACCTTCGATTCCTTCATCACCGCTTGGTTCGACATGAATTACAATGTCATATATACTCTCAAGGCGTTTTCTTATTTCATCTTCTACTTGCGATGCAATGTCATGTGAATCTGCTACAGAACATTCCGGACAAACATAAATATCAAAGCTTATATCCCAAAAACCGGATATACACCGCATTCTTGCCCTATGTGGATTGCTTGCACCCTCTACTGCGTTTACAGCATCTATTATCACACGATACGATTCAATATCATCATTTCCGTCCATCAGCTCCATGTTAACGTCAGCAAAAATCCCGACAGCAGTTTTTATTATCCATAGACCTATAAGCATTGCTACAACACAATCAGCATGTGATGTTCCTGTAATGGCTGTAACCCCGAATCCTATTAAAACCCCCAGCGATATCAGGACATCACTTGCCATGTTTTTTGCATTTGCTTTAATAATTGCAGAGTCGGCGCGTTTGCCAAGTATATGCTGACTATAAGCAAGAAGAAGTTTTCCGACTACGGAGAAAGCCGTTATACCTATTGCCAGTACTGACAATGTAGCGGTATGTGTACCTGATATTAGGTTTGATATAGAATTTATAAATAACTGTGCACCGGCAAAAAAGATTACAAATGATAAAAACGCAGTTGCAATTGTCTCCGCTCTCCTATGACCCCATGGGTGTTTCTTATCTGCAGGCACTGACATAAATTTAACAATTATAAGCATAATCAGGCTTATAACAACATCAGTTGATGAATCTATACCGTCACCGACAAGAGCATTACTTCCGGACATAGTACCAATGACTATCTTTGAAACAGCCAAAACAGAATTACCTATAATTGCTATTGTTGCGGCAATGCGCATATAGCGTTCTTTTAGTTTGCTATTTTCCTGATTCATTATTGATTCCTGCCTTTTCAGCTTTCAGATCAATCTATTTATAATGCATGTCGACAAAGTATAGCATAAAAAACAGTATTAGAAAAGCAAAGGATTTTACTGCTCTGTTATATTAAATGTTTTTATGATTTTTTTTGCAATGCGGCAGGTTTCCTTTTATGCAAAGCGGCAGGTTTCCTTGTGTTTAACTTTTAATCATGATAACATATTAGTATTATTTATTTCGGAGGAATTACTATGAGTATCATTGGAACTGATGTGTTGACACAGGTGGCTTTAGTAGTTAATGACATTGAAAAGACAAAAACAAAACTGGCAGAGTTTTTCGGCATTGATGTCCCGCCAACTTTCGAGGCTGGAGATTTTTCCGTTACACAAACCGAGGTGTACGGCAAGCCTGCTCCGGATGCACGTTGCCGGATGGCGTTTTTCTCTGTTGGCAGCGGTGTTCAGCTTGAACTAATTGAGCCAAATGATGCGCCAAGTGTCTGGCGAGATTTTTTAAGTGAACATGGCGAAGGACTTCATCACATTGCGTTTGGTGTCAAAGGAATGACTACCGTTATAAAATCATGTGAAAATTTCGGCATGAAGTTACTTCAAAAAGGTAATTACGGCGATGGAAGCGGTTGTTATTCATATCTTGATGCCGGTGAGGGTCTGCCGTTTCTTCTGGAACTGCTCGAAAGTTTTTAGAGCTTATGATGTAATCCCGTAAAACTCTGCATAAAAACCTGCAATAGCATTTTGCAAAGACTCGTCAGAGTATACGTCCGGGTGCAGGGTGTTTAAAAGCCACTTTGCTCCGAGCATACTTGCAGGGATTGGTGAGTCCCAGGCTTCGAAATGAGAAGGCATTTGATAAATCCTGTTATTTTTAACTGCATCAATTTGCGATATAGCAGAGTCTGAAAGAATGTCTTCTATTTCATAACTCGCTTCTGCAGGGATTAATATCACTTCCGGATTCATTGCCAAAAGCTGCTCATAGGATATCTCTATCCAACTGTTTTCTTCGATTTCTCTGCTTGCTATTAAACCACCTGCCATTTCAACCAGCGATGATTGAAACATGTCCTTCGGAGCTGTTGTTAACCATGAGCCTACTCCGCTCACATAAACAGTTGGTTTCTTAATAATATCTGCAGTCAGTGCATGCAACTCTTGGTGTGTACTTTCAATAAATGTAATTAGCTGTGTTGCTCTTTCACCTACTCCTGCTGCTTTACCAACAAGGTCCATCATTTCTATAATTTCTCCGAAACTTTCGGGATTAACCAAAATGACAGCTATATCCATTTCTGTTAAGGTATCGGCAACATCCCTCAAACGCGATGGCAATATAACCAAGTCCGGATTTAATGCTAAACATGCTTCAAGATTAAAATCCCTCGCTGTGCCAACATTTGGCAGCTCAAGCAGCTGTGGCGCTGCCATTGCATAAATTGGACGTGTTTCAGCTCTTGCTTCTATACCGACAAGTCTGTCGGATAAACCAAGAGCTATACACATTGATGACGAAATGTAATATCCGCTGACAATTCTTTCAACAGGTAAATCATCTGCCGGGTTTGACCCCGCAGATGTACAGGCGCAAAGTACAAGGATAAATGAAGCTAATACAATAAGAAAAATACGTTTCATATAATTAACTGTCTATGAGACAGCCTCGGATGTAGCTTCACCTGCTGCTTCTCCGTCGGTACCGGCTTCGCTGACAGCTGCCTCACCGTCGGTTATTTCACTTTCTGTACTATCTACTGCACTGCTGCGATTTGCTTTTTCGGCTTCATAGGCTGCCAGCTCATCGGCAAGAGATTCATGCCTCTCCGGATCCTTGTTATTGGCAACCACACTTGCGTTCATTGCCGCTTTATACAGTGCAGAGTCATACTCTGCCAGAAAGCGGTGATCCTGCATTGGTACAATATCACCTTTTGAAATACGCATGGCAATTTTCATAGCTGTCATTTTCATACGTGCTGCTGCAGCTATTGAATCATCTTCAGATTTTGTCTCACTAATTACTCCGGAATTTTTGTATTCCTCAAGTAACTTTTCGATTGGTTCATGTTCCTCTTCCGGCTCATCGTCCAAAAGCCCCGATGTATTCACATTTTGTGAAGCCCGGAGTGCATCGATGCTTATGTCAATTCTGTCAACATTGTTAAATGTGAGATTTTTGCGCCCGGTTTTATTTTCGTTTGATGCTTGATTGTTAAGACTGTATGAATACGGTGTTTTATTTGAGTTTACATTGCTTACCACTTTTTCGTCCTCCTTGACAAATAATATCCCATATTCGTTTTTTCGGTATTTTTTTACACAATCTTTAGTGTTATTACTAAAGAGTTATTGTCTGCACTGCAGATGCTGAGATGCCTGTAATCTCCTGCATGTTTGAAATTCTACCTACTCCGAGGCGCTCTGTCAGTCCGTAGTAGTTAAGACACATACCACATGAGAGTACATCAGTGCCACGCCCGGATATGGCTTTTAAATCTTCAAAAGCATCACTGTCATCTATTGTAAGCCTCACGCCTGTGTTTATCAGCATTATTGCCTTTGGTACAGTTTGCGACTGTGATAATGCATGCAAGTAATTGTTCATAAGATTTTTACCGGGACCTTCGTCACTAATTCCAAGCTGCTCGGCTGTTATCAGGTAAACAATATTGCTTGTGTTTTCTTTCATTTTCGGCACTCCATATTTAGTATTTTCTTGTTTGGTACATTTTATAATAGCATATATATAAGAGCAAATAAATATCCAAACTCTAACAATGCGTTAGGTTACATATCTTCGAAAATCGGAGTGTCCCCGATAAAGATTGACGGCAGTCCGAGCTTTTCAAAATAATTGCACATGTTTTGACATGCAAAGCTCTCTGTTGAATAATGAGTACCGCCAAGTACATTGATGCGGTGCTCCTTTTCAAATTCGTGAACACTCTTTGAGTACTCGCTAATAAGTGTGACACCCGAGATATATGTCTTTATATCATGATCTAAAAGCTCCGGAACAATACTTATATCGTTACCGCCGCCTGCAACGAGTGCAACCCGTCCGTCTTTTATATCACTGTCGCCATAAGCATACAGCTTCGTTTTGTGCCCGACTGTTTTTGTGTATAATTCGCTCAGTTCCTCTACTGTCCTGCACTTCGTTTTGCCTATCACTCCTGCCATAGCTCCCCGGTATGGAGCAAAGGTTTTCTCAAACTCTATCCCGAGTGCTTCCGCCAGTGACTTCGTTGTGCCGTACTCACTGTAATTATCGAGCGGCACATGGAAGCAAAATACAGATATTCGGTTTTTCTTCATTTTCTCTAAAAGAATCTTGTCCATTGTATAAAAAACAGACGGTTTTCTTATATCCCAGATAGACGCATGGTGGACAAACAGCATTGCATCCGTGACGTTATCTGCGAGTATTTTTTCCATGACTTTTTCGCTTGGGAAAACTGCAGTATAGACCTTGTTTATAGTTTCAGCGAAATCACATACTACTCCCATGCTTCTTTTAATGAATTGCGACGAAAGGTACTGCTCAATTTCTGTCATATAAGTTGACCATTCGTCCCACATACCGTCTTTAACGAAATCTTTTTCCAGTTGGTTATATAAGTCTGTTGCTTTCATTTATACTCTCCTTGCGGGCGACCACATGTCACACGGTGACAGGGCGGTCACCCCTACATTATATATTAATAATCCTCTACGTCAAATACTCTGTCTTTGTAATAATACTTGCGGTCTTCTTCGGTTATTTCACGGATGACCTTGCACGGAATTCCCATAGCTATCACATTTGCGGGAATATCCTTAGTCACGACACTTCCCGCTCCGATGACTGTGTTGTCACCAATCGTCACGCCGGGGTTTATTACCGTGTTGCCGCCAATCCACACATTATTACCGATTGTAATACCAATTCCGTATTCATAACCGCTGCCTCTTGACTCGGGGTGAACCGGATGCCCCGCTGTATAAATCGCAACATTCGGAGCAAACATAACATTGTCTCCGATTTTTACTTTAGCTACATCAAGAATAATACAATTATAATTGGCGTAGAAAGTATCGCCAACTTCGATGTTATACCCGTAATCACAGAAAAAGGGAGGCTCAATCCACACATCCTCACCGGCTTTTCCGAGGATACCGCGGATGAGTTTTTCTTTTCGCTTGAAATCATCGGCTTGGCAGGTGTTGTATTCCTGAATTTTAACCTTACATGCAATTCTTTCCTCGTGCAAACCGTCCATCCATGCTTTATAAGGAAGCTCCGCCAGCATACGTTCTTTTTGATTCATTTCCATTAGAAGTTTCCTTTCTGCTACGTTATATTTTTTCACTTTTTCTTTGCGGTCATGATTATAAATGCCACGTCATTGTTGGTGTCGGCGGCTAAGAAATCATCATCGTTAAAGTCCATGTGTTCTCTCGCCCACTTTGCCCAGGGCTGCCATATCTCTTTAACATTTTCAATGTCGTAACAGGCGGTTATTTCTACAAGTCCTGTTTTTTCCCAAAGATGCCGCCACCAAGCTCCGCTGTGCAGCGAAAACATTTGTTCATCCCAAAGTTCTTCAAGCAGCCATAATGGGTGCGGTCCCATCCAATTATCGGACACCCACTTTTCATCGTATTTTTCAGACCTCGGGTATTTTTTCATTGTGGTTATTTCTCCTGTTAAGAACATAATATGGGAAGTGTACTTCCCTTTTACAATAATATACTAATAAAACAAACATGACAACTGTATGTCATGTTTGTTTTAATATGAGAGAAATTATATATAGAAATCTCAGCCAAGTTCCTTTTCACAATGAGGGCAACTTTTTGGCGATTGTTTTTTTGCTCCTATAAGCTCATGGCAGTATGGACAGCAAGGAGTGCGCGCAAAAACCACACAGAAAAAAACACCTAGTAAAACGATTACTCCTCCGGTAAGTGACAGCATTGCCAATGAATCAGAAAGTGCAGGGACAAACACTGCTATAAAAGCTATCAACACCCCGACACTAAGTATTCCATATATGATTAATTTAGCAGTCGATACTTTCATTCATATTCTCCATGCCATCATAAAGAATATAAACAACTGATGTAAAATCTATTGTATATAATATGTAAAATCTATGTATAATTTTGTCACTTTTTATTACTACCTTACGAATGGTATAATAGAGCGCTCGAATATTCAAAAGCAAAGGTGACGAAAATGCAAACTATCAGCGAAACAGAACAGTTGACACTGCTCATTAAGAAGAATAAACGAAAAACGGGTCAAAAGGTTTTATATACCAAAGAAATTAGTTGCTCTTGCCGCTTCTTTTGCAATAGTCTTTACATCACTTTTTCTCGTAGGCTTTGACAATGTAGCAGCTGCTCTCAGAAGTGTCTTTACCTTTATCCCGGGAGTGGGTATCACAGAAAACGCAGACGAAACCGTTTATATGATTGACCAAACCGCAACCTTGCATATTCCGTATCTGACTATGCTGCGCGAAGAAAAAGGCAAGCTTGATGTTGCACTACCAAGCGATTATGGCACTGTAGATAGTGATGTATCTGTAGAAACAAGTCTTGGTACAATACGGGTGGTTGAAATAGAAAGAAAGCCGCTTGACAACGAAACTGATTCGGATGAAGTAATGCTTAAATTTGAATATATCAGTATCGATAGTAATAAACGACTGTGTTCATTCAGTTTTAATATCGCAGGTGGGAATACATCAGCTTACAGCGTTTCTAACGGCGAAACCGGAATTATGGAGCACTTGGGAATGACTGTTGAAAGAAACGTTGATAAAATAAGCATTAACATTTCTGACCTGTATTATTATATGTTTGGCGAATATGTCATCCCTCTTGATATTAAGTAAAACACTAGCAAAAATAATTCACAAGTAAAAAGAGAGGCTGTTGAAGAAACTCAACAGCTTATCTTAATTTTTGTGCATTGTGCCATATTGCAGTCTTAATTATTTGGTGCTATAATGTATTTTAATGGATTTAGTTGAAAAGCTTACAATTTTATCTGACGCTGCCAAATACGATGTGGCTTGCACCTCGAGTGGTGTTGACCGTTCGGGTAAACCCGGCTCTCTCGGAAACGCTGCTGCTTGTGGGATATGCCACAGCTTTTCTGCCGACGGCAGATGTATCGCTCTTCTTAAAGTCCTCTTGAGTAATGCTTGTGCTTACGATTGTAATTATTGCGTCAACAGAAAATCTAACGATATACGCAGAGCAACCTTTGAGCCGCACGAGCTTGCAGAGCTTATGATTCAGTTTTACAGACGCAATTATATCGAAGGTCTTTTTCTCAGCAGTGCTGTTATACGAAATCCTGACTATACCTGCGAGCAGATGATTGAGGTAATTTCTCTTATCAGAAACACATATAAATTCAATGGATATATCCATGTTAAAGCCATACCCGGCACAGACGAGAGACTACTTACCGCCCTTGGGCTTCTCGCTGACCGTATGAGTATTAACATGGAACTACCTTCAAACCACAGCCTAAAGCTGCTTGCTCCCGATAAAAGCAAGGAAGATATATTAAAACCAATGGAAATGATTAAAACCGGCATTCATGAAAACCGCACTGACTTGGTTAAATATAAAAATACTCCAAAATTTGTCCCCGCAGGTCAGAGCACTCAAATGATTGTAGGCGCAACACCTGAGACTGATTATCAAATCATTAACCTGTCTGCCGCACTATACAAGAAGTATGAACTTAAAAGAGTATTCTACAGTGCATACATACCTGTTTTGGAGGATAGTAAATTACCGGCAATAGATTCCAAACCGCAGCTTCTTCGTGAACACCGGCTTTATCAAGCAGATTGGCTTTTACGTTTTTATAAATTTGAGGCTACAGAGCTTTTGGACGAGCAAAACCAGAATTTTAATTTACTCATTGATCCGAAATGTAACTGGGCACTCAACCATTTTGACTTTTTCCCTGTAGAAGTTAATACAGCATCTTACGAAACACTGCTTCGAGTACCCGGGCTCGGTGTGACAGGGGTCAAAAAAATCCTAAGAGCGCGGCGCAGCGGGTCTTTGGATTTTCCTGATTTAAAGAAGATAGGTGTTGTGTTAAAGAGAGCTCAGTATTTTATCACATGTCGAGGCAAGTCTTTACCTGGTATCCGAAACGACCCGGAAGCAGTTCTGCGAGCTTTAATATCCAACCAAAGCTGGGAGCTTGCCGGTTCTTCTATGGAGCAATTTTCAATGTTTGACAACACTTTAAGCGGGGGTGGTAATATAAGTCTGCTGCAAAATAACACCAACCAAGTCTTTATGATGAGAGGACATCCTCTTCTCTCCGCGAAAGTATAGGTGTACAAAATGCCTTACAGAACAGATGTAGCATACTTATATGATGGTTCTTTTGACGGTCTGCTTTGCTGTGTGCACGAAAGTTATTATCAAAAGGAACTGCCGCTACTTATTTTCACTCACGATAAAACACAAGAAACCCTCTTCCCTGTTAAAGAAATCCAAACAAATCATTTTGATGCACAGAGAGTTGAAGAGTCGATTTGTACTAAGATTTCAAAAGAAGCACTACGACTCGTACGTTTATGTTACTTTTCCAATGAAGAAGGTAAAGAGATTATTATCCTGAACTTTTTACGTTTGGGATATAAGAGAGGTGCCAATGTTACAAGTATGCTGTCAAATGATACTGTAAACGCGCTAATAAAATACACCCGTCCCGTATCCAGAGAGGGTATGTATTTTAAGGAATTTATACGCTTTTCCGATTATAACGGTGCGCTTGTTGCAATAATTGAACCAAAAAGTTTTGTATTGCCGCTCATTGTTGACCATTTTTGCGACAGATTCCCGAGTGAGCAGTTTTTGATTTACGATGAAACCAACAAACATGCCATTGTATACCAAAATTTTGAGGCGGATATAATCCACCTCGAACATTTAGAGCTCCCGACAGCATGTAAAAAGGAAGAAAAATTCAGAAAACTCTGGAAACAGTTTTATAACACAATTGCTATCGAAAGCAGGATTAATCCAAAGCTGCGAATGAATAATATGCCAAAGCGTTACTGGAAAAATTTAACCGAGTTTCAAGAGTAGCTTAATTACTACCCTGCCATAAAACGAGCGAGAAATTCCTTTGTTTCCTGCTTTTGCGGGTTTTGGAAAATCTGTTCCGGTGCTCCTTCTTCACAGATAACACCGTCTTGCATATAAACAACGTGATTCGATACATCCCTCGCAAAAGCCATTTCATGCGTCACAATTATCATAGTCCAGCCTTCATCGGCGAGTTTTCGTATAACAGCTAAAACTTCTCCTACCATTTGAGGGTCAAGTGCGGACGTAGGTTCATCAAATAATAGCACCTCAGGTTCCATCGCAAGCGCTCTCGCAATAGCAACCCTTTGCTGTTGTCCGCCTGAAAGCTGTCTGGGTCTTGCATTTATATATGGAGACATACCCACTTTATCCAGATATTCGAGTGCAGTTTTCCGCGAGGTTTCTTTATCCTTTTTAAGCACCTTGCGTGTTCCGACCATACAGTTTTTTAGCGCTGTCATGTTGTAAAACAGATTGAAATTTTGAAAAACCATGCCTACTCTTGCGCGGTACTCCGAAACAGATCTTTTATGTACCATTATGTCCTCACCATGGAAGAGTATTTCACCGCCGGTTGGTGTTTCCAGCATATTTATACAACGAAGAAGAGTAGATTTACCCGAACCTGACGCACCGATAACGCAAGTTATATCACCTTTGCGTACGGTAAAATCAACACCCTTTAACACTTCGTTTCCGCCGAATTGCTTAGTGAGGCTGCGCACTTCAATAATGCTGTCGCTTGTTTTTACATTATCACTTACTTTTTCACTATCACTCATTTCGGCTTCTCCTCCCTGTAACTGACCATTCCGCTTGTATGAGCAAGAGTGTCATGAGTTGCGAGGTCATAGCTTTTATTGCCGTCCATTTTCTTTTCGACATAGCGCAAAAGCCTTGAGAAAAAGAGTGTCATCGCAAGGTACATAATCATTGTAATAGTGTATGTTTCAAAGTACAAAAGATATGCTCCCGCCACTGCACGCGACGCGAACATAAGCTCTACAACACTGATAACCGACAGCACACAGGTGTCTTTAATGTTAATGATAAGATTGTTACCAATTTGCGGCATGATATTTCGCAGTGCCTGTGGTGAAATGACATAAGTCATTAATTGAAAGTGCGTCATTCCAATCGCTTTAGCACCTTCCGACTGCCCGGGGTCAATAGATAAAATACCGCCTCGAACGGTTTCCGCCATGTACGCCCCCGTATTGATAGACACAATAAAAAATGCCCAAACTAACCATGGCAAATGAATACTAAACACCATTAACATACCGTAATAAATAAACATTGCCTGCACCATCATCGGAGTACCGCGAAAAACTTCAATATAAACATGAAGTATCAGTTTTACAGCACGAAGAAAAATTCTTTTAAAAATATTATCCCGCTTTTCTATAGGAATTGTCATTATAATTCCTACAATAAACCCGATAATACAACCAATAACCGTGCTGACGAAAGCTATAAGGAGCGTATTACCCGCTCCTTGCAGCATCGACATACCACGGTTTTCAAGTATGAAAAATATTCTTTCTATAAATGT
>Ga0123356_10006613_pt1 | contig 11683 bp, 10 predicted proteins | sample TergutEmb28metaG_2_FD_92546 | JGI IMG/M metagenome (GOLD analysis project Ga0123356, IMG submission 92546) | Embiratermes neotenicus P3 segment gut microbial communities from Petit-Saut dam, French Guiana - Emb289 P3 | ecosystem: Host-associated > Arthropoda: Insects > Digestive system > Gut ... | reverse complement strand
GCGGAGAAGACGGCCTCGACGTCTTGCGACGGATCGTGGCCGGCGCGCCTTTGCATCTGGCGCCGTCGGGGGTGCTCGCCGTCGAAGTCGGCGCAGGAGAGGCCGGTCGGGTGAAGGATCTTTTTGCCGCCGCGGGGTTTGGCGCGGTCGCCGTCACCCGCGATTATGCGCGAATCGAACGCGTCGTCAGTGGTGTGCTACTGCGCCACGAGGAGGGCGGTAACCGCGTGCCACGATGTTCGTGATCGCGTCTTTGATCCTGACCATTGCGCCGCTCTGTGTCTTGTACGTGTGGCTGACGGGCGCGTTCCCATGGCTCGAGCGTCGCAAGCGCGCGACGTTTCTCGGGCTTCTGGCGTTCGGCTGGCTGCAGCACATCGGCGCCTCGATCGCGATTCACACGCACTGGGAGTGGGCCTTCGCCGTCCACGTCGCGCTGATGTTCGCGGGGGTGACGATCGCGCTCGCCACTCCGGGGCTCGGGCTGCTTCTGGCCGGGTCGCGGGCGGCAGGTCTGCGCGCGCGACGGGCGACTGACTGGCCGTCGCGCGAGCCGCCGGCGTTGGTGCAAAGGCGGCAAGTCGTCGAGGCGACCGTCGGCACGGCGCTGCTCGGCGCGAGCGGCGCGGCCCTCGGCTGGGGGATCGCCCGCGGCCGTCACGATTATCGTCTGGTCGAGCAGGAGGTGAAAATTCTCGGCCTTCCGTCGGTCCTCGACGGATACGTCATCGCCCAGGTGAGCGACATCCACGCCGGCGAGTTCGTGGGCGACCGGGAATACGACGAAGGACTCTCGCTCGTCACCCGCGCCCGCCCCGACCTCGTCGTCGTGACCGGTGACCTCGTCGACATGATGCCGGGCTTCGCGCCCGCCGTCGCGCACCGCCTCGGGAATCTGCGCGCGCGCGACGGCATCTTTGCGTGCCTCGGCAACCATGATCTTTACGCGGGCGAAGAAGCGGTCCTGCACGCGCTGCGCGCGGCCGGCATCGAACCCCTAGTGAACTCGGGGCGCGTCATTCGAGCGGGCGACGGCGGCGGTTTCGCGTTGCTCGGCGTTCACGACCTGTCGTCGGCGCGCCGCGGGGGCCCGGGGCCCGATTTGCGTTTGGCCGCAGCGTCGGTTCCGCCGTCGCTGCCGCGGGTGCTCCTTTCCCATCAGCCGCAGACGGTCGACCGCTGGGCGGGGCAGGTCGCGCTGCAGCTCAGCGGGCACACGCACGGAGGGCAGATCAACCCGGGCGGCTTTCTGACGAACCTGTTTTTCGAATACGTGGCCGGCCTCTATTCGGTCGGCGGCACGACGCTCTATGTGAACCGCGGTTTCGGGACGGTCGGCCCCCCGGCACGCGTGGGGGTTCCTCCCGAGGTCACCAAGATCGTTCTCGTCGCGGCATGAAGGGCCGACGATTGGCGATCGGCGCTTGCGTCGTCGCATGGGGTTGTAGCCCGCCGGGCACCGGCCCGCGCCTGGCAACCCGGCCCGCCGCCGTCAGCGACCTCCAGTCGGCGCGCGAGCTCGACCGGCAAGGCGTGCAGGCCTTTCGCGAGGAGCGGTTCGGCGACGCGATTGCCTATTTTCGCTCGGCGCTCGAGCACGGCGGCCCGTCGAGCGAGCTTTGGAACATCGCGCGCTGCGAGGAGCGCCGCGGCGAACCGCAGGCGGCCGATCGAGCCCTCCTTGCCTACCTCGCCCGCGACGACCTGTCCGGCCCCGACCGAGACGACGCGCTGCGAGAAGAAGAGTCACTCCGCGCGCGCGCATCGACGCTGACGGTCGTGACGGAGCCCGCGGGCGCCTCGATCTGGATTGACGGTGAGCGCGCCGCGGGAGAAACGCCGCTCTCCGTCCAGGTATCGCCAGGCGCGCACACGCTGGCGGCTCGCCGGCCGGGCTATGCCGACGCCGTCCGCCGAGTCGACGCGCGGCTCGGGCGGGCGATCGTCGTCTCGGTCGATCTCTCGCGCGCCGAAAAATAGTAGAAGAGCAATCCACGTGACCGCGATCGCGACTCTTTTCGACTTCGATGGTGTGCTCGTCGACAGCGAGCCGGTGCACTTGGCCGCCTTCAACGACGTCCTCGGCGCACACGGCGTGACCATCGGCGAGCGCGAGTACCTCGAGCGCTATCTCAGCCTCGACGACGCGGGCGTGTTTCGCGCGGTCTTCGAGCGGCATGGGCGGGCGCTGCCCGAGAGCGAGGTGCGCGCCCTCGTGGACGCGAAGGGCCCCCGCTTCATGAGCCGCTTCTCCGAATCCTTCCGGGTCTTTCCCGGAGCCGCGCAGCTCGTCGAGCGGCGGGCGCGCCTCGGGCCGGTGGGGATCGTGTCGGGAGCTCTCGAGCGTGAGATCGTGTTTGCGCTCGAGAAGATGGCGGTGCGCGACCGAGTCGCTTTCATCGTCAGCGCCGAGCGGGTGCCGGCCTCGAAGCCGGATCCTGCGCCGTTCTTGCTCGCGGTCGAAGAGCTGCGCCGCGAAGGGCACCGCGGTGCGATCGTGGTCGTCGAAGACTCGACGGGCGGCGTCGCGTCGGCCGTGGGCGCGGGGCTCCGCTGCGTCGGCGTTGCGCACTCGTATCCGGCCGACGCTCTGCTGCGAGCCGGAGCGGCGGCCGTCGCGGCGGATCTGCCGTCGCTCACCGACGCGCTGCTCGACGCCGAGGCTGTAGCGCCGTGATTCGCGCCGCTCCGTTCGCGCTCGCCGCCCTTCTGCAGCTCTTGCCGTCCGGGTCGGGCGCACACGCTTGGAGGGGCAGCGGGGCCGGGGGCATCCGCGGTGTCACGGTCGGCCCGATCGAAAACGCGTACCACCCGGGGGTCGGCTATGGCTCCGCCGCATACGAGCGCGAGCTCGCGGAGCTCGGGGCCATCGGCGCGACGTGGGTCTCGCTCACGGCATTCGGTCGCGTCGGGAGCCTGAGCGCCATGGGCGTCGATCCGACGTTCGAAGCGCCCGAGAGCCAGAACCGGCGCGACATCGCCCGCGCCATCGAACAAGCCCACGCCCACGGGTTTCGGGTCATGCTCGTCACGCCGCTATGGGTCGAGACGGGCCAGTGGCGAGGCGAGATCGATCCGAAGACCGACGAGGGGTGGGCGCGGTGGGCCGCGAGCTACACGCGCTTCGTCCGGGGGTGGGCCGAGGTCGCCGAGGCGACGCACGTCGAGATGTTCTCGGCGGGCGTCGAGCTCCGCTCATGGGTCACGACCGGGCGCGCGCCGAGCTTCGCGCGCGTCATCCGCGAGGTGCGGCGCGTGTACCACGGGCTCGTCACGTACTCGGCGAACTGGGACGACGCCGACCAGAGCGTCGTCCTCGGGGATCTCGACGTCATCGGCATCAACGCGTTCTACCCGCTCGCCCAGAAGGCGGGCGCTCCGGAGAGCGAAATGGTGGCCGCGGCCCAAAAGATTCGCGCCGACGTTCACGACCTCGCCGAGCGATGGCAAAAGCCCGTCGTCTTCACCGAGATGGGATACGCGACGCGTCCCGACCCCGCGGTGCGCCCCTGGGAATGGCCCGAGAACCTCGATCGACTGCGCGTCGACGAGCATGCGCAGGCCGCCGGGTACCGCGCGCTTCTGGCCCCGCTGCTCGACGAGCCGGATTTTGCCGGCTTCTTCGTCTGGCGCGTGTACGCCGACCCAGACGACACGTCGCAAGAGCCGCCCTGGGCTTTCTCCCCGCGCGGCAAAGAAGCAGAGCTCGTGCTCCGCGACGCCTTCACGGCGCTCTGGGCGTGCGACCCAAAGCCGCGCGGGCGATGGCCGGAGGCGGCGCGGGTGCCGGGCCTCTACTGACGCCGCGGTGGGCCGGCCGTCAAGTGCCGGTCATTTCATCGCAAATCGCCGCCGCGCGACCGACCAGCTGTCGCCCGTCGATCTTCACGTCGCAGAAATCACCGGAACGCAGGGCGTCGATGTAATTGACGACGATCGGGTTGGTCCACTCGCGCGCGCCGTCGAAGCGAGCGCGGATGACGCCGCGCTTGTCGATGAACCATGTCTCGGGAAAGAGCCGGGTGCCGTAGCGCCCACCCACGATGGTCGAGTCGGGATCGAAGAGAACGCTGAACGGCGCGGGCTCGCGCAGCGCAGTCTGCAGCGCTGGCTTCACGTCTTCGGGGCCGTCGTCGACCGACACGGCCAGCACGACGACGTCGCTGCGATCGCGCACGATCTTCGTGAGCTCGGCGAGCTCGGGCATCTCTTCGAGACACGGCCCGCACGTTTTGCTCCAGAAGTTCAAGACGACGACCTTGCCGCGCAAGCTGTCGAGCGTCACGGTCGCGCCGTGGATGTCTTTGAGCGAAAACGCCGGGGCGCGCCGGTCGGCCCCCATGTAGTCGGGGTGGAGAAGGCAGGGCGCGCTGCAGACGCGCCGCGTCTCGCCCTCTTTGCTGGCGGCGACGAACCCGTAGACGAAGAGCGAGGCGAGGACGACGAACCCGATCTGGGCGAGCACCGGAGCCATCGAGCGCGGCATGGTTCACGACTAATAGCGTAGCCACGAGGGCAGCGCTCGCGGTTACCCTCTACGCAGCCCGATGCGCCGCAAGTCTCGCCTCTTTGCGCTCGCCGAATACTTGCGGGGGCGCCGGACGGGCGTGACCGCCGAGCAGCTGGCCGAGCGCTTCGGCGTGACGATTCGCACGATCTACCGCGACCTCGAGGCGCTCCGCGACGCGTCGCTGCCGCTTCAGGCCGAGCGGGGGCCGGGCGGCGGGTATTCGCTCGACCGTGCGTATTCGCTGCCGCCGGTGAACTTCTCGCCACGCGAGGCGGCGATTCTCGTCGTGCTCGGGCGATTCGCCACCGAGATGCGCCTCATCCCGTTCGTCGAGACGCTCGACCGCGCGCTCTCCAAGGTGCGCGGCGCTCTCACCGCCGGCCAGCAGCGAGAGGCGCTGGCCCATGCCGAAAGGCTGGTCTTCGCCGGCGTGCCGGCCCAGCCGTGTGCGGCGGCCATCCGCCGGGTCGTCGAAGAAGCGTGGTTCGAGCAATGCCCCGTGCGTGTGTCGTACCGCCGCGCCGACAGCTCGTCGAACGAGCGAACCGTGCGGATCGTGCGTGTCCTCATGGAGCGGACGATGACCATCCTCGAATGCAGCGACCTTTCGACCGGAGAAGTGCGCGGCGTTCGCCTCGACCGCATCGACCGCGCCATCCTGGTCCGCGAAGGTGCTAGCTAAGTCGACGACGGCGAATGGACCCGGCGACGCGCCATGCCCAGATCGTGCGCGAGATCGACGCGCACAACTACCGCTATTACGTGCTCGACGACCCGGTCGTGTCCGACGCCACGTTCGACGCTTTGCTGCGCGAGCTGCGCGAGATCGAAGCCACGCACCCGGAGCTCGCGACCCCCGACTCGCCGACCCAGCGCGTCGGCGGCGAAGCGCGAACGGCCGTCGTCCAGGTGCGCCATCGGGTGCGGATGCTCTCGCTCGACAACGCGTATGCGGCCGAGGAGCTCGCCGAGTTCCACCGGCGCGTCGTCGTGGGCCTACCCGACGCGGAGACGCCGCGGTTTTGCGTCGAACCGAAGCTCGACGGCGCGAGCGTCGAGGTGGTGTACGAGGGCGGGCGCCTCGTTCAGGCGAGCACCCGCGGAGACGGCGAGACGGGCGAGCAGATCACCGAGAACGTGCGGACGATCCGGAGCGTGCCGCTGCGGATCGCGCACGCGGGCCGGCTGACGCTCCGCGGAGAGATCGTCATCTACCGGCGCGACCTCGCCGCGCTCAACGCCGACCGCGAGGCGCAGGGGCTCGAGCCGTTTGCCAACCCGCGCAACGCCGCGGCCGGCGCGGTTCGCATGCTCGACCCGCGGGAGGTGGCGCGGCGCCCATTGCGCGCGCTCTTCTATCAAATCGTCGAGGGGCCGGCGCTCCACGCCACGCAGCACGAGAGCCTCGACTGGCTGGCGGCCCAAGGGCTGCCGACCCACCGGCGGCACGTGGTCGTTTCGTGGGACGAGCTGCCGGTGGCCATCGCCGCCATCGACGAAGCGCGTCCCACCTATCCGTTCGAGACCGACGGCGCCGTCATCAAAGTCGACTCGTACCGGCAAGAAGACATGCTGGGCATGACGTCGAAGTTCCCGAAGTGGGCCATCGCGTACAAGTTCAAGGCCGAGCAGGCGCGGACGCGGGTGCGCGCCATCGCCGTGCAGGTCGGGCGCACCGGTGCGCTCACGCCGGTCGCCGCGCTCGATCCCGTGGAGCTCGCGGGGACGACGGTCTCCCGTGCGTCGCTGCACAATGCCGGCATGATCGAGGCGCTCGACGTGCGCATCGGCGACGCGGTGTTCATCCAGAAAGCCGGCGAGGTCATTCCCCAGGTCGTCGGCGTCGACGCGACCGCGCGCACGGGCGACGAAGTGAAGTTCGCGATGCCCGAGCGCTGTCCGTCGTGCGGCACGCCCGTCGTGCGCGACCTGCGCGAAGCCGATCGGCCGGAGCTCGGCACCGGCGCGGCGACCCGATGCCCCAATCGCAAGTGCCCCGAACAGGTCAAGCAGCGGATCTTTTACTTCGCGCGCCGCTTTGCGATGGACATCGATCACCTCGGGACGGCGCTCGTCGATCAGCTGGTCGAACGGGGGCAGGTGCGCGACGTGGCCGACCTCTACGGGCTCACCACCCGAGACATCGCCGTGCTCGCGCGGATGGGCGAAAAGAGCGCGGCCAACGTGCACGCGTCGATCGAGCGATCGAAAGAGCGCACGCTCGATCGCCTCCTCTGCGGCCTGGGCATTCCGCAGGTCGGGCAAGTGGCCGCGCGCCAGCTCGCCGAAGAGGCTGAGTCCCTCGAGCGGATGCTCGCGTGGACGGCCGACGAGGCCCGCGAGCACGTGGGGTCGATCCGCGGCTTCGGGCCGAAGATGGTCGAGAGCGTCGTTTCGTACCTGCAAGACGAATCGGTGCGCGCGCTTTTGACGAAGCTCGTCGACCTCGGCGTCGGCCGCCCCCAGCCGCGGCCCGAGATCGCGGGCGAGGGCCCCTTGAAAGGTCTTGCCGTCTGCGTGAGCGGCGTTCTGTCGCGCAAGCGCGAAGACGTCCACGCTGACATCCGCGCCGCGGGAGGCGAGGTGCACGACAGCGTGAAAGCCACGACGACCCACCTCGTGGCAGGAGACAAGATCGGCAAGAGCAAGCTCGATCGCGCCAAAAAGCTCGGCACGAAGATCATCGACGAGCAGGGGCTCTACGCCATGATCCGACCGTCGCCGTGAGCGAGCTGCGCTCGGTCGCGCGAGGGCTTGCGCACGACGATGTTTTGCCAGGGCCTCGCCCAATCGATCGCACGCGCGACGATCCGCGGGATGGCGACGCTCGGGAACCCGGCGCGTTCGAGCTCTTGCTCGAGAAGCCAGGACTCGATCCGAACGCGCTCGAAGTCGGCGACCGCGTCGCGCAGCCACCACGGCGACGGCGCCCACGGAAAGCCGTCGCGGCGCAGCAGATCACCCAGCCAGCGCCTCGCGTGCAGGTCGCGCACGCGCAGGGGGCTCGGCGTCGACAAGAAGAGACACCCGCCGGGTCGCACCACGCGCTTCATCTCGTCGACCAAACGGCGGCGCGCCCCTGCCATCGGCACGAACTCGAGAACCGAGAGGCAGACGACGAGATCGAATTGATCCGCACCGAACGGCAGCGGCACGTCGGGGCGAACGCGGATGAACCGCACGCGCTTGCGCGGGAGCTCGTGAGCGCTTGCGCGCACCTCGGCTGCCCGCAAGCTGAGCGGGTCGGGGTCGACGCCGATGACCTCCTCCGGCCCGAGCGCGCGCGAGAGGGCCATCGCGACCGCACCGCCTCCGGTGGAGCACCCCACGTCGAGGATGCGGCGCGCGCGCCCGCACGCCGCCTCGATGAGGCGACAGAAACCCGTTTGGTGCAGGGCCACCCGAGCCTCCTCGTGAGCGATGAACGCGTCAGAGCCGCCGGTGCAACGAGCGAATCCGCGCTCCTCCGCGGCCGAGGTTCCCTGAATGTCTTGCGTACCCGCCCCCAGACGCACGAGTCTTCGAAACTCGGATGCAAACGGCTCGACCGCCACGGCGCCCATTGCCGTGTAGGCGGTGCAGGACGTGTTCCGAGAATTAGCCGAACAAGTCGCGTAGCTTATCGACGAAAGACTTCGGGTGAGGCTCGACGTCTTCACCGCGCTCGCGCGCGAGCTGCTCGAGAAGCTCGCGCTGACGCTCGGTAAGGTCGCGCGGAACTTCGATCACGACCTCGACTCGCTGGTCTCCTCGCCCGAGACCTCCGCGGTGGGGAATTCCCTTCGACTTGATCCGCAGCACGGTGCCCGGCTGGGTGCCGGCCGGAACCCGAAGCTTGCCTTTGCCGTCGAGCGTCGGCACTTCGACGTCGCCCCCCAACGCGGCGTGGGTGAACGCAACAGGCACGGTGCACACGACGTCGTCGCCGTCGCGCCGGAAAAACGGGTGAGGCCGGACGTGAACGAGGATCTCGAGATCGCCAGGCGGACGGTCGGGGCGGGGACGATTGCCCGCGCCGGCGACGAGGCGGCTCGACCCCGAGTCGACCCCGGCCGGAATGGCGACGCGAACCGTTTCTTTGCCCATGACTAGGCCGGTGCCCCGGCAGCTCGGGCAAGCGTGCCGGACGGTGCGCCCCGTGCCGCGACAGCGCGAGCACGTGCGCTCGACGGCGATCGGAAAGATCCCCTGTTGAAGGCGGACACGACCCCGGCCGGCGCACACGGTGCACGCATCGGGCGCGGTGCCGGCGGCAGCGCCCGAACCGCTGCAATCGCCGCAAGTCACCATGCGCTCGTAACGCACGGCCTTGTCGCAACCGAACGCAGCCTCTTCGAACGAGACGTCGACCTCGCGTTTGATGTCGCCCTTGTCGCCCTTGCCGACACCGAAAACGCCTAGGAGATCACCGAGGATTCCGTCGATTGCGATGTCGCTGATGTCGACGAATCCCCCCGGAAACGGGCCGCCAGCAGCAAACGGCGAGCCCGGCTCTTCGGCCTTGTGGCCGAAGCGGTCGTACATCGTGCGCCGCCCTTGGTCGGAGAGGACCTGATAGGCGAGGTTGATTTCTTTGAAGCGCTCGTGGGCACCCGCGTCGTCGGGGTTGCGGTCGGGGTGGTACTGGGCCGCGAGCCTCTTGAACGCGCTTTTGATCTCCTCGGGAGGCGCGTCGCGTCGGACTCCGAGGACCTCGTAGTGGTCCCGCTGGGGCATGCGTCGTCGAGGTTGAGTAGCACACTCGCGATCGCGAGGTCGCGCCGGTTACGGTACGGGTGCGACCATGAACGCCGTTCGACTCGCGATGGTCGTGGCAGCACGCGCCGCTTTCGTGGGCCTCGCGTGCGCGTCGTGCCGGCCACCCACGGCCGACCCTCCCGACGCCGCCACGAGCCCGCAGGCACAGGCCGAGCCTGCACCGCTCGAGCTGATCCCGACCGCAGCGAGCGCGGGCAGCCAGCCCGGCGCCGAAGGCGACGCGGGGCCTATCGAGGCGCTCCGGAGCGGTGAGGAGCTTGCCCCCGATTCACCGCACGAACCGGCGCGCGAGCCCGTCGCGAAAGAAGCGCGAGAAGGCGGCACGCGAGAAGGCGGGGCGCGCGAAGCGCGGGAGCCCACCGGCTTCGTGCTCCAGGCGCTTTTGCGCGCCGGCGAAGGGCCGGCGGGGCCCCGGGCCGCCGAGGTCAACGCGACGGCGATCGAGACGGCGCGCCGCCGGACGGAGGCGCGAATGTCGGTGAGCTTCGCCGCCGGCAGGGCGCGCTTCGTGTTTTCCGGTGGCTTCGTTTTGCCGGCGTCGACCGAGCTCCGCTCCCGCGTCGACCGGTATGGGCATCTGCTCTTCTGGGGAGGTGAGGACGGATACCGGATCGCACCGCCCGGAGCGCTCCGCGCGCTCCTCGGAGAGCGCCGCCTTGACGTCTCGCCGCTGTCACCGGCGGTCGTGCGGAGCGGAGGAGAAGGCGGCCGCCATCTCAATCTGAGAACGCGGCGGGTCGAAGTCGCGACACGTGCCGCCAAGGCGACCATCGAGATGGCGACGCTCGGAGGGCCGGGCGAAGGAGGCGTGCTCGTCTGCCGCTTCCTTCTCGATTTGATGAGCGCCACGCCGGGCACGCCTCTTTGTGCAACCGACGAGACGCCGCTCCGGGCGGAAATTCGCTGGACGACGCGCGGGGCTCTCACCTTCGACGTGACGTCGATCGTGCGGCGCGGCGATATCTCGTTGCAGGCGCTCGCGACGCCTCCGGCGTCGGCGTCGCTCGTGACCGCTCCACCGCCGGCGCTTCCCGGCGAGCTCCTTTTGCCGCGAGCGGACATCGCGGCGTTCCGAACGGCGCCGGTGGACGTCGCGCCCTCCTCGGCACGCGACGCGGGCGCGCCCGAAACCGGCGTGCTTCTCGTCAATTCGAGCGACGAGCTCCGGCTGGTCTGGATCGACGGGGTCCCGGTTGCGTGGGTGGCCGCCGGCGCGCGCCTCGGCCTCGGGATGCTGCTGCGCGGCCGCTACGTGCTCCAGTGGCGGACGTTCCTCGGCGATTCCTGGGAGCCGCCCGACACCGTGGTCGCTCCCGGCACGAGCGAGATTGGCAGCGCGGGCCGCTGATCGGGCGGCCGTCAGGCGCGCCGCTGGACGAGACGCTCTTCGAGGAGATGAAAAAGGGTCTTGCACGCGTCGAAGCTCGACATGTGACTCTCTTCGACGATGGCGCGAACGGTGCGCTCGCCGTCGATCATCGCGAGCAGTCGCTGTTCCGATGCGGGGAGGCGATCGACGCTGCTCGCGGAGGCAGCCCCCCAATCGATGACGAAGACCGAGTCGAAGCCGCCTAGACCGGCCTCTAGCAGTCGCCACTCGTCGACCCGCCGGAAGCCCTCCATGATCACCGACGCAACCGGCAACCCGAGAAGCGCGCTCTCGGCAAGGGGCGGCGTGGGCTCGCACCGGAACTCGAAGCGGCCGCGCTGCCATCGGAGCACTTCGTATACGAGCTCGCTCGATTGTCGCGCGAGCGCTTCGCGGAGCTGGTCGGGCGTGACGCGCCCCGAATCGACCAAGAGGTCTCCTATGACCTTTCGCCCCGCTCGCTTGGAAGACGGCGGTTCTCCGTCTGCCTGATCGCGCAAGACCCGGTCGATGTCTTCGGGCGTCACCAGCCCGAGCTGGACACAGTACCGGCCGAGGCGGAACTCGCTGGCGGCGCCGCGCGCCTGCACGAGATCGATGAATCCCTGGCGGAGGATCGTCGTGACCTCGGTCTTGCCGTCGGTGACGTGGAGGGTGCCGCTCTGCCCTTCGATCTGCAAAAGCTGCAGGTCCGCGCCGACGGAGATCACCGAGAGATCGCCCGACAACGCGACAAGCGGCGGTGTTTCGGGGGACGACCACGAAAGCGAGCGGGCCTCTGCGGCGCCGGCCGTTTTCGGATCGGTCGGATGGGTGCGGGACCGCCATGCCTCGGCACGACGGATCGCGTTCTCGACGACGGCGACGAGCGCACGCGCGTCGAAGGGCTTGTTGATGGCGTCGATGGCGCCCGTTTGTTGCACGAAATGGTCCCGGATGCGGTCGGATTTCGCGCTCATCAAGACAACGGGAGTACCGCGAAGCCCCTCCGACTGGCGCATCGCGCGGCACAGTTGAAAGCCGTTCATGTTCGGCATCACGAAGTC
>Ga0123356_10006612_pt1 | contig 11683 bp, 8 predicted proteins | sample TergutEmb28metaG_2_FD_92546 | JGI IMG/M metagenome (GOLD analysis project Ga0123356, IMG submission 92546) | Embiratermes neotenicus P3 segment gut microbial communities from Petit-Saut dam, French Guiana - Emb289 P3 | ecosystem: Host-associated > Arthropoda: Insects > Digestive system > Gut ... | reverse complement strand
CGGCGCCGCTGCCACTTGCGGCGAGAAGCTCCACCGGAAGGAGCTTGATGATGCTCATCGCCACGGCGATTCCGCCGAGGTAGACGCCGAGCAGATTCAGCCCGCCGGACAAGATCACCGCGGCCCAAGGGCGCAGCGACCGCGTGTAGATGACCGTGGCTACCGCGTTTGCCGTGTCGTGGAACCCGTTCACGAACTCGAAGGCGCAAGCAATGAAGAGCGCGACGGCGAGGAGCACGAGCGAGCCGGTACCGATGTGCGTGTCGAACGGGTGCATGGGGCGCCTCCGTCCGGGCTGCTAACACGGCGTCACTTCCGGCCCGGTGACATGTCCACGACACAAAAGCGACGTCGATATGACGACGCCCACGGGGCTTTGACTCAGGCTTGGCGCGGCCGCCAATGCCAGGGCCAGCCGCGGTACCTCGTCTCGGCCGGTGCCGAGGCCGGGGCGTCCCAGGCGGGGACCGATCGCTTGAGCAGGAACGCAAGAAGAACCCCGGCCAGGAGGAACGGGACGCCGTATCCGCGGCCGCGTTCCAGGATGGAGAAGAACAGTCCAAACATGAGTGAAGCAGCCGCGCCGGCCATGCTGACGAAGAAGAGCGGAAACGAGCGACGGATCATCATGGCCGCGGCAGAAGCGAGCCAGATCAACGCGAGCTTGACGTCGATCAAGAGGCTGAATACGTGCGTGACGCCCCAGTACTTGCTGCCGCTCGCGAGATGAACGACGGCGAACACCGCCTGGGCCAAAAACACGAGCGCTGCGCCTTCCGCGACTTGCCGTGGTTTCATGGGTGTGGCCCGTTACATCGCTCGTGCCAGGCCTGGCTGGACCGCGTCGAACAGGCGCGTGCCCGCTCGAAGCGGGCTTGCGACGAGAGCCACTCCTTTCTGTGCGCATCGAGCGCGGAGCTCTTCGACGGCGCCGGCCGCCCGCGCGAGGTTGACGAGTCCGACCGCGTCGAGCGCGCACTCGACGCGAATCCGGTGGACCCCCGCCGTCTCGGCGAGGTCGGCGAACCATTCGTATGCGTCGAGATTCGACCGGTGCAGCGGCGCCCGCACTTCGAGGGTGCCGATCCCCGCGCGATGAAGCGACCGCAACCCGGCCAGCGCCTGCGCATGCGCACCCGGCTCACGCGCAACTTCGTCTGCGGGCGGCGCATCGACGCCGAACAGTTTGATGCTCGCCGCCGACAGCCCCGCGCGCACCGACGCGCGGGCAAACCCGGGATAGGCGAAGCGCCGGCCATTGGAAACGACGGCGACGGGGCGCCCGTCGTCGCCGCGAGCGCGGGCGACGAGCTCGATGAACGCGGGATGAAGGGTGGGCTCGCGTCCGGCCAGGACGATGGCCGTTCCGTGGGCTCGCGCCGCGTCGAGGCGCGCGCGCAGCGCCGCGATGTCGTCGTCGAGCCAATGGTCTTTGTTGGGGCAAGCGGTACACCCGTTGTTGCAGCGTCCCGCGAAGGAGACGAGCGCGCCGCGCACGCTCCCCCCGCACGAGACCGACAAGACGCGGTCGAGCGCATCGACGCCCTCGAGCACGTCTCGTTCGGTCGATGCGGGCGGCGCGCGATCGAGTGCCACGAAGTCGAGCACCGCGCGGAGCTGACCGAGCTCGGTCTCGGGCCCGAGCCGATCGCGCAGCGCCAGCGCGAGCCCGTGCGCCAGACGGGTGCGTGCGTCGAGAAACCGCCACGGGTGTTCGGCGCTGTAACCCTTGCGGCGCGCCGCGCCTTCGTCGCCGGCTTCCCACTGCGAAACGAGCGCACCGTCGCGCTCCGCCGCGTAATAGAGAGGCAGATCGGGATAAAGGCGCAGTCGGTTGCGCCCCACCTCGTGAAAGAGCTCGCAAAGGCCGTGCTCGCGGAGGGTCGCTACGCTGTCGCCGAGCGTCTCCGGTGTCGTCCACGGGTTCCAGAGGATCAGGCTATGGCCCTTCGTTCGAGCGTATCCGAACGCCGCCGGCCATGACCGCGCGAGCTCGCGCATGCGGTGGACCGCGGCGACGAGATCGGCGACGGTAACACCCTTGTTGTAGCGTTCGAGCTCCTCATCCGAGAAGGCCTCGAAGCCCGACAGGTAACACTCCACGGCGTGCCCGCCGGCGGCCGCCGCGCGGACGGCGTCTTCGACCCGGGAGCGTTCGCGAACGAACGAGTCGGGCCGTGCGGCGAAGAGCCATCGGACCGGGCGAACGCCTTGCGCCTGCGCGCGGCGAACGAGAGCGGCAAGGTAACGGAGCGAATGCTGGTCGGTCAGCTGGAGCTCCTCGACTCCGGGGCATGCGCTCGTCCAGAACGAGGCTTGCTCGACCAGCGCGTCGATCACTTCGGCGTCGGGCCGCTTCTCGTAATCGCCGCCGAGGCTGCAGAAGCCGCAGCCCAGCCTCGCGACCGAGCCGTCGGAGGGGAGCCTCAGACCGCGGTAGTGCGCGCGCTCGAGCGGATCGGCTGCGTAAGGGCAACCGACATTGCCGAAGAGCGCCTTGCGCCGCACGGGCGGCGGCTCATCGAGAGAGATCACCGCCTGTTCGACGACGGCTCGATAAGGCAAACGAGCCCGGGCTGCTTCGATGGCCGAGACCGGAGCCGCGCCGGGGGTCTTCCCGACGCCGGCGACATCGGCCGCGTCGCGACCCTCGGCGATCCGTTCGAGCACTCGGCGCATCGCGAGGGCAATGTCGGCATTGTTGGGTGTCCGGCGCGTTCCCGTCCGCGTGACCCCTGCGGCCCCGACGACGAGGTCGACTCCGAAAGACGGCTCGAACGAGTCGCCCCGCGATATCAGCACGCAGCGCCTTCGGGGGTCGCGCGACGCGTGCGCGCGAATCGGGTCGGGGTCGAATAGCCGCTCGACGACGACGACATCGACGTCACGCTCGCCGAGCCAGCGCTCGAAGCGCGCCGCCACGGCGGCATCTTTATTGCGGTCTCTTCCATCGTAATACACGCGGAGCACCTCGGCGCGATGCCCTGCGTCGCGCGCGCCGGCGCAGAGCTCCGCGAGGAGCGTGTCTGGAAAAAAGGCTTCGCTCGGCTCACCCAGCGGCAAAACGAAGGCGACGGACAACGTTCTCATGGGCTCGCGCTCGCGCGCCGCGCTTCGTTGACGCGGCGCACGTTGTGGCAGAAGCTTATCAGCCGAGACCCGTGGCGTCCGAGCTGTCGATCGTCGAGCGTATCCGCGACCAGGCCGATCGCCTGCACGTCGCGATCGGGGCGGTGTGCAACAACAACTGCATCTTTTGCATGGAAGAAGACCGCGAGGGTCGTTACGTCAACAACTCCGCGATGACGCCCGACCGCGTCCGATGGATGCTCGAGCAGCATCGCGGCGCCGAAGAAGTGTGTTTCACCTCCGGCGAGCCCACGACGCGCCCCGAGCTCCCCGAGTTCGTGCAGTGGGCCCGTGCGCTCGGCTACCGCCGCATCAGCGTGATGACGAACGGGCGGCGTTGCGGGCACGCGCCCTACGCCGCCGCCCTCGCAAAGGGCGGCATGAACCGCTTCTATGTTTCCATTCACGGGCACACGAAGAAGCTGCACGAGGGCCTGACGCGGACGCCCGATAGCTTCGAGCAAACGGTCGCCGGGGTCGATGCGATTGCGAAGCTCAAACGCTGGGGGATCGACCTGCACACGTCGACCGTCGTGACCGACCGGAATCTCCCGCATCTTTTGGACATCTATCGCTTCTTGCGGTCGCGCGGGGTCGATCAGGTGGTGTTCAACGTGATGCAGGCGAACGGCCGCGCCAACACGTATTTCGAGCAGATCTTCCCGCGGTATTCGGACATCGCCGCGGCCTTTCGTCATTTTCTCGAAAGCGTCGGCGAGCCCCGGCCGATGGCATTTCTCGTCGACATCCCACTGTGCACGACCGAGGGGATCCCCGACTTCAATCGCGGTTACGTCGAGAAGCACGCGCACTACGACGTCGCGGAGCGCGCCATCCTCGCGGGGATGGACCGGCAGGCGCGCGAAGCCTCCGGCGGCGGCCGCGGGCTCGTCATGCTCACGCGGGCCGACCTCGACTACGCCGAGCGATCGAAGCGCGCAGAGTGCGCGTCGTGCCGCTACGCCGAGCCGTGCGAGGGCGTGTGGAGGAACTACACGCGGCGATATGGCTGGGACGAGCTCGTGCCCGTGGCGCGCGAGCGCCCGTGACCGCCGAGGCGCTGATCTCGCTCTACGAACGCGTCGCCGAGCGCACGCGCGCGGGCGACGCTCGAGGGGCGCGCGAGGCGTTCTTTCGATCGACCGGCATCCGGCCTTCGCATCCCGCGGCCGACGCTTCGGATCGTCTCCCGAGCGCGCCGTTTCTTCGCTACAGCGTGCCCCGCCGGGTCGATCGTCTGGCGCTCGCGAGCGGCGCCCGCGACGTCGCCAAGTTCGAAGACATGACGGGCGAGGCTTCGCGGCACCTCGAGGCCGAGCTGCGCGCGCTCGGCCTCACGTGCGTCGTCGTCGGACCGTACGAAAAGCGCTTCGACGCGGTCGTCACGTCGGCTGGAGCCTCGGAGCCGCTCTTCGCGGTGATCGCGTCGCGCGGCGATGGCGCGCGGCGCGTCGCCGATGCGGAGCGCGACCGAACGCCAGAAGGCACCCGACAGGCGGGGCTCGCGCTCGGCTACCCGCCGTGCTGCGTGGAGCATTTCGTTCGCGTGGAGCAAAGCGCGCGCGCGCGGCTCGAAGGGATCAACGAAGCCGCCATTCGTTCGATCGCGCACGTCGAAGACGAGCTGCCCTGGGAGCTGCATCCGATGTCGACCCATTCGCCCGTGGGGTTCACACCGTGCAGCGCGCGTTGCCCCGGTGCGCTCGCTTTCGCGCGCCGCGTCTTGGGTGGGGTAAGGCAGCTCGATCCGGAAGGCTATCGGGTCGTTCGACGCGTCCTCGCGCGCCCGGTGCTCATTTTTCGTTACCCGATCTTCTACGTCTTGGACGGCGCGGTTCGCGAGGGTCGCCGCGTGCGGTACGCGCGCGCCGTCGCCCACGACGACGAAAGGCTGCGCACGTCCGCGCTCGTCTCGTGGCGGCGCGCGGAGATCGACCCGCTCGTCGCGCGGGCCGACAGCATCGAGCTGCGAGACGAAGCGCTGGAGCTCCGGCGGGAAGAGAACCTCGTCGCCCGGTGGGAGCTCGAGGTCCCGCGTGTGCCGCTGCTCCTTTGCCCGAATCAGGCGGGCGAGGAGGACGATGGGGCGCTCGCATAACGTGCGTCGCGTGGCGTGCCGGAGGGTAGGAATGCCGCGCCGGGCGTCGGGCACGACATGTTAGGCATCGGGCACGCCGTGCCAGGCGTCGGGCACGACAAGTTAGGCATAGAGCACGCCGTGCCAGGCCTCCGGCATTCCGCGCCAGGCCTCCGGCACGCCGTGTTAGGCCTCCGGCACGCCGTGTTAGGCGTCCGGCGTGACGCGCCGGGCCTCCGGCACGCCGTACCAGCCGTCCGGCACGATGCGCCAGGCGTCCCGCATGTCGTCTCACACCAGCGGCTTCAAAGCCCCGTAGCCATGGGCGCGAACGAAGTTGATGTGAACCCCCTCGCACCGCGCGTTCTCGCGGCAGGTCGCGCACCGGAGCGACTTCGTTCGATAGCCCGAAAGGATGTACCGCCGCGTGTAGCGGAATATCTCGAGGCGCCCGTCAGGCCCGCGCATCGCCGTGTCGAGCGCCGGCGGCCGGGCGCGCGGGCTCCGGCCGAGCAAGCACGCGGGGACACCTTCGACCGGCACGTGGGCCGGCAGATGCGCGAAGAAAGACCCGAGGTCGGCATCGTTCTTCGCCGACTCGGTCGACCTCTCGTACGCCGGCTGCCGCAGCGAAAGCCGCGTGGAAAATGCATCCAGGCCGCCCAGCCACGGGGCCGTCTCCCGGGTGAGATCGACGCAGACCTCGAAAGGCGTGTCGATGGCGAGTAGGGCGCGCGCCGCCGCCACACTCGCGGCCTCCGCCCGCAGCAGCGTGCGACCCGAAAAGGGCCCCGACCCCGCCTTTGCCTCGTCGAGCGCGCGCTCGAGGCCAGAGTAATCTTCGAGCCGAAGCTCGAGCCGACGCAAGTGCGGAAAGCGCGCAATGGGAGCCGCGGCATCGTCGATGTTCGGCGCGACGACGTGGAGAGTCGTCGCACGCGACCCGAGCACCAGCTCGTCGAGCGTCGTGCCTTGACGGGGCACCATCGCCAAAGGGAGCCTGCGCTTGAATCCCTGGGTCAGCGCCGGCCGGTCGTGGGCTCGGCGCGCGCTCGCCGGGTCGCCCCCGAACACCGGCGGCTGCGTGGCTTCCCACGCGGTGTCGACCCGCACGATCTCGAAGTCGCGCGCCTCGTCGTGCGACAGCTCGACTTCGAGCGCGTCGCAGAGGCGCTGCAGATAGCAATGCCTGCAGCGCTCCGGCTCACGGCAGTCGAGCCACAGCCCGCGCTCGAGCAAGCGCGCAAATTCCTCTTTGCGGCCGCGCACCTCGTCATTCAGCTTGTACGGATCTTGGATGAGGTGCTCGTAGGTCTCGAGGTGCTCGGGCGGGAATCGGTTCATCCAAATGTGAATGTCCGGCCGCTTCGAATACGCGAGCGCCTCCAAGATGTGCGGGCGCATCTCGGCGAGGTCGTAAAAGAGCGTGCTCCGGCCCTCGGTGAACGCGCGGCCGAAAGGCACGACCTGGAGGAGATCGAACTCGCGCACGCCCATCTCGGTGAGCATCCGGAGCATCTCGCCGAGGTGTTTGACGTTCGCGCGGTTGACGACGATGTCGACGTTGACGATCGGACGCCCGTCGGCGAGCGCCGCCGAAAGCCCGGCCATCTCTTCGTCGAAGGCGCCGCGTGTCCCCACGAGCGCGTCGTGGATTCGTGCGTTCGGGCCGTGGAGCGAAAATGTGATCTCGCCGAGACCCGCGTCGATGCAGCGCCGGAGGAACGACGCATACGCGAACATCCGCCCGTTCGTGACGGTCTGTATCTTGGGGTAGCCCGCGAGGGCCCCGAGTCGGACGAACTCGACGAAGCTCGGGTGGATGGTCGGCTCGCCGCCCGACAGGATCAGGCGCGTGGCGCCCTTTCGACGCCCGTCGAGAATTTGCCGCCGAACCTCGCCGCCGTCGCGCATCGTGCCGTCGTGCGCGAGCGCGTCGAGGCAGAACACGCAGTGGTCGTTGCAGTCGAACGTCAGACGAACCCAATTGCGCTTTTCGTGCGCCGCGTCTTCGTGCGCCGCAATCTTGCTCGTCTCGCCGGGCACGCCCGTGGGGTCCGCTTGCATCGGCGCCTTCCAGCGTACCACCATCCGTGCACCGGCGGTCTTTCTAGCGGTCACGCGCCGCTTCGCATCGCGCTCGAATTGCGTCGGTGTCGATCTCGAGCACGAGCTCCGCCGTCTCTTTGACGGTCCACGCGCCGCGCTTCGGCAATCGTTCGAGTCGCGGGAGGACGAGGTCGCGATCGCCCGTGGGTGCATCCGGCAGGCAGGCGAGGCGGTAGGCGATGCGTAGCGTCGCGACGTCGGTCAGCGGGTCGGCGGCCCTTCGTGTATGCCGGACGAGATCCCAACCGTGGTTCAAGGGCGACCACACGATTTCTTCGTCGACCCCGTGCGTCCCGGGATACGCGATGTGCACGTTTCCGGCAAAGAGCTCGCGGACGGCGCCGTCGTCGAGCCGAACATGGGTGCGTGCATCCTCGAAGTGCGTCCAGAGATCGAACGGCTTGTAGCCCATGAACCGGTCCGCCAGCGCTCCATAGGCGACGACGAGGGCGGCGCCGAGCACCGTGGCACCGGCTCCGAACCGCCCGCGCGGCTCGGTCACGCTCCGAACGACGTGCGCTCGCCCGAGAGCGCGAATCCACGGCATGATGAAGCTCATCGCGACGAGGCCGGAGACTTTGGTCAGCTCGTTGCCGTGGCCGTTGACCCAAAAGAAGATACCGGTCAGCGCTCCCCCGCACACGCCGAAGACCCACCTTTGCCAGGTGACGCGCGGGCTGGTCGAAGGGTCGGGCGCGGCATGCAGAAAGATGATGAGCTCCGCGGCGTTCGGGAAGCCGCGCGTCGCCGTGAAGCCGACGAGAAGCGCGACGACGAGCGCCACGTGATTGCCGAGCACGGCCAACGCGGCCCCGATGACGGCGACGACGAGCTGAAAATGCGGGATGGTCGTGAACCCGTGGCTCACCGCCTTGAGCGGGAGCAGCGGAGTCCAGGCCGTGAGAAGGCCGCCGCAGAAGACGCCGAAGGTGCCCGCGTTGGCGAGCGGCCGGCCGTCGCGCGAGACGTAAAACGTGCGCGTCGCCCAACCGATGGCCACGGGCACGCAAATGAGCCAATCGGTTGCGGTGAAGAACAGAAGGACGGTGTTGGCCGTCGCGATCATCGTGAGGGGGCGCAAGCGCTCGCCGCTGCGCGCGGCGACGTAGGCCGTCTGGAGGAGCAAAATCGACCCATAGGCCCACGCGGCCGCCGAGAGCGACTGCCGCGGGTCGAAGAGCTCGAGGCAGGAGAGATAAAAGTATTGCGCGCCGAGCTGGAACAGAAGCAGCGTCCGCGGCCCGACGCGCGGCCGCGCGGTGGTCTCGTTCAACGCAGGATCGACCATCGGCCCTCGGTCGGGTTGACGGCGACGCCGCGGGCGCGAAGCCTTGAATCGAGCGCGGCGGCCGTCTGCGCCTCCCAGGCCGGATCGAGGACGTCCCCGCGACCCATGCGTGCATGAATTTCGGCGCTGCGTGCCTTCTCGAACATCGGCCCGATCCGAACCGCGTCGACGCAGGGTGAAAGGAGGTCGGCGAGCCGTTCGGGGTTGAGAGGCAGCATGGGCTGGACGATCGCGAACGTGGGCAAGCCCGCGTCTCGGAGGCGCCGCAGGGTCTCGATGCGCGTCTCGATCGCCTCGGTGCGCGGCTCGAAGGCGCGTCGAACCGCGTCCTCGTCCGTCGGCACGCTCAGGCCCACCGCGCCGTGCGCGCGGACGAGCAGCGCGACGTCGTCGAGCACGGATGACGACCGGGTGAGAACGACCGGCTCGAACGCGGTTCCCGCGATGACCTCGAGGCACCGCCGTGTCACTCGATATCGGCGCTCGATCGGCTGGTACGGGTCGGTGACGATCGGGCTAATCCGGATCGTGCCCGGCTCCAGGGCAGACACCTCGCGCTCGAGGACGGACGGGAGATTGACTTTGACGTCCACCCACGTTCCCCAATGCGCCGGCGCCAGGCCCTCGAGCGAGCGACTGAAGTCCGCGCGGTGCCGCGCGTAGCAGAACGAGCAGCCAAGCATGCACCCGACGTAGGGATTCAGGTAATACGCGCGCTCGCCCTCGCGCATGAGCGCGCGATTCACCTCGACCTCGCGAACCCGCGTGCGCTTCGGCTCCGGTGCATGAGGCGGCGCGATCGGCAGCAGGGCTCTCTCGCGCGCGCGGAGCCGCACGACGAACGACTCGAGAGCCGCCCTCCGTTCCGCGTCGATTGCCGCGCCCTCTCCCGAAGCGGCGGCGGCATAATACACGTTGAACCGCGCGGTTCGCGCGAAGCACGGGCGGGCCTCGTCGCGCGCTTCGAGCTCCACGAGGAGCGCCCCTCCGGGCCCGCGCAAATGCACCGTGACCCCCTGCTCGGTGTCGAGCTCCGTCAGTTGCCACCCGGCCGCGAGAGCACCCGGGGTCCGCAGCGATTCGAGATCGAGCTGCGTGGCGATGCGCTCGTGCAACGACTCTCGGGCTCGCGCGACCGCCATGCGCGTCACTCGCCGAAAACACGCACCAATTCGAGCTCCGGCGCGCGGCGTCTGAGGCCGTCGACGAGCGAGCCGCGGGCGCGGTGCCAGAAGGTCGGAAGAGACTCGCCGGGTTGCGTGTCGAGGGCGATGACCATTCGCGCGAACGCGTGGAGATGCTCGCCGACGCCGGGCACGCGCACCGGGTCGTTGCCGAGGCGCGGCGCCAAGCCGTTGAGATGAAAGTTCGCCGTCCGGAACAGCGCGGGCGCCGCTGGATCCACCGGCTCGATCAAAAGGTAAAGAGGCGCGTCGCACGTGCCGGTTCGAACGACCGTGTGAAAGCAGACGAACCCGAGTCGATCGGGATCGTGCGTGTCGAGGTCCCGGGTGTCGCCGGCGGTCATCGCCGTGCGAATGCGATCGACGCGCGTCTGCTTGTCGTCGAGCGCCAGGTTGCGTACGAGGCCGCTCGTCAGGATCATGAACGCGTGGCGAGGCCGGAGCTCGGTCTCTTTGCTTTCGAGCAGGATCTTCTTCGACTCCCAAAAATAGTCATCGAGGTGCAGATTCTGCTGATAAAAAAAGCGCACGATTCGCAGGAGGTCGGTGAAGAGCGCCGCGTGCTGCGCTTGATAAGCCTCGAGCGCGGCAGGTTCGGTCGTGCTCCCGTGAACGACCGCCGCGATGAGCTTTGCGGCGTGATATCCCGCGTGCATGGCGAGGTACACGCCCGTCGAGAGGACCGGATCGATGAACCCGGACGCATCGCCCGCGAGGACCCAGCCTGGCCCGCACACGCGCGACGCGCGGTAGCTCCAGTCGCGCACGTGCCGGACGGGTGTCGTGCGTCGCGCCGAGGCGCCCAAAAGGCCTTCGAGCCGCGGCTCGCTCGCGACGATCGCGTCGAAAGCGTCGTCGCGGTGGGCTTCGTCGTCGAGCTCGACGATGCCCACCGAGGTCACGGTCTCCGAAAGCGGAAAGAACCAGATCCACCGTCTTGCGCCGGCGGCGAACAGCGCCTGGCTCTCGCGCGGCGGCGGCAGCCGGCCCGCCCCCGAGAAGTGAGCCCAAGACGCGCGGTGTTTCAGCCCGTCGATCGGGCAGAGAAGCCCGAGCTGCCGCCCGAGGAGAAAAGCCTGGCCACTGGCGTCGACCGTGAATCGAGCCTCGGCTCGGCGTTCTCGGGCGTCGCCGCGCAACTGATAGCGAGCTCCGGTCACGCGATCGCCGCACCGCTCGAACGCGCGGACAGCGGCATTCTCGCGCGTCACCGCGCCGGCACGGCCCGCGGCGCGAAACAAGATCTCGTCGAAACGAGAGCGCTCGACGAGCCACGCGCGATCGTACGTTTCGGAGTCGCGAAACCAGAGGTCCCATTCGGGAAGCCGCCCCCAGCCCCAGTGCGTGCTGCCGGTCTTTTCGGTGAATCCGGCGTCGGCGACGTCGCCCAATGCCCCGATGTCTTCGAGAATCGGGATCATGCCGGGAAGCAGGCTTTCGCCGACGTGCGTCCGTGGATGCGCCGACGCTTCGAGCAAGAGAACACGCAGATTGGCGCGAGCGGCTGCGGCCGCGGTGGTCGACCCGGCCGGCCCCCCGCCGACCACGATGACGTCGTATGTCTCCAACGGCGAGCGCGATGGTAACATCGCAAGTATCCATGGCAAGAACCGAACGGGCCGCGTGGGCGCCTGCACGGGCGCGCGTCGGGTTGCCAATCATCCCCGACGGGTCGCGCGAGCACCCGCTTCTCTTGCGGCTGCCGGGTCGCGCGCCGGCGTGCAACAACGGCTGCGCCGAGTGCCTGGCACGCGCCGTCGAGGGAGAGGAGAGCGCCTGGGATGCCGGCGTCGAGGGGCGGCACGTCGTTCTGCGCGATGGCGAGCCGACGCAGAGGCGAGAGCTACCCGCGCTCGTGCGCGCGCTCAAGAAGCGGCGGCCTTCGTCGATCGCGCT
>Ga0123356_10006611_pt1 | contig 11684 bp, 21 predicted proteins | sample TergutEmb28metaG_2_FD_92546 | JGI IMG/M metagenome (GOLD analysis project Ga0123356, IMG submission 92546) | Embiratermes neotenicus P3 segment gut microbial communities from Petit-Saut dam, French Guiana - Emb289 P3 | ecosystem: Host-associated > Arthropoda: Insects > Digestive system > Gut ... | reverse complement strand
TTGCCCTCCTGCAGCACCGCGGCGGCGAGGTCTTCACTCTGCTGCACGGCTTCCCGCAGGTGGTGATAGATCGGGAGCGTGGGAACGCCGCCATAGCCGCCGATGCCCTGGGCTTCGCGGAATAGTTTGGCGACGGCGTTTTCTGTGATTTCGTTCATGGTCGCTATCCTCCTTAAATCTGGTATCCCTCGGGATATTTTGTGGTCAGGGGCCGGTAGTCAACCCCGCATTCCGCGCTGGTTTTCTCGCAGACCGGGCACCGCATCTTGGGGATGATATTCCTGTGGAAGTTCTCGTCATCGTATCCGCGCACGCGCTCGGTGGCGCCGCAGTCCTCGCATTCGTAAATGGCCCAAAAATCGCGCCTGGACTGGTCGGTGATCTCTTTGATCTTCATTGGTGCGCTCCTTTCTTACGGTAGGATTCACATTTCAGCACGACCTTTTCGCAGCGTTCTTGGATGCGGTCAATGACCTTGCCCTGCACCCGTTCCCAGTCCTTGCCCGATGCAAGATTGGTCGTGATGATGGTGGGCTTGTAATTCGCCGTGCGTCCGTTGATAATGGCATACAGTTGCTCGTCAACCCAGTCAGAGGATTTCTCCGTGCCCAGGTCGTCGAGGATAAGCAGTGAGCAGCGCTTGTAGCTGTCGACCACATCCTCCAGGCAGCTCAGGGGCGCGGTGCGGATTTCGCGCAGCAGGTCCACCACACAGGCATAGCGCGCGGAATAGCCCATGCCGGTCACGGCGTGCCCGATGGCGCAGGCGAGATGGGTCTTGCCGCCGCCGCTGTTGCCGATGAAGATAAGCCCTGCGCCGTTCCTGCGGTTCTGCTCCCAGTCGGCGACATACCGCCGGGACACGGCCAGCGCGTTTGCGCAGGAGCACCGTTCCGCTTCCTGCAAGGAGCTGCGGATGATATAGCCGTCCAGCGTGGCCCCGTGGTATTCCAGCGGCAGGGTATTGCGATATGCCCGGCGCAGTTTGTCGATCTGCTCGGCGCGTTCAAGCCGCTTCTTCTGCTGCTCTTCGCGCTCCCGTTGCTCCCGTTTGCAGCGGCACTCCATGGGGATTTTCAGATCGCCAAAAGCAATGACGGTAAAGCCAACGGCCTCCCCACACTCCGGGCACATGCCTGTTTTGATGTGCCGGACGTTCTCAGAAGGGGATGTCGTCGTCGTGGTATGCACCGGGGTCAGTTTGGTCGGTCCGGCCATCGTTTGCGCCTCCTTTCGGCAATTCGTCCTCCCAGCGCGTTTGATTCAACCACGTGGAGAGGTTCGGGATGTACTGCCCCTTGTCTCGCATGAACCAAGCGTTGCCCTTGGCCTCATGGATCGCCGCCATGATTTGATCAAACAACTGCTTGTTGGGCTTTAGTTTTTTCAAAGCGGTCAAGGCCGCGCCCTTCCCGACTTTCTTCGGGTAGGCATACCAAAGCTCGTTGAAGCGTCGTTGCATCAAATCCACATGCGGTTCCCCCTGGGGGGGTAAGGGGGGGATAGTCTCTTCTTGTTCTAGTTCTTGTTCTAGTTCAGGCTTTTTTGGGTTTTCAGAAAAACCCATGGGTTTTTTGGGTTTTCCGGAAGAACCAGTGGGTTTTGGTGGCCTCCCGCCCTTTTTCCCGTTCTCCCTTTGCTTTTCGATGAAGGCGTTGTAACTGTCTCTGCCTGCATCGATGGAGCGCGCCATAAACATGAACGCCATTTCGGCTTGCGGGGGAAGGGGGTTGCTCTCCCCAGTTTCGCTGTAACGCAGTAGTTCAATGATCAGCTGTCCGCATTCCTCCGGGGGGAGCGCTTCAAGGGCTTTGCGGTTGTCATGGAATAGCATGAACCCCTTTGCCTCTGCCATCCTTGAACCTCCGTTCCGTGTGGGCTGCGGCGGCCAGCTCCCGCAGGCAGTCGCGCGTCAGTTCGACCAGGTAGTCATCGTCATAATGCTCAATATCCGGGAACAGGCGGCGGTAAAAATCCAACATGCGCCGGGCGTAGCCGGCCGCGGCCTCCAATTCGCCTGTGGTGCATTTGACATCCAGCAGGGCATATATCTCGCCGTCGCTGATGGTGATAGGCGGGCTGGCACTTACAGTGTTTGTCATAATCATTTCCCTTTCGTGTTCAACCCCAGTTGTGCGCACAGGTATTTACTCAGCTTGATCCCCCGGGGCAGATGATGCAGGTCGAAGAACGTCTTTATCCCGCTGTTATGGCACTCGTCATGGTGGACACGGCACAAGGCAATAGCGCGCCGACCGATATGCTGGGTCTTGTTACGGTCCACCCCCATGCCAATAGCGTCGATGTGGTGGATGTCGGCGGGCCGGCCGCAGAGGGAGCACTTGCGGTGCAGCATACAGGCATAGATATACTCGTCGGCATCCTCGGCCAGCTTGCCCAGTGGTTGGCTTGTGGGCACGTCGTGGGACAGGCAGAAATCGACCAGGTACGTTATAAACTCCCGGCACGTCTCCATATCCACGTTAGCCATTGAAAACCGCTGTAGGCCCTCCTGTGCGCAGAATAAGTCCGTCAGGGTATACCGCACCGATTCCGGCGAGGCCCAGGCCCAATTGATCAGATCGTTGTGCTGGTGGCCGCACCATTCGGAAATCTCTGAGCAGAGAGCGAACACCTTGCCGTGCTGGTCCTTGCTATGTTCCCGGGGATCGATCAGACGCAGCTCCACCTGTTCCGCGCCGGTGCGTTCAATCGCATGGGCGAGGATTTCGTCCAGGGATAAGGACAGGGTGCCCGCATCAGCTGCGGCGATGTCAGCGCAGTAACTCATACAGGGCACCTCATTTCATTAAAATGGCAGATCATCGTCCCCGGTAATCTCATCGAAGTCGGGCGCGCCGGTGTAACCCGGCTTGCTGGGGCTGTAGCTCTGTGTCGCCTTCGACGCGCGTCGCGGCTGCGGTGGCGGCGGCATGGGCGGCTCTGCGTCTGATTGCTTCTCGCCTGTAAAGCTGACCTGGTCAGCTACCACTTCCGTGGCCTGCCGCTTGTTGCCGTTCTTATCCTCGTAATTACGCACTTGAAGGGAGCCGGTGACGGCTACCATGCTGCCCTTGCGGAAATACCGCGATAGGAATTCGGCAGCTTGCCGCCATGCCACGCAGCGAATGAAGTCAACCTGGCGTTCCTCGTCTTGACCTTTGTAACGGCGATCCACCGCAAGAGTGAAGGAGCATACCGATACGGTGCCTGTACTTTTAAGCTCAGGCTCTGCAGTAAGGCGGCCCATGAGAACCACGTTATTGATCATCGGCGGCCTCCTTGCACTCGAAGCCCGGCAGGGCCTCCTGGTCGAGTTCTTCGGCGGACTCGGCCTGCTGCGTGTTCGTAAGGGTGTAGCTCGTCATGTTCGCGATGGTGCACAACGAACCCAGCGCATCATCCAGGAGGTACCATTGGCTTGGGTAGAGCACGGCGCGGATATACATCCCCATCCTCACCACCAGAACCCAAAGCCCATCAGCGTTCTTGCGGGCGAACTCCGTGAGGTTCGTTTCGTTGAGGAGCGGTTTGAACAGCTCCGCGTCGATGAACATGACGGTGTTGTCCTGCGTCTGGTAAGCGATGTACTCCTTGCTCCGGTACACCAAGTGGACGGGTTCGGCCTCCGCGTCATATTCAATCCCGGGAGCATTGACCACCGTGTTGAGGCCATATTCCCTGAAATCGAAGTCTTCCTGCTCTTTCTCAGGGATATCGAACATGGTAAACACCATGTCGCGGGTGATCCGCGGCATACCGCCGATGGCATAAATGGCGCTGTCCGTGCCGATGAATTGCTCCACGTCGTTCCCGTGCGCCTCCGACCTGACGTGGACTGTGGCCGTTTTGCCGCGCTTGCACATGGCGGCAATGTCTTTGACTTTCACTGGGATTCCTCCTGTCTGGATTGCATCAGCATGGCGCAAAGGATGTCGTATTCGGTTTCGTCGAGATCATCAACTTTCGATTTTTCGAAGTTGTCTTGCATAAATTCGACAACCTGTTCTCCCGTTATTCCGGCTTCATGCTTCAGCTTAATGACTTCCAGCTGCCGGGGCGATTTCGGCGGTGGCGGTTGTTCTGACGGCGGCGCTGGTTTCTCGTTTTTCTTCGCGCTTTTGCTTTGGTGGCATTTGTAGCAGCAACCGAGCTTTTTCAAGACTTCCTCCGGCGATATCTGTTTCTTGTCCTTAATAGCCCCGTTTACAGGCTTGCCGCATATGGGACATGTCGGTGGTTCTGGGGGCTCGGGGTCAGGCGGCGCAGGCTTTTTTGCGGCCGGCTTTTTCTGCGCGGCAGGGGCCTTGCGCTTCGCTTCATGGCTCTCGCTGTCCGGGTCCACCATTTCATCCGTCGGGATGCAAAAAACCTGGAAGCAGGCATATTTGAACGCAACGCTCATGGCTTTGTTGCTTGCCTTGTCGCCGGTATCCATGCCCTCGCCAACGACCACCGCTGATACGCTGGAGCCATCCGGAGCGTAGAAGGTGTACTTGACCGTCAGGATAGAGTAGTGCAGTTGCGTTCCGTTTTGGTTCGTCACGTCCTCGCGGCGCTGGTCGATGACCTCCGGGACAACGAGCACCTTGTGCTTTGACAACACAGGTTGCAGCGCGTTGTATACCGCGTCAATTCCGCGAAAGTTGTAGCCTTGCTTGGTGTTCCTGCTGTCCTTGCCTATGGCCTCGATATCGTTCATGCAAGCGGATATCAGGCTGTAAATCTCTTGGCTCATGAGCGACCTCCTATTTGATCTGGATATTTTGCCGTTCGCCGATCCGCGCACCGGGGACGGGAGTGCCTGACTTGATGGCGGCGGCAATGGCGGTCAGGTCGGGCTTTTCGTCTATCGTTATTTTCAAGTAGTCTTCCGGGATCAGGCTGGCATCATCAATGATGGTGGGACTGCTCTTGCGGAAGCTGATAGCGTTGCGGGCCGTTGTGATTTTCGTTTTCCCTGCTTGTTGCATCTGCGCCGAAAGATAGGCCTTCATGCGCTCAGCCTGGGCCTCTGCCGTCTTCCTGCGGGCTTTCAGCTGATCCTCTTCCGCTTTGATGGCGGTGGCTTCCGCAAGGTAGTTTTTAAAGATACAAGCGCAAGCATCCGCTTTTTCTTCAAAGGCCATTTCGATGGCATCGAGATTAGTGCGCAGGTCTTCATCGCTCATTTCGCCGTCAATGGCAAGTTGAAGCACCGCATCAATGGCGGCGTTAATTTCGTAAAGTCTCATCTGCGTATCCTTCCAATTGGGGCTTGACAGCCCTGGTTTTATGTGATATACTGTTGGTGTGATTGGGCTTCGGCCCTCCCCGCCGGGATCGTGCAAGGGTCCCGACGGGGTTTTTGTTTATTCGCCGGACATTCTGCTCGTACTAAACACAAGGCGGATGGTTGGGAAAACGCAAAGGGCGAACGCTACGGCGACTCGCGGCCAGTATGCCCACTCCACCGTCGTGAAGAGGTTGGCAAGCAGCTCAATTCCATTTTCTATTTTTTTCAGTGCGCACCCTGCCGGGCTACCGCCTATCCCTTGCCGCGCCCCAGGCATTCTTTCAGGCTTGTTAGGGCTATCAAGGGCAATTTTTCGGCAAATCATTCAGTCGCGCATGGGGCAATCCGGCTCCGAAGCCTGCCCATAGCCCAGCAGGGGATTTGCGCGAGCGGTTCCACCGCGTACGTAAAGCTAACCGTAATCTACCTTGTGGGTCTGGATCGCGCCGTGCCTTTCGGCCAATAGCGGCCGGCATACGCTGGGGTCAAGGCCATACAGCCAGGACCTTGCCAGTTCCCATCCAGAAATCTGACGCCTTCGGAAAAAGCAGAAGGAGCGCAGCCGGGCAAAGATTCGCCTGAATTCTTTGGTCATAGGTGCGCTCCTTTCGTTTTTGGGTGCCGGAGCGACGCTTGCCGCTCCGGCTTTAAAGGGGTAAGAGCATGAAGAAATCTATTTATAGGGCAGATATCCGCGATTGCGCTGCTACGCGGCGTATCCGTATTCCGACGCCTGAGTAAGCACCTGTCTGCTGTGCGGGCTACTCACCCATCCCTTCGCCCGCGCCCCGGCCTCGCCGTACTGGTAGGCCATCAGCGCGCCGTGCGGTCCGTTCTTCTCCCACAGCGGCCCCAAGATGAGCAACGCCGCCTGCACGCTCTGCACAGGGTCGTAAAAATCAGTGATACCCTTATCGCGCAGCCAGCGATGATTGCACTCATTGATCTGCATCATTCCGTGGTCCCGCGTCCTGCTGATAACATCCGGTTGAAAATGGCTTTCCGTATAAGCCAAGCCCATGATGACCTCGAAGGGCACGCCGGCGTCTTTGCATAAGTAGAAGATTTCGCGCTGAACATTTGCCCCCAAGGGAATATCAAGCGGGGTAAATGGGTCGATGTTGACCAGGGTAATCTCTGCCGTCGGCGAAACTCCGTAAACGTCGGCGACTTGCTGCTCCGGCTCCGCGATGTCTTGCTTGTTTGGGGCGTTCAAGCAATGGAATGTCACCTCAATGAACAGCAGGCCCAGGATGCCGAACAACAAAACGAGCTTAATGAATTTGTTTGGATTTTGTAACATGTGAATGCCTTTCTATGCGGTGCCTAATGGCATACCGATCTTGATGTAGCAGCTGGTGCAGTAGAACAGGTCCGTGGCAGGGTTGTAGGTGCCTTCCTCTCGCCTGACCGCTTCTTCAGCAGAAACGTAACCTTCCATTCCTGCCAAGTCTACATACTCGCTGATCGCGTGTGGTTGCTTTTTGCAAACCTTGCATTTCATATCGCTTCCTCCTTTCCCGCGCCAAGCATAAGCGTCCTCTGTGGCTCCACCAACCACAAGCCGGGGTCGGCGGGCTGGCATATATATTCCCGCAGGCTATCGCGGACGAAGCGGTATTCCCGCCCGACGCGGTTTCCCTGCACCTTGCCTTCATTAATCAGCGCGCAAGCGGTTTTGTCGCTTACCCGTAGGAGGGCGCACGCCTCCTGCGTTGTCAGGATGATGGGTAGCCGGTTCCAATCGGTGTAGCCGGTATAGCGCGGCGGTGCGCAGCGGGTAGATGGCATTTTCTATTCCTCGCTTTCGATGGAATGTTTACATTGACTTTTCTTGGCGTGATGTGGTACAATTACAAAAACATGAAAGGGGTATTTCAATGACCAGAGATAAAAACTGTATGCTTGAAATCTTGCGGGTGGTAGAGGGTGAACCATCTTCGCCTTGCCATGTCACCTATGATGACCTGAAGAAGCGACTGCCTTACGACGAACAGATAATAGCGCATAGCATTGAGCTTCTATCAGATGGCGGGTATATCAACAAATGTGTGATAAAAGGCTGTGACGGCGGTCGTGTTCTTACGCCGATTACAATGCTCACGAGCTTGAGTTATAATGCCCTGGAGCGGAACGCGATCTAACGAAGATGCTTGAATCTCACTGGCACTTCTTCATATGGAATTAATGTCGAGCCGGGCACACCGGGCATAATGCGCTCGCCCTCTGTCCAGAGGCTGGTTTCATTGTTAATGGCGCAGCCGATGAGTAGCTGCGGATGTTCGCTGCCGAGGGCGTCGATGCTTTTGAAACAGCCCAACAGAACGTAGCAGTCCCAGCGAAGGTACAGGTTTGCATCAGTGAGATCGTCGGTGATAAATACGCGCGTGATGTTGCCGATCCCTGCGGTGTCTGCGGTTAACGCAAAGGTCAAGTCGCGGTTTGCCATGTTTTTTACTCCTTTCTTCTCCCCCGCCCCCCGGCGGGGTTTTGGTTGGCTTAGAGGGTTATTCAACGCCTATGATTCCAGTGCCACCACCACCAGCGAAACCATAGCGGCACCTTGCGCCCGGCGTGGAGATCGCACAAATACTTCCATGAAAGCCGCCATGCCTCAGCATCGACCTTCTTTGCGTCTTCTGTCATAGTAGGACCTCCTTTTCATTGATGGGCTATTTCATTCCGTGCGCCTGCAATATTTGTTCGCGCGTGGCTTGGTACTCCGCTTCCATTCGGTATATCTCCGAAGCCGATACGCCGAACACGTCGGCGAGCTTGGCTATCATCGAAGTCTTCAAATCAGCCTGGCGCCGGCCCGCCTCGATGGCTTGGTAATACTGTCGAGACATTCCAACCGACTCAGCAACTTCTTGTTGCGTTAGGTTGATGGTGCTTCTAAAGTCTATCAAATATTTACGCATGTTCATGCCTCCTTTCGCTTCCAACTGAAGCTATTATAACACAGCATTCCATAAAATGCAACTATATGAATCACTTTTTACCAAATTCAGCAATTTATACAACAAATCAGCTTCTTTTCGTTGCATCTATTGACAAAGCAACTAATTGTTGCTATACTAGCCATCAAGGAGTGTGACGCTTATGTTCATGGAGAGGTTGAGGCTATTACGAAAAGAGGCCGGACTATCACAGCAAATGATGGCCGACGCTCTTGGGATATCGAGACAAGCTTATAGTAATTATGAAGCGGGAAACAGGGAGCCAAGCTATGAAACTGCTCTTCAGTTGGCCGACTATTTCAACGTAACAACGGACTACCTTTTGGGTCGCGTCGAAAAACCAGGAGAAAGTGCGGACGACGAGGACAGCGATATAAAAGTCGCCCTGTTCGGCGGCGATGGCGAAGTGACAGATAAGATGTGGGAAGATGTGATGCAATTCGTCGAATTTGTGAAGGCGAAGCAAAGAGAAGAGCGAAATGGAAAGTCTTGATCTGTACCAATTAGCAGAGAGTGAAGGCGTAAGAGTTTTTACGCACATGATAGATGGAGGGTCTGCATCGGCAGCAGTAGGCGGCGAATACTGCGTAGCGCTTGATCCTTGCGCACTGGAAAACTCGGACATCGAACGCATGCACTTGGCACACGAGTTGGGGCACTGCATGACCGGAAGTTTCTACAATCCATACGCTTTGCTAGATATAAGAGAGAAGCACGAGCGCAAAGCTAATGTATGGGCATACAAACGTGTTGTGCCGCTGGACAGGCTGGTAGAATGCTTCAAGCAGGGATTGACTGAGCCGTGGCAAATGGAGGATGTGTTTGACCTGCCCGCCCGATTTATACGGCAAGCTATGGAGTATTACAAACAGCAAACAACCGCATAGCGGTTGAAATAGAAGAAAGCAGGGAACAACATGACAAACGAAGCAAATGTAAACACCTAGGTAAACCCAGTTCAGCAGGGCGGACTCGCATGTCCGAAGTGCGGAAGCAACAACATTTCTGTGTCCGTAAACACCTACACGAAAACCAAGCGCCGCTCGTTTCTATGGAACCTTTTGATGATTTTCGTGACCGTCGGCCTCTGGTTGATCTGGATGCTCGTTCGCAGGCGCAAGGAAAAAGTCATTTCACAAAAAATGGCAGTGTGCAACAACTGTGCGCATAGTTGGAAGGTGAAATAAAAAAACACCCCACGCCGTGAGGCGCGGGGTGGAGAATGGAGGGTATTAGTTTGACAATCAAGTTTAGCGATTTTCTGGAAAGCTTAGGCACTGATTGGACAGACAAGGTCTCAACCGAAGGAAGCGATATACATACGGTCAGTTTTCAATACAGCCTTGAAATGCTAAAACGCTATCATCGTTGGCTCATGCCTCAGCTAGACGCTCAGATTCAAGCGCAGATTGCACAGCAGACTGAACAGAAGCTTTGATTTCATTGGCGACTAATTTTTATCGATCTGCATAGCACTGTCTGCATTTCGCCAAGAGTCTCTCGTAGATGGATATGCAGTCATCAGGGCTTCCCGCCTCCGATAAAACGAACGCAAAGCTAAACGCCAGACTTTCGACGAATTTGTAGGCCGACGACTCAACGCTCATTACCTGCATAAGCATTAAGCGCACGGCTTCGGCTTCAATCGCCTTGAATGTCTCCTCTGAGGTCTCTGGATAGGCTCGTTTCATAAGTATACCTCTTTCATTATTTTGATGGATAAAATAACCGCCCCGGTGGTGGCACACCGAAGCGGTTTATAGATACCAATCCACCCAAGCAAAGGCGAACGGTAAATCTATTATACTCGTTCGCCCGGAAAAAGTCAACACTTTTAGGAGGCGAACATTTATGCCGAAGAAATCAAACAAGAAACGCGCCGACGGCCTGATTGCCGTGCAGGTGTATCTTGGCCGCATTGACGGCAAACGGAAGTACAAGACGGTTTATGGAAAGTCACAAAAGGAAGCCAACGCCAAGGCCGACGAGGTCAAGCGCAAGCTCGGGCTAGGCGTTGATCCTTTCTCGGAGGACACGCTTTTTTTGGTGTACCGCAAGCAGTGGCTGGCCCGGAAAAAAGACGCAATATCGGCGAGCTCTTACCCTTCGTATGTGAGTTTGGCGAACGCGCTGCTTTCCTTGGACAACATTCCTGTGAGAAAGATTCAGGAGCACCACATACAGGCGATATTGGATAACCTTGCGGCCTGCAACCCGCACACGGGGCGCCCTACATCCAAAAAGACGCTTGGCAGCATCAAGAAAACCGCGTTTCAAATCCTTGAGCTTGCCCGGCGGGCCAACGCCGTGCATCGCAACTGTGCAGAAGGGGTAGAGGTGGCCCGTGCGGCCCCGAAAAGCAACCGGCGCTCCTTATCCCAGGAGGAAATGAAACACGTAGAGGAAACACAGCACAGAGCACAGACGGCAGCCATGATCATGATGCTCGCGGGGTTGCGCCGGGGCGAGGTGTCGGCCCTGCGCTGGAGCGACATTGACCTGCGCGCCGCGACGATCAGTGTGTCCCGGTCAGTCGAATTTGTCGGAAACGTAGCCACGGTGAAGGATTGCACAAAAACCCTAGCGGGTATGCGCACTGTACATATTCCCCAGCGGCTGGTTGATTATTTAAAAAAGCAACCCCGGAGCCTCGGGCTTGTCGTCACACAGCGCAGTGGGCGGGTCATGACGAAATCCGCATGGCGGGCTTTGTGGGCTTCCTACATGAAGGCCCAAAATCTGAAGTACGGCAAATTCATCAAAAAGCCCGAGCCATGCGATAAGCCCCCGATGGTTATCCAACCATTTGGTTGCCATGATCTACGGCATACCTTCGCCACGATTTTATACCTATCCGGCGTGGATATTCTGACGGCCCGGGATCAATTGGGCCATGCGGATGTACAAACCACCATCGGCATTTATACCCATCTCGACAAGGTATTCAAAGAACGAAAAATGGATCAACTGGACGCATATCTGGATAAAATGCAAGTAGTATGCAAGTGTGAAAAAGCTGAAAGTGCTTAGTGTCAAAGGGTTCCGGCCCTATAATAATCAACTTCGAATCTCGACACTCCGACCACCGGCAAACCCTTGACGCATAAGGCGTTGATGGTTTCTCTTTTTCTCCCGTAACATCCATTTTCGGCCCTGTTCTAACACCTGTTCTAACACTTTCCGCTAAGCGCGCCGGCAAGTGACTGTGCGATGGTTTGCTTACGCTTCATATCCAGGTGTGCATATGTGTTCGCCGTCAGGGTAATATCAGCGTGACCCAGCCACTCTTGCACGTCTTTCAAGCCAAACCCCTGGGCGATCAGCAGGCTAGCGCAGTTATGCCGTAGATCATGGAAACGGATATGCGGCAACCCATTCTGCCGGAGCAAGTCGAGAAACCTATGACTCAAGTAGTCAGGCGAGTAGGGTTTACCGCTTGCCCACTTGAA
>Ga0123356_10006610_pt1 | contig 11686 bp, 10 predicted proteins | sample TergutEmb28metaG_2_FD_92546 | JGI IMG/M metagenome (GOLD analysis project Ga0123356, IMG submission 92546) | Embiratermes neotenicus P3 segment gut microbial communities from Petit-Saut dam, French Guiana - Emb289 P3 | ecosystem: Host-associated > Arthropoda: Insects > Digestive system > Gut ... | reverse complement strand
GATGAGCACGGCCAGAAAATACAGCGCCGCGCGGCGGAGGCCGGTATGGATACGCTGGCTTTTGTGGATAATATCATCATCCGTTTTAAGGAACTGTGGCAAACGCTGCTGATAGATTATGATGATTTCATCCGCACCACCGAACCGCGCCATCAGCAGGTGGTGCAGTGGATTTTTCAGAAAATCTATGATAAGGGCGATATCTATAAAGCCGAATATGAAGGTTGGTATTGCACCCCCTGCGAGACATTCTTCACCGGGCGCCAGTTGGCGGAGAATCAGACATGCCCGGATTGCGGACGCGCGGTGGAACGCATGAAAGAAGAAAGCTATTTCTTCAAGATGAGCGAATACGCCGGACGGTGGCTGAAATTCATAGAGGATAACCCCGATTTCATCCGCCCGCAAAGCCGCCGCAATGAAATGGTCAATTTTGTCAAGCAGGGCCTGGAGGATCTATGCGTTTCCCGTACCACCTTCGATTGGGGCATACCCGTGCCCTTCGATACGCGCCATGTGGTCTATGTATGGTTCGACGCGCTGATCAACTATGTCTCGGCGCTGAAAATCGCTCCTGACGGCCAGGATATCTATGACCGTTACTGGCCGGCCCAGGTTCATTTGGTGGGTAAAGATATCATCCGCTTCCATACCGTGATCTGGCCGATTATGCTGATGGCGGCGGAACTGCCTCTGCCAGAGACTGTGCTGGGCCATGGTTGGGTATTGATCGGCGATAGCAAGATGAGCAAATCTAAGGGCAATGTTATCGACCCCATCGTGCTCTCGCAAAAATATAGCCCCGACGCCATCCGCTATTTTCTGATGCGCGAAATGGGTTATGGGCTGGATTGCAATTATTCCGAGGATATTTTGGCGCTGCGTATCAATACCGATTTAGCCAATGATTACGGCAATCTGCTCTCGCGCGTTACCGGCATGATGCAGAAGTTTCAGGGCGGGCAGACATTGCCGCCGGGCGAGCCCACCGGTTTCGACGCGGAATTGATAGAACTGGCCCGCCTGACGCCACAGCGCTACGGCAAACTCATGGACGAAATGCGTTGGGCCGACGCTCTGGCCGAGCTGTGGAAATTGGTCAATAAGGCCAATAAATATATCGACGATACCGCGCCCTGGGCGCTGAACAAGGCGGGGGATAAGGGCCGTTTGGCTAGCGTTCTATATAATATCGCGGAGGTCACGCGTTTAGTCACCATTATGGTGGCGCCGGTGATGCCCTCCGTGCCGGCAAAAGTATGGGCGCAGCTCGGCATCAGCGAAATTCCGGAGCTGCATATGTGGGATAGCCTGGCTTGGGGCGGCTTGCCCGCCGGGCTAAGCGTCACGCATGGCGAGCCGCTATTCCCGCGCCTGAACCTGAAAGCGCTGGACGATATACCCCTGAATGTGGAACCGCCAGTGGGCGGCCACATAGGGCCGCCCCTACAGGAGATCACAACCGCTGCCCCTATTGAATTGGAACCGGAAATAACCATGGAACAATTCAAGACCATGGATATGCGCGTGGTCAAGGTGCTGGCCTGCGAAAAGGTACCTAAGACGGATAAATTGCTGAAATTTGAATTACAGATGGGGGACGAAATACGCACCATAGTATCCGGCATCGCCGCGCATTATCAGCCTGAAGCACTGATCGGCAAAAACCTGATCGCCATCGCCAATTTGCAGCCGGTGAAGATACGCGGCATAGAATCAAAAGGCATGCTGCTCTCGGCGGTCAACGACGAAAACGGCCAGTTGGAGCTGTTGGAGGTTCCCAGCAGCATAAGCGGAACTAGAATTCGATGAACGATTATTGCCTGTCATTGCGAGTGAAGCGAAGCAATCCAGATTGTTGCTGACGCCAGACTTTTCTGGATTGCTTCGTCGCTTCACTCCTCGCAATGACAAATAAATTTATCATTGTCAATCGTTCAAACTTTTCCATGCGTCGTAATGACTATAATTTTCTGGGATGTACATAACCCGCGAAAAATTCTTCTGCAAAAACTCTGTGTCAAGAATATCTCCGCTGCCGATTTTCTTTACTTTTTTGCGCCATAGCTCATTGGTACGGTAGAACTCTTCTCCTTTTTTTAGAAACAGATGATTTTTTTCGAATACATGATATGTATAGGGCAGATCTTCGTTTATACGTAAATCGCCGTTAATACATTTTTCGTCCAGCCAGAATAAAAGCTGAAATGTATAGGGCGTATTATTGGTAAATTGATAATCCCTGTAATTGTAAACTATAGTAGCGCCACTGCCAAAGGGAACAACACGCCCTTCGTCCGGAAAAGGATCGTAGCTGTGATGGTGACGTTCGCTAACGGTAAGCGGGCTATGTAGGCATAACCAGTGTATTAGATTGCTGATTTGGCATAAGCCACCGCCAATGCCCTCGGTGGCTTCGCCATTGGTCAGCATCATACCGCGCAAATACCCCTTACGCTTGGTAGGCCGCCCGGTCAAATAGCAAAAGGAAAAAGTTTCACCTGGTTTGATGATAATACCGTTGATCCTTTCTAAAGCCAGCCGTAAATTTGTAACTTTATTGTATTGCAGGGTCAAATCGCTTACCCCCAGTTTGCGTATCAATACTGATTGATGCTTATAAACACGGAAGGGCAAATTTTCGCGTAAACGCTCCTTGGCGAATTTTTGGCCGCCAAACCACCATTTCAGGCGCCTGGCGGAGCAGCGTGCTTGCACAATCAGGAAATAGAAAACCGGGTTCAATGTTGATAAAGGCCTTCGCAAGTTAATACCCCCTAAGATTACGGTGTATAAGTATATTTTAGCATTTGAGGATATTGTTGTCTATAATATAAATAAAATATTGGAGGTTTTATGTTATTCGATAGCCATGCCCATTTGAATGATAAAAAGCTTTACGGCGACCTGCCGGCCGTGCTTGTGCGCGCGGAAGAGGCACAGGTGTCGCGGATATTGAATTGCGGGGCGGATTGGCCTTCTTCGCTGATGAGTGTGCGGCTGGCGGAAAAATATCCGGGCCGCGTATTCGCGGCGGTGGGCGTGCATCCGCATGACGCGAAAACGCTGACGGAAGAAATGGTGCATAAGCTGCTCAAGCTGGCCGAAGCGCCGCAAGTGGTGGCTTGGGGGGAAATCGGCCTGGATTATTACCGCGACCTTTCGCCGCGCGAAACGCAGCGGAGCGCCTTCATCGCACAGATAGCCGCGGCAAAATCGGTAAAAAAACCTATCATCATCCACGACCGCGACGCGCATGAGGATATTTTGCGCATCGCGCGGCAGGAGCGGGCAGGGGAGAACGGCGGGGTATTCCATTGCTTTTCCGGCAGTTGGGAAATGGCCAAGGAATGCCTGAAAATGGGCTTTATGATATCCTTTGCCGGGCCGCTGACCTATCATAACGCGCCCAAGCTCAGCGAGGTGGCGGCTAAGGTTCCCGCGGATCTGATGCTGGTGGAAACGGATTGCCCTTATCTATCGCCGCATCCCTATCGCGGAAAAATCAATGAACCGGCCAGAGTCAGCATAGTCGCGGCCAAGCTGGCGGAAATACGCGGCGTCAGCTATGAAGAAGCGGCGCAAATCACCGCCGCTAATACCGGGCGGTTGTTTGGTTTATGCTAATGGGCTGCTTCGCAACCTAAGTGTGGAGTATGGAGTATGAAGTGTGGGATTATTAATGTTAAAAATGCAAAACGCCTGCTAAAATGGCATAAATTTGACGTGTGCGAAATTTTGCGGTACAATTAGAACACCTGAAGTAAAAACAAAGGTAGGGTTTTTTATGACAAAGCCAATGGGAGTTTGGCTGCAAACAACTGAATTAGGAGAAATGAAAGAAGCCGCCGTGGTAAGGCCGGCGCCGATGGCGCCAATACAAAAGCCTGTTCCTGGCCACGAAAAACAGCGCAAAAGTCCGGTATTGACTTATTCGCTGGGTACTTGTTGTGTTATATTACTGGCTTTGATTTTCACACATGTTTTTTCCGCTTCCGCCTTTGCGCCGGATGAAGAGAAGCAGAGCGTCAGCATGGACTGGCTGTATTCCGCTGAATCTTTCGCGCAATGGCATACGGTGCGGGTATTGGCCGACGGGCGGGAATATCTTACCACCGCCGCTAATCAGAATGTGGCGCAAGTCCTGCATCAGTTGGGCTTGGAAGTTAGTGAGCTGGACGAGGTTTCGCCACCGCTGGATATGCCGGTGGAAACAGAATATGTTATTGAAGTGAACCGTGTATACAGCCGTATGCTTACGGAAACGGAAATCATCGCCCCGGGCCAAGTACGGGCGGAGGATGCAACGCTGGCCCCGGGCGCGACCAGGGTAGTCCGGGAAGGCCAAGCCGGCTTGCGCGAGAATACCTTCAGGGTCCATTACCGCGACGGAGTAGAAACCGGCAGGGAAATGGTTAGCAGCCAGGTTATTGAAGAGCCGGGCATTACCACCACGGCTTATGGCGTGGTGAGCTTGGCCAGCCGTGGCGGCGGCAGCGTCAGTGTCAGCGTCAACGATTCAGACGCGGCGCTGGATATAAACGGCGAGAGCTACGCCTATACGCATAAGCTATCCATGGAATCCACGGCTTATACCTGGACGGGCAATAGAACCGCCAGCGGCGCATGGCCGTCTAAGGGTACGGTGGCTGTGGATCCGCAAGTTATACCCTTGGGTTCTAAGCTGTATGTGGAAGGCTATGGCATGGCCATAGCCGCCGATACGGGCGGCGTGATCAATGGCAATATCATCGACGTATATTTTCCCACCCGCGACGAGTGCATACGCTGGGGACGCAAACACGGCGTGGCGGTGTACATATTGGAATAGGGGCCAGAGGCTGGATGATGGAAGATGGATAAAAAACAATAAAGATGGAGTGCGTGGCAAGCCGGTTAAAGTACGGCTTGCTTTGTTAGTCACTTTGTTTATAATATAAAGAATATTTTATCTTATCCGTGTGAATCTTAATAAAAATCTGAAAAAATCCGTGTCTAATTAGTAAATGAAGTTTTGTAGGATTCTTGGGTTGTGGCTATTTTCCTTATAACTCAAAACCTGCGGTCGAAGGCCGCATTAGAGAAGGTGTATACTTTGAAAAATTTGCCTATTGCTTCTACGGAAAGAACCGGGCAAATCTTGCGGGAATTGCATATTAAGCCCTCTAAATCCCTGGGGCAGAATTTCTTGATTTGCGGGCAGACGGCGGACAAGATCGGACAGGCGGCGCTGCTGACAGAGGGCGCTAATGTGCTGGAGATAGGCCCGGGCTTAGGCGCTTTAAGCGAAATGCTGGCGCAAAAAGCGGCCGGGCTTACCTTGTTGGAAGTGGATGAGCGTCTGTGCTTGCATTTGCAGCGGCTGTTTGCCGGCGCGCCGCATGTGCGGGTGGAAAACGCCGACGCGCTTGATTTTGATTATGTGGCTCATGCGGCCCAGAGAGGTTGGCCGGAGTATCATATAGTGGGCAATCTGCCGTATTATATCACTTCGTCTATACTACGTTGCCTGCTGCTTAGGGGCGGTTCGTGGCAAAGCATGACGCTGATGATGCAAAAAGAGGTGGCGGAAAAACTGAAAATGGATTCCGCCGGCGGCGGGCCTTTGGCCCTGTTACTGCAATATTTCGGCTCGGCGCGTCTGGTACTTACGGCGCCACCGGATATTTTTTTTCCAGCGCCGCAGGTGCAATCAGCGGTATTGCATGTGCAACGCCGGGCTGAGCCGCCATTTGCGCTGGACGATACGGCTGCTTTCGAACGGTTTTTACATGCGGCTTTCAACCAAAGGCGCAAAACCTTGGTCAATAGCTTAAGCAGTATGCTGGGCGGCGGCAAAGAATTATGGCTGGCGGCCTTTAAGGCTTGCGCCATAGCCGAAAATCAACGGGCGGAGCAATTGACCCTGAATGAATTTGGCGCCTTGTACAACTTACCGTCAATGCGTATGTTCACCGGCCGCGCGGAGCCATATGCGTATTGAACAGTGTTTACACAGGAGATAAAAAATTTTTTTGTAATAATTACATAAAACACTTGACGAAACGGCAATTTTAAGGTAAAAATAAGGAAAGATGTAAATCTTTATATTATATTGCGGGGGAAAATGATTATGGAAAAAATGGGTTGTATGATTTGCGGCTACATCTATGACCCTGGTCAGGGAGATGTGGATAATGGCATCGCCAAAGGCGTTGCTTTTGAGGATTTACCGGAGGATTGGATTTGCCCGGATTGCGGCGCCGGTAAAGAATCTTTTGAGTTGGATTAAGCGCTATGAGCAGATATAGGCTGATATCCTGGAATGTCAATGGCGTGCGCGCGGCTATAAAGAAGGGGGCTATGGAAAGCCTAAATATCCTTAACGCCGACATTGTATGTTTGCAGGAATTAAAAGCCCGCCCGGAACAAGTGCCGCAGGAATTGACGGCTTGGCCGGGCTATTCGCCGTATATATTTTCGGCCGAACGCCCCGGCTATAGCGGCGTGGCTGTATTCAGCCGCCGGCCAGCCGGGGCGGTGCAATACGGCCAGGGTATTGCGCGCTACGATTGCGAAGGGCGTTCCATACTGCTGGATTTCCCGGAGTTCAGGCTGTTCAACTGCTATTTCCCTAATGGCGGCCAAGGCCCGGAGCGTTTGCAGTATAAGATGGATTTTTACGAGGACATGCTGAAGTGGGCGGCGCGGGAAAAAAAGCCGCTGGTGATTTGCGGCGATGTGAATACAGCGCACCGGGAAATAGATTTGGCGCGGCCCAAAGAGAATGAGAAAAACACCGGCTTTCTGCCCATGGAGCGGGAATGGATAGACCGCCTGCTGGAGGCAGGATTCATCGATACCTTCCGCATGTTCCAAGACGGCGGCGGCCATTACAGCTGGTGGGATATGAAAACACGCGCGCGCGAACGCGATGTGGGCTGGCGTATAGACTATTTCTTCGTATCCCAATCACTGGCCCCCCACGTAAGGGACGCCTACATACTACCGGAAGTAATGGGCTCAGACCACTGCCCGGTGGTATTAGAACTAGAGTTTTTTTAATGCATAATGCATAATTCATAATGCATAATGAAAAACCTCAAAACCCAAAACCCCATAGTACGACAACGATGCGTAATGGATTGGTTTTAATTATGCATTATGCATTATGAATTATGCATTTGTAATCAAGCATTTGTGATACACTTTTTTGCCTTTGCGGATTAGGGCGTAGCCTTCTTTGAAGGCTGTTTTGTCTACTATTAGTTTTATGTCCTGGACGCGTTCATTGTTGAGGTAGATGCCGCCGTCGGTGATCAGGCGGCGGCCTTCGCTGTTGCTGGAGATCAGGCTGGTGGCGGTAAGTAGGCTCAGTATGTCCATGCCCGCGCCGAATTCCGCCTGCGGGAGCAGGGTAGTCGGTACATTGCTTAAATCCCCGCCGCCGCCGAATAATGCTTGGGCGGCGCTTTGCGCCTGGCGCGCATCCTCTTCACTATGCACCAGCGCCGTAAGTTCATATGCCAGTTTAGTCTTGGCCGCGTTGATATCGGCGCCCGCGGCGGTCAGCGCCCTTACTTCCGCCATGGGCAGGAAAGTCAGCAGGCTCAGGCAGTTATATACATCGGCGTCGTCGATATTACGCCAATACTGGTAGAATTCATAAGGCGTGGTTTTTTCTCTGTCCAGCCACAGCGCGCCTTTTTCCGTTTTGCCCATTTTCTGGCCGGTACTGGTCAAGAGCAATTTTACTGTCAGCGCATAGGCGGCGGCGCCTTCCACACGGCGGATCAAATCCGCCCCGGCCAGTATATTCGACCATTGATCATTGCCGCCCATTTGCATTACCGCGTGATGGCGGCGGTACAGCTCAAGAAAGTCATAGGACTGCATCAGCATATAGTTGAATTCCAAAAAGGTCAAGCCCTGGCCCTCCGCCATGCGGCGCTTGAAGCATTCGGCGGTCAGCATGCGGTTGACGGAGAACATGTGGCCATAATCGCGCAGGAATTCGATATAATTCAGATGGCGCAGCCAATCGGCATTATTTTCCATCAAAGCGCCGTCTTGATCATCGAAATGCAGGAAACGTGAAAACTGCTTTTTGATAAGCGCGCAATTGGCGTCGATTTGCTCCACGCTCATTACCTGCCGCAAATCGCTGCGCCCGGAAGGGTCGCCCACCATGCCGGTACCGCCGCCCATCAGGGCAATGGGCCGGTGCCCGGCCTTTTGCAAATGCATCATCAGCAAAATGGGGATGAAATGGCCCACATGCAGGCTATCCGCCGTGGGGTCAAAACCGATGTAGAAGGTTACGGGCGGGCGCGCTAAAAGCTCCCGCACTTCCTGCTCATTACTGGTTTGCTCAATGAAGCCGCGCTCCATGAGGATATCGAATACATTTTCCATGGTATACTCCTCGTTTTTTAAATAATGATATTTCTATGATTATCATAGTAAGAACCGCGCCTTTTGTCAATACTTTAAAACGGCAAGATAAAAATTTAACACCTTTATCACCTTGTTTTTCGCTTGTTTTTCGGGGAATAGCATGCTATTATATACTACATAACGGATAACATAAATGAATACCGGAAAATGATCGCGGAAAAAGAAAAGCTAATGCGGGTATGCGGGCAATAGCCATTGTCATAAAGGCACATACTACAAGTACGATATTTAAGGTAGGTGTAGCATGATTACCAGATATTCAAGAGATGCACTTAAATTTCTGAGTAAGCTAGACGAAAAATCCGTAAACAGAATCAAAAAGGCTATTAACGGTCTAAAAAAATCGCCACCAGAGGGTGACATAAGATCTATGCAGGGATTTTCCGATAATAGAAAGCGCTTACGTTTGGGTTCTTGGCGCATAATATTCAGATATGATTCAGAAGATAATATTGTTATTTTATTGATACTTGATATTGACAATCGTGGAGATATTTACAAGTAAGGAGGAGAAAAAAATGTCTGACCTTGCTATGGATACCGCTAGAATGATGCTTATGCTTCCGGAAAACGACCAGCGTTTTGCGTATGAGTTTGTTAAAAAACTTGTGCTGGCCTGGGATCCGGATTTTACCAAGGCTACTCCGGAGGAGAAAGCCCGCATGAAGGCTGCTGAAGAAAGCGGCTTCATTTCGGAGGAAGAAATTGACTGGAACAACTTGGAAAAATATTCGTCTTAGAAAAAACGCAGGGAGGCAATTATATGGAATACCGTTTTTTAGGCAATAGCGATATTAAGGTTAGTGAATTTTGCCTGGGCGCTTTGCCGATGGGGCCCTTGCAAAGCGATATCGGCGTTAAGGAGGGCGCGCGTATTATCCGCCTGGCTTTGGAGCAGGGGGTGAATTTTGTGGATACGGCGCAGATGTACAAAACCTATCCGCATATCCGCGCCGCGCTGGCAGGCTACAGCGGTCAGGTAGTAATAAACAGCAAATCTGTGGCCGCCACTTATAAAGAGATGGAGCAGGCGGTGCAGGAAGCCCTGCGTGAACTGGGCCGCGATGATATCGATATCTTTCAGTTACACGCGGCGCGCGTTTTGCCCGATGTGTTTGAACAGCGCGCCGGGGCTTGGGAATGTTTACAGGAATATAAGCGTAAGGGTTATATCCGCGCCATAGGCATTTCCACCCATAATGTAACCACGGTGGAGGCGGCTGCGGATGTGCCAGAAGTGGATATCATATTTCCGCTGATAAATTATATGGGCTTAGGTATATTGGATGGCAATAAAGATACCATGCTGGCCGCCATAGCGCGGGCGGCGCAGGCCGGCAAGGGCCTATACGCCATGAAGGCGCTGGCCGGCGGATCGCTGTTGAGCGAGCTGCCGCGGGCCCTGGAGTTTGTCCGCAATGTCCCCGGCATAGCCGCGGTGGCGCTGGGCGTGACCACGGAAGCGGAGCTACTTATGGATTTGAAGCTGTTTAACGGGGGAGAGTTGGAAGCGCGGGAATTGGCCAACCTCACCAACAATAAACAATTGGTGTTCATGTCTTTTTGCCGCGGTTGCGGCGCCTGCGCCGCAGGTTGTGTGAACGGCGCTCTCACCATGGTGGAAGGCAAGCCGCGGGTAGACGCGGAAAAATGCGTGCTATGCGGCTATTGCACGCCGCGCTGCCCGGAATTCGCCATCCGCCTGCGCTGATACATCTTTTTTCCAACATCTAACTACCCGCATCCCGCATCTAATTTTGGAGGTACCATAATGTTTGCACGTTATACGCTGCCGGAAATGGCTAATGTTTGGAGCAATGAAAACCGCTTCCAACGCATGCTGGATGTGGAAATCGCCGCCGTCGAGGCCATGGCGGATCTGGGCGTTGTACCAAAAGAAGCTTTTTGGGGGATAAAAGAAAAAGCCCCCGCTGCCATGCTCCAGCATTACGAAGAGCTGGAAGCGGTGACCGGGCATGATTTAAATGCTTTTTTAGCCGCGGTGGGGGAACAGGTGGGGGCTTATGCCCGTTATATGCACTTGGGCCTTACTTCTTCCGATGTACTGGATACAGCTTTATCACTGCAAATGTTGCAAGCGGTGGAATTGCTGCAAGTCCGTCTGAACCGCCTGCGTGAGATATTGGTGGGCTTGGCGCATAAATACAAGTACACGCTGATGAACGGCCGCACACATGGCGTACACGCCGAACCGATCACCTTTGGCCTGAAGATGGCTTTGTGGGTAAAGGAAATAGACCGCTCGGTCAAGCGCCTGCACAATGCCCGCGATGTAATCAATGTGGGCAAGCTTTCCGGGGCGGTGGGTACATTTGCCAATATCGACCCGCATGTGGAAACCTTTGTCTGCCGCCGTTTGGGCCTGCATCCCGCCTATGTAACCACGCAAACCCTGCAACGCGACCGCCACGCGGAGTTTATCTGCACTATAGCCATTATCGGTTCCTGCCTGGATAAATTCGCCACCGAGATCCGCAATTTGCAGCGAACAGAGATTTTTGAAGTGGAGGAAAGCCGCCCCAGCGGGCAGATAAGCTCCTCCAGCATGCCGCATAAACGCAACCCCATCTTTTGCGAGCGCGTATCCGGCTTGGCGCGTATACTGCGCGGTCATGCCCTGGCCGCCATGGAGGGTATACCACTATGGCATGAACGCGATTTGGCTCATGCCACCTCCGAGCGCATCATCCTCCCCGATTCTTGTATTGTGCTGGATTATATGCTGTATATTTTTGCTAATGTAATGGAGAATTTGCAGGTATTCCCGGAGACTATGCGCAAAAATCTTGATAAAACGCTGGGGTTGGTATTTTCGCAGCAGGTTTTGCTAGCCTTGTTGCGCAAGGGCGTGGAGCGTGAAACCGCCTATGAATGGGTGGAACGTAATGCCCGGGCAGCCTGGGAGCAACAGTCGGACTTTCAGTATCTGATTTTGGAGGACGCGGCTATCGCCACGCGTTTGAGCAGGGAAGAGATCATGGATTTGTTTGATTATGAATATCATTTAAGGAATATTGACTATATCTTTAAACGGGCGGAGATATAAGCCCTATTTACAGCGGCAGGCAACCGGCAGCCACATGTTCAATAAAAGCCGCGTCATGTTCCACGAACAACAGGGGCATAGCCCCATATGCACTAACTTAATATTTTCCATCGTCATTGCGAGCGAAGCGAAGCAATCCAGCGCGTTGGCGAAGCTGGTCATTCTGGATTGCTTCGTCGCTTC